>SKFA01000020.1_pt1 | contig 160473 bp, 154 predicted proteins | sample 4820291 | NCBI WGS metagenome assembly SKFA01 (sample SAMN11008795, study PRJNA524170) | human gut metagenome | isolation source: fecal sample from pouch patient p30 | place: Israel: Tel-Aviv | reverse complement strand
ATATTATTCTAAACGACTATTAAAAATTAAGCACTCAAAATATTCTAAAAAATATAAAACTATTTCTATAGATATTAGTATCACATAATTTAACTATCTAATAGGCAATGGTGGGATAATCATACCTAAAAACCAAATATTATAGAAATAATTAGCATCATAATAATAGCTCCTACCTTTTGAGCATTACTCTTGAAAGTATTCATAAACGGAACAAATAGCATTACTAAAAATGGTAGAAACGGACCAGATATGGATTTTATATTATTATCTATGACTTCTCAACTATCACTGTGATGATTTTTCATCTTATCCAAAATATCATCATACTCTCTCTTAGTTATATCTTTAGATTTTAATAAATTAAAATCTAAACTAGATATTTTTTTAAGTAAATCTACTCTTTTATTCATATCAATATAATATAAATAATTACTTTCTATATAATGAAAACTTATACTCATAATGTACAAAACAATAATAATCAAATATAAAATGAAGGCTTTCGAAAATTGACTTTTATTGCATCAAAAAATAATTTTCAAAATATATCTCATTGATCTTTTTAACCTCAACTTCTTCTATAAATTTTACAAAGGGTTTGCTTTGCTAAGCTAAGCACAATTATTATGCAAATTATTGATAATAACTTGATATCACAAGCTAGTACCATTCAATATCGTTTTAATAATTTGTAATCAATATTTTAAAGCGCATATCTATCATATTCTTATTCGAACTCGTCAAATTCATACAAATTTACTAATCTTTTTAAATTAAGATATAAGCGCTACTTCTCTTAATTTATAAATTTTCAATAATAATCCATATTTCAAAATCTAATAAAGTCAATTTAAAGCATTGACCCCGTAAGTATTTAAAGCTATTTAATTTTTATCCCGCAATTTTTTAGAGAGCTCAATTAAGAGCGTCCATGGTGTTTAATTTGATTAAATTTTCAACTCATCATCTAATTTATAAATATTAATGGGTAGAAAAAATTCATCAGTCATCATTTGTTGCTCATTAATATGAGCACTCAATGATAGATAGATTATAGTTAATAGATATTATACCAATGCAATTAATCAAAAAATGTGTATAATAAACAATGTATTATTTATAGGAGGTTTTTTATGATACTTGAACAAATAAATCCGGATCTACTTACTTTAGCTAAAGAATCTGATACAGTTTTACATGATATCTACGAAAAGATCGACTCTATTTGTCTAACAAATTCTAATCGAATCTTATCTGCTTTTATTGAAAACAAAGTCTCTTACTCAGATTTTAGTGATATCAACGGTTATGGAAACTATGATGAGGGAAGAAATAAGATTGAAAAGATTTTTGCAACGGTTCTTGGTTGTGAGGATGCATTAGTACGGCCTCAAATTATGAGCGGAACAAATGCCTTATACATAACTCTTTCAGCCTTATTGAAACATGGTGATACAATGATTTCATTGTCTGGTGCTCCTTACGATTCGCTTCAGGAAATGATTGGGATAAGCGGAGATTCAAGTCAGTCGCTAAAAGCTGCCGGAGTGAAGTATGAACAAATTGAATTAATTAATGACGATTTTGATGATCAAATGATTATTGAACGCTTAAAAGAAAAGAATATTAAATTAGTTGAAATTCAAAGATCTAGGGGTTATTCGCATCGTAAGTCATTATCGATAGCAAAGATTGAACGGATCATTAAAAAGATTCGTGAAGTAAATGATGAAGTAATTATTATGGTAGATAATTGTTATGGCGAGTTGGTAGAAACCAAAGAACCCGGGCATGTTGGTGCTGATATTGTTGTCGGATCTTTAATGAAGAATCTTGGTGGCGGGATTGCTCCAACTGGAGGATATGTAGCCGGTAATCAAGATTTAGTTTATATGGTAGCGGAAAGATTAACAGCTCCAGGAATTGGAAAAGATTTAGGGGCTAATTTCAATTTAAACAATGCTTTTTTTAAAGGAATTTTTATGGCACCCAATGCTGTAAAAAACGCATTAAAAACTGCTATATTTACAGCTTATATGTTGGAAAAACTAGAATATTCAAACGTATCTCCTCGCTATGATGAACCACGGACTGACATTATTCAAACATTAGAACTTAAATCTAAGGAGAATTTAGTAAGCTTTACTCAAGGCATTCAACAAACTAGTCCGATTGATTCATTTGTCCATGTTTTACCAGCTCCAATGCCAGGGTATCCTTTTGATGAAGTTATGGCTGCCGGCAGCTTTACTCAAGGCAGTACGATTGAATTAAGTGCTGATGCCCCAGTTATTGAACCATATACCTTATATCTACAAGGCGGTTTAACTTTTGAGTATGGAAAATTATCTATTTTATTAGCATTATCAAATATGAAAAGGAAGTTGAATTAGCAACTTCCTTTTTGTCCACCATCAATTCGAATTACGGTATTATTAATAAAATCAGCTTCTTTGCTTACTAAAAACTTTACTAAATAAGCTACTTCTTGAGGATCACCATAGCGATTGACCATGATTTTTTCAACTTCTTCTTTTAAAAATTGCTCATCATAACCATTCAGTTCATTTTCCGTACCAATGAAACCTGGAGCAATGCAGTTTACATTAACAAAAGGTGCAAATTCAAAGGCAAGATTATGTGTCATAGAAATCAATGCAGCTTTAGATGCATCATAATCAATACACATCGGATAATAGGTATTAATACCATTGGTCGAAGCGATATTAATGATTTTTCCATATTCTTGATCGATCATATGGCGATAAACACGTTTACTGCAATTAAATGCTCCTACTACATTTACATCTAATGTTTTTCTAAATTCTTCAGCATTTTTTAAATGAAATAAATTTGATAAATCTACGGCTGCATTATTGATCAAAATATCAACGCCACCAAGTTTTGACTCAATCAAAGATACCATTTCATCTACTTTATCTTCCTTAGAAACATCTCCTGCAATAGCCAAACAACGTACTCCATAATCATCAATAATCATATTTTTTAATGCCTCAGCTTCTTTTTTAGATGTTAAATAATTAATTACAATATCATATCCTTGTTCTGCCAATTCTAAAGCAATTGCTTTGCCAATTCCTTTAGCCCCCCCAGTAATCAATACAATTTTATTCATAATTTTAAAAAAGAGCTTATTAAGCTCTTCCAGCATACTTTCCATCAGTTGTAAACACAACGATTTTTTCTCCAGTATCAATGAACTGAGGAACCCGTAATGTTAACCCTGTATCAGTAACGGCATCTTTTGTCTGGTTAGATGGTGCACCCTTGATGGCTGGATCCGTTTCAACCACCGTTAATTCTACTTTTTCAGGAACAGATACTGATAACAATAACCCGTCAAAGAACATTAATGAAACAGTTGAACCTTCAATAATATAATATTTATTGTCCCCTACTTGATCCTCTGCCAATTCATATGTTTCATATGTTTCTAGATCCATAAAATAAAAAGTAGCATCTGCTTCATATGAATATTGCGCATCTTTTCTTGAAATATTTGCTGCTTCAAACTTAGTCGAAGCATTAAAGTTTCTTTCTTGAATCGCTCCAGTTTTTAAGTTTCTCATCTTTGTTTTTAAGATGGCTGCTCCTTTACCTGGTTTTACATGTTGAAAATCCATAACTTGACAAGGATCACCATCAACAATCAAAGTTAATCCTGTTTTAAAATCACCTGCTAATATAGCCATATTTTCACTCCTAATCTTGCTCATATTAATATATACTTTATTCTATCAATTTTAACATCATTCCTCAAGACACATTATGATATTTGTGCTTGTTTCTCTGTTGTATGTTCCTTAATATATCTGCTCCACTTGATATAACCATATGTTGTATTAGTAAAATAGCCTAGTTTTAGAACTAATAAAACATATTGTCCCGAAATAATATTTATAACGGCTTCAAGAAATGCACAAATATACCATGCAATCCACTGCTCTTGCAACCTAAAGAAAATAAATAAACCATTTGCAATCCCTACTGCTGAGGCACAAGCATCAATATAGATAATGAATGTTTCTAATAATTCATTGTTGTAGAAATCCGTGGCAATATTTAAACCACTAATAAGATATCCAATTACAAACGTCCAAACAATGATTCCGATGATAACTAAAACTTCCTGGTATCCTCTTAGTTTTCTTACTACTGTTAATTCATTTTCTTCATCATCTTTATGTTTTGACCAATTTATGTAACTAATAATATCAATTGGCAGCCAGAAAAATAATGTTGTTGCCATTGTAGCAAATCGATACATTAATACTACACATATAGCAATTTCAACAATTTCAACTAATACCGAAACAAGAAAATTATATCGTGATTGTTTAGAAATCAATAATTCACAAAGAATATTTAAGAATGTATCCAATAAATAAAGCAGCATAATGATAATTCCATTTACCCCATTAGCACTTTCTTCTGGGAAAACTACGGAAAAAATCGTTGCTAGAACCATGATCGAAATAAACCATGATTTTTCATAGGTTGTAAATTGTTTTGCAAATAACATCATAATTAAAATGGATAACATCAAGATTAAAGAAGCAATCCCAAAGTTAAATAATGAGGCTAATTCATTAGCTCTTACTTGTTTGTAGGCATACTGTACTTCTTGATCGTTTATATTTTGGTGATCAAAATATAATTTTGTCCCATTTTTTGTTTCGTATTCATATGCTGTAATTGTCTTATCATCTAATTTAACATAGTCTTCATATGAATAAGATACAATTAGCTGCTTGTCACCATTTATATAGGTAACATCACAAATCGTGTTATCTTCACTGTAGTCTTCTAAGTCAGTATCTCTTGTCATCTGGATACTTTGTTTAAACTGTATATCTTCAATATTAGCATTAATATCAAGCAAGCCATATCCAATTGATATAATTGAAGCAATACATAATCCTATTGAAAATATTACTTCTATCATTCTTAACCTTTTGTTAGGTTCTATGTTTACTTTAAAAAATTTAATCATATCAAACCTTCTTCCCCTATATACATTTTTAATGCTTTTACATTATAATATATTTTTATAAATATGAAATAACTTTTTTATAAATAGTAAGCATAAAATAATATTGTGTATTGAAAAAGTCAATATTCCTTGTAACCAAAGAACTCGACTTTTACAATTTACATCTATTTATTCTTGAAAATTTTCTTTTATAAAAAATTCTTTTCTTCTTAAACTATTATCTAATTCACCAAATTCAAATTTACTTCTGACTTTTGAAAAATATCTTCGCAACCATCCTGTCAAGTAAATATCTTCATTTTTTCAATTTTCAAAATAGCTTTTGGAATCATCTATGTTATTCAAATAAAAATCTGACAAATAACGTTTTACAGTACATATTTTTATTTCTTTTGAATATTGTAATTTTCTACCTATAGTAAGTAAAAACCTCCTATAGTCAGTGTTTAATTATTTACAATGTTTACTGGGGCATCATATCATCTAAAGGCTTTTTTACACTCTATTTACTATTCAAACTCCCCTACCGATTCAATTGTAATCTTGATTTCGATATTAGTATAGCACAAACCAAATCAATATTGAACTGTTTTATAAAAATTATTTACATTATTTTATAGTATTTGTGCTCATAGTGTGTTCATTTGAAAATCAAATTCATATTAATTAAAACATAATCTCCTCTAATTGAGGAAACATCTGCTCAACACACTTTAATATTTTTCTAATTTGATCTCCCGTTCCACCATATTCTCGTTTTAACTTAGTACCATCGTCAAATTTTATAGTTACTACATACGAGGTGCTATCTGTGATAAACAAATAATCATGTTCTTCTTTCAATATTTGGGAAATTTGATGAAGCATTTGATTGTAAGTATCAATAAATTTCTTTGAAGATGAAGAATATTTCCATTTGTAGGTTTCATCATCTTTAGAATTATGTTTTTTCATCTTATACGAATAAGAGAACTTATAATCCTTAACAATCAAACGACTTTCTCTAATTGATTCACCCATGAAATCAACTAGATTAGATTTAATATTTATCTCCGCAATATTTGAATTGTTATCATTGTAAGATTTGTGCATTTTTAACATCTCCATTTCTAAGAACAGTTATCTACAACAAACAGTATTTGAACAAATTTTCATATATCTAATATCAAAATTATTTAATTCTATAATAATCCACCTAAAATAAAATCAATATCTTCTTTTTCAGTTGAAACTTCTTCTAAAACATTGTTATCAACCGCATCTAACATTCTTTGTTCTTTAAATGATAATCGTTCATAAATTCGTTCATCTAAAGAATATTCATCACCAAATAGATTATATTTCATACTCATATAATAATATTGAGTATACTGGTTATTAGGTAATCCTAATCTGTGAATTCGATCTTTAGATTGTAATAAATGAACTAGGTTATAACTATATTCAAAATATATTGCATCATGGCAACATTTATGTAAAGAAACAGACTCAGCTAAAGTGTGCGGATTTGTAATCAATACATCAATTTTTCCTTCTTTAAATAATTGAACCAATCTATTTCTCTCTTCCGGTGCTACTGATCCATTGATTACACAATTAGTAATTCTTGCTTCAGACAAATCTTTTGAGAATCTATTCATTGAATCAACAAATATACACCATAAGCAAAGATTTTTGTTTTGTTTAACTAGATTTCTAATTTGTTCTATTGTAGCGTTGTATTTTGATGTTCTCTCAATCGAATTAATAAGTTCTACAATATCATCGCTATAATCATAATAATCTATATCCTCTGAAAAATCATCGCCATCCAGAATATATTCGTATTCAGATAAATCTAGTTTTTGTAATAATAGTTTAGGATTTGATTCCATTTGCAAAATTCTAATGATTAATGCTAGTGGATTTTTTGCATATCGTGCTTTTAGTATTTGCAATAGTTTATTCTCTAAACCTGTGGCATCACTCGTATTGACAACATCTTGATTTGCCTTTGGAACTTGAAGTTGATCTTTTGTTGTTCTACAAAAGAAAGGATATATAGCATCATTAACAGCTTTAATTCTATTACCTGATAAATTCTTTAATTCTTCAACTGAAAAATTGAAAAACGAATTATATTCATCATTAAATAATAGATGTAAGTTATTGTAAATATCACAATAAGAATTTGGTATTGGTGTTCCAGTCATGGTGATTACTCTTGTTGCTTTTTTAGCAACATCTAAACAATTTAATGCCATTACGCCTGTAGTTGATTTTATTCTATGAACCTCATCAAAAACTAGTAATACTTTCTCATTAATTATTTCTTGTAATTCATGTTTTAATCCACCAACTAAATCATAATTAATCAATATTAAATTATACTTCTTCTCAGGAAAAACTAATGCATCTTTTCTTTTTTGTAAAGTATTATATCTAGGGTCGTGTAAACCTAAATAACGTAATGGCATCTTATCTCCGAAACATTCTAAAAATTCATCAATCCAAGATACAAAAGAGTTTAACGGACCAATCATGACAATTTTATCGACACCTTCGCATTTATTCATATAAGCAAAAGCACCATATACAGAGGATGTTTTCCCTGATCCAGGAACTGAAAAATTGCTAGATTTTCTCATTGTCGCCATAAAAAACGAATCCCACATTTGTTGTTCACGTAATTGACGTGACATTGCTGTATTAACAATTTCTTTATATGCTTCAAGTTTATCCAATAAGTAGTTATCTTTATTTTTGATAGCAACACCTAAATTTCTTCTTTTATCAATATATATATTTCTATCTCCAATATATTTAGATAATCGTTCAGTAACATGCATATCTAAATTTAAACTTTTACAAAACTGTTTCATCTTATCAATGATTCTTTGATATTCTACATAACCATAATTTTTTCTAAAATGAAGATTTTTATAGTTATCAATAAACGAAACATATCTTCTTAAAGATATTCTATATTTCGGACTAGATGTTAGAATATCTTTGTCATCTAGTTTATTAAAAGCAATCATATTGTCATCCACATAATCCAATATAATGCAATTTTCAAGCAAATGGACTTTATCAATGATGATTTTTCCTTTGTTATAAGACATAATTTTTGTTTGTAATTTATCAGGAAGTGTAGTTACTTGGACACCTTCCATTTTATTTTCCCAGAGCTTATTAAAATAGCTTTTTGTTTTTTCAATTTTCCCAGCATCAAAATCACTCGCAAGCCAACTACAAGTTAAATCAAATGATTCGAAATTATCTTTAATAGCTGCTCTAGTTTCGTTGTTAGAACCTCTCATACATACTTCATTTCCATAATCATCAATAAATACAGCACACTTATCATGAAAGATTCCTTTTTTTGTAAAGGCGATTCTTATTTCAATTACTCCTTTAGCAATTAAGTAAGATAGATTGGATAAGTTCTTGATATCCTGTAAAGTTAAATAATCATCAAACTCATCCAATTTACTATCGATAAAAGATTGATTAATCTCATAACCATCTTTAATTTGTTGAAAATCTTCATCAGATATTTCATTAGATAAAATAAGTCTATATTTTCCTTGATTTTGCTCAAATACCTCAAGTCCTTGAGAGTACAACGATAAGGCCTTCCCCGAAAAATAAGCACTAGCTCTATCTACATATTTAGAATTCCTAAACGCTGGAATATAAAAATCATTATAAACGTTATCTTCATAAGTATTATATGTTGGTAAAAACTCACAATCATTCAGCATTTACAATTTCTCTTAATCCTTCAACAGCTTGTTCCATCTCATTTAAAAGACTTTCCATTTCTTCCAAATGTTCTAAACTCATTTTTGGAACAATATCAGGATTTATTCCTTCCAACATTTCTAATGATTTTCTTAATTGTTTTAATGGTTTTTCTTTCAATTCGCCTTTTTTAAGTTTCTCTTCATACTTCTTTACTTCTTGTGACATTTTATATACTAATTGGCTTTCACCATCTTTTCTTAAAACAGTATTAATAGATTCTCTTGTTAATTCTTCAGGCAATTCAACTAATACTTCTTCACCTATATCTAATTGAGCATCAATAAACTCATCTTTATATTCAGAAATCAAAATTGGTTTTACACTATTTCTAATATATCTAGTAATGTCATTCCCTGGTCTAAGCAAAATCGTATTAAAACCAACGATTTTAAAGTTTTCTCTATCTTCATCATTTGTTGCTTTTTTTAGAATATTTACTAATTCTACCAATGGACCATCTAAGCCCATTTCTCTAGCTAAGAAGTATTGTTTAGGTGCATTTATATGTTCTAAGAATTCAACCATTAAGATTGCTTCTGCTTTTTTATTATTAAATTCCGCCTGTGACATACCAGTCGAATCAATGTATTCTTGATCAGTAATTAGTTTCTTTTCAACAACGTCATTGTATAACCCAACAATTTTATCAATTGGATTATAATCAACTTTTGATTCTTCACCATGTTGAATCATCAACTCTAGCAATTTAACTTGCTTTGCATCAGTTTTCATATCTGCATCAAGAATAACGGCTTCAAACCATTTAAAATCTAATGGTTTTTCTTTATTTAACATTCTAAGACATGTAAAACGTCTATTCCCATCAATAATACGACCATCTTTTAAAACAACACCAGCTTCTCTTTGGTTAACCATTTGAATATTATTCTTTGTTTGTTTTATAGCAGCTTCATTAGATTCTATAATAAATTTTTGAATAATATCATTGTAATTTTCTGTATCTTCAATGTTTAATTCACCATTTTCAGAAATATACTTACTTATCCAAGTTGCAATTCTGTCATTTTGATCATTATAAAATAGCTTATCTAGTCGAATCTTATATACTTGATATGCTTTTGTTTGTCCATCGATAGTTAGTTTTCTACTAACATCTGTATATTGGACAAAACCCTGTTCAATACCCTTTTCTAATAATTCATAATCCATATTAAATTTCCTCCAAATATAAATCATATGTTACATAAACCCTATCCATTACTTCACAATAGTATCCTCCAATTTGATTTACAGCATTGCGAAGTTCAAATAATTCTAGTTTTATTCCGTAATCATCCCATAATAATTCATCAAGTTCATATCTGCTCATTATTTCATAACTTGTAAGTATTTCTTCTAACAAATCACTAATCGTAAATGTCTTATCAGTCACTCCAAATAACAAAGTATTATTAACAGATACAACCTTAACTAACTCATCTTGAGTAAATATACTCTTATAAAAATAATCATTAAAATCATAATCAATAAATATGTCAGTAAATCCATTTTTCTTTGCATATTTAATTGTGAAAAACCTTTTATCATTGAACATTTCAATTAATTGATTTTTAATTTCTTTTAAATCATCTTTATTAATACCCATAACTTCATTTAAGCGCTTATAGCAAATATACTCATTTGACTGATATTCAAATAAATCTAAGTCTCTTTTCATATTCAACAATATTGTGTTAAAGGAAATGATATGCCAGTATTGAGCATAATCATCACGGCTAAATACCTCTTTCGAAGTTAATAGCATAGTAAAGAATTCCTTTAAACTTTCATATTTAGTACTTAGAAAATATTTTGAAAATCTTCTATATCCTACTTGTTTTGCATTTCCTAACGTCATCTTTTCGAATGGAACATCTTTACTTTCAACAAGATTTTTAAATTCCTCAAAGAAATAGAAGTCATTTACCAATATTTCCTTAAGTTTTGTTTCGTCATCTAATGACAATAAATCATTATCCACAATTATTCCATTGCTAATATAGTTAGGGAATCCAGTTACAACTACATTTAAAAAAGTATCTTGTCTATACCCATATTCAGCATAAAGTTTTTCTAAAAACTCTTCCACGGTTAAACCATCCGATTCATGTATTAGGTGTTCTACCATATCTTCTTTTTTAAATCCATCAAATTCAATCATTGGCATTCTTCCAAATGATATGTCAGGGTATAAAAAATAATTTTTTGAATCTAACCACTTCAAAATGTTATGCAATTCGTATTCATTTCTAATCAAGAATTCATTCATTAAATCTGAATAATCATTAAATATTAGCAATGATGAAATACACTTTTCTTGATATCTATTAAAATCAATTCTTTCTAAGAAATCACTTTGTTCAATAGCTTCTAGATCAAAATACCTAAATCCCTTACGACCCGAATTAACAATAAATTCCATTCTTTCTAATCTTGCTGAGAAATTACGTTCGCTTAATTCAATGTCAGGATATTGAATTTGAAATTCTTTATATGCTTTCGGAAATTTAAAATATCCTTTAAAACTCTCTACGACATTTCTCATTTCATAATAATACTGAACTTTAGATTCTTCTGGATTAAAGTACAATTCTATTTCTTCGTGAGTAAGATTTTCATTTTTCAAATCATTTTCCTCAATTTCTTTATCTCCTGATTTATATCTTGTCGATAAATAGTTGAACTCTATAGGGTTTTCACCAAATAATTTATAAAATTCTTCTCTAGTTACTTTACAGTTTGTAAATATTTTATAATGTGAATCTTCAAATAAAGGTGGAAATTTATCAATTTCTTTTTTTACAATTTGTCTTATTCTTTCACGTGTAAGATTATATTTATTCCCGATTTCTTCTAGTGTTAAGCAATCTAATAATTTCATTTTTAAAATATCAATTTTTGGATTATCCGAGATTGATTCTAGATATTCTTCTAACGATTCTCTTTTAACCATTAAACCTAATGGAGTAGATTCCAACCTTCTACTTTTCACAAGAAAATTAATTATCTTATTTAGATTTTCCATGCCAATATCTACTTTTCTACTAATCATGAACAGATTCATCGGATCAACATTGTTTTCCAACACCTTAATAACTTTATCTGCACATTCTTCGTACAAATATTTATTTGTTTTTTGATCAACGATAGCTTTTCTTAGTTCAAAAATCATTCTAACTTCATCTGTTTTTTCTTCTACTGAGAGTATTTTATTATAAAAAACATCTAATACTTCTTCAATCTTTGTTGACGTTGATAGAGTAAATCCATAATTAGTTTTCATCTCAGCTGCTGAATAATTTGCAATCTCATTTAAAGAGATTCTATTATCTATTAATCTATTAAAGATTCCTTTTGCAAGTCCTAAATAAAATAAAATATGTATCGAGCACTTATCAAGTACATCATCAACATGTGCACTTAGTACATCTTGAATTTTAATTATCGTATTAGGTTTTATCTCATAGTCAGCTAATGATTGAATCTCCTCCACACGATGATGCATTAGCATAGAAATGGTAATATTTTTTTGAATAAGTCTTTTTATAGTTACAGTATTTATATCATACTCAAACAAATTGTTTATTTTTATTATTTCATCAAATTCCATAATACATCTTCTTCCTAATGAATTTCATTGATTAACTTAATTGAGACTCCATATTCTCAAGTGATTCCCAAAGATTTTCAGGTAACACAAATGGCTCTGTAAAAGCATTAATAACAATTCCAAAAAGTTTTTGTTCATTATTTCTTGCTAAAGGAATTACTTCTAACATTGGTCTAGCTACTTTAGAAAAGTCATTGCCATATTCCCCCATAGCTTCCTCATTTGAGAATACAGGAAAGAAGAACTCTTCTCCATTTTTTAAAATATCTGGAATCATACGTGTTTCATCAAGTGCAACAAAATCTTGTCCTTCTAATGCTCCGTAATCACCATCTAATGAATTAATCATTTCTAACATACGTTGTTGATCATTATCACTCATCACTGCTGTACATGGAACCCAAACCCAACTATCTCTTAGGACTCTTAATAAATTAAATAAATTTTGTTCAGTTTGATTTTCATTGAAATTACTAATCATTTCTTCAAGTAATGTGCCATCTTCTAAATCTTCTTCAGTTAGATTTTCTACAACATCCTCTTCATCCAATGATATCTCATCACCCATGTAATCTTCTGGAACATCATCTACCAATTCAGCACTACTATAGCAAATATAGTTACCATCTTCATTCTTCGTAACATAAAATATTATTAAATCTCCTGCATGACATCCCATATCTTGATTTGGTTCATTTAAAAGTGTACCAATAAAATGATGGTCTCCTAATCCTTCTATTCTAACCCAACAGCCTTCAGTTTTTTTGCCATCTACAAAAAGATAAACCAGTACATCATCAACACAACATGTATCCCTACTTGCATCTAGAAATTCCATGCATCTTGTCTTTTCTATATCCTCACTCGCTTTATATTCTTCCACAACAGAAATTTTTTCTGCATAAAAATCAGCTAATTTACCATCTGAATCATCCAAATAAAAAAGTTCATCATTTTCGACTTCTTTTATTCTAATTATTGACCTTCTAGTATTAGATGGTTTGTAATAATTAATGCTACCTTCTTTTAAATTGGCACCTGCTAATACTTCTAGTGTCATTCCAGCTTCATGATCAATGTATCCATAAACAATCATCGCGTTTGCTTTACTTGCACCAGGAAACTTGTCGATAAGCGGTCTTTTTTCCTCACTAAGTCTAAGGGCATAAAATCTATGATAAAATGCTCTAAAATTTGATTCATTGTACTTCATAATCATCCCTCCTAAACAAATTACAAATTCATCATTTTTAGATTCCCAATTTAATAACATCTAATATTTATACATATTATTTATATTATCTTATTTATATAATCGTATCACATATATATACATAATAAAACATAAAGAAAGCACTACCGTTCATTTTCCGATAGTGCTACTATTAAACTATTTATTTTTCGTTTTCTACTATTGATGAAATTGTATTTTCCAAACAATTAATTATATATGTAACTAACGCATTACCCATCATGAAGTAACGATTTCTTTTAGTCATACCAGTATTTGTCCAATCATCAGGAAAATGTTGTAATCTTTCAGCTTTAACAGGAGTTATTAATCGTTTTCTTCCAGTATCAAGATCAGCAACTACATGTGTACTTCTATTTGTTGTTCCTTCACTAGTTAGCATTGTTCTTCCAGGTGATGTTAATAAATCAGGATAAGCACATGCACCTTCAGAATAGAAATATGGTTCTCCGTTTGGTCTTGTTCTTGGGATTCTCTTTGCACCTTTTAAATATGCAAATTTCTCATCTTGCGAAGCATTTAAATAAAATGATTCATCTACATTATGAGTTAGTACATCTTTTAACGGAGTTGGTTCAACATATACTGGTGTTGTTTTTTCAGTACGTACAATTGCATCAATCATACATCCAGTATTTTCAAATCCGAATTTAAATTCTTCTGTCATAATGACAGTATCTTCATATTTATTATTTGAGATATCAATTGAATGAATTACATCTACTCTTTCTTGTTGTACAGGGAATGTTTTAGCAAACACACCTTGTTTATACATAATCTCTAAGTTATCGAAAGAAGAAAGAGATTTATTGTAGTTAGTATCTTTACGCCAAGCAAAGATAAACGTTCTTCTTCTTTTTTGTCTTGCACCATATTCAGCTGCATTGATTACGCGCCATTCAACATTATATCCTTTATCATCGAATGTACGTAGCATAATACCAAAATCACGTCCTCTTTGAGTAGATGGAGATTTTAATAATCTATCAACATTTTCTAGTAATACAAATGGTGGTTTCTTTGCTTCTAATATATCAGCAATATCCCAAAATAAAACTCCCTTTTTCCATGAATACCTTTTTCTCCCGCAAGTGATCTTGCAACTGAGTAATCTTGGCAAGGGAAGCCTCCCACTAATAATGTATGATCAGGAATCGTTGTTTTATCAACTTCTTGAATGTTCTGATTTACACACTCATCTCCAAATCTACTTTTGTAACACTCATAAGCCGGTTGTACTTTAGTACTTGGCTCCCATTGATTAGCCCAAACAAATTTCCAATCTCTATTTTCAATAGCCTTTCCATTTTCATCAAAGCCTTCTATATTATTAAGTCCCACTCTAAATCCACCAACACCGGCGAATAGTTCTACAACAGTTTTTTCCATCCATATCTTTCCTTCTAAGAATTGTGTTATAATTATGTCATACTTTATTTAAAAGATCAAGATCAAATAAATAAAATCATGGAAAGGAATGATACCACATGTCAAAAAAGTATTCAACCATTGATGAACTTTTAAATGACGCCAAACAAGTTGTTGGACACAAATTCAAAGAGTATGATATTAATGATAGATTATCTAACAATAATAACAAAGGAAATCTAGGTCATGTAATTGAAGAAGGTTTCTTTGGATACGATATTAACAGTAATCAAGAACCTGATTTCGGAGAATTAGGTGTTGAACTAAAAGTAACACCATATAAAAAAGTTAATAACGGAAAAAACATCTCGGCAAAAGAACGTCTTGTTCTTACAATGATTAATTATATGGAAGATTACGATATCGACTTTAAAGACAGCAATTGTTTCCATAAATTAGATAAAATCCTAATGATGTTCTATGAACACGAACAAGATAAATACAAATATGAGTATATCATTTCAAAGATATTTCTTTATCAATTTGAACAATTACCATTACACGACCAACAAATTATAATAAATGATTACAATTATATCATCAATAAGATTAAAGCCGGACAAGCACATTTAATCTCCGAAGGTGATACGTACTATTTAGGTGCATGCACTAAAGGTGCAACAAAAGAAAAATCATTAACATCTCAACCATTTAACGATATATTAGCGCCTGCGAGAGCATTTACTCTTAAATCATCATACATGACGCAATTATTAAGAAGTTCATTCTTCAACGAAAACGCAGTAACAGTTCAAAGTTTAATAGCAGATAACGATTTATTGGATCATAAATCGCTTACTGAAGTTATTATGGATTACTTTAAACATTATGAAGGATTAACTTTAGATGAAATAGATAAGCAATCATCAAAAACAGTAAATAGAAAATCAAAATCCTATCTACGCGATTATTGTTCATTAATGCTTAACTCACAAATATCTAATCCTGAGGATTTAGATGAATTTAGAAAAGCAAATATAAAAATCAAAACAATTAGAATTACCAAAGAAGGTAAAATGAAAGAATCTATGTCATTCCCTACTTTTAAATTTAAAGAGTTAGTTCAAGAAGAATGGGAAGATTCAACACTAAGAAATACATTCATGGATACAAAATTCCTATTATGTGTATTTGATGAAATAGATGATAAAACTAAACAATATCGTTTCAGAAAATCTCTTTTATGGAATATGCCCGAATCAGATTTAGATACAACTGTTAAAGAAGTATGGGAAGATACAAAACAAAAAGCTATTAATGGTATTGAACTCATCAAACAATCAAATAACAAAGGTCAAATTTATTTTTCAAACAACTTAATCAAAGGAACTGATAAAAAAATCGTTCATGTTAGACCACATGCCGCAAAAGCTATCTACAAATTTATTGATGGAACCACTTATGGTGATGGTGTATTAACTAGAGATGGTGACGAATTACCAAATGGTGTCATTATCACTAAACAATGTTTCTTTTTAAACAATTCTTATATCTTAGAATCTATCGTAAATAATCGATAGATTCTTTTATTTGCTGCAACCTTAAATACGTTCTGCTATACTTAGATTAAGAGGTGGTTTTAAATGGAAATTAAATTTGAAGATTTAGAACATGCAGATCTAATTATTGATGCAATTTATAAAGGCGGTACATCTGGTAATGTAGGTGATGATCCGTTATCTAAATTATTTCCGAAATTAGGAAACATGAGCGGTTTTAGAAAAGTAAAAAGAAAAGATAATCCTTCCAAATTTTCATATGTTGTTCTTTATACATCAATGAATGAATTAGAATGGCCAGACTATTTAGATGAAGAAACCGGTGTATTTCGTTATTATGGAGATAATCGTAAACCTGGTCGACCAATAACACAAACAAAACAAGGTGGGAACAAATTACTTGAAGATGTATTTGCAACACTAAATTCTTCAGATGATTTAACAGATATTCCACCATTCTTTGTTTTTAAAAAAGCTGAACAAGGTCGAGATGTACAATTTTTAGGTCTTGCAGCACCAGGTAATCCAAATATTTCTCCTGATAAAGATTTAGTAGCATTTTGGAGAACAATCGGTGACAACAGATTTCAAAATTATGAGTCATACTTTACTATACTTGATACAAAAGATAAGCCAATAAGTTACGATTGGTTAGTAGCACTTTGCGAAGACTATGAAAACAGTTTTGATTTAGCACCAGATGTATGGAAAAAATTTGTCAAGCATGGTAGAAATGGTATTGAACCATTAAAAGCACCAAAAATATTTAAAATACCAACTAAATATGAACAGCTTCAATGTGATGAAGAAGGAAAGCTGTGTATAGATAGAATTAGAGACCATTACAAAGATAATCCAACTGGATTTGAAGCATGCGCAACAAAACTTATGTCAATGATGGATAGAAATTTTGAATCATTTACTCTCACAAAGCCTTGGAGAGATGGTGGAAGAGATGCAATCGGCCACTATTCTATTTCCACAGGTAATAAAGCAAATTATCCACTTAAAATCGATTGTGCTTTAGAAGCTAAATGTTATTCACCGGACAATAGCGTTGGCGTACGTTATATGTCCAGATTAATATCAAGAATTCGTTATCGACAATTTGGTATACTTGTGACAACAAGTTATGTTGATTCCCAAGCATACAAAGAAGTTGTAGAAGATGGACATCCAATTTTAATTGTTACTTGTTCTGATATTGCATATATCCTCCATAGAAATATGATTAATTTAAGCAATATCAACGATTGGTTAACTCATTTAGATAACAATACTGAACGGGACAATAATTACGCATAAATATAAAAATTTCAATTATAAAAGCAGAGAGACTAACTCATAGGCTATGTTTCCCTGCTTCTTTTTTATACATCAATATTTTCTAGTATTTGTTTTAGTTCAACTAACTCATCTTTTGTAAACGAAATACCTTTAAGCATTCTGTTAAGCATTCTGTCTTTACTTCTATCCCATTTACGTAGATCATACACTGGTTCACCACTACCAAATGCAATTATGTTTAATTCTTTAGTAATGTTGTTATGTGTACTAATAGTTGCTAGTTTATCAATTAATTTATATTCAAATTCCATAATCATTTTCTCCTTTAGTATTGTGATAATCAATTTTAATAGATACAGGTTTAGTATTTAAATCCATAATCTTTAAGATTACTTTATTTAATTCTTTATAATTAGAATCATATTGTTCTTTATCAACCCAGTTAAGTTTGTTAGCTTTGGCTGCAATTTGATTAATATTATTAGCTATACCATGAAGATCTTTTACTACTTGAAAGTATTCATTACTTGGACTTTCTACTGGTGCTACTTGTTTAATCATCATCCGTAAGTAAGCAGACTTACTTAATTTGATATTGGTTAATTTAAATTCAAAGTAATCATATAAATCATCATCAACATAGAATTCTATTTTCTTTTTACCATTTCTCATAAAACCTCCGGGGTATTAGGGTTCACCCTAACAAGCGAATTTGTCCGTACAAATTCAATGCTTGCTACGAATATTTTTGAAAGTCTCTTGTACATATATTTATAAGCGACTTGTCAAAATACCTGGTATATCGGCTAATTCGTTTATGAATTATATAGGGTCATAACATCTTAAATGAACCTTTTTGACTTCACCATTTTCGTCAACAATATTCTTTGTTGTATCAACTTTACGATAAACACCTCTTGATACAATAGAAAACTGTTTATAAAATTGATCAGATGATACTGCCGGAACAAATTCTTCTTTGCTCCAGTTTAGATATGATGAATAAATATCACGTGCTATTATTCTTTCCTTTAGTGGTGCCATTTGTTTAAAGAATGTATAAACTGGTGATGATGTATCATAGAAAACATCTTTCATCACTTTATCATCTTCTATCTCAGGGAAACAATCATATTCTCTAAGTAGTTTATATCCTTTATAACACCAATTAAATATTCCTGATAAGTTTTGTATAAGTTCAGATTCTATTTTATGATTAGCTTTCTTTTGATGAGGCCCCATTGGATCATCAACAAATTGATTAACAAATGATACAAACAATAATCTTCTAACTAATCCATAATTGATTTCTTTCGAATGAAAAGCTTCATTCAATGCAAAAATCATTTTACATCTTGGTTTAAAAGTAAAGTAGTCTTTACTCTTATAACAAGCCTGGATTGTTTCACCAGCTACAATCTTTTTAAAATTAGCTTCTCCACCATCAGTTGATGATTTAGTTTCAGTTGCGATATTAACTAATGACTCTGCAATCTGTACTGTTTGAAAATCATTACCTAAACCATTAAGTTGTACATATGAAACATTATCTTTATTAAAGACTTTTTCAATAACATTTAAGAAAACACTTTTACCATTAGCTCCTTCGCCATACAACATAAAACTCTTTTGTAAGTGACAATCATTCATTAATATGTATCCACACATTAATTGTAATCTTAAATATCGTTCAGCATTATGATCACAAATATCCATTACAAATTCATGCCATTTATCATAATCTTGTTTTTCGTTATATTCATAATCCATAATGATAGAACATAAATCATCTTTACGATGTTCTCTAAGGATTCCTGTTTCTAATTTTAATGTTCCATTCGTAAAATTGAAAACTGATTTTTGGTTAAATGTTTCTTCATGATAACAATCTGATTTTAACTGACTAAGGATAGATGATGTTCTTCCTCCAGTCTTCCATTTACCCAAATGTCTACCAATTAATGCTTTAACTGTTTCATCAACTTTATATTCCCAAACTTTACCATTATATTTATAAATCCCTTTACCTTTTACGTAACGTAGTTCGTATTTGTCGAGGATTTCATTAATAATATGATATTCTGTGGGTGGTTTATTAATTTCTTTAAATATCGCTTCTAAATCGTTTTTATCGATATTCTCTTCTTTTATTAAATCAGCTTTTAGTTCAATTAAATCATCATTTGATATACTACGAGCTGTTTGTGTTAGAATCTTTTTAACTTCTTTTTTATCAGTTTCGTATAGTAAGACTTGTCTTACTTTTTTATATAATTCTTCACTATTCAATGATATAATTACCTTTGTACATTTCAAAACTGTACTGTTTTGTTGTTGTGTTTTAAAGGAAATTCTTTATAATTAAATGTGGCATAGGTTAAAACATTTTTTAATGACTGATTCATTGGCGTGCGTCTTTCATTAATGTTCATACTTGTGCTTTTTTGTTTTAACTTATTCATCTTTTTTTACCTCATCTAATTTAATACAATAAGCATTCATGATATCAATCATTGTTTGTAATGGTTCAAAGATTTCCATCCTTACATCATTGATATCTTTTTCTTTAATTCATTCATCATTAAATCTAAATTCTTTTTAAATCTCATCATAGATCCAAATCCATCTTTAACTGCTACTTGGTTATAAACACAAGCATCAATCAAATAATCTTGTTTACTACGATAACCAGATAATAAATAACGTTCATCTAAAGTATAACGTTCTGCTTTAGATACTCTAAATGCAATCACCTGATCTCTTAATCGATTTTTCTTATCTAAGTTCTTTTTACTCATCAAACATAACCTCCAGTTCTTTATCTAGAGAATCAACCATCTCATGTTGTTTTAATGGGAACATATGAGCATATCTAAAAGTAATTTCTTCACTAGTATGACCAACACGTTTACCAATTTCTACTGCTTGATAACCTTTATGAATAAGTAATGAAACGTGCGAATGTCTAAGTCCATGGACAACAATTTGTTTTATTCCCGCTTGTTTAGCTCCACGTTTTATTTCACGTTCATAATAAGCAGCGCTTTTATAAAATATACGTTGATCATCCTTTAACTTATAAAACCTACTCATGTATGCTTTTAACTCTTCAGCTACTTTCTTTGGCATTAATACTCTACGATAACTTTGTGGTGTTTTTGGCGGTCCAAATATCTCTTTTGCTTTATGTCTTGCATAAGACTTACTGATAGTAATGATATTCGTATCAAAATCAATATCCTGTTTAGTTAATGCTAGTAATTCCCCTATTCTAATACCACACCAATATAAGATTTGAAATCCCATATAAGATTCTTCTTTGTTTGCAACTTCGACAATGAATTTCTTATAATCCTCTTGAGTCCAAAACAACATTTCTTCTTTATGTTTAATCTTAATATTTCCGGCTTTTTTAGCTGGATTATATGGTAAATCGTAGATATTAACTGCATGATTAAAGATTGCACTTAATTCTGTATGAAGTCCTTGAATATAGGTTGGTTTAATAGTTTTACCATCTATTTTCTTAACATCATATAATGTTGCATGCCATTTCTTCACATCCGCAGCAGTAATATCACAAAGCTTTTTATCACCAAAATAAGGTAGTACATGTTTATTGAGTTTCATAACCTTGTTATCATACGTTCTGATTCTTAACTCAGGTTTGATATCTTGTAAATACAGTTCAACAAATGAAGAAAGTGTCATCGTAAAGCTATAGGTGCTTTGTAACTTAACTTCTTTTTCAAACCTGATGGCTTCTCTTTCAGTTTTGAAGCCCCGCTTGGTTGTTTGCTTAGTCTTTCCAGTAAAGTCTTTATACCCATACCTTACTGTATAAGTCTTGCGTTTAGTATCGTACTCAATACTCATTAAAGCATCTCTCCTTTCCCCGCACGATAAATACGTTCTTCATAGTAGTCTTTATTGACTTTCCCACAAATTGTTAAGAATCCTTTTTCTTCTAATTCCTTATTTAATCTTTTAATGATTTTATAAGCATAAGCTTTAGAGATTCCTAATTGTGATGCAACTTGATCTGCATCTAAGAATGCTACTGACATGGTGTTCACCTCTTTTCAAAACATTATCAATATTGAACTGTTACATATAGTTTATGTCTAATTTATGCCTATGTCAACGTATTATTTATATTTTCCGTTCACTTTTGTATTGCTAATCATGGTGTTGTGAAGTAATATTAACTTATGATAAATTGCATTAAATTACATAAACTTACGTTAACTCATGACACGTTACGAGTAAGTTATGTTAACTTGCGTGAACTTATAATATGCAAATTTCTCATAACAATTTTTACTTTACGGAAGGAAAAAATATATTATGACAATCGAAGAATTAGAAGAACTATTCAACATTGACGCTGCTAAACGTATTAAGTTTTATAGAAAACTTCGTAAACTAACCCAAAAACAACTTGGAGAACTATGTGGTTTAAGCGAACCAGCTATTAGAAATTATGAACTAGCTAATAGAACACCCGATGCAGAAACCTTGAAAAAAATTACTGATGCATTAGGTGTAGACTATTATGCAGTTGCAGAACCTAACTTAGCTGTTAGTTCAAGTGTTCTCCATACTCTCTTTAAACTAGAAAGTATGTTTAATCTTCAACCAGTTGAAATTGATGGAAGAGTCTATCTTGACTTTGCTCCTAAGAACCCTGAATCTAAAGGAGAATTCCAAAACAATATGGTTGAATGGTTAGATCAAAGAGAAAAGTTACTTTCCGGAGAAATTACCAAAGAAGAATATGTGTTCTGGGAAGCAACTTATTTCTCAAATAAAAATAAAGAATAAATCGTTATTTTTATTAAAATCTATACAATTGTGGTCACCTGTGCTCATAGGTGGGCTCAAACATTATAGAAGATGCAAAAAAACTCCCATATATAGGGAGTTTTTCATATTTTATCGTTATTCAAACTCCGAAATAAAACGATTATAGTGAACATATTTGTTAACATTTCTTCAAGAAATGTTATTATTTTTCTTATTTTTTACTTCTTTTATAAAAAGAATACTATACCTTGGTAGCATAATGGTATCATCGTATTCTAGGTTCGATTACATTCATATTTCCACTCTTCAAAACTAGTCAACAAGGTGAAGGCATATTTCTTTTATCAATTATTTATATTGTACTAGCCTTATTAGGTTACCTTTCCCTATAATTAAAAAGTTTATCTCACATACAAGATACTGTATATCATCATTGAAAACACCAATAAAGAAGTATAGAAAAACAATCAAAATTATCATTAACCGATTCTCAATAGCTTATTTAGTCGTTTGTACTTTAATATACTTTCTTTTTGCTTCATCATATAAACTATTTACTTCAAATAATATGGATTCCTTTTGTTTAATAAAATTTTGCATTTTATTATAAATTTCATTATAAATAATCCTATGTACCTCATGATGCAGAATCGTTTCATCATATTGATCCATATCAAAATCATCACTGTTTATAGCTTTATTCAAAAGATAATAAATATCTTCGCTACCAATCTTATCAATCTCTATATATTCATTTTTCTCATTATAATAATACCCCTTTGATTTATCTATTTTTAAGTATTTCATAATCTTTTTTCCTTTCATTATACACACTATCCCCACCTTCTAAACTCGTAATCAAGGATGAATAGTTATCAATTGTTTTCCCCTCTATAGACGTTAATTCTTTTGAGGTCGGGTATCCTCCAAATAACATAAAAGAAAGATTACCTTCTGCATCTATTTCTCTTTTGGTATATAAATAATAATCTGGTTTAATAGATTCACCAACAGAACTATTATGAGTAACCAAAAAAACTGGGATATGTTTTGAAATTCCTTTTATTCTTTCATTTACATCTTTATTTAAAAACATATTATCAAATGATGATTCTGGCTCATCTATTAATAACATATCAAATTGAGTTACACCATTAAGTTCCTCTAACAGTCTAAATTCAGATCTTTCTCCTCCTGATACTTCTAATTGATATTCATTTAATATTTTATAATCAAAGGAAACTATATATTTATATATTTCAGATTCAGGTATGGATTCCATTCTTTTTAATTCCTTTATGTATGAATACCCATCTTCATATTTTTCAAAAGCATCCTTAAAAGATATTCTCTTTGTTGTAACGGTTTTATAATCATTCAAAGCTAAAAAAGGTTTTGTTTTAGCTATAATTGTAAATTTGTTTACCTGTTCTTTTAAAACTTCAGTTGGTTGTTTAATCGCATTGAACAAAGAGTTAAAAACTTCTATTTTCTTTTTACTAAGATAATAGTCTTTAAAATCGAAAGATAATGGTTGAGCAATCGTAGACTGAGTTGTTAAATTGTCTTTGATAGTTCTAATAATATTGTTTGCCTCTTTTATCTTTTTATTATTCAACTGTATATCCGCGTTAATGTCGATTAATTCCTTCATTAATCCAACTAAAGATTCATTATCTAAATATTTATTAATTAATTCCCGATATTTCACCGAAGACAAAATAGTAATCAATGAAATTATTAATGTATTAATTTCTTTATCATCTTCCTTTTCTAATAATCCATCTGAATAAATTTTTGCTTTAGCGAAAGAATCTCTTTTATTGTATTCAGTTGCATAGTTAATCCAACTATCCAAATATTGCTTTAATTCATTTTCTTTCTTCTCAAGATCAATTGGAAGTATATCAACCAGCACATTTTTTAAATCTTTTAAATAATTATCTATTAACAAACTTTTATTTGTCTGAATTCTCTTCGAAAATATTTTTATCTCGCTTTCTTCATCTTTTTCAATTAGCGAAAACTGTTTGATATATTTTACATTGGAAAAATAATTGCATATTTTATCTAAAGTTACCGATTTACCCGAAGATCTATTTCCTAAAACCACATTCAAACCACTAGATGCTAAAAAACCGTTTGGTAAGACTTCAAATAAATCATTCCCACCGTCCTTTGATAATGCAACTTTATTTTTATCTTTTAAAGCATATTTGAGTGAATTAAAAGTTATACTTTGAACATCAACATATGTTTGTCTCAATGAAAAATCAGTTAAATTTGCAGTTATTCGCTCATCACTAAATAACACAGGAACCAATGAATCATTATCATTTTTACACAAAGAAAATTTGTTTTGATTTTTTACTTCGCCAGTATATATGTTACCTATTTTAGAATACCATTCGATCTTCAAGATAGGATTCTTTTGATAATGTGGTATTAAAATGTATTTATCTCGATTTTTAAAGATATCATTAAATGCGTCAAAAGTTAATGTATCATTTTCAGTAACAATTTTTTCTGATACCAAATTACATTTTTCTTCAAAATCATATATATCATCTTCTGATGTGATAATTAATAGATGTCCATTTTCCAAATCAACCTCAACGCCTGGAAAAACAGGGATATCTAAATTATCTCGAACATATTCATATTGCTTAATATCAAATAAATTATGATTTGTAATTGCTATTGCGTCTATTTCTCTTTCGCAGATATATTCTTTAAGTTTTTCAAAGCTAAATTGAAATTCATAATCACTTACTGTTTTTATTGTATGTAAATGCAAATCAATTTTTTTCATATAGCACCTCCTCACTAAGCATTTGAACACAGGTTACTTTTTCAATAAAACATTAAACATGACAATCATTGATAATTACATCCAAATCTTCATATGAATATACATCTTTAATATTAATAACTTTCCAATTATCGTTAATCAAATATTTTGCTAGTTGTTTCTGTTTATTAGATCTAGAATTATATAATATTATTTTCATTTTTTCTGAAAGTAAGGGAATGTCTTTGATAATCTTTCCATCAAATCTATATTTAGTATTCTTTGCGATATTAAAATTATTTACTATTAAATATTCGAATATTTCATCAATTTTTTTATTTTTGTCTTCCGATAATAATTTATTTTTTTTATATACTTTTTTATTAATTATTATATAATTTTCAAAATCACATAATCCAATTACTGCAATCGGGATAGTAAGCACATTATTCATTGGTTTAAGATGTTGTAAGAATTTTTCAAAACTACCTACTGCATTATCAAATCCTCCATTTTTCTTTAATTCATCCGTTGCGCACACAATGATACCTACAGATGTATTAATATCCTTCTCTACATGATTTAATTCTCCTGCCAGCACCAATTTTATCAGATTCCATGCAACAACTTGCCCATGATTAAAAGCTACTTCAATAGCAAATTCATTTTTTGAGAAATCTATTGTCCATGGATTTTTGTGCTCACAGCTATTAGGACGATATTCTGAGTCATTGAAAATTTCACATTGTCTCCTCCATCCTTTAGTTTTTAACCTATCATCAATTATTTTATTAATGGGCTCTGACAAACTTTTAATATCTTTACGATTTGAAATTTCAAATAGATTTACAACTTCATCTTCAGACATGTTTTCCAATACATCTAACAATTCAAACCAATCATTTTTATATAACTCATCATTTTCAAAAATAATTTTTGCATTCCTAAATGAATATATTTTAAATTTCATCAATTAACGCTCCTTCTAAGATTATTATTAAGTTTAAAACTATTTTCGTATAGCTTAGTAGCTTATATAAACATAGCATTTGCTTTCTTATTACACCTTATATAAAGACATTAGATTAGGATTGTTTGTTCCCCATTCTTACTTCCCTATATGCCCTATCTTCATCATTATTTTTAAAAATATTATATATCCACTCTGGAATAGCATAACATTCTTTTCGATGCTGAAAAATCACCTTTTGAATATCTATTAAATCTTCCATTGTTTTTATTTCATTATTATTAATATCGTTATCTAGTTCATTCAGTGTACTTATATCTTTATTTAACTTATTTACGGTGTCTAATAACCATTTTAGCATTGGAACAATAAATGCCAATCTCCACAATAAATCTAAAATCCTTTCATTCTTCCACAGTCCCATCGCTAAAATCATGACAAATAGAATTATAATCAAAGTTATACTTGCTAATCTAAATCTTTTTCTTAGTCCAACATCCCACCAAAAATTTTCTCTTTGGCATTCCAAAATTCCATCAATGATATCTTTTTTATCAACACCAGGAGTATACCAATTTTTTAGTTTATTTTTTTCATTTACATTTTCCAAGATTTTTTTAGAATAAATCGTTACTTCATGATTAATATTTTTATCCTTTCCAAATATCCTTTTATCCCATGGCATTCCATATACATATACATCAAATTTTTGCTGAATAAATGCTGCTAAATATTTCCTTTCTCGTATATATTTGTCAATAACAAAACTAAAAGACATACTAATTATAGACAAGATATACGATACATACTTCAATTCTGGATTTTTTGACAAAAACAAAAGAATAATAGCTAATATAAACGGTATCCATACCGATAATGCTACTAGAAGTGTATTTAATTTTTTTACATCTCTATATAATTGTCTTTGTGCCGCCAACATTGCAATTGATTTTTCTTCATTTTGCCTTATAACAATTTCATTAGACATCATAATCCTCCCATCATCGATATAATTATCTCTTTTTTTCATCTACAAATTCGACGAATATTAATTAACCACTTTTCAAAGTTAATTTATTCTAATTTGAAGTTATTTTTAAAATATATCTACTAGTATTTTTGCATTTCACTTTTTATATACCTCAATCTCCTGTATAATCTGGAAAATCATTTCCAAGTACTTCTTTCCATTTTGTAATTGCACTCTTTTGATCTTTGTTTTTGATTTCCATTTTTGAAGCTTCTAAAGCTTTATTATATGCATTGTGCAAAGCTTCACTTATTTTGTATCTATCTAACCAACAAAAATAATTTAAATTCCCCTGTATTCCCTTTGGATCTTCTATGTCTGACAATATAGCTGAAGACAAATATTTTAACAAATCTCTAAACTCTAAATCTATCCACCATGTTTCAGAAACACTTTTATTCTCATATCTCTGAAGAATCATACACTCTAATAAATATGATCCTATTTTTATTGTTACTTTTCTATTATTCCAATATTTTGTTAATCTAATTAGTTCCAATAATTTTCCATTATGCCTTGTATTTACGTTAGTGGTTCGTTCATTATCTATCCTAGGATCAGTTTTTTTCCAATTTCCCAAACCATCTGGAATCAAATAGAAATTTGCATCCGTATAAAAACAAGGAACAATATCAAAATTCCATGTATATGATTTTAATCTCAATGTTGCTGCTTCATGATTTTTATGCATCTCAGCTTTACTGTAATCTTGTAAATCCGATAATTTAGAGATAAATCGATTGATTACTTTTGTAGAATTCAGATAATTTGTGTTATCTGTCATTAATTTATTTGAAGAATCATAATCGTTACCGTATATATAAAATATTTCCCCTAATTTCGTATATGTTCTTGTTCCTTCTCCCGATAAACATAACATCAAATCTATATCATCAATTGGTCTTATTTTTGTACGCCGTTCAAATGATCCAAAGCGTAAAATTTTATCATCATATACTTGGAAGAAATCATTTTGACCACTAAATCCTTTTATATTATCAATTAGATTATCTCTGCTTGAACGAGCAGTTTTTGTTTTTTCTTGATCAAGATTAACTGTTTCTCTCATGAATTCTGAAAATGCCCCATTCACCGTTGTCGCCATTTTTATTACCTCCTAATTCATTCAATCTATTTCACATTTATCCCATTATCAAGCATTTTTTTCTTATTTTTAACCATACACAATGCTATTTAATTACATAATCAATTTTATTTACGCTTATAATTTAATCATATAATGCAAATCACAATCAATTAGCAATTCCTACCTACATGTTTCATGAATAATATCTTCTATCTCTTCTATACAATAGTTTAAATATTTTTTTACATCATTACTCCAAAAATGAATTGGAATCCAATCAATTTGTCTTAGAAAATTATCATTTTTAATGTCTCTTTGAATGTTTTCCTCAATCTTTTCAATCCAATAATCTTTATTATTCTTAAGTTTATCCTTTGTTTTTTCGAAATCTTTTCCATGCCAAAATTCGCCATCAACAAATATAGCTATCTTGTATTTTGTTAACGCTATATCTGGAGTTCCTGGCAGTTTTTTATAATTCAGTCGATAATGATATCCTTTATGCCATAAAGCTTTTGCAAGTAAAGATTCAACCTTACTTTTCTTATGGCTCAACGCCTTCATACGCTTTGAAACTTCTGGAGTAGTTTTTAATTTTTGATGTTTCACATACATCACCTTACTTTAATTGCTTTAATACATATCGCTTATTCAACCAAAAGCTTTGTTTTGTCATCCATTCTCCATTTGGCAATTCATCTGCATCTCTTTCAACATTACCTTTTATGAATCCATCATTTAACTTATAAGCGGATTTTTGAGCATGCGGACGCATATGTATGATTTCAGTATCTTTCATTCCAGGCAAATTATTCTGAACTTCTAATTCGCCATTTACATTTTTAACCTTTTCAAAGATTACTCCGCTTTTGATTATATTTTTATACTTTTGCCATTCGCTTTTTACAATGTCATTCAAATCAGGGTAAGACATATGCCATAATTTAGCTTTCTGTAATACATAAACATCATCAACTCTTTTGAAAACTACAAATAAAAATTGCGTTGTATCAAAATAATTGAATACTGTAGAATCTTCCCATTCTTCTTGTACAAGTTCTTTAAATTTGAATGGTGCAAAAGACATGTTTTCTCTATTCTTTCCATTTTCTTCTATTCGTATGGTCTTAACTACGATATTTGCTTTTTGAAATTCTGCAGCATGATTACCTTTGATTCCTAACATTCGAAATGCAAGATCATACCATTGTGCTTTGTTATTGTTATATGGTCGATCGTACACTTCACATAATTCTTTATCTGTCATACCAATGTGCTTATTTATCAAAGATACAACATGCTCTTGAAAACTTGTTTTGATGTCTTCTTTTATTATTGATTCACACGGCACATTGCTTTGAAGGATGTAATTTTTCAAAACATAATTCATGTAAGATACTTTGAAACAATAATTTCTTTTCTTAGCTAAAGTATGATCACCATAATATTGTGGCCGCAGGCTTTTTTTGGCAGTTGCGCCTTTCGTACAAGCTCCCAGATACATCGTATCTCCTTCGCTTAATTCATGAGCTTTTCCTTGTTTGATTTTTTCATTGATCTGATTATAGTCATCAATAATTATCTTAAGATCATCCTTAGGCGGACTAAATAAATTTACAAATTTAATGACATAATCCAAACGTTCTATGGACTTGTCCCTCAAATAATGAATCAAAAGGATACATTTAATTTTTTCCCATACATGACTTTTATAGAAATCTTCTTCTACAGGTTCATTATAAGAAATATTTGTTATGGACAATCTTTCCCCTGCTCTATATTCGCCTTTTTTCGTCTTATCAATAGGTGTTTGTTTTAATTCTAATCCTATCTTATTAAAATCTGCTTCTTGATTACCATTTGGATCATAACCAAAATAGTATTTTTCTATAAAATTACCCAATTGACCTTTCGCTTTGTCATTCAAAGATGCTCCAAAACCATATTCTACTGTTTTTTCTCTTACTACCATATTTTCAAAATTGGCATATGCATCATATAATTTCCCTCCATAACTTTTTATTGGACTTCTTTCATATTCATCCAATACCTCATGAAAGGTCATTCCTTCCAATTTTTTTGCATATGAATAAATACTATTGATATCTGTATCATCATAATCAAATAACTTCATATCTATCACCCTCTTTCCCAATATGCACAAAAATCTTATGCCTAAGACATAAGATCATTGTTCTTTATCGATTATTTTATCCAAAACTTTTGCCATTCTTGTGATCATTGGTACTACCAATGCATTCCCCATGCAAAAGAATCTCATCCTATTAGGCATTCCACTATTAGTCCAATCGTCATCGAAGCCTTGCAAACGTTCTGCTTCGATTGGAGTCAATGTTCTCAATCTTCCTGTTCCAGGATCTGAAACAACATGTGTGCTTCTATTCAAAGTAGATTCACTAGTAAGCATGGTTCTTCCTGGTTTATCCCATGAATCCGGGAAAGCAATAGGACCCTCTGAAAAGACATACTCATGCCCTGTCTTTGATACACGATTTATTTTTTTCGCACCTTTCAAATAAGTCCATTTGCTCATTTTTTCGTTTGTTATATAAAAACTTTCGTCAACATTAGACTGTAAGATATCTCCCAATAGTATAGGTGTCTCCATTACTGGAACAACATTATTTGTATATATTTTCCCGTTTCTCATCAATCCAGCTGATTTAAAATCAAATGAGAATTTATCTGTCATTTCTAATAAATCATTCATCAAAGTTCCTTCAAAACAATTTTCTACTTGTTCAATCGGAAATGATTTCGCCATGAATCCATCTAGATTAATCAGTGATAATTCGTCCATTTCTTTTACTGAATCAGCATAAACCGTATCATTTCTATATGCAAAAATAAATACTCTTCTTCTGCGTTGTGCCGCACCATATTCAGCAGCATTTATTACTCTCCACTCAGCAGAATATCCTAAGGCATTCAAACAACTTAAGATGATACCAAAATCTCTCCCACGTTGCTTTGCTGGAGATTTTAATAATCTATCAACATTTTCAAAAATACAAAATGCTGGTCTCTTTGCTTCGATGGTATCTCTAATTTGCCACCATAGAACTCCTTTTTTTCCTTCGATACCTTTTGAGCTAGATAACGATTGAGCTACTGAATAATCTTGGCAAGGAAATCCACCAACCAAAAGGGTATGATCTGGAATAGCGTTTTTATCTACAGTAGAAATATCTTCACAAGTATGAAATTCTCCATTTATATCTGGTGAATCTCCAAAATGTTGCACATAGCACTGATTTGCCCATTGTGTTCTCGCCCCTGGTTCCCATTGTGAAAACCATGTAGTTTCCCATCCAGAATCGGCTCTTTCAAAACCTAATCTAAATCCTCCTACACCGGCAAATAATTCACATATTGTTTTGTTCATAAAGTCCTCCTAGTTTACACTTCTCACTTATTTTTTGGAATCTAAGCTTTGCCTTGAACACTATCAAACGATAAATCATGATTCCACACCGAAATGAGCCTCAGCTCAAAAAAGAAAATCAATCAATAACTTCTATAATTTCATCCAAACTATTACAACCTAAAAACTTATAAATCTTTAATAAATTTTCCATCGAAATAGTCTCATTTTTTGATAATTTTGCTAAAGTCCCAGGAGAAATTCCCGCTTCTTTTGCAAATTCTGTCTTTTTCAAACCTTTATCAATTAATTTTTTGAATAAATTATTATAACTAACTTGCATATCGATTTTCCTTTCAACAATAAAAATTATATCAATTATCATCTTATAATTGAATAGTTTTTTCATATAATTGGATTTTTTATTTGTTAAATTGAAAAAGCCTCTTAAATAGAGGCTAACATTTATTCATCAACGTTGATACTGTTCGAGTTCAGCTACGTATGTTATTTCATTTAACACCATGCAACGAAGTTTTTTATTGATTTCACTAAATAACATAGATTTTTGTTTCTTATTTAGCTTTGAATAAGTTTCAACAATATCCTTGTCATGAATCAATATCATTTGTGCCTGTACAATAAATAAATCTAATGACATCTTAGCTACGTTAGTGATATCTTCTTCCAATAGCCCTTCCTTGATTAGATAATTTAGATAGTCTTTCTTATTGTTTTCTAATATGAACTTTCTTTTTTCGATAAAGAAATCAATAAGATCATCCTTTAGATATTTTTCTTTAAATTCTTCATATAAAGTCGTAATTATTTCTCCTTTTATCTTCTAATAAAAATCTTGCTGATATTATTTTGATTTACATAGCCATGATTACATTGATCAACATTTCTTCTACCATGACTCTTATATTATTCATTTCTTGAACCCATTTCATTTGATCTTGTTCTTTTAATTCTTCTGTTATATTTCTTGACACTTTGTATTGTTCGATAAGGATTTCATATCGTTGATTCAGCTCTTTATCCACACGAATCAATTCTTCATTCAGTTCATCTTTTGCTCGTAAGGCAAGGTAATGTCCTGGATGTTTATCTTTTAATATTCTTAGATATTCTCTTCCAAATCTGGATAAATTTGGTAAAGGTCTTTCTTGTTTTAGTGATGGAAATTCATAATCTCCTACTGTGTTATACTTGATTTCTTTCATGATTTTATCCTCCTATCTTGCATCTCTTTGTTTGATTTTCTTTTGTGCTATTCTTTCTATATCTTTATCAAAGCTACGATTTCTGATGTTCTCGCACGCTTTTATTTGAAGCCTTAGCTTCTTAATATCAGGTGTAAACAACTTGGCTCTTGCTGACCATTCTTCTTTTTCATCCATTGTTTTTGCTCGTTGTCGTTGATAATAACATCCTTGTCTTTGCTTTAATAAGTTATTGAGTTCATCCTGTTTTTGTTGTTGATAGCTATTTAATTGATCGATATCTTCTATCTTATTCTTGGCAAGGAGTTCGATTTCTCTAGAATATTGATCCATTTTCTTGAGTGCTTGTCTTGCTTCTTTGGATATATGTTGCTTTCTTGTAGGTAAGATATTTATCGAAATAAGATAAGCAACATGGATTCCTGCTAGCTTAGGTAACTGTTTTCTTTTATAAAGTTGATAATATTCCTTACATCGATAATAACTTTGTGTGTGTTCGACGTTTTGAGGAAGGATCCATTTATCGGTCAATCTTTCTTCAATTTCATCAAGATGATACTTTTCCCCTAATGACTTAAGATATATCGGTTCATTACAATATGGATGATAAACGACATCTTCTCTATCGATTCTGTCGAACTCATACCCTTTCTTTTTCATATTATCTTTTAAATCCCTAATACAATTACTTTCCTTTACAAGAGCATCGATATCTTTTTTAATGTCATTCATATAGGTTTTTATGATATGATAATTCAACTTTTTTGAACCATAAGATGAATCTTCGATGACAGATAATCCATATTCTTTGCATAGTTCATCGGATGTATTTCTCATGTTCCAGTAATCTTTTTTGGTATTGCAGAATCGTTTTCCATCAACGAATGAAGTTGAATTTATCAAGATATGATTATGGATATGATCTTTATCTAGGTGTGTGGTAACGACAACTTCATAACGATTTCCAAACACTTTTTGTGCAAGCTTTACTCCAATTCCATGTGCAACATTTGCATCAACCTCACCTATTTTAAATGACTGATAACCATGAAACGCTACGATTCTTTTATGATCATGGAACAATTTCTTGGTCATCTGCATCGATTTTAATGGATTAAATACATCGCAATTAAGACAAGTTTCATACTGTTTTTGTTTAAGCTTATTATCTTAGCTGATGTAATCCAAGACCGTTTGCATCGTCTTTTTTTCATCTTCAACATACTTTATGACATTATCCAAACAATCTCGGATAGCCCAAATTGATGTTACTGCTTTAATCAACCCCTTACTTTTTCATCAAGATTTTTTATCATTTGTCTTAATTCATCGATTGTTACCTCAATGATTTTTGGAGATATTTCTTGACTATTATTCAACGTTCTAGCAATCTGATTTAGGTTATTACCAATATGATTGAACTCATTTTTTAACTTATAATACTCTAAATCAGGTGGTATTTTTATCTCTTTACCTAATATGCAAGCTCTAGAAAATGCTTCTCTACTTAATTTTGTTTTTCTTAATTTCTTTACTAACGTTTCAAATTCTTCTTCATTGAATCGTATCTTAATTTCATGATTTCTTTTCATATGAACCTCCAATCTTGCTGGTCATACCAGCTTTTGATTTTGTATTTTGGGGACAAAATACGTTGCTTGCTGCTGATACAGTATTCCATGTAGTATGGTCTATTTTTATTTCTAAATGGTGACGATGTGACGGTCTAAAACATATACTTTCCTATCGTCACACCGTCACTCCTTTAATCTTCTTCCTCACCATGATAAGTGAGTTTCATTTGTCTTGCTTTATTCTTTCTCTCTGCCTTTTCATAACTAATAAATGTACTTTGCAAAGTATCAATATTACTTGTGAGGAGTACCTGTAATCCTTTACCGGTCAATGGTAGTGATAATTTAGAACACAATGCTTCATGTGAGCCAACATAATTTTTTTCTTTTACAATGTAATTGACTACTTTAATTAGATTTTCATTGACGTCTTCTTCTATTTCATTTTCTACTACCTCAAGTAATTGTCGTTCATTTAAATACAAGGTCAATTCATCATCTGGAATATCTTTTCCTTGAATTGCCAGTTGCCTATTTTTGGATAAATGATTTTTCTTATACATGACAAGAATACTATCAGAGCCAGCCATCAATCCTCGACTTCCATAGATTCCATCAAATGGATGATTCGTATCTATCTCTTTCTTAACATGAGTTATCAATACAATAGCGATATTGTACTTACACGCTAGTTCGTGATAGTACGTTGCCTCCTTATATTCACTCTCATATTTACGATCATTCTTTTTTCTAATCTTTGCAAAAGTATCTATAATAACAATCTTCAAATCACTATGTCGCTTCAGTTCTTCTTGAATACGACTTTCAACATCATAATATGATAAAATTATCTTGCTTTTCTACTTGCATTGTTTTCAATCTTTTTTTAATCTTTGTCTTTCTATCTTCAAAAGCCAAATACAATGCTGTTCCTTTTTCAACCTTTCTTCCTAGAAAATCTTTACCTGTCGCAATTGCATCTGATAATTGTAAACCTAGAAAGGTTTTGCCACATTTCTGTGGAGCACCTAAAAGTGTTAATCCAACTGAAATCATATCTTCAACAATGTCAGGTTCATCATCTTCTTGTGAATCAAGCAATTCTGTTACAGTATAACTCCCTTCATAATGCATTGTATTTTTCATTTCAATAAATCCTTTTTTATATTTCAAAGAACTTTGAATGATTGTTTCTACTTCTTTATCTGAAAGTGGTGGCTTACATCTTAATTCATTTTCTTTATTCAAACATAAACGAATTGCCTCATCACATAATCCTTTCTGCTGAAGAAAGCAACCTATCTTAAATAAATAGTTATTTCTTTCACCTTCATGGATATAGTCCACCATTAAATCTACTTTCGTTGGTTTGGTGTTTTTTTCCAAAAACTGATAAACAGTATCATTGGCATGTGCAATAGGACTATCAAAGGATATGAAGTATTTTTTATTTTCAATAACACTTTCTGCTCCAACAACATATCCTCCTTCTCCACGTATGTCTATGGCTTCATACAACCCGACTTTACATGAAATCGGTCTATCCACGTAGTAATACATATGCCATCCGTTATTAGCAGTTTTAACAACAAGTGTTTTAGGGAAATTCTTTAGAAATGGTTCAATAGATTGATACCCATTCTTTCCTTTTTTATTATCAACATCTATCACTAACAATCCATTACCGGTTCTAACACCGACATTGTAGTCGGTATTAGAAAACCAGTTCATTATTGTATCTTGATCTGTTGTAGCTTCTTCTTTCCATGATTTTAGGACTTGCCCACTTTTAGAATTGACTTTCAATGGAAATACTTTAAAATGATATTGAGCATACATTAAAGCACTTGTTAGTTTAGGATTCATTGGCGTGCTTCCTTATCTGCTTTAATGAGTGCTTCTTTTTTATTTTTCATGTTAATAATAATTTCTAGCATATTTTGAAGTATTTCCAAGTCATCTATATCCATTTCTTCTAATTGTTGAACTTCATGAAATAATTGAATAAAGCATCTTAATTCTCTTCTTAAAGAACGATAAACGTATGGATTGCCTTGAACAACAAACGATTGATCACTCATACAATGAATGAGATAATCTTGTTTTGTCAAACCACTTAATAAAACCTTACGATTTAAAAGAAGATTTTCTTCCGGTGATACTCGAAACGCAATAACTTTATTGCGCCAACGTCCTTGATAATCTCTGTTCTTCTGTGACATCAAACGCTTCCTCTCTTTCTTCATCTAATTTATTAGCAATTTCTTTTCCTTTGGCTGGGAATAAATGTGCATATCGGTAAGTAATGTCAATACTTTCATGCCCCACACGATCTGCAATGGCTACTGCACTAAATCCTAACTCAATCAATAGCGATACATGTGAATGTCTTAAATCATGAATACGAATACGTTTAGTCCCTGTTTCTTTACAACCACGATCCATTTCATGATGCAATCCCGATTTTGAAATATTAAAAATTCTTGTATCTCGTTTAATACCATATAATCTATGAATATAATCTTGCATTTCTTCAGCAAGAAAATGTGGCATTTTTACTGTTCGAATACTCTTCATTGTTTTTGGCTCTGTAATCACATTTTTTCCTTTTAATCTTTGTAATGACTTATTGATACGAATTGTATCTTGTGTGAAATTAAAATCACTTGGAGTTAATGCTAATAGTTCTCCTAAACGAAGTCCACACCAATACAAGACCTCAAATGCTTGATATACACCATCCTTTCTCATCATTGATTCTGAAAATTTTAAATATTCATCTTTTGTCCAAAACTTCATTTCCTTTGTTTTCTTCTTTCCCATATTTCCGGCAATACGCGCTGGATTAGATTTCAAACTATAATATTTCACTGCATGATTAAATATTGCACTCACTTGATTGTGTACTGTTTTCAAATAACAAGATGAATACGGCTCATCATTTTCATTTCTGTATGCAAGTAATTGATTTTGCCATTCAATAATATCAGCAGCACTAATAGCATTAATTTGTTTTAATTTAAAATACGGCAAAATTTTATCCTCGATTATATAACGTTTTGTTAACATTGTATTCTCTTTAATACGATTAGATAAATCACGTATATAAATTTCCACAAATTCCTCGAAATTCATATTTAAATCTTTTGACTGTTCCATTTTAAAACGTGCGATAAAAGTTTCTGCTTCTTGTTTCGTTTTAAAACCTCTTTTCATTTTCTTTAATCTTTCCCCTTTCCGATTTTCATAATAGAAAGAAGCATACCATGTTCCTTTATTTTCATCTTTGTAAGCTGGCATTTTCATCATCCTTTCTTAATCCATAAATTCTTTCTTCAAAATACTTCTTACTGATACGACCACGAATAGTAATAAATCCTTTTTGTTCTAATTCAAGATTTAATTGTTTAATTAACTTGTAAGCATATCCTTCAGACATTCCTGTTACCTTCATGATCTCACTCGCATCCATAAATGTACTGTTTTCCATTTTCTCACCTCCTTTAACTAACCTATTTAAGTTAGGATACAACATAAGAATAATGCAATTAGATACTATTGTCAAGAATAAATTAACCTTTTTGGTTTAATTTATTAACCTTATATATTTAATTAACTAACTTTATAAGTTTAATTTTCATTTACTGTTTATTATTTTTTTGATATAATGGGGACAAAGGAGGGATTGTGATGTCATTAGGATCAAATTTAAAGTCAATTAGATTATTTAGGAAAAAGACATTAAAAGAACTTGGTCAAGGTTTAGGTTTTAGTTTGTCATCAGCCGATGTCCGCATTTCGCAGTATGAATCCGATAAAAAGAAACCAAGAAATGATATGATAGAAAGTCTAGCACATGGACTTGAGGTTTCACCAAACGCTATTGATATTCCAGATATTGAATCATACATAGGAGCAATCTATACTTTGTTCCAATTAGAACGTACATATGGATTAAAAATTGATGAGATGGATGGACAGCCGATTTTACGTTTCGATAAGTTATTACCTCATGAACAAAGTGTTTTGTTTGAATACATGGAAAATTGGCTAGAAGTTGCTAAGGATTTTAGAGAAGGTAAAATAACAGAACGCCAATATGAAGAATGGAAATACAATTTTCCTAAATACTCAACTTTAAATGCCAATAAACAACCGCATGAAGATTGGTTAAAAAACAAGTAAACATATTTCATTAAGTAAGATTGAATTTCCTACTTTTTTCATGTTTCTACTATTCCTAGAATAAAAAACAATATAAAAAAGAATAGTAGATACCCCTTGTCAGTAGTATCAAAATAGTATCAACTCCTTTCTGACAAAAGAAAAAAGCCCGTAAAATACGAGCTTTCTGCAATTTCATCTACTATTCAAACTCAATCGTTCCTGGTGGTTTTGAAGTAATATCATACATTACTCTATTTACCCCACGAACTTCATTAATAATTCTAGACATAACCTTATTTAATACTTCATAAGGAATTTGAGCAGCTTCTGCTGTCATGAAATCAATTGTGTTAACAGCTCTAAGCGCGATAGCATGATCATAAGTTCTTTCATCACCCATAACCCCCACTGAACGCATATTTGTAAGAGCAGCGAAGTATTGACCGATTGAACGATCTAATCCTGCTTTTGCAATCTCTTCTCTGTAAATTGCATCAGCATCTTGAACGATTCTAACTTTTTCTGCTGTTACTTCACCAATGATCCGAATACCAAGTCCCGGTCCTGGAAACGGTTGTCTAAATACTAAGTATTCAGGGATCCCTAATTCAAGACCCACTTTACGTACTTCATCTTTGAAAAGATCACGTAATGGTTCAATGATTTCTTTGAAATCCACTGCATCAGGTAAGCCCCCAACATTATGATGAGATTTGATTACTGCTGATTCACCACCTAATCCACTTTCAACAACATCAGGATAAATAGTTCCCTGAACTAAGAAATCAACAGTCCCAATCTTTTTAGCTTCTTCTTCAAAAACACGAATAAATTCTTCACCGATAATTTTACGTTTGGCCTCAGGTTCCTCAACACCCTTTAACTTTTCATAATATCTTTCTTGAGCATTAACTCGAATAAAGTTTAAGTCATATTGACCATCAGGTCCAAATACCACTTCTACTTCATCACCTTCATTTTTACGAAGTAATCCATGATCAACAAAAACACAAGTTAATTGGTTTCCTATTGCTTTAGATAATAATACCGCTGCCACTGATGAATCAACTCCACCAGACAAAGCGCATAACACTTTACCATTACCAACTTTTTCTCTAATCGCTTTAATTTGTTCTTCAACAAATGAATCCATACGCCAATCACCACTACAATTACATACATCTAAAACAAAGTTAGATAACATTTTTGTTCCATATTCAGTATGTAAAACTTCGGGATGAAATTGAATTGCATACAATTTTTTACTTTCATCTTCACATGAAGCAACTGGACAGTCTTTAGTGTATGATGTAATTTCAAAGCCTGGAGCAATTTTTGAGATATAATCAAAATGACTCATCCAGCAAATCGACTCTACCGCCACATCTTTCATTAATTTAGATTCTTGTTTACTAACAATTAAATGAGATTTACCATATTCTCTAACATCAGCTTTTTCTACTTTACCACCTAACACATGCTGCATTAACTGAGCCCCGTAGCATAAACCTAATACCGGTATCCCTAATTCAAATAATTCTTTTTGATAAGTAGGTGAATCTTCTAAATAACAACTATTAGGTCCACCCGTTAATATAATCCCTTTAGGATTCATCTCTTTAATCTTTTCAATATCTACTTTATAAGAATAAATCTCACAGTAAACATTACACTCACGTACTCGACGTGCTACTAATTGGTTATACTGACCACCAAAATCAATTACAATTACTAATTCATTTTTCACTAGCTATCCTCCTATTTAAAAATTTCTCTTAACACAATTGTTTGCTCTCTATCAGGACCAACAGAGAAAATTGCAATTGGACAATTAATCAATTCTTCAATTCTTCTTAAATACTTTTGACAATTTTCAGGTAATTCCTCAAAAGAAGTAACCTTAGTAATATCTTCATCCCATCCTGGCATTTCTTCATAAACAGGTTTAACCCTATTCAACTGTTTAATCGTTGAAGGTAATGCTTTGATGATTTTACCATCTAATTCATAAGCTGTACAGATTTTTAATGTCTTTAACCCTGATAATACATCTAATAACATTAAACTAATTCCCGTCAATGAAGACATTCTTCTTGATTGATTAACAACAACAGCATCAAACCATCCAATTCTTCTTGCTCTTTTTGTTACTGTACCATATTCATGGCCACGTTCACGGATTTGATCAGCCAATTCACCTTCAATTTCTGTTGGGAAAGCCCCACTACCTACTCTTGTTGTATAAGCCTTAACAATTCCCACTGCTTCATTAATATATAATGGGCCAATTCCAGAGCCTTCAGCTACTCCATTAGCACCGGGATGTGAACTAGTAACAAATGGGTATGTACCATAGTCAATATCTAACATTGTCCCTTGAGCCCCTTCAAATAATACATTTTTACCAGTTTGAAAACATTCATCTAAAACAACACCAGTATCACAAACCATTGGTGCAATGATTTTAGCATATTCTTTATATTCTTCAAAGATTTCCTCGGCACTACATGTAAGTTCAGGATATTGCGCTTTTTTAGAAGCCAAAGCTTCTTCTAATCTTTCTTTAAATAATTCCTCATCAATGAATTCACCCATACGGATTCCCACCCGTTCATATTTGTCGACATATGTAGGTCCAATTCCTTTTTTAGTCGTTCCGATATTATTAGCTCCACGCCTAGTTTCTTGAATTTCATCGATTTCTAAATGATAAGGTAAGATAACATGAGCCCGATCACTAATCATGATCTTATCAGTGCTAATATTAGCATCATTTAAATATTTCATTTCTTCAAGTAAAGCTTTAGGATTAATTACCATTCCGTTACCTAAAATAACATCATTACCACTAAAAATCCCTGAAGGAATCAAACGTAAAGCAAACTTTTGACCATTAAATTCAATTGTATGCCCGGCATTATTACCACCTTGATATCTAGCAACGATATCTGCTTTTTGAGCCAGGTAATCAGTAATTTTACCTTTACCCTCATCGCCCCATTGACTTCCTACTACAACAACTCCAGCCATTAAATTCACACCTTTCTTATTTACTATTACATTATATACAATAAACTAACAAAATGCATCAATAAATATACATTAATATAATAGTTTGACTAGTTTACAGAATAATTATATTATAGTCTTAGCTATTAGTAAAATTAATATATTATAATTATGATATAAGGAGAACTTATATGTATATCAAACTAGAACAATACAAAATATTCAATGAAGCTGCTACGACCCTATCTTTTTCAATCGCAGCTAGAAATCTTTTTATTTCTCAATCTGCAGTTTCCCAAACAATCAGCAGTATTGAAAAAGAACTACAGACTCAATTATTTATTCGCAATTCTAAAGGTGTTAGTTTAACTAAAGAGGGTAAATTATTACATCAGCAAATAGACAAAGCTTTAGCATTGATTACCGGAGTAGAAAACCAGTTATCAAATTATCATGAATTAAAAGATGGTCAATTAATTATTGGAGCCGGTGATACTTTTAGTGAGTATTTTTTAACTAATTATATCGTTAAATTCAAACAACTATATCCTGGGGTTAAAATCAAAGTAATCAACCGAACCAGTCTAGAAACCCGTGAATTGTTGAAATCTGATCAAATAGATCTCGGTTTTTTAAATCTTCCCATCAAAGATGATTCTTTAGTAATTAAAGAATGCTTCCAAGTTCATGATATTTTTGTTTCTAAAAAGCCTGATAATCATATTTACACCTTCAATCAATTAGCTGATAAGCCCCTAATTCTTTTAGAAAAGTCATCAAATACCCGTAATCGTATCGATAATTACTTTGCTAATAAGGGACTATTATTAAAGCCAACAATTGAACTTGGAGCTCATAATTTATTGTTGGACTTTGCCAGAGCAGGACTAGGAATTTCTTGTGTCATTAAAGAATTCTCCCAAGAATTACTTGATCAAGGGATTCTTCATGAAATAAAAACATCACAACCATTGCCTAAACGCAGTATCGGTTATGCTTATCCAAAACGACGAACTCAATCTGTTGCTACAAACAAATTTATTGAACTAATTGCTAATGATCCAACTTTACATATCTAAAAACGTCACTGATTAATTTAGTGACGTTTTTTATTTATCCTTTTAACCCTCTTGACTGACGTTCCATATCCTCAACAACGATATCATAGATTTCACCAAGTGATGCACAATATTCCAACACTTGCCACGGTTCGTTAGTATGGAAATGAATCTTGATCAACTCATCATCACCAACCGCTAACAAACAATCTCCTTTAAAATGTTCAGTAATGTAATCATTGATAACATCTTCATCGAGATTTTTACCTTCAATCAATAGTTGAGTATCATATCTAAATTCTAGCATCTTATTCTCCTAATTATAACCTGGTTGAGTTAAAAATTTATAAACTCGCTCAATAATTTTTGATTCTAACTTATTATATGATAAAGTTGGATCTTTTAATAAAGGTATTTCGAAAACATCTTTTCGTCCTTGATAATCAATCGTTACTTTAATAATTGATCCTAAAGGATGTTCACGGCAATCGATTAATAAATTCATTGTATCTTCAGTATGGTTGTGACCAAGATTAAAATCATCTCTAAGCGTAAAATTATCACATTCATAAATTGTCCAATAAGATGGCATTATATTTGCTAAGGCCTCTTTTAAATTCTTCTCTTTGATAATATAATCTTTTAAAATCTTTTCAATTTCTGTCTTAATTGGAGCAATTTTTTTATCAGCAGTTTCTTTATCGCTTGCTTTACAACCTAATCGAACCCGCACTGTTTCTTCTGAAGCATAAAGAGCAATACTAACTTCTTCTTGGTAATCAATTAAATCTGCTAAGACCTCATCAACCCGACTTTCCCCTATTCCCATGGTTAGAAAATCATATGTGTAAATAATATCCTGCTTAAATTGACTTAAATAATCTTTTAAAACATGATCAACAACATAAGTCATTTCTTTAGGCGGACCAGGCAAATTAACAATCATCTTTTCATCTTTCGACATTACACAGCCATTTGCTGTCCCTACTTCATTTTCTAAAATATAACAATCTTTAGGAAAAAAAGCTTGTTTAAAATTATTTTCCGGAATATCACCCCATCCCGTTACAAATCGACATTTTTCTTCTACCTTTTTAGCTTCTTCTTCATTATATAATAATTCTAAACCCAAATATTCTGCCGATAATTCTTTTGTTAAATCATCTTGGGTAGGTCCTAATCCCCCAGTCGTAATTACACAATTAGCACCACGTTTAAAAGCTACATCTAGACATTCTTTAAAACGATCATGATTATCACCAACTGTCGTTTGATAGTAAACATTAAACCCCAAGTCTTTACACATTTTTTGAATATAAGTTGCATTAGTATTAACAATTTCTCCTAATAACAATTCTGTCCCAACATTAATTATTTCAACATTCATGAAATTATCCTCCTTAATGATTAACTATATTATAGTTAATTTTAATCATTTTGCTAGTCTTTTAATCATTAAAATTATTTCTTGCATATTTTCCTTCTAGCACCTAAGACCAAAGGTCTAGTTGAATACCAAAATAAACTAACAAAAATGACTAAACAAGCAATAAAAGTTAATTATTAGCTGAATTATTCCTAAATCGAATTCAATATACATATCACTCACTCCCTCGTCAACTTCACTTCAATAGTAATAAAAAATTTCTATCAGCTGACTTAGCATCTCTAAATAATCGTATTTGGCAATAAACTGACTATCACAAAATGCTAAAATAAAATCTTTGATAATAGTGCTTTTGAATTCTAATAACCCCTTATCAATAATAGTTGCTATCCTCACTTTCGGACTATCCAAATATTACTTATAGCGATTTACACTCTATAAACGTTTCAGTCCTTCATCATTTCTGACTGCTATGACTTCATCTGATTTCTTGTGATAAATCTTTTTCTATCGATGGTATCATTACTGTTTTTAAAGTTTACTGGACTTCATCGTCCACAAGGCCTCCCGAGGTAAGGCATACATCTTTTTTATCTTCACAGGTTTTTGATTTACTGTCTTGGTTTTACGTTTACCTTTTGGACTTGGTTTGTTCTGCAACCTTGTCCACCATTCAGCCTCATCAAATTTCTTTTCGTAACCTCGAAGATTTTTCCACACCACTTCCTCCGCCCATAGCATCACTACTAACGGCTTGTGGTACACTACTCTTGGCGGTAAATACCCGTGGTTGGACTTTCACCAGCTAGATGTATGCCATGCTCGACACACAGAAAAAGAAGTCATTGGTTTTACAATCAATAACTTCTTTTTTATATTTTAACTATTGAATCTTAGATAATCCAAGAACAATGATTCCTCCAAAAATAACTGCAATAATTGATGTCACAACTAAACTTAAATTATAACTTACATCAAAAGGAATCAATACTAATGACGAAGCAACGATCAATCCTAAAATCAAACTCAAGAATCCAGCTTTATGAGTTTTAGTGAAATATGAACATAATTTTGCACTAACAACTATTCCTACGGCAATACCAATTGCCATAAATCCTAGCGGCATAATAACATCCAGACTAAAACTAGTAACATTTGCTAGATAAGACTTAAATAGATAATATTCTCCTAAAATTAATAAAACCATACTACCGCTAACACCGGGCATAATCATAGTTGCTCCTGATACGGCACCAATAATTATCATTTTAACAAACAAACCAGCACTTAGAGCAGGAAAATCAGGATTAACAACTACTTTCCCTTCTCCAGGATTTAAAAATTCTAACCCAAAGATAATTGCTAAACCACAAATAAAAGGGATAATTACAAGTTTTTCACCTTTCATTTCCCCTTTTAAAAATAAAGGAATACTAAAAGCAATCAAACCAATAAACCAATAAATCGTCTGCGTTGGATAATATTCAAATAACACTTCCAATATTTTCGCAAATCCAATTATTCCAACTCCAGCGCCAACCAAAACCTGAAAAATAAAGATAATATCTTCTTTGCGATTAGGATTTTCTTTTTTAAAGATTCCACTAATAGCATCCATCATGCGATTAAAGATACCTAGAATTACCATCATGGTTCCACCACTAACGCCTGGAATAACGTTAGCAATACCAACAGCGATTCCGCCAATTATGTTTTTTATCATTGAAACTTCTCCTTTAAATACCTCATCATTATAATAAAATATCACCATTATCACAAGCAGTATTTTATTTCCCTTTTAAAATCAAGTGATAAATTGCTTCTTCACTCTCTAAATCATAATCTCCTAAATGGCTGTTAGGATAATGGTAAATTACTCCATTAGACTCATTTTTCCTTAAACAAGCAATTAATTTTTCTTCCCCATATTGTCCAATAAATTTACAAAATGTTCTAATCCGTAACTTGTGTAAAATACTATCCTGACAAGGAAAATCAGGACATTGGCAACAACTATCATATCCTGACTTTGTGCAGCACTGATAATTTTTACAAAAATCCTTTTCTGAACACCCACCTTTTTTACAACCAACACAGCTTTCATTTTCACTACACAGCCCACAAACAAGACCACAATATCCTAATCCTAATTCATCCTTCATATTTAATCCCTAATCCTTATGATGCTTTCGTAAATATTCAATTTGTTCCATCCGTTTAATCACCTTTGCCTCTGTTCCTTGATTAGTAGGAAAATAATAACGATGATCCTTAATATTATCTGGTAAACACTGCATATTTGTAATTTTATCATCATAATCATGCGCATACTGATAACCTTTACCATAATTTAATTCTTTCATTAATTTAGTTGGCGCATTGCGAATTTGTAAAGGAACGGGATCAGCAATTGTATTCAAAGCGTCATGTTTTGCTCGTTCATATGCATTATATAACGCATTAGATTTAGGTGCCAAGGCCATATAAGTTACACAATGAGCTAAATTAACATTACATTCTGGCATGCCATTATAATGGCATGCTTGATATGTTGCTACTGCAATTTCCAAAGCACGACTATCAGCCATTCCAATATCCTCTGAAGCAAATCGAATCAGCCTCCTTGCTACATATAGAGGATCTTCACCAGCTTCAATCATTCGTGACATCCAATAAATTGAAGCATCAATATCACTATTACGCATTGATTTATGCAAAGCACTAATAATATTATAATGTTCTTCACCTTTTTTATCATATAATAAAGATTTTTGATTGATACATTGTTCAATCGTTTCTTTATCCACTACGATTCGATCATGAGTAATTGCTCCATTTAAGACTGCCATCTCTAAAGTATTTAAAGCAACTCGAGCGTCACCGTTAGAAAAACCAGCAATCATGTATAATAAATCATCATCAATCATAACATTTTGATCTTTAAACCCTTTCGGACTTATCAGCGCATAATGCAATAAACCAAATAAATCATCGGTTGTTAGTGCTTTTAAAACAAAAACTTTACATCTTGATAATAAGGCAGAATTAATCTCAAATGAAGGATTTTCAGTAGTAGCCCCAATTAATATAATACTCCCCTGTTCAACATATGGTAAAAAAGCATCTTGTTGAGCTTTATTAAAGCGATGAATTTCATCTACAAAGACGATTGTTTTTTCGCCTAGATCCTGAACTTCCTGTGCTTGTTTCATAACTGCCCGTATATCTTTAATGCCGCTAGTCACCGCACTAAAATTAATAAACTTAGCTTTTGTTTGATTTGCAATAATGCGTGCTAAAGTTGTTTTCCCAACTCCCGGTGGTCCCCAAAAAACCATTGAGGGAACAACATCACTATTGATTAGCTGGTACAAAATCTTTCCCGGTCCAATTAAGTGCCTCTGTCCTACATATTCAGTCAAAGTTGTTGGTCTTAGGCGATTTGCCAGTGGTTCATTTGACATGTTTTTAAACATTGCTTGCTGCTTCATCATCATCACTTCCATTTCCTTATAATTATAACTAATTCCCGCTTTAAAAGCAAAAAAAGAAACAGTTGTTTAAACTGTTTCTATTCATCTGATCCCTCGAATTGAGAACGATACAATGAGGCATAGAAGCCATCTTTAGCCAATAATGAATCATGATTTCCAAGTTCTACAATGTCACCATCTTTCATTACAATAATTGTGTCAGCATCACGAATTGTTGATAAACGATGGGCAATGACAAAACTTGTTCTTCCCTCCATTAGCTTTTCCATTCCTTTTTGAATTAATACTTCTGTTCTTGTATCTACTGAAGAAGTTGCTTCATCAAGAATCAAAATTTTTGGATCTTTTAAGAAAGCACGTGCAATTGTTAAAAGTTGTTTTTGCCCTTGAGAAATGTTAGATGATTCCTCATTGATCATTGTTTCATATCCATTCTCTAATGTTTGTACAAAATGATCAACATAAGCGACTTTACAAGCCTCCTTGACTTCTTCATCACTTGCATCTAATTTTCCATACATTAGGTTTTCCTTAATTGTTCCATTAAACAACCAAGTATCTTGTAAAACCATTCCAAATAATGATCGTAAATCCTGACGTCCAAAATCACGAATATCTTTACCATCAATAAGAATCGAACCACTATTTAATTCATAGAATCGCATTAATAATTTTACGATCGTTGTTTTTCCAGCACCAGTCGGTCCTACAATTGCAACAGTTTGCCCCGCATGAACATGTAAACTAAAATCATTAATAATCGTTTGATCTTTTAAATACCCAAAATTAACATCAGCAAAGGTAACAGAACCTTCAACTTTAGCCACCTCATCAGCAGTAACTTTTGGTGTTTCTGGTTCTAATTCTTCTTCACCTAAAAATTCAAAAACACGTTCAGCCGCTGCTGCTGTACTTTGTAACATATTCATTGTCTGTGCTAATTGTGTTATTGGTTGATTAAATTGTCTTACATATTGAATAAAGGCCTGAATATCACCAATTGTGATACTACCACCACCAGCAAGAACACCACCTAATAAACATACCGCAACGTATCCAACATTTCCAACAAATCCTGTGATTGGCTGCATCAAACCCGAAAAGAATTGTGACTTCCAAGCACTTTCATATAAATTATCATTATACTCATTAAATTGTTCTACTGAAGCAGCTTCACCATTAAATGCTTTAACCACATTATGACCACCATACATTTCTTCAATATGACCATTGACATCACCTAAAGCAGCTTGTTGACGCGCAAAATATTTTTGTGAACGTTTCATTACTAAACCAATCAAAACCATTGATACTGGTAATACGCAAACTGCGATCAAAGTCATAACTGGTGAAATAGTCAACATCATGATAAAGATTCCAATTACCGTTACTGTCGACGTAATTACCTGTGACATACTTTGATTTAGTGATTGTGCGATTGTATCGATATCATTTGTTACTCGGCTTAAAATATCACCACTAGTATGTTTATCAAAATAACTTAATGGCATCCGATCCATCTTTTGAGAAATTGATGTTCTTAAATCATAAGCAACTCGTTGTGAAATAGTTGAAGTAATAAAACCTTGTATATAACTAAATAAAGCACTAATCAAATACAATCCAACTAAAATCAAAATAATTTGACCAATATAATCAAAATCAATTCCACCAGTACCAGCTACTTTAGCCATGATACCTTCACTTAATTTATCTGTTGCTTTAGCTAAAATCTTTGGTCCTACGATTGCAAAAACCGTTGATGCTGAAGCAAAAATCACAACTATAACTAAACGAAAATAATACGGTCTTAAATATTTAAATAATTTACCTAAAGTACCTTTAAAATCTTTAGCTTTTTCACCGCCACGCATTCCGTGCATACCACCAGGTCCGAATTTAGGACCATTTCTTTTTGGTTGATTACTCATGTCCTAATTCCTCCTTTGATAATTGTGAATATGCGATTTCTTGATAGACATCGCAATTTTTCATTAACTCTTCATGGGTTCCTTTTCCAACAATCTTACCTTCATCTAAAACAATGATTTGTTCAGCTCCCATAATTGAAGCAATACGTTGTCCGACAATCAATACTGTATTTTTAGTCTTCTTAACCATCTTATCTAATTCTTGACGTAATTTAGCATCTGTCTTGAAATCTAGAGCTGAAAAACTATCATCAAAAATAAAGATTTCTGGATTTTTAGCAATAGCTCGAGCAATTGCTAAACGTTGTTTTTGACCGCCAGATACATTTGTTCCACCTTGTGAAATTTCACTATCTAATCTTTCTTCTTTATTATCAATAAATTCTTTTGCCTGAGCTACCCGAATTACTTCTTCAAGTTCATCGTCTGTAGCCTCAGGTGCACCATAAGTTAAATTTGATCTAATGGTTCCTGAGAATAATAATCCTTTTTGAGGTACTAAACCGATTTTATCTCTTAAATCATGTTGATTAACATCACGAATATCAACACCATCAATCTTAATATTACCTTCAGTTACTTCATAAAAGCGAGGAATTAAATTGATTAACGTACTTTTACCGGATCCCGTTGAACCGATAAATGCTGTAGTTTCGCCAGGTTTTGCAGTAAAACTAATATTTTCTAATACTGCTTCATTAGCACCAGGATATTTAAATGTAACATTATTGAATTCAACTAAACCTTTTTTACTTTCAATAAAAGCTTTAGGTTCCTTAGGATCAACAATTTTAGGTTCCATTGAAATAACTTCATAAATACGATCTGCTGCTACACTAGCCCGTGGCAACATAATTGAAATCATTGCAATCATCAAAAATGACATAATAATTTGCATTGCATACTGCATAAAAGCCATCATTTGTCCGATTGCAATATTACCTAAATCAATTTGTTTTGCTCCATAATATACAATCAATAATGTTACTACATTAAAAATGAACATCATAATCGGCATTAATGAAGCCATTGTTCGATTGACAAACAAATTGACATTTGTTAGATCACCATTAGCCTTTTCAAATCTTTCTTCACTATGCTTTTCATTACCAAATGCCCTAATTACTAGCATACCTGAAAGATTTTCCCGCATTGTTAAATTTAAACGGTCAATTAATGATTGTACGATCTTAAACTTTGGCATCACAATTGCAAAAGTAACACCAATCAAACAAAAAATCACCAATAAAACTAAACCAATAATCCAAGTCATTGATGGTGTATTATTAAAAGCTTTGATCAAGGCCCCAATTCCCATCATTGGAGCAAAACATACTATTCGAATGAACATAATTACGACCATTTGTACTTGGGTAATATCATTCGTTGTTCTTGTAATCAGTGATGCAGTTGAAAACTTATTGAATTCTTCATTTGAAAAACTTTCAACTTTCTCAAAAACATCACGACGTAATAATCTCGAAACACCAGCCCCAACCTTACTAGCCAAGAACCCACAAGCAACAGCACATACAGTACCAGCTAATGCAATTGCTAACATTTTTAACCCAGACCATAAAATATAGTCATTTTGAATCTTATCAGTATCACAACCTAGTCTAGAATATTCTGCTTTTACACCGTTACCGGCAGCAATTTTTAAAGTTGATTCACCCATCGTTTCCATCTGACTATCAATTTTACTAAACATTTTAGCTTTAGTTGTATTATCCATCATTGCTAAAGCATCGTAAGGTGTCATATTTGGCGGTAATTGCCCAAACTGTTCTTGATATTCTTTACTATTTTTATCCATTCCATCAATTGATGTTACCATCAACATTGGTTTAACTAAAATACTCTCTAAACGGTCTAATTTTTTTTCACTTAGATCTTTTAATTTATAGATATTTTGACCTTTTGCTTTAGGAAACTTATCTAAAGTATCTTTATCAAGATTACTGGGTTCAACTAATTTATATGCATCCATAAATTGTTGCTGATCCTCTTCATCCATCAGTACTAATAAATGATTATATGTTTCTTCACTCAAAACATCACTTACTGCACTATCAAAGCCACCAGCCTGAATTCCTACCGAAACGATATCCGACATATAATCAGGTAATGCTAATTCTGATTGTGATTGTAAGAATAATAATCCTACACAAAGTAGAATTGGTGCCCAAAACTTTTTAAAATAATGTTTTAATTTTAGCATTATTCTTCTCCTTTACATTTTTCAATATTCTTTTTCATGATATTAATAACATCATTAATAACAGTTATCTGTTCCTTAGAAACCCCTTCAAACATAATCATTGTTTTTTCTTTCATAATTTTGATTGCCGCCTCAATAAATACCTCTCCAGTTTTTGTAATATTTAAAATATAATTACGTTTATCATTTTTATCTTGTGTTCTAGTTAAATAACCCAGTTTTTCAAGGCGCTGCAATCTCACTGATAAAGTCGCTTTAGTAATATTTAACTTCTTTGCTAAAGCATTTTGATTAATGTTTTGATGATTCTGCAACATAAATAATAACCTTGTTTGATCCGGTGATATATCAAACTTTTCTGTTTTTTCCATCATCATATAATGCATTGTTTTATTTAACCCTTGAAAATTATTAATTACTTCTTCAACATCATCAAAACTTATCTCTTCCATGATGTACCTCCTTTCATTAGTTAGATGACTAACTATTCCGTTAGTACACTAACCATTATAGTTAGTCTACTAACCATTGTCAACTATTTTATAATCAAGTAGCGAAAAATTTTAAATAATTTTCCTCTCTTACACCACTGTCCATACGGTTCCATATACGGCAGTTTAATTAAATTTCAATTTATATCTCAATAAATAATAATCCAAACAACTAACTAGTCTTTATGTGCTAGCCTTTCTTTTGCTACAGCACGCACAACACATGTTTTAGTTATCACGAATTAATAGCGTATGATATTTGTCTTGCTCTACCATGATTGACCCAAGTTTTCTAACACCATGACTAGGCTTTGGTATTTCAAACCTTTTAACAGGTTGTGGTTTGTAAAACCTTGTTTCGATTTGTCTTTTGATGTCTTTCTAGTTTTAATTAACATAATCTTTTATTTCATCATTGGCTACATTATCCACACGACTTGTACTTTTATAGACAAGTATCATATTTTTCTTAGATAAGACTTCCTCTAATAATTTAGACATAATTTGCATGCTCTTCTCCTTTTCACTTTCTAATGCCTAAATCCTAGTGTATATGTCCTTTGGCTCAAATACATTTCCGATGCACTATGCGATTCGTCGACAACTACGTTCACGAAGGACTTTCACCCTAAATGTATGACAAGTCGTCATACTTAAAAAGATGTCAAATTTGACATCTTAATCAACTAAATATTTTTCTAGTAATCTTACTACTTCAGCAATTAAATCATCACAAGTAGCACGATTAACTTTTTTATTTGTTTCCCGTAATCCTAGTAGTTCTCCACAAACCACTGATCCATGAAAATCTTCAAATTCTTTACACAAAGCTGCTACTTTTTCATTAACAAATTTTTTTTGTTTAACATCTGCTTCACCTTTACCATATTTAAGTCCTAAAGCCATAGCCCCACCAGTTAAAGTTCCGCAAATTTCTCTTGTCATCCCGACACCGCCACCAAAACCATAAGCAATAGTCATTGCCCTATCCATATCTAAATCAAATAAATCCACATATGCCCCAAGTACTGCCTGAGCGCAGTTATAACCTGAATGATGTAAAGCATATGCTTTTTTCACTCTTTCATCAATATTCATAATTTAGCCTCACTTTTATATAATTTAATTATAGTTTAGTGATAATTATAATCGATGTCAAGACATTAACAATTATGTATTCGTCTTGAATCTAACCCTTTAGAAAAAACTCACCATACAATAAATCATGATCAGAAAATGATGATTTTTTCAAACCACAATTCTTTAATTCAAAAAAATCTGCATAAAAAATATTATCAGGTGCTGCAAATTCGCAGAAAGTCTTGTATTTTTTATTCTCGTTGATACACTTTACCCCTTCCATTTTAAATTTATTGTTCATTTTAAATGAATTAAAATCACCAGCTAAGATGCTGTAACTGTTAAAATCAACATGCTTTTTTACATAATCCATTTGTTTAATACGATATTGATTATCCGCATAAGTCAAATGGGTATTATAAATATTAATTATCTGCTCATTAAAATAGAGCTTTGTTCTTGTAAGGATACGCGGTTCCCTTATTATGCTATTTGGTAATCGTTGAGCCATAACTTCTATTATAGAATATTTACTTAAGATTCCCAAACCATAGTAACCACTTAAAATCCACATGGTAGGATAAAAATAATAATAACAATATACACTAGAATTTGCCATGATTTTTAGCATGTCAAAATTGCCTGAACGTAAAGAATTCTTATCTACCTCTTGCAAACAAATAATATCAAGTTTTAAATCAATAATATCCTTATTAAAACTTTTTAAATCATTTTTCCCATAATTTAAGGATTTTATATTATATGTTCCTATCCCCAAGGTATTAGTCTTTAAATTTTGAATCTTTTTTTGATCAACAAATTTATAACAATACTCATTAGTTAAGATGCTATAATAATAACGACCTGATATTATCATCAATAATATCTTAATTATTAATTTAAACTGTTTATTCATTTATTTACCTCAATTATTTACTAATTTATTATTGGATAAATTAGTAATTTTAATACAATCAAAATATTTATCTAACTTTCAAAATTCTAATCTGATTCAACTAAAAATAAAAAAGATATAGACAGTTAATTTGCCTATATCTATCTTATTTGCCCATTCCCAAATATTTTATATTTTGTTGATGTCATTTCCTGCAGTCCAATTGGGCCACGTGCATGTAATTTTTGAGTACTAATTCCAACTTCAGCGCCAAATCCAAATTCTCCACCATCAGTAAAACGAGTTGAAGCATTATGATAAACACAGGCAGAATCTAAAGAATCCATAAAATATCTAGCTGTATCTTCATTATCAGTAATAATACTTTCAGAATGTTTGGTTGAATAATCATAGATATGCTCAATCGCTTCATTGATATCATTCACAACTTTAATATTACAAATATAATCATCATATTCAGTAGCATAATTCTTGGTTGTTGCCTTATTGCCTTCTAGATATTTTAAAACTATTTCATCACCAAATATCTTAATTTTATCAAACCTTGGTTTTAATAACGTTAAAAATTCATTTGCAACACCTTGATGAACTAAAATAGTTTCAATCGCATTACAAACTGAAGGACGAGAAATTTTAGCATTAACTGCAACTTCAACAGCCATTTCTAAATCAGCTTCTTGATCAATGTATAGATGACAAATTCCTGCACCAGTTTCAATTACTGGGACAGTTGCATTATTTACAACATGTTGAATCAACCCTGCTCCCCCCCGAGGAACGACAACATCTATATAATTATTGGCTGTGATAACTTCAGTAACAACACTACGATCTGTTTTCTCAATCAAATTAACAACATTTTCAGGTAAAATATTTGTGATTGCCTCTTTGATTACCCTTACTAGAGCAATATTAGAATTAATCGCTTCTTTTCCGCCTTTTAGAATACAAACATTATTTGTCTTTATACAAATAGCAGCTATGTCAACTGTAACATTAGGGCGAGATTCATAAATAGTAGCTACTGTTCCAATGGGAATACGAACTTGTTTAATGATTAAGCCATTTGGACGTTTTATCTCACGAACAACTTCACCAATGCAATCATGTAATCCAGCTACTTTTAAAACATCATTAGCAATACTTTCAATACGTGACCTAGTTAATAAAAGTCGATCAACCATTGCCTCACTGATTCCGTTTTCCTTGGCGCAAGCAACATCCTTCTTATTTTCGGCCACGATATAATCAATATTAGAAATCAAATTTTTACTAATAGCTTCTAAAGCTTTTATTTTAGTATCTTTATCAATATTTTGCATCTTTCGACAAGCTAGTTTAGCCTGTTTTAATTGTTCTTCTATCATTAATTTTTCACTCCTTCTACTAATACCAGGTTATTTGCGTGAACTACTTCATCATAATCTTTATAATGTAAAACATCCTCGATTTCACTAGTGTTCAATCCTTTAATCAATCTTATCTCATCACTTGAGTAATTTACCATTCCACGTGCTAACAGATTATCATTACCATCAACAATATCAATAATCTGCGAAATTAAAAAATTTCCTCTTACCTCAATAATTCCCTTAGGCAACAAACTTGAGTGGCATGTAACTAATGCTTTTTTAGCACCTTCATCAACAACGATTGTTCCTTTTGGCATACTTCGATACATAATCCAATGTTGTCTAGAATTAAGGAGTCTTCCAGGTTTACCATCAAAATAAGTACCCACATCTTTTCCTTCAATCAGATCAATCAAAACGTTTGGTTGGTTACCATTAACAATAGCCATATCACAGCCAAAGTCATTACAAACTTTAGCTGCTCTAATCTTAGTAATCATTCCTCCAGTTCCAACCTTGCTTGAAGCATCTTTTGCCATGCTTTCAATTTCTTTAGTAATCCCATCGACATTACGAATCAATCTTGCATTCTTATTCGTATGTGGATTATCATCATATAATCCATCAATATCACTGACTAGTACAACCATATCTGCATTAACAGCCGGTACTACCAGTGATGCTAATGTATCATTATCACCAACTTTAATTTCTTCGACCGCTAAAGTATCATTTTCATTAATAATTGGAACTACGTCATATTCAATCAATGCCTGCATTGCATTGTTAAAATTCATCAACCGCTTACGATCATCAAAATCATCATGATTTAATAAAATTTGTGCACATTTTAAATTAAATAAGCTAAATAAATCTTCATATATTTGCATTAATGAAGCCTGTCCAATAGCTGCCAGAGCTTGCTTTTGAGGAATAGTTTGCGGGCGACATTCAAGATTCATTACATGAACTCCAGCATTAATAGCACCACTGCTGACTAATGTAATACTTATCCCTTTACGCTTAATATATGCTATTTGTTGAATTAAATTTAAAATTTTCTCTTTATTAATATTCCCTTCATCATCACATAATGATGATGAACCTATTTTAATAATTAGATTTTTAATATTGCTTAAATCTCGCATTCTAACTTCCCCCTGTAATTATTTTCTTAATTATACAAAGTTTATCTCATCTTCTCAACAAAAAAGTGTTTAAGCATAAATTACTCAAACACTTTATCTATCGATTTCAACTTCATAAATATATTTAAATTCACCATTGACCTTTAGCATAAATTTATTACAAGTATACTCGATTTCAAAAACGTGAATGCACTTGTTTGCTAATATAGCTGTTTCACCAGTTAGAGCAATTTTTAAAGTTCCATTTTTATTCTATATAACAATTTTTTCATAATCAATATTTTGACCAACTAAAATTAGATATTTTTTTATTGATTTTATAGACGGAAATCGTCTTATAACTTCTTGCAAGTGTTTATAGACCTACCGAAAATTCCTGTGTTTTCAATGGTTTTCCCATATCTCTATATATTCTGTCATATCTCCGCACAGCTTCGTTTTGTAAGCGCGGGCGTCAAAAAAGCGTCAAATACAAAAGCAAAAATCAAATGCAGAAGATGATTTTTTCCTACTCTCTATGTTACGCATTAGAGGCTCATTAAGCCTTGCACGAACGGCATTGCAGACACGAAAACTGATAGGGTAAGGTGTTTATATCTTTTCCCTGAAAAATATCATTTGACTGCGTAACATTCCAAAGCAAGCTGCTATCTGTTCTGATTATCCTTTTCCTTTCCATTCCTTTATGAAAAGTTCCGTAGCAAGCATAGGAAAGGGGTACCCTTTCCGTAAAATGCAAGCATTTTTTGTCGTTGATAAGTTAACCTCATTTGCCTTATTTTCTACCTTTATAACAAATCAGTATGAGGTCTTTGGCAATTTTAAGGGGAAAACCGCAACAACTTTTCTCTGTTTCATATCACGGACAAGGACATTGAAAACACTAAAAATTAATTAAAACAGGTATCTGCCGTCAAATAAATAAAATCCTGTATCAATCAGCAATACGATAGCAATGATTAATAATACGGCATAGATGGTATAGGTGATAGGCTTTATATTTTTCGCTTTCAGTTTATCAACCAATGCAACCAACTTGTCCAATAGATTTAGGCTGTTGGCGACATAGACAATTAGTGCCATAAACTGACTGACTACAAACCAAATCGTCATGAGCAGAGTTGCGGTCAGAAAGTTTCCCACTTCACCGCCCATAAGAATAACGGCATAATAAGTGGGGTCAGTAAAACAAGAGATTGCAAATACAAAGCCGGTACTTAGGTACTTAATCCAAGCCCCATTAACAGTTTTCTTCTCCTTTTTCTCATTTTTTTTGCTAATATCCAAAAATCTTCGTAGCACCCATATCAGAATAAAAACGGATACCGTAAACTCCAGAACTGCCCAAAACGGGCTATTGTCCCCAGGCACTATACTTTTAAGAATATCTACTGCCGTAGCACCGAAAATAGCGGAAAGTATAGCGCCGATAAAAACGCTAAATCCCGCATAGGAGAGGAAGAACAGCGTAATATTCGACTTCTTTTCTTGCCGCAGTCCCATAGACAAAAGGTAAACTGCTGTAAATGGGTCAACACCTAAAATGCCCAACCCGATTGTACTGATTAATTTGTGTATCATCATTATTCCTCTTATAGATTTTCAATTTTACTGCGGAAAGATGTTAGATATTTTTCCACCAAACGCAATATCTCTTGATGTTCCTTTTCTGTCATTTCCTCAAAGACTTTGTTTTCCACTTGTTCAATAGGCAATATTTTTTCCCTTACAAGTGCCTCGCCTTTTGCTGTCAAATAGATTTTTAATTCTCGTCCGACACCTGCTTGAAATTCAATCACTCCGTCTTGATTTAGTTTTTTTGCCGATGAATTGACGGTTTGCTTATTCAAGAGTGTGTACTTGTAAATTTCTGTCTGCGTACAGCCGTTTCCTAACACAAGAATTGCCTGCAAAATCGCATAAGCACTATCGGAAAGTCCTTGCATTAGGCAAATATCGTGATAAAGCTCATCAATCGCATTATTCAAACGGTCAAATTCTTGTAGAACGGGATGTTTTTCAAACTTCATATTTGCTCTCCTTTAAGTATGAAATCATACTCAATATTATAGTATGATTTCATACTCCTGTCAATGCCTTTCAGAAAACAAATAGCAGAACCAGCCGCCCTTGCTTGCGTGGCATCCAAGAGAGCAAAAGCAACAAGTGCTTTCGCTCTCGAACAGTATGATTTTTCTTATATCTGCCCGTATCGTTTCATATTGCCTTATTGAGTTAGGGCGGCAAAAAAGCGTCAAAGTGTTTTTTTGAGCATTTGAAACCGCGGTTGTATATACCGGAAAATCAAGCATTTATGCGGGTTCGGGGCGTTTTGTTTGTTGCACCGCTAAAAAATAATACTATTTTTTATTATTTATTCAATCATTATCAATATGTGCATTTTCTCAAAAATAAAAATCAGTATATACTAAAACTTTTTTAGTATTGTTATTGTGATTCTTTAGCCACTTTTAATAGATTATCACTCTTAACCTCTAAATCATAATCAAAATTATAATTATCCAAATTAGCAGCAAAGATTTCTAACCCCATTTCAATCAAAAAATCATAATAATACATATCATCGTTGTATATTGAAGATAATTTGTGCTTTGATTAAATAATATATATGTTTTATTTTCACAAATTTATACATGTACTTTTAAAATTACCAGATCTCAATAATTAAAATGTAGAATTGCCAGCCATTGGCAACTATCATAAGTAATATTTTTCTTTTCTTGTGTTGAAACCAAATTCAACCATCTAATAACTCCTTATAACTCAATTCTAAAGCTTTTGCAAGTATTGGATATCGTGATAGCTCCCATTTGCTGATTATCTTGTCTGATACACATAATTTTTCTCCAAATTCTTTTTGTGTCAAACCTTTCTCTTTTCATAACTCCATCATGAAGGATCCGCATTTTTCATTATCTATATTGCTCATATCTTTCACTCCTTGAGCCTATACTACTATTAAAATTCTGATTATTCAATCAACCATCGGTAGAGTTTATATTTATGACAAAATTACTTATATATAAAACTAATCAGGATATTTAGCTTTTATTTTCTGATTAATTTCCAATTTTCAAAAATATGATCTTTTTTTGTTACAGTGTTTCTAACAATTCCAATAATTTATCAGTATTCATAACTGCTTTTTCTTTCATTTCAGCCATTTTTTCAATATCATTTCTATTTTGATAAGATACTCCGCCTGTATAGACATATCCAAAGTAATCCAATCCACACAAATTACACATTGCCTTTATCGGCGGGAGGAAATCTTCAATAGGATATTTCTGTGCCCCTTCATAACTATACATAAATTCTGGAGCACCAGTCGTAAAAGAAGCAATCAATTTCTTTCCTTTCAATTTATCACCGGTTGAACCGTGGGAAAAGCCATGCTGAAATGTTTCTTCAAGCCAGCGACTTAGTAATGAAGGCATAGCATACCAGAAAATAGGAAATTGCAAAACAATTATATCTGCATTTAAAAGTTTTTCTTGCTCTGCTTCAACATCAATTTGAAAATCTGAATAAAGTTTGTCTAAATAGACAAATTCAGCCTGTGGTAATTTATTTTCAAGCCTTTCTAATATTGCCTTATTTGCAACAGAATTATTTAAGTCTGTGTGTCCAGATACTACTAATATATTTTGCATAAGTCATTACTCCTTTTATTTCATTTTTTTAACCCAGTCAGATAATTCATCTGCACTAACATTTTCGTCAAATCTTTGCCCTTTCATCAAACGAGCACCCTTGCATGAATTTTCTAAATAATCGTTTGTTTTTCCCATTCCGCTCATTCCAGATGTCGCAAATGGAATAATTGTTTTATCCCTTAAATCGTATTGTTCAAGAAAAGTATTGATGATTGTAGGAGCAATATACCACCAGATAGGAAATCCTAAATAGATTATGTCATATTCTCCCATATCACTTATTTTTTCTTTAACGGCTGGTCTGAACGATTTATCGTTCATTTCTACTGATGAACGGCTTTTAGGATTTGTCCAATTCAAATCAGCACTTGTGTAAGGTTGTTCTGGTACGATTTCAAACAAATTCCCCTGCACAACTTCATTTAATCTTTCTGCTACTTTTTTGGTTACACCACTTGCACTAAAATACGCTACTAAAGATTTACTCATTTTTACACTACTCCTTTTCATATTCTATTTGTGTTAATATAAAATTATCTGTTCTGAAAAAGTCTGGTGCTGTTGCACTTACCTTTTGATGAGCAACACTTTGAATAACTTTGTCAAAATCTTGTTTACTTTCTACATCAATCGTCATAGTAACAACATCACTTAGACCAATCCACCCTTTACTTTTTTCTACGATAATTTCTTTGATTTCCGGAAGTTCATTTTTCATGCTTCTCATCAATTCCATTTCTTTTTGGATTTCACTGTCAGTTACTCCCTCTTTGATTGTTGCAATAAAAATATGTCTTATCATTTTTCATCTCTCCTTTTTATTTCTGCCCGACATGAAACATTTTGAAAAATTTATCAATATCCTCTGCATTTTCGTGGTTCATAAATACATTTTCACCCAAGTCCAATTCTTCAATTTTTTTCATTTCTTCATCTGATAGTGAAAAATCAAATATATTAAAGTTTTCTTCCATTCTATTTTTATGAGTCGACTTAGGAATAGCGATTATTCCATTCTGAATTAGAAAACGTAATGCTACTTGCCCGATTGTTTTATTATGCTGTTTTGCAATTTTCATTAAAACTTCATTCTCAAAAATACCTTGACTACCTCTGGCAAATGGTGCCCATGCTTCCAATTTTGTTCCATATCTCTCTAAAAACTTTTTATCATTTTTATGCTGTTGGAAAACATGAGTTTCTAATTGATTTACCATAGGCTTAATTTCACTGAAAGTTGCTAAATCCATAAATCTGTCGAGGTAAAAATTAGACACTCCTATTGCCCTTACTTTTCCTAATTTATATGCTTCCTCTAAGGCTTTCCATGTTCCGTAATAGTCATTGAACGCCTGATGAATAAGAACTAAATCAATGTATTCTATCTGTAATTTTTTCAAAGACTCATGAAGCGAAGCCTTTGCCTTTTCATATCCAGCATTTTCAATCCAAATCTTTGTTGTAATAAATAATTCTTCTCTAGGTACACCACATTTTATGATTGCATTACCAACACCTTCTTCATTGTAATATGCTTGTGCTGTATCAATCAGTCTATATCCAGTTTTAATTGCTTCCAAAACGCAACGCTCTGTTTCCTCATTGCTCATTGTGAATGTTCCATATCCAAGTGCAGGCATTTTTACGCCATTGCTTAAAGTGATAAACTCCATTTTTTTCAACTCCTTTTCATTTACGCATTCTGTAATTCATGCCGTAAAAAATCTATTTCCTGTAATTGATTTTCTTTTACATGAATTTCTTCAAGAATTTTTCTACGTTTTTCGCTTACTATCTGTATTCGTTTTTCTTTTGTTGAAGTGCCTAAATGTGAAAGTCTAATATATAATTCAATTTTTGCATTTGTGAACCCCAAATCATTAAGGATTGTATTGTATTTTTCACCCCTCATGTAAAGGTTCAATTTTCCACCCCTTTCAAAGAAAATAGGTGCACCAAGATAGCGGGTTATCTTGTTACACCTATATTTTAAAGTTCATTCATTGATATGTCTAATGCTTATGTTGGATTAACAGAAATACAAATATTGAATTTCTATTTTAATTATGTTTATAGCGGTCTTTTATAAAACTGATAAAGGTATTTGTTGCCTTAGAATATGATTGACGGTCTTTCCATGCAAGTACAGAAGTTAATTCAAGTTTAGGTTCAAAAGGAATAAACTTCATGTCATCATAATAATTATCTAACTTCACACAGATAACTGCTCCTTTTTTCTCTTTGGCAACAATTACAGCATTATACAATAGATTATAATTTGCACATGATTCCATTTCTTTCGCAAAATCCCCTGACCAACTTGCCAACTCATGATGAACTGGCGTATCAAGGTGTATTGTTATAACCTTTGTGCCTACTAATTCACCAGGGTAGATTACCTGTTTCTTAGAAAGGGGATTATCTTTATGAATGAGAACGCCCCATTGTTCTTTTGTCCTCATACGGATAAAATCATACTTTACGACATTCACTGGTTCTAATAACAAGCCCAAGTCTAAAGTACCTTGTTCCATACGTTCCTTAATATTTTCGTTGTTTCCGCTATATAACTCAAATTGTACGAAAGGGTATATGTTTTGAAAATCAGTGATAAGTTTTGCGATTTCTTGTGCACTTCTCATTTCTCCACAGCCAATTGCAATGTTTCCTGATAATACATCAGTATCTTGTTTTAATTCCGCCTGTGCCTTATCTGCCAAATTCACGATTTCCTGTGCTCTACGGCGAAATAATAAGCCGTCATTTGTTAAGTATATACTATGATTACTCCTTTGAAACAATTTGACACCCAATTCTTCCTCTAGCTGCATAAGCTGCCTTGAAAGCGTAGGCTGTGTGATATGAAGAAGTTGTGAAGCTCTTGTTATATTTTCTTCTCTTGCAACCATTAAAAAATAATTTAAAACTCTAATATCCATTTCCCCACCTGCTTTTTGTTTCATTATAGAATAATAGAAATACATTTACAACATTTCTCTTATACCTATATTCATTTGCAAGCAGGTAAATACAGGTTATTCCTTAATATCCTTTTGTTTAGGAAACTCCACATTCCCATTTTGAAATTATTTTATCACTAATCCTCAATTAATCAGTCAGTTGTTTTGAGATGATTTTTCTCTGTCATCATAAATATACTATTTCTCCAATATTTTCATTTTATACCACATGATTATAATTTTAACTCATTCTATAAAATAATAAACACTTCATAGCATACTAATAAAATAAAAAGTTAGCAGTTTGTCATGATCTTAATTATTTCTTTATCTGTTTCTTTCATTCCTTCTTTACCAAGACGAGCAACATTACGAATCGTATTCTCTACACCTTTAACAACGATTCCATCACCGTCTTTGAATTCTTGACCATCTAAATACATCTTATATCCAAGAATACCAGCATCCACACTAGCTGCAATTTTTGCCGCACAAGAAGATTTTGCACCATCACAAATAATTCCTGAAGTTATTGCTAGTGAATTTACAATTGTGTGAGCAATGCATTCATAATCAGCACCATATAAATAAGCAATTCCACATCCAGCTGCACATCCGGCACTAACAGCCCCACAATAAGCAGATAAACGACCAATTCCATTTTTTTGATGAATCGCAATCAAATTTCCTAGTACTAAAGCACGGTATAACTTCTCATCATTAACATTTAGCTCTTTTGCATATTCAATGATTGGTAAAGAAACGGTCATTCCTTGATTGCCGCTTCCAGAGTTAATAACAACTGGCAATTCACACCCTGACATTCGTGCATCACTTCCTGCAGCGGCAAATGCCTTTGCACGAGTAATAATATCCTGTCCTGAATTTAATAAAACACTACCAATATTGGCGCCATAATTATTAGTTAATCCTTCTTTTGCAATGGCACTATTATAAGCAATTTGTCTTGAAATAATCTCTTTGACATCATTTAGATCAACAATATTGGCAAATTCCAAAATATCCTTAACGTTTAGGCTACAACGATCAATTACCATTTCATTATTACAAATTTTATTTTCTTTAGAGAATAAAACTCTATGATTTTTTTCAATTGATATAATATTAGTGTGTTGATCAACAATTCTGATCATGGCATAATTATCATCATCAAATAAAGTAATTTTAATATCTAAGATATGCTCCGTTTCTAATGGTCTTACTATAATACAATTATGCTCTAAATAATCTTTTATTTCCTTGATTTGATCTTTTTTTACATCAGCAATTACTTCCAATACCTTGTTCGCATTGCCAGCAATTATCCCTGCTGCTACTGCTGCTTCAATCCCTTTTAATCCGTTTGTATTAGGTACAATTACACTCTTAACATTTTTTATAATATTACCACTTATTTCAACTAGACAGCGTGTTGGAGTAGTTCCTAAAATATCACGGGCCTTACTAGCACAATAAGAAAGAGCAATTGGCTCTGTACACCCCATCGCCGGTACTAATTCCTCTTTTAAGATTTGTACATATGTCTGATATTTTATTTCATCAAGTGCCATTTTTATGCCTCCTTCTATTGTAATTATAATCTTATCGTCTTTTTTTACTTTTTACAATAAACGTTTATAAAAATTACTCGATTTTATAGTTGTATACATGTATTTATACATGTTACAATGTAGAAAATAATTAAAAGGAGATTAATAATTACAATGAACTTAATTATACCTGAAAACTACGATCCAGTTTTGGATCTTCGTCAAACCCAGGAAGCAATTAAATATATTCGTGATACTTTCCAAAAAGAGATTGGACGCGCTCTACATTTATCAAGAATATCTGCTCCGCTATTCGTTCAAAAAAGTAGTGGTTTAAATGATAACTTAAATGGTTTCGAATCACCTGTCTCATTTACTATTAATGAAATACCTGGAGAACAAATTGAAGTAGTTCATTCACTAGCTAAATGGAAAAGAATGGCACTTAAAAAATACGGTTTTAAAATGCATGAAGGTTTATATACAAATATGAACGCCATTAGAAAAGATGAAGAAGTTGATAATTTACATTCTTATTACGTAGATCAATGGGATTGGGAAAAAGTGATCGCTAAAGAAGAACGTACTGAAGAAACTTTAAAACGTCATGTTAAAAAGATTTTTAAAGTAATCAAACATATGGAACATGAGGTATGGTATAAATATCCACATGCTGTAAACCGCCTTCCTGATAAAATTCATTTCTTTACATCTCAAGAATTAGAAGATCGTTACCCCGATTTAACTCCTAACGAAAGAGAAACAGCGATTTGTAAAGAATTAGGATGTGTTTTTGTAATGGGCGTAGGCTGTAAATTAAAAAGTGGAATTAAACATGATGGTCGGGCTCCTGACTATGATGATTGGAATTTAAATGGGGATATTTTATTCTGGTTTGAACCATTACAATGTGCATTAGAAATTTCTTCAATGGGAATTAGAGTCGATGAAGATACACTTGTAAAACAATTAGAAGCTGAAAATTGTTTAGATCGTCTTAAACTCCCTTATCATAGTCAAATCGTTAACAAAGAATTACCATACACAATTGGTGGTGGAATCGGGCAATCAAGACTATGTATGTTATTATTGAAAAAAGTTCATGTTGGAGAAGTTCAGGCAAGTATTTGGCCACAAGAAATGATTGATGAATGTACTAAACACAATATTAATTTACTATAAAAAACATTGGAAGATACTCCAATGTTTTTTAATTATGACGATAATAGTCACATAGGTATTCTTTTGCAGCAGCTTTACCAATTGATTTATCTACATCATTTCCAGTTAAATATATAATTGCATCATGCCATTCTTTCATACTATAATCATCAACATTTAAAGACAGAATTGCAGAATACAATACATCTTTACCAACATACCTTAAATCAGAAATAATCATACAATTTGTAATATTTCTTAATTGACCTAATAACTCTTCTTTTTCCACTTCTGTACCCCTCAATATCTTATTAAATATATATTATTTACCACATAACACGTATTATGTGGTATTTGATTAACAAGAACTATTCTTCTGAATATCATTTTACATCATTAAGTTAATTTTAACAAGGAATTTGAAATATTATTAACAGCATTTTTATGGGAATCTCGGACAATTATTTTCTTTTTTTCTAAAATATATATTTTTTAATATTTTTAAAAATTTATTCACACTTAAAAGAACCTCAAATTTTTAATTTTTTAAGGTTGTTTTTGCAGTGTTTATTTTTTATAGTAGTTTACCACATAATACGTGTTATGTGGTATTTGATTTTTATTTTAATTATTTTTTCGGTTAGAAAATACTAGATCCATCTGATCAAAATATCTTTTAAATTCACGACCACTTGACATTGTATAAATACGAGTAGTGTCCATACTTGAATGTCCTAATAAATCTGCTAAACGTGCAATATCTTTTTTTAAATTATAGTAAGTAACCGCAAAAAGATGACGTAAATTATGAGGATAAACTTTACTGCGCTCAACCTTAGCATCATCACACAAATCTTTCATCGCTTTCCAAATATTACTGCGATCTAACGGTCTTCCGCTTCTGGTTACAAATATTGCCCCATTTTCAATTTTATTTTTATGACAATATTTTAATAAGATTCTTTTTAGATCATCACTAAAAAAAATTTCTCTTACTTTTCCTTTATTATATATTTGCGCATACCCATCCTTAAGTGCTTGGACTGTAATGTATCGATGTTCGCTAACACGTATTCCAGTTGAGCAAATTGCTTGCAGTAAAACATATAGACGCTCGTTTTTTTGCTTTCGAGCAGCATTAACTAATCGTTTATATTCATCTTTTGATAGTTCTTTGCTTTCTTCTAAAAAAACTCTTTTTTGAATTTTTAGTTCTTTGATTTTACATTCTAGCCAACCATTATATTCAAAAAACTGATTTAATGCTGCAAGCATACTATTTATGCTAGTAGGCTTATATGATTTCATTAATTCTTCTTTATATAATTTAACTAATTCCTTGGTAACTTCCTTTTTATCCGCATATTGATAAAATTTTTCAATATCCCGTATATATTTAGTTATTGTTGCTAAACTTTTTTCTTCATCAATTAGATGATTTTTGTAATTAACGATTAATTTTTGATTTATTTCTCTTTTATTCATCTATAATAATCTCCTTAATCTCAATAATCTAATATAAAATAATAACATATACATCTCATATTATTAAATAAATCATATATATTATTGGATTTTTTACGAAAAATAAACAAACAAAAAGAAGAAGTAATTTATCTTTACATCTTCTTTATTCAAACATCTTTTTTTTACTTATATACCAGTCAACTACCTCTAATACACCATGTTCCTCATTAGAGGAAATTGTGTAATCCGCAATTTTCTTAATTGCTTCTTTTGCATTTGCCATGGCAAAACCATATGTAGCCTGCTCAAGCATCTCTAAATCATTACCACTATCCCCAAATGCCATTGTTTCGGCATCACTAATTTTCCAACGTTCCATTAACAGGTTAATTCCATGTGCTTTATTAATCCCAGGGATAATCAAATCAATTCCAAAATGTCCACAATCAACTGGTGTCATAATATGTCCGATCTTCTCTTTCAATTCTGTTAAAATCGTTTCAAAATTATCTTTTGAACAATGCAGATATATCTTAAAAATAGTATCATCAAAATCATCAAAGTTATCTACTTTAGCAAGACGATGATAGTAAAAGTTCATTGTATTATAAAAATCTTCATCTATGTATTTACTAATATAAGCACTTTTTCGACCACAGACAATTTTTTCTACTTCAGGATATTGATTAACTACCTTTAAAACTGTCTGAATATCCTCTTTTGCAAGTTTTGCAACAAAAACATCTTTTCCTTGATCAACGATATAAGCTCCGTTTTCAGCAATGAAAGCTAACTCGTTATGAATATCTGGAAAAAAAGATCTTAGTTGATAATATTGATTCCCACTAGCAACTACAAAATGAATTCCCTTTTCCTTCATAAATTCGTATTGCCTCGTAAATCGTTCTTGATCATATTCATTATTATTTGTTAAAAAAGTTCCATCCATATCTACTGCTATTAATTTTACATTCATATTTACATCCTTTCCATCTTTCGTTATAACGTGACGTATCTTTATATAACTTAGTATATATTGTTTATAAAAAGATTGTAGATTATTTCATAAAATGAAAAAATGACTGGAAACCAGTCATTTTCTACTATTTATTTAATTCGATTTTAGCAAGTTCTTTAGCTAAACCAATATAAGAAGCCGGTGTCATATCAACTAAAGTTTGACGATCTTGATCTGATAAGATATCCAGACTTTCAGCAAATTTTAGAATATCCTCTTTAGAAATACTTTTACCTCTTGTTAAAGCTTTTAAAGTATCATAAGCATCAGGTACTCCATACTTTCTTAACATTGTTTGAATTGGTTCTGCTAATACTTCCCATTTTTCATTTAAGTCACTAGCTAGTTTGTCTTTATTAACTACACACTTAGCCAACCCATTCATCGTTTCATTGATGGCTTGTAAAGAATAACCAAATGCTAAACCTAAATTTCTTTGGCTTGAAGAGTCTGATAAGTCTCTTTGCATTCTTGACTTAGGAAGTTTATTAGATAAAGCAATACAGATATTATTAGACATATCAATATTAGCTTCACTGTTTTCAAAGCGAATAGGATTTACTTTATGTGGCATAGTACTGCTTCCAACTTCACCTTTAACTGGAATTTGTTTAAAGTATTCCATTGAAATATACAGCCACATATCAACATCAAAATCGACTAATACATTATTGAAATGACGAATACCATCCAAAATATGACAAGTATAATCATGACTTTCAATTTGAGTAGTCAATGGGTTAAATGTTAAACCTAAGTACTCTTCAACAAATTTTTTTGCTAAAACTTGCCAATCTTCATTAGGGAAAGCCGTTAAAATAGCACTATAGTTACCTGTTGCACCATTGAACTTAGCTTTGATTTTAACTGCTTCAACATTTTCAATACTAGACAAAAAACGATAAGCATAAACTTTAAATTCTTTACCAATTGTTGTTGGTGTTGCAGGTTGTCCATGAGTATGCGCCAACATAGCATCATTACTATGTTCTTCAGCCCATTTATCAATGATAGCAGCAAATTCTTTAGCTTTTGGTAACCATACATCTTTTAATCCATATTTTAGCATGCAAGCATATGAAGTATTATTAATATCTTCAGATGTACAACCAATGTGAACAAAGCTTTGTAAATATCCAAATCCTAAAGCATCAACTTTTTCATCAATAAAATACTCCACTGCTTTAACATCATGGCGTGTTGTATTTTCAATTTCTTTAATTCGAGCAAAAGAGTCGTAATTAAACTCACTTGAAATAGTAGTAAGTTTATCCATATCTTGTAAATCAAATTTAGCTAAAACGTCACTTTCAACATTTTCAATTAAGAACTTTAGCCATTGAATCTCAACGAAAACTCTATATTTAACTAATGCATATTCAGAGAAATATTCTCCTAAAGCATCTTTAACACCTGAATAGCGACCATCTAATGGACACAGGGTTAGACATTCAAATTCTTGTTTTTCCATTCTATTTTCCACCTTTAAAATAATCTACACCAGCTTCAAATAATTTTTGGTCCATTTCACCATAAACATTTTTAAAGCGGTTTTCACCTTGACGCTCACTATGTCCCATCTTACCAATAACACGTCCATCTAGAGAAACAATTCCTTCAATCGCATACATTGAACCATTAGGATTGTATGGTGTTTGCATTGTTACCTTACGATTAGGATCAACATATTGTGAGAACACTTGTCCATTTTCAAACAATTCTTCAATCACTTCCTCAGGAGCTACAAAACGCCCTTCTCCGTGACTTACTGGAATTGTATGAATATCATCAACATTGACATATTTTAACCATGGTGATTTAACACTTCCAATACGCGTATCAACCATCTGAGAAACATGGCGACCAATTGTATTGAATGTTAATGTTGGATCATCTTTAGACATTTCTTGAATTTTACCATATGGTAATAATCCTAATTTAACTAATGCTTGGAATCCATTACAAATTCCAATCATTAAACCATCACGATTATCTAATAAATCCGTAATTGCTGCTTTTAAACGTGGATTCTTCAATACTGTGGCAATAAATTTACCAGAACCTTCAGGTTCATCGCCAGCACTAAAACCACCTGGTAACATTACAATATTAGCTTGTTTAATGGCAACTTCTAATTCATCAATTGAATCTTTAAGCATTTGTTCAGTCTTATTTCTAATTAAAACTAATTGAACTTTAGCTCCCGCTTTTTCAAAAGCACGTTTTGAATCATATTCGCAGTTAGTTCCTGGGAATACTGGAATAACAACTAGAGGTGTTTCTACTGTTACTTTTGGTTTAAGATCCGCTCTTGTTTTACAAGCTGCCACTTTGATTTTACTAGTAGGTGCTTTTTCTCTTGTTGGATATACTTTTTCTAGAGGCGCTTTATTAATTGCATAAGCTTCATCTAATGAAATTGTTTCACCACCATAAGATAATAATTCACTATCATTAGTAGTTCCAACAATACGATAATTATCAAAGATACTTAAATCTTTTTCAGATTTAACCTCAATAATAATATTACCATAATCACGCACTATGTAGCTTTCAAGACTATTTTCATTATTAAAAGCTACTCCAACACCATTACCAAAAGCCATTTTACTAACGGCTTCAATAACACCACCATCTTTAACAGTATAAGCACTATAGATTTTCTTATCTTTCATTAATTCCATAATCGCATCGTATTGTTTTTGAAGATGATTAAAATCAAATATATGATATTGATCTTTATTAATAATAATTTCAGCTAAAACATGACCAGTTTCTTTAATTTCAGGTGTCATGATATCATTAACATCTCCACTTGTAATAGCAAAAGAAACTAGAGTTGGTGGTACATGTAAATCTTCAAAAGATCCTGACATACTGTCTTTTCCACCAATTGAAGCTAATTTTAACGCACTTTGAACACGGTATGCCCCTAATAAAGCAGCCGTTGGTTTTCCCCAAGTAATTGGGTTGTCTAGAAGTTTCTCAAAGTATTCTTGGAATGAAAATCTAATTGTATGATAATTTCCACCCATAGCCACAATCTTCGCTACCGATTCAACAATTGCATACATTGCTCCGTGATATGGTGACCATTTTGAAATCAATGGATTATAACCATAAGTCATAACTGAAGCTGTTGTTGTCTCTTTTCCTAACACTGGAATCAATGCTGCCATTCCTTCAGTTTCAGTATGATATTTAATTCCACCAAATGGTGATAATACTGTTCCATTACCAATTGAAGAGTCAAATCTTTCAATTAACCCTTTTTGTGAAGCAACACTTAATTTTGATAAAGTTTCTTTCACAGTTTCAACAAAACTAGTTTGTGACTGTTTATCAAAAGGTGTCTTTTCAAAATCTGGTAAAGTGATCTTAACATTTTGATAACGTTTAGCGCCTGCAGCATCAAGAAAATCACGAGAAATATTAACAATATCTTCACCCATATGTTTCATTACTAATCTGTTTTGATCAGTAACCACTGCAACTTGAACTACTTCTAGGTTTTCTTTAGCACACTCAGCTTTAATGAAATCCGCATCTTTTTCATCAATTACAATAGCCATTCGTTCTTGTGATTCAGAAATAGCTAACTCTGTTCCTGTTAACCCTTCATATTTTTTCAAGACTGCATCTAAATCGATTACTAATCCTGGAGCTAATTCACCAACGGCAACACAAACACCACCAGCTCCAAAGTCATTACAACGAACCACTTTTTCACTAACTTCTTTATTTCTAAATAAACGTTGAATTTTTCTTTCTTCAACCGGGTTTCCTTTTTGAACTTCAGCCCCAGCTGTTTCAATTGATTTAACATCGTGAGATTTAGAAGAACCTGTCGCTCCTCCAATACCATCACGTCCAGTACGACCACCAATCAATAAAACTATATGATCTTTTAAAGGTTCTAGACGTTTTACTTGTTCTTTTGGTGCCGCTGCAACAACTGCTCCTAATTCCATTCTTTTAGCTACATATCCGTCATCATAAATTTCATGAACATAACCTGTAGTTAACCCAATTTGGTTACCATAAGAGGAAAAACCATGGGCAGATTCTTGACACAATTTACGTTGAGGTAACTTACCAGCCATTGTTTCTGCTAATGATTTACGAGGATCTCCAGCCCCTGTAATCCGCATACTTTGATATACATAAGCGCGACCAGATAACGGATCCCGGATTGCTCCACCTAAACAAGTAGCAGCTCCACCAAATGGCTCAATTTCAGTTGGATGGTTATGTGTTTCATTTTTAAACATTAATAACCATTGCTCATCACCATCAGTTGTATGTACCGTAATCTCAACTGAGCAGGCATTAATTTCTTCAGATACTTCCAAATCATCTAAATAACCAGTTTTACGTAACTCTTTCATTGAGATTGTGGCTAAATCCATCAATGTTAAAGGTCGTTTTGTATCAATACCATAAACTAAATGACGACTAGTTTTATAATCCTCAATATCCTTTTCTAGGATCTCTTTAAAAGCTCCATTTTCAATATCTAAATCTGTAATAACTGTTGCAAATGTTGTATGCCGGCAGTGATCAGACCAATAAGTATCTAATACTTTTAATTCAGCTTCAGTAGGATCTCTTTTTTCTTCATTTTTAAAATAATCTTGAGTTACTTTTAAATCTTCATAGTTCATAGCCATACCATTGTCAGTTAAGAACTTTTCAAGACCGGTTTTATCTAATTCATTAAACCCATTAATTGTAGGCACCGGTTTAATTTCTGGAGCAACATCATTTAAATCAGCTGGTTTTTCTAAAATAGCAAGACGCTGATCAACAGGATTAATCAAGAAGCTTTGAATCTTCGTCAAAATTTCATCTTTATCGCCTTTAAAAGTAATGGCAAATACCCGTGCACATTTAACTTTAGCACTACTATTCCCTGTTAAAATAGCAAAGCATTGTTCACATGAATCTGCTCTTTGATCATATTGACCAGGTAAAAATTCGATTGCAAAAACTACTTCTTGATTATTAGTAGGAAATTCTTCTTGATAAACATCGTCGACCATTGGTTCAGCCAAGATAGTGTTGATTCCTTGTTTTAAAATGCCATCACTAACTCCTTGAACATCATAACGGTTGATAATTCTTAAGGTATCAATTTCTAACCCTAATTGTTCAATTAAATTATGTTTAATTTCGTTTGCTTCTGTTGCATACGCTGTTCTTTTTTCAACGTAAATACGCTTTACATCACTCATTTTCATCCCCCTATCTAAGTCCGATATCACTTCGGTAATATTTGCCTTCAAAATCAATCTTTTTTGCTACCGCATAAACTTTTTCACGAACCTCATCTAATGAAACTCCTGTAGCACAAATATTTAAGACCCGACCACCATTAGTAACTAATTTTCCATCTTTGATTGCTGTCCCCGCATGGAAAACAACACAGTCATCACAGTCATCAATATTCTCTATTTCAATTCCTTTTTGATAATTACCTGGATATCCTCCACTTGAAAGAACTAAACAAGCAACGTGTTGATTATTCCATTTAACTTCAACATCTTTTAAAGTTTTTGTAGCACAACCAACCATGATATCATATAGATCACTATCTAAGCGAAGCATAATTGATTGTGTTTCAGGATCACCAAAACGAACATTAAATTCTAATACTTTCGCTTTACCATCTTCAATCATTAAACCAATAAACACAACACCGCGATAGTCCATATTATCATCTTTTAATCCTTGCATAAAAGGATCAAGAATATCTCTTTTAATTACCTCATCCATACCTTCTGGCATAAATGGATTTGGTGAAACAGTTCCCATACCACCAGTATTAGGACCCTTATTCCCATCAAAAATTTGTTTATGATCTTTAGCACTTACCATTGGAACAATTGTTTCTCCATCTGTAAAACAAAGAAGTGAACATTCAAATCCGGTTAAAAATTCTTCTAAAACAACTTTACTTCCTGCTCCATCAAGACTTCCGTCAATCATCATTTCTTTTAAAGTTACAGTAGCATCTTCATGGTTGTCAACAATAACGACTCCTTTTCCTGCTGCTAAACCATCAGCCTTAATAACTAACGGATAATCAAATTCGCTAATTGCTTTAACGGCTTCATCATAACTATTAACTTCTTTATATTTAGCAGTTGGAATACTGTGTCTAATCATAAAGTCTTTTGAAAAAGCTTTACTACCTTCCAATGTAGCTGCATGTTTAGTTGGTCCAAAAGCCATTAACCCGGCTGCCTCTAAATCATTTGCTAGACCATTACAAAGTGGTACCTCTGGTCCTATAACAGTTAAATCAATTTGATGTTCTTTAGCAAAATTAACGATCATTTCATTATCTTCAACCTTACCATCAATACACTCACCAATTTTAGCAATTCCCGGATTCCCTGGAATCGCATAGATTTTATCTACCTTACTGCTTTGATTCAATTTATACGCTATGGCGTGTTCACGACCACCACTACCAATTACAAGTACTTTCATATATTCTAGGCCTTTCTATTAATGTCTAAAATGTCTGTATCCAGTAAATACCATTGGGATACCTTTCTCATTACAGAAATCAATTGAATCTTGATCTCGAACCGATCCCCCTGGTTGGACGATTGCTCCAATTCCAGCTTTATATGCTACCTCAGCACAATCGCTAAATGGGAAAAAGGCATCACTAGCAAGAACTGCACCTTTAAAATCTTTATCTTTATTATTGATAATCGCATTTTCTAAAGCCCAGATTCTTGATGTTTGTCCACCACCAACAGCCAATGTAACACCATCTTTAACGATACAAATAGCATTTGACTTTACAAATTTAACGACCCGCATACCAAATTCCATATCTTTAAGTTGAGCTTCTGTAGGTTTGGCTGTTGTTACACAATTCATTTCTTTAATCATTTCAGTATTGATATCTTGAACTAAAACTTTACCCTCTAAATATTTAATATCATATTTAGCTTCACGCGCATATAGATTTTTAAGTTTTAAGATTCGTAAATTTTTCTTTTTCTTCAATACTTCTAAAGCATCATCATCAAAGTCAGGTGCAGCTACGATTTCTAAGAAGATCTTATGCATTTCTTCAGCCGTTTTTTTATCGATTTTATAATTTACTGCTACAATTCCGCCAAAAATACTTTGAGGATCAGCCTCATAAGCTTTCATATAAGAATCATAACCATCTTTGCCAATCGCTACCCCACAAGGAGTTGAATGTTTAATCGCAGCTGTAACAATTTGATCTTTAAATTCACGTACTACGGCAATAGCACCATATAAATCATTAACATTGTTGAAAGAAATTTCTTTACCGTGTAATTGTTCATAATCCAATAAAGTTTCTTGCACAAATGGATCAACATAGCCGTTAGCTCTTTGTTGAGAATTTTCACCATAACGCAAATGTTCCGTTTTCTTTAAGGAAATGTTTAAAGTATCTGGGAAATCATCCCCTACAACACCTGCAAAATAACGAGAAATCATCGCATCATAAGCGCCAGTAGTTGAAAATGCTTTATATGCAAGATTTAATCTAAAATCAAAATCATCAGTTTTATCTTTGATTGCAGTTAAGACGTTATCATAATCAGCAGGATCGGTAACGATTAAAACATCTTTAAAATTCTTTGCTGCTGAACGAATCATCGATGGTCCCCCAATATCGATATTTTCAATCATATCTTCCATCGGTTTACCAGCTTTTAACGCTTTTTCAAATTCATATAAATTAACACAAACCACATCAATTGGTTGGATGTCCATTTTTTTAACTGTGTCAACGTGTTCTTGAAGATCACGACGGAATAATAATCCACCATGAACTTTTGGATGTAAAGTTTTAACTCGACCATCTAAGATTTCAGGAAATCCGGTTACATCATCAATTGCAATACATGGTACATTTTCTGCTTGTAATTTAGCCATCGTTCCCCCAGTGGAAACAATTTCAAAACCTAAATCTACTAGGCCTTTACAAAAATCAACGATACCATCTTTATTAGTAACACTAACTAATGCTCTTTTCATTTTAAATCACCTTAGCCCTTTCATTTTCAACAATAATTTTACCATCACAAAATAAAGCAACTGCTTTAGGTAAAATGCGATGTTCAATTTCTAATACCCGTGCTTGGATATCTTCAGCATTATCTAAATCATCAATATTGCACGCCTCTTGAAGAATAATCGGTCCTCCGTCAACCTCACTACTAACAAAATGAACTGTTGCACCAGTCACTTTTACCCCTCGCGCTAAAACTTTTTCATGAACATGCATTCCATAATGCCCTGGTCCACAAAATGATGGAATCAATGAAGGATGAATATTAATAATTTTATTAGGATAAGCATCAATCAATACATCCGTAAGGATCGCTAAATATCCCGCTAAAACAACTAGACCAACATTGCGTTCTTTTAACATTTTAACAATTAATTCATCATCTTTACGCACTACAGCAGTTTCAATTCCTGCCTGTCTTGCACGTTCAAGTCCATATGCATTCTTACGATTAGAAATAACGATTGCAATTTCACCATTGATGCTGTTATTTTTAACAGCATCAATGACCGATTGCAAGTCTGTTCCTCCCCCAGAAACAAAGACAGCAATTTTTAGCATAATTGCACTCCTTTGTCACCTGCTTCAATACTTCCAATAATATAACATTCATCACCTGCTGCTTTAATTGCCGCCATACTAGTTTCAATATCAGCTGGATCTAACGCAATGACCATACCTAATCCCATGTTAAATGTGTTATACATCATTTCCTCTGCAATATCACCTTTTTTAGCAATCAGATCAAAAATTGCGGGTACTTTATAGCTATCTTTTTTAATAACTGCTTTTACTCCATCGGGTAACATTCTTGGGATATTTTCATCAAAACCACCACCAGTTATATGAGAGCAGCCTTTTATTCTTACCCCAGCATCTTTAACATTTTTTAATGCTTTTACATAAATTCTAGTTGGTGCAATTAGGGCTTCGCCTAATGTTTTTCCAAGTTCATCATAATATGTATCTAAGGTTTCTTTATTCATCTCAAATACGTTTCGAACTAATGAGAATCCATTACTATGAACTCCACTTGAAGCAATTCCCACTAAAACATCACCTGGTTTAATGTTTTCACCATTAATAATATCTTTTTTATCAACCACCCCGACTGCAAAACCAGCTAGATCATAGTCGTCTTCAGGCATTAATCCAGGATGTTCCGCTGTTTCACCACCAACTAAAGCACAACCAGATTGTTTACAGCCTTCAGCAACCCCACTTACGATCGTCGCAATTTTTTCCGGATAGTTTTTTCCACACGCAATATAATCAAGGAAGAACAATGGTTCTCCACCTGAACAGGCAATATCATTAACACACATTGCAACTGCATCAATACCAATTGTATCATGTTTATCCATTACAAAAGCAAGTTTTACTTTTGTTCCGCATCCATCAGTTCCTGATAAAAGAACAGGTTCATCCATATCTTTGATTGCACTTAAATCAAATGCTCCTGCAAAACCACCAAGACCACCTAAAACCTCCGGACGCATTGTTTCCTTAACGTGTTTTTTCATTAATTCAACTGATTTGTATCCTGCTTCAATATCTACTCCAGCCTTTTTGTAATCCATTTTTTAATCTCCTTTATTATTTTTGCATTCTTGCTAATACTGCTTTATAAGTTTCGATTAAATCACCAATATCTTGTCTAAATACATCTTTATCGTATTTTTGATTAGTTTCAACATCCCATAAACGACAAGAATCTGGAGAAATTTCATCAGCTAACAAGATTTGACCATCAGGTGTTTTCCCAAATTCAATTTTAAAATCAACTAATTTTAAATTTAAGCTTAAGAAAAATTCCTTTAATAATTCATTTATTTTTAATGTTTCTTGTTTAATAAAATTATATTCTTCTCTTGTACATAGTTTTAAGGCAACTGCGTGATCTTCATTAATCAATGGATCACCATAATCATCATTTTTATAACTTAATTCAAAAATTGGTTCGTCTAAAACGATTCCTTCAGGAGCTCCTAATCTTTTACAAAAAGACCCTGTTGTAATATTTCTAATAATTACTTCTAATGGGAAGATATCAACTTTTTTTACTAAAATATCTCGTTCATTTAATTTCTTGATCATATGAGTTTTAATTCCTGCTTCTTCTAACATATCAAAGATAATGCAAGAAATTGTATTGTTTAAAACTCCCTTACCTTCAAACTGATCATGTTTTACACCATTTCCAGCAGTTGCGTCATCTTTATAATGAATCAAATATTCATCTTCTTTATCTGTTTTGTAAACTTGTTTTGCTTTTCCTTCATATAATAATTCTGCCATTTTGATTTCTCCTCTTATCTTTTATTTATATTTTGCAATAACTTCTTCATTAGCACTCATTGCTTGCTTTTCCATATCTTTACGATATGCTAATAACTTTTCTTTAATCTTATCATGTTTGATTGCCATGATTTGTAACGCCAAATATGCAGCGTTCTTGCTCCCGTTAATTGCCACAGTAGCCACAGGAATTCCTGAAGGCATTTGAACGATTGATAGTAACGCATCCATACCATCTAATGTAGCCCCGCTAATTGGTACCCCGATAACTGGCAATACTGTTTGAGAAGCGACAACTCCAGGTAAAGCTGCTGCCATTCCAGCCGCTGTAATAATTACTTCGGTTCCATCAGTCTCTGTTTCTTTAATAAATGTACTTAATCCTAAATGTGCCCGATGAGCTGAAAGACATCTTACATTTACTTCAACACCATAGTCTTTCAAAATTCCAATTGCTGGTTCAACCTTACTTAAATCGCTTGTAGAACCCATAATAATTGCTACTTTCATAATTTCTTCCTTTCTTTTTAAACCACTAAAAGTGACAATGAGTCACTTTTAGAATAAGCCTACTATCTTACCATCTTTATCAATGTCCATATTAACCGCTGCCGGACGTTTTGGTAATCCTGGCATTCTCATAATACTTCCAGAGATAGCTACTAAAAATCCTGCTCCAGCAGATGGGATAAGATCATTAATCTTAATCGTAAATCCCCTAGGGCGACCAAGCAGCGTCGGTTGATCAGATAAAGAGTATTGGGTCTTAGCTACACAGATTGGTAAATCAGCTAATCCTTGTGCTTCGTACTTTTTCATCTTTGTTAATACTTTTTTATCAAACGCTACTCCGTCAGCACCATAGATTTCTTTCGCGATAGTTTCAATTTTTTCTTTGATTGATAAATTTAAATCATATAATGGTTGATAATTAGCTTCTTTAGTATCTAAGATTTCTAATAGTTTTTCAGCAAGCTCGATTCCCCCATCAGCACCTTTTTCCCATACTTTAGAAATAGCTACATCAACACCCATTTTATTACATGTATCTTTTAATAATTGCAACTCTGCTTCACTATCAGTTGGAAAAGCATTGATTGCTACCACTGAAGGCAGGTTATATTTCGCAATATTTTCAATATGTTTTTCTAAATTTTTAATTCCTTTTGCTAAAGCTTCAAGATTTTCTGTGCCTAACTCTTTTTTATCAACACCACCATGCATTTTTAGCGCTCTAACAGTTGCAACGATCACAACTGCTTGAGGATCAAGATTAGCTTGACGACATTTTATATCTAAGAATTTTTCTGCTCCTAAATCAGCACCAAATCCTGCTTCTGTAATTGCATAATCACCTAATTTAATAGCTAATTTAGTTGCCATCACTGAGTTACATCCATGAGCAATATTAGCAAACGGTCCCCCATGAACAAAGACCGGCGTATGATCTAATGTTTGTACTAAGTTTGGTTTAATTGCGTCTTTTAATAATAAAGTAACTGCACCAGTTGCTTCAATATCATTTACTGTGACTGGATTTCCAGCATAGTCATAAGCAACGATCATTTTACCTGCTCGTTCTTTTAAATCTTCAAGGCTCGTTGCCAAACATAAAATTGCCATTACTTCACTAGCGACAGTAATATCAAAACCGTCTTCTCGAGGCATTCCATTGACTTTTCCGCCAAGACCACAGATAGTATTACGTAAAGCGCGATCATTTAAATCAACAACTCTTCTCCAAACAATATTACGTACATCGATATTTAGAGGATTTCCCTGATGAATAGAGTTATCAAGCATTGCCGCAATAAGATTATTAGCAGCAGTGATTGCATGGATATCACCAGTAAAATGTAAATTAATATCTTCCATTGGAACTACTTGTGCATATCCTCCACCGGCAGCTCCACCTTTGATCCCAAAACATGGCCCTAAAGATGGTTCTCTCATTGCCACAACTGATTTTTTTCCTAACTTATTTAAGGCTTGAGACAATCCGATCATCGTTGTCGTCTTACCTTCCCCAGCTGGAGTAGGATTAATTGCAGTAACCAAGATCAATTTTCCATCAGGATTGTTTTCCAGCCGATTAATCGCCTCAAGTGCAATCTTGGCTTTATACTTACCATATAATTCTAAATCATCATCTTCTAAACCAACCTTTTTAGCAATCTCACTAATTGGTTTCATCTTTGCACTTTGTGCAATTTCAACATCAGTTAACATAACGCCACCCTTTCAAATATAATTTTTAAATAAACATTCTAAGGTCACCAATAATCAAAACAAAAATACACCTAATTTATATCATATTTCAGCTTTTTTCTCAACCAGTACAGTTGTTTTAAAACCACTCTTTTCGCCCTCAAAACAAGCAATTTGACCAAAGAATTAAAAAAGAGCCTACACTCGTCCAGACTCTTGCCCAGACGGTCGGCTCTTACATGATTATACTCCCTGTGGTTAATTCCACTTCCGTCAGTCGTATAACTATTTGCATAATATCATTTATTGATTCAAGATTCAAGCATTTACAAAAAAATTGTCGCATTTTAAACTCAACAAAAATAATTGATAATAAAAATAATTACTAACGGAATTATCATTATAAACAACTCTTTGATTAAAATAGCATCATCACGGCTTTCTAACTTATCTTTGATGGTCTGTTCTGTATCAATTTGACGAGTTGGATAACCAACAAAACCACCACAACAAAAAGCTAAAACACCAATAAAAATAAATAAACAGATAATATTTAAAGTACCTTTACTGATACTATTAGCAAAACGGCTTCCCAATAACCCAACCAAGAAAACAATATAACCACTATAAAGAAAATATACTAATTTGCGCTTCATAATTATCACCTTCTATGTTAATTATAAAGATAATATAATGAGATTACAAATATTATATATATTATTTTATAATAAAAGATGGTTTTATCCCATCTTCTAGTAACTATATTTTTGTATTTTAGTTAGTACTCTCTCTTTTTCATTACCTTCTAAAATTATTGGCTGATAATTATTTCGTCCTTTAACCGAGGTAACTGAACAAGGAATAATTTCGTGACTATCTCCAGTATAAACACCATCAGTGAAATTCATTGTAATTGAGTAAATCATTGAATCTGTATCACTAGGGTTGCGATTTCCACCAAAACAAAAGTTTCCTAATGAATAAACGATTTGTTTTCCATTATATTCTTCTGTTCCTTGAACAACATGCGGATGTGAACCCATAACTAAATCCGCACCACTATCTATTGAAAATTTTGCTAACTCACGCTGATCACTATTCGCATAGTATTCCCGCTCAATTCCCCAGTGATAAAAAACGACTACGGCATTAGCTCCCTGGTTATTTTTCAAGTCATTGATTGCTGCTTTAATTGTTGCACGCCCTTTTTCGTTATTCATTGATAAAGACATTGAACGATACCCCAAAAAGCCAATTTTAATTCCTTTAATTTCCTTGACACATGACGTTTCATAGCCAAAATAGCCAATTCCCTTTTCATCAAGTACTTGCTTAGTATCCGTCATCCCTTGTTCATAATAATCTTCTGAATGATTATTGGCAATAGAAACCAGCTCAACACCACCGCTAGTTAAAATATTAACATATTCTTTTGGTCCGCTAAAAGGAAACTGTTTTTCTACATGTGAAGTCGCACTTGTCAATGGGCCTTCAAGATTAACAATTGTAAGGTCATCATTTTCGAAAACATTTTTGACATTCTTAAAAAAATATGTAGCATCATTTCCCTGTTTGGCATACTCTTGATTAAACGATCCATCATAAGCTTGTCCTGCATAATTTCCCAATGTACAATCCCCTGCAAAATTTAATTTAATACTAGTATTGACAGGCTCTTTTTCTTCTGTTTTTTCTTCTTTCTTGACTGTTTCTTCTTTTTTATTCTTTTGATTCGATGATGAGCAGCCAACCACTAAAAATAACATCATCAAACAAATTAATATTTTCTTCATCTTTGCTGCACTCCTTTGTCCATTAGTATATCATATAATTAGATTCTTTTACATTAGATAAAACTTTGTTATAATACATCTTGGGAAGTGAAAACAATGATAAAAGAAATAAACAATAAAATGGATTATGATCACCTTTTAACTGAAAGTGATCCTAATATTAATTTAGTTAGAGATTACCTAGAAAATGGTGCTCTGTATGGCTTTTATTTAAAAGACGAACCAGTCTCATTCATTGCAGTAGAAATAATTGATGGCGAAGTTGAAATCAAAAATCTCCTTACATTAAGTGAACATCGTGGTCACGGCTATGCCAAAGCATTAATCAAATTTATTGAAGAAACGTACAATTCATATGATACTTTTCTAGTTGGTACTGCAAATTCCAGTCTTGAAAATATCACTTTTTATACACGTTTAGGATATGTTTATAGTCATCGGATTGAAAATTTCTTTATTGACTATTATCCTAATAAGATAATTGAAAACGGAATGCAGGCAACCGATTTAATGTATTTTAAAAAAAGTCGACAAGGCTTAAATTAAGAGCAAAGACATATTTGATATAATTATCTTTAAATAGCCAAGGCAAATAACCAAAATCTATTTAAGAGGGAATCATATCATCTAAACACTTTGCTTTTTTATTTATTATGATGTTTTTAAATCAGTATCTATGTTAGAATATTAATATAAGGCTGGTGAGAAAGATGATTGAACTTCCTGAAGCATATGCAATTGCTGATGACTTGGAAAAAGAAATACTTGGTAAGACTATAATTGATCTTGGGGGTAACTACACTGATCATAAATTTACTTTTTATGAAGGAAATCCTAATTCATACAAGGAATTATTAGTTGGTAAAAAAGTAACAGGTATTATTAAGCGAAATTACTATGTTGAAATAGTAATTGAGAATTACCGTTTAACCTTTCGTGACGGCGCTAATATTCGCTACTACCAAAAACCAACTAAATTAAAAAAAAGCAAATTACTAATTACTTTTGCTGATCAAAGTTTCATCAATGTAACAACATCAATGTATTGTTTTATTGGACTTTTTGATCAAATAACAGGATCAAATAATGAATATTATCAAACAGAATTAACCAGTATTGGTCCTTTAGATCAAGAATTTACTCTTAATTACTTTAAAACATTAATTACTGATGAAACTGAAAAACTCAGTATCAAAGCCTTTTTAGCAACTAAGCAAAGAATTTTAGGGATTGGTAATGGTGTTGCTCAAGATATTATGTTTAATGCCAAACTCTTTCCCAAACGAAGGATTAAGACATTAAATGAACAAGATATAAAAAATTTATATGATGCGATTATTAGAACTCTAACAAAGATGGTCGAAAACCACGGTCGAGACAGTGAAAAAGATATATACGGAAATCCTGGTGGCTACAAAACTATCTTATGCGCTAAATCTTATAAAAGTGGTTGCCCAATCTGTCACTGTGAAATAAAAAAAGAACAATATCTAGGTGGTAGTATCTATTATTGTCCTAATTGTCAAAAATAAAAAAGTAAGATAGAAATTAATCCAAGGGCTGTCAGGTAGATACACAAAACAAATAAAATTTTTAACCCGGCTAACTTAGTGATATGCTCCCACCTCCATAGATACCCATTTGGTTATTTCGTGTGTCTACTTTAGTGGAATCATCATATCATGTTTTCATTTACTTTTTTATCTTTCTGTTTAAATCAAAATAAAAACCTGTTTATTTTCAATCAGTTATAGCATTCATCTAATCATTTGAACTTAAATCTTTTATCTTCCATAAAGGATTTTCGTGAAGGATTTCCTTCAACTCGAAAAATCCTTTTATTTTTCACATCATATATGACCGACCAAACTGTATCCTTTCCTGTTTTTCGATCGTACTGACAAATATAACCATACCTACCTGATAATAAAGCAGCCGCATCATTAAAATCGTTGATTTTATCAGTTAAAATCGCTTCTTTGATAGTTTGATAGCGCTTTTGAGCTTGCCAATTATCAATAAGATGATTATTATATTCCCGCATTGCTTCACTGAAGAACCAGTTAGTTGCAAAAGCATTCTGATTATTTCTATTGATTTTAATTTGTTTACTATTGCACTCAATCAATGCAATATCACCACCAGTATCAACCAGTGTAAAAGTTTGACTTGAAGCAATCGGTAATGTATTCAACAATTGAATTACTTCATCAACTGTTTTACACTTCTCCAAAAATAGCCGCAGCATCATTCCGGCATTTAGCCCCAGTTGTTTTACAGTCGGATAAACAGCAGTTAATCCAATTGCTAAACCATACTCGTTGATACCATCTTCCATCTCAACGCACGCTGTAGTGTTGCCATTAAACGCATATGAATCATTAGTAAATTGATATATACAATTAGTATACAGTTTTTCAATTTTTGTTAAAAAATCACTATTTCGTCCAAATAAGATTTCATTTTCATTTCTAAAAGCAAAACAAGAACAATGTACTTCTGGAACAATGCAGTACATACTCAACAAAACAGCACAAATACTTTTAAATGAACATTTTTGTCCATCAGCAATTCCCCTTATTTCTTCAATAATCTCTGGGAAAAATTTTTGATAAATCGGTAAACATTGTAAAGCAAAATCATAGTGCTCTAAAGTAATTTCAAAGGGTACATTAGTTAAAAACAGTTGCTTATGTTTTAATAAATTTCTCCCCCACTTAAATCCAATCTGATAATGTTCTCCTTTAAATCTTGAATGATACATAATTTTTCGCTCCTTTTTATAAGAGCCACCGGTAACTCATAATCCAAGCATAAATCAATAAAATTTTATTGTCAATGAATTAAATTTATTAAATCAATTACCCGTTTTACTTATTAAAAATCATGAAATTATCTATTTAAAGGCAAATATAATCCCTCCTATGATAAAAAGAGATAGCGGAGCAATTAAAAACTAAAATCAAAATAACTAACGTACATTTAGGAAAACTACTATTTATTAAAGACTTTAATATAAATAATTTATTTCCTCTTCTCCCCTTTTCAGTATTATTTATATAAGTATGAAGCTTATCAATCTGTTGAGAAATTTCGCTACCTCAAGGGTTATCCAAGCCATATTTTTTTGCTATTTAGACATATTATTATCAAAATATTTTTCAAGCTCAGACAAATTTTGATATTGGGTAAAAATACCGTTCAAATTGAGCGGATCTTCGATTATGATATCCTTATCTTTTAAAATAGCAAAGATTTCATGAATATTATCTAGAGAAATACTCTCAAATAAATGACAACTATATTCAGCATATATATCCAAATCTATATAAATACCGTGATAATAATCCAATATGTGACCACATTGCAAATAGCAAATACCCATGATCGCCAGCTAACGCCGGAATATAAGTTCTGGAACATATCGAAAAAACCACTCTCTTGATATCCTGATAATTATATTTGGCAATCCTTTCTTATGTTCTCCCTAATCATTATTTCTTCATTTGAGAAAAGAACGTGTACTTTATTTTCAATGTCTACTGGAATTTTTAAATAACCTAAAAAGCTTTCTTGCGTGATAAGTTTTTTTCAATTAAATCAATGATTCTCTGCTTTTTACCTATCTCTTTTAATAAATATTCTTTTTTCTGATTCAAACATGTATTTAAAGAAATTTCATTGTTAAATATACGTCTGATGTCTTCAATTGAAAGATCAAAAGAGCGCAACATAATAATATTTTTTATTATTCGAATATCTTCATAACTATAATTACGATAACCATTATCATCACGTGATGGCGAAATTAATTCCTCCTTTTCATAATAACGTAAGGTATCCTTTGTAGTCCCCAATAATTTTTCAAGTTCATTTGTTTTCATAACAACCTCTCCCTGTTATAAAATATAAAAATCTTAAAAAACCAAGAAAACGTAAGAAGCCTTCTTGCATCTTACGTTCAATTACTTGTTTAAAAACTTTTTAATTCCTTCAAATACTTCATCACTTATAATATGTTCAATCTTACAAGCATCATCCTCAGCTACTTCTTTAGAAATCTTTGCAGTATGCATTAAAAATTCTGTAAGACATTCATGTTTTTCATAAACAGCAGTAGCCTTTTCCGTTCCTTTTTCAGTTAGTTCAATATATCCTTTACTATCAACAATAATATATCCGTCATTCTTTAGAATGCCTACACCACGACTAACACTTGGTTTACTAAATCCCAACTCTCGAGCAATATCAATTGAACGAACATTACCGTTTTGTTTTTTTAATAATAAAATTGTTTCCAAATACATTTCACCAGATTCGTGCATCATCTACTCTTCCTCCAATCGTTTTATATAATTATACCAATAAAATAAAAAAAAGAAAACCGGAATGCTTCCGGTTTTGAAAGTTACGAACTTAATGTAAAGAATGATAATTATAATGGCTAAATTATTTATCACTTACTTGGATGTGGATTTAAAGTTCGTTACATTTGAAAATATTATTTATAACTTGAAGGATATTTTATAAATTACATTTTCTATCACTTTCTAATATGCCATGATTTCAAGGACAAAATACCATGGACGAATGTTTAGAGAATGAACTGATATAAAGGAAATTCACTACTATGTTTAAGGAATTTGGAAAATAGTTAAATCTATTATTGTTTTCGACGGGATAATTTAGTAAGAAGTATCCGTCTATGTCTTCGAGAAAAAGGTGAATAGCTTATCACGGATACCTTTCTTACTATTTTTTACTTTTAAAGAGTGCTAATAATTATATTAGGAAATTTTATCGTTGTAGGTATGATATATCAGCAACCTCTATCAGCAAATATTTAACTATTGATTATTAATTATTTTTTTAATTTCCTCTATATCTTCATCAGTTCCATCATTCTCAACTTTGTAAAGACAAGGAACATTGTATTGTTCAGCAATAACGTCACCAGCTTTACAGAATGCTTCACCGTATCCTTGATCACCACTAACTATAACACCTTTTAAATGGTCACCATTACTATTTAAAAATGATTCAACTTCCATAGGGACATCACCATAACCATCAGTATAAGTGATTAAGAGAAACGGCTCGCTAACAGCCTCATCTCCAGAAGATATTTCTAAGGCGTCGACACTTAAACGATCAACAATACTTTGAACATTACCTGTTCTTGATGCAAATACTACTTTCATACATTTCTCCTTTTCTCTAGTTAGCTTTAACTAACTATCTATATGTTAGCACAGACTAACTGACTATGCAATAGTTTTTATAAAATTTATCCAAATTATTTATTCAATTGGTAAAATCCTGATAATCCAGAATATTTACTTTGTTTACCTAGACGATCTTCAATTCTAATTAATTGATTATATTTAGCAATTCGGTCTGTTCTTGATGCAGAGCCAGTTTTAATTTGTCCCGCATTTGTTGCTACCGCAATATCAGCAATAGTTGTATCTTCTGTTTCTCCTGATCTATGAGAGATAACTGCTGTATAATTTGCTTTTTGGGCCATTTCAATAGCTTCTAAAGTTTCTGTTAAAGTACCAATTTGATTTACTTTAATTAAGATTGAATTAGCTACACCGCGTTTAATTCCTTCTTCAAGACGTTTAGTATTAGTTACAAAGAAATCATCACCGACTAACTGTACTTTGTCCCCTAACTTCTCAGTTAGATAATCCCAACCTTCCCAATCATCTTGATCTAAACCATCTTCAATTGAGATAATTGGATATTTAGAACATAATTCAGCATAAAAATCAACTAATTCTTTTGAAGTAAATGATTTATTATTTTCTCCTGGTAATACATATTTACCATCTTGGTAAAACTCACTGCTTGCAACATCCATTGCCAATTTAATATCTTCACCTGGTTTATAGCCAGCCTTTTCTACTGCCTCTAGAATAGTTTTAATAGCATCTTCATTAGAAGCTAAATTTGGAGCAAAGCCTCCCTCATCACCAACTGCTGTATTTAATCCTTTTCCTTTTAAAACGGCTTTCAAAGCATGGAATACTTCCGCACCCATTCTGATTGCTTCTTTAAATGTTGGAGCGCTAACCGGCATAATCATAAATTCCTGAAAATCTACATTATTATCTGCATGAGCTCCACCATTAATGATATTCATCATTGGTGTAGGTAATACATAAGCATTAGCTCCTCCAATGTAACGATATAATGGTAAATCTAAGCTCGTCGCAGCACATTTAGCAATAGCTAAAGATACACCTAAGATTGCATTTGCACCTAACTTACCTTTATTTGGTGTTCCGTCCAAAGCAATCATCGTTTCATCGATTTCTCTTTGATTTGTTACTTCTTTACCAATTAATTCTTTAGCAATAATCTCATTAACATTTTTTACTGCTTTTTCTGTTCCTAATCCTAAATAACGGTTTTTATCACCATCACGTAATTCAACTGCCTCATGAACACCTGTTGAAGCTCCACTTGGTACTATCGCACTAGCGAATGCTCCACATTCTGTAGTTACTTCTACCTCTACAGTAGGATTACCACGTGAATCCAAGACCTCACGGGCATATACACTTTTAATTTTACTCATTTGTTTTCCTCCTTCATGATTCCTTAACCTGGGTGACTAAGCCAGGTTAGAAAGAATCATTTATTCACACGAAGTTAGTTTTACCTAACTACAATAAGGTTAGCACATACTAACCTTATGTGCAAGTAAAAAGCATTAAAAAAATCACAGAAATTTCTGCGATTACAAATCTTTTGTTAACTCATTATCCCAATCCAGATCATTATAACAAGCCCATAGACCATTAAGTGATAATTGAACCATACTGCTAACAGCTGCATCAGTATAAAAAGCTAAATGTTGTGTCATGACAACATTAGGAAATTGACGTAAATATGCCATATTTTTATTTTTAATTATATCAGTACGCATATCTTGATGATAAATTCCTTCTTCACCTTCAACCACATCAAGTCCTAAAGCCCCAATCTTCTTATTTTCGATTCCCCTGATTAAAGACTCGGTATTGCATAATTGCCCCCGAGCACAGTTAATAATGATTATTCCATCTTTCATTTTACTTATTGTTTGATCGTTAATTAGATGGTGCGTACTTTTAAGATACGGCATATGCAAAGAAATAATGTCACATTCTTGATAAAACTGCTCTAGGTCGACATAAGTTGCATATATTTTAGCGGTTTCATTTTGATGAATATCATAAGCTAATAAACGAGCTCCAAAGCCGGATAAGTTTTTTAAAACTGCTTGACCTATTCGTCCAGTCCCCATAATTCCTATCGTTAAATCTTTCATCTATCACCCTTCTAGCCCTTGTAAAGAATAATCATTTACCTGTCCTAACCACAAAGCTTTTTTATAATGACGTAACGATAACAGCATTAGCATGACAGTAAAATCTGCAACTCCTTCCGGTCCATAACTAGAATTACAAACTTTTATTCCTAATTCTTTGGCATATTCGATATCAATATGATCATATCCTATTGTTCTTGTTGCAATAACTCCAATTCCTGCTTTAGCAATAGCATCTAAAATTTCATGATTAATCTTACTCTCCCCTAAAAAAGCAATTCCATCATATCCATTCAATAAAGATAAATTTTTTTGGCATAGGTATTCCTTATAATAAGTTATTTCAAAGTTATTTGAATTATTCATAATTTCAAAATCTGCCATCTCGTCACTTCGTACTTCAAATGCAATAATCTTCATTCTCGTCCTCCTCAATATCAATATTATATCATCTCAAAATGAATTCTAAACATTTTGTTGAATTTCATACACTGAAGTTCTATCCTACATTATCTCTTTTAAAAGCAAGATTGTGTTTTCTACCATATCATTAGTTGCCTAATCGCAACACTCTACCAATTTCTTTGAATTAATCAATTCATCACATTCTGTATCAATAATAATGATTCTACCTTTCACCTTTATAAAAATTATCCTTATTAATAGCATGATATGTTTTAGCGCTGACTGGAATATGTAAAGAAATAAAGTCCGCAATTGAACTAACTGAATAAGGATTATTTGAAATACCAATTCCTAATACCTTGGTAGCCTTAATATTAATATGATCATACCCAATTGAATGGATATTAATGAATTTAACACCATTCCTTTTTAATAAGATTAATAATTCATGATTCAAGATTGAATTTTCGACAATGCTAATTGCTTCAAAAATTGCTATTATAAATAATTTTCTTTAGTCAAAGGTTCTTTGAGTAGTTTAATTTCTCCCCCATATTTCAATAAAAATCATCTTAGTGTTATCCCTATATATCTTTACGATGATTAAACATGGGTATTTTCATACTCATAGCCTGTTCAATATGTTTTTATTAGTGTAATAATATTATATTAAAAGGTATTCATAAACTCCTTTTTTTACCGATTATTTTGTCGAATTTATTTTGATAATCGTTGATGTTTCATTGACTTTAACTCGGCTTTATTCTATACTTTACTCAGGTGATTTTAGTTCGCCTTAAATAGCATGACTAGCTATTTATAATCGAAAACACGAAGGGAGTTAGAAAAAATGATTTATTCACACGAAGTAGAACAAATGTGTAGTGTCGCTCAAGGTGCTTCACATGGATGTGCTCCAATTCCTGAAGAAGGAAAATGGGTATATTCTAAAGAAATTAAAGATATCTCTGGTTTAACTCACGGTATCGGTTGGTGTGCTCCTCAACAAGGTGCTTGTAAATTAACATTAAACGTTAAAGAAGGTATCATTGAAGAAGCATTAATTGAAACTATCGGATGTTCAGGGATGACTCACTCTGCAGCGATGGCTTCAGAAGCATTAGTAGGAAAAACTTTATTAGAAGGTTTAAATACTGACTTAGTTTGCGATGCAATCAATACTGCAATGAGAGAATTATTCTTACAAATCGTTTATGGACGTACTCAATCTGCATTCTCTGAAGGTGGTTTACCTGTTGGAGCTGGATTAGAAGACTTAGGAAAAGGTTTAAGAAGTATGACTGGTACTTCTTATTCAACAAAAGCTAAAGGTCCTCGTTATCTTGAATTAACTGAAGGTTATATTAATAGAATCGCTTTAGATGCTAATAATGAAATTATTGGTTATGAATTTGTTAACTTAGGTAGAATGATGGATATGGTTAAAGCTGGAAAAGATGCTAATGAAGCAATGAAAGAAGCTACTGGAACTTATGGTAGATTCGATGATGCTGCTAAGTACATCGATCCAAGAAAGGAATAATAGGAGGGTACGAAAATGGCATTATTTGAAAGTTATGAAAGAAGAATTGATCAAATTAACGCTGCACTAGCTAAATTTGATATCAAATCAATCGAAGAAGCTAAAGCTATCTGCGATGAAAAAGGAATTGATGTTTACGAAATCGTAAAATCAACTCAACCAATCTGTTTTGAAAATGCTTGTTGGGCATACACTGTCGGTGCTGCAATGGCAATCAAAAATGGAGATGTTAAAGCTGTAGACGCTGCAAAAACAATCGGTGTTGGTTTACAATCATTCTGTATTCCAGGATCAGTTGCTGATGACCGTAAAGTAGGTTTAGGACATGGTAACTTAGGTTCTATGTTATTAGATGAAGGTACTGAATGTTTTGCTTTCTTAGCTGGACATGAATCTTTCGCTGCTGCTGAAGGTGCAATCAAAATCGCTGAAAAAGCTAATAAAGTTAGAACTAAACCATTAAGAGTTATCTTAAACGGTTTAGGAAAAGATGCTGCAAAAATCATCTCAAGAATTAACGGATTCACTTACGTGGAAACTCAATTCGATTATTTTACAGGTGAAGTAAAAGTATTATCTACAACAGCTTACTCTGATGGTCCTCGTGCTAAAGTTAACTGCTATGGTGCTGATGACGTTAGAGAAGGTGTTGCTATCATGCATAAAGAAGGTGTAGATGTATCAATTACTGGTAACTCTACTAACCCTACTCGTTTCCAACATCCAGTTGCTGGAACATATAAAAAAGAATGTATTGAACAAGGTAAAAAATATTTCTCAGTTGCTTCTGGAGGAGGAACTGGACGTACTTTACACCCTGATAACATGGCTGCTGGTCCTGCTTCTTACGGTATGACTGACACTATGGGACGTATGCATTCAGATGCTCAATTCGCTGGTTCTTCATCAGTTCCTGCTCACGTAGAAATGATGGGATTAATCGGTATGGGTAACAACCCTATGGTTGGAGCTACAGTTGCTGTTGCCGTAGCAATCGAAGAAGCTTGTAAATAATTAGGATTTCCCTAAAAAGAGCTAAAAAGTCTTGATTTTATCAAGGCTTTTTTAATTTTTAACTATCTTAATTTTTTATGGATTTTCGATAAAAAACTGTTGGAACTTTATGAAACTCCTAAAGATTTTCTCGGTTACTAACATATTACTAACACGTTACTAACACAGCTTTTAACAAATGACTAACATACTACTAACAAATCAAAATATAAAATAAGTCCTATTTATCTATGTTTTTTCAACATTCCTATAAGTCGGTTGGAGCGCTGTGGGAGCTCTTTAGATTTTGTTGGTTGTTTTTAGTTACTAACATATTACTAACAAATCAAATTTTGAACTCTCCTTTTACATAGCTTGATTGAAACAATCTTGACTATGTAGAAAGGAGATTTTTTTTATGCGCAAAAGCAAAGTAATTGCGATTACCAATCAGAAAGGAGGTGTAGGCAAAACTGTTACCTCTGTTTCCTTGGGTGCTTGTCTTGCAAGAGATAAAAAGAAAGTCCTCATTGTTGATTTTGATCCACAAGGAAGCTTGACAAAAGGTTTAGGTTATCGTGACTCTAGTTCCTACCCTTACAGTATCAAGGATGTCTTATTTAATGAAATAAATGAAACTTCAATGACCTATAAGGACGCCGTCATTCATACAGATGAAAGTTTTGATTTATTACCTGCAAATATTTCTCTTTCAGGTGCTGATATCCAACTTTCAAATGTCATGAGTCGTGAAACAATCTTTAAAAGAGTCATTGATACACTCAAAGATGATTACGATTATGTTTTGATTGACAACAACCCTGCTTTAAATCTATTTACAATCAATGGATTGGTTGCTGCGGACAGTGTCATTATTCCTGTTCAGGCTGAACCATATGCCTGTGATGGTTTAAATGATTTACTTCATACGATTGCAACTGCAAAAAAACAAATCAATCCAAATTTAAAGATTGATGGAATTCTAATTACAATGACAGATGCAAGAACAAATTTATCAAAACATATCGCCAATGAGGTCCGTGAAAATTATGGACAGCATATCAAAGTATTCAAAACTGAAATACCTCGTGTCGTTAAAACAAGTGAAGCATCATTAAGTGGTCAAAGTCCCGTCAAGTATGCTCCTAACAGCGAGTCTACCCTCGCCTATCAACGTTTAGCAAAGGAGGTCGAACAAATTGACAAAACCATTGCCAAAAATAAACACGAGTTCTCTCGATGATCTCTTTACCACAGAAGAACAGCGTCAAGAAGCAAAGCTTGAAAAAGTCATCAAGATACCAATTGAAGATATTGCAGATTTCAAAAAGCATCCATTCAATGTTAGATTAGATGAAGAAATGGAATCATTAATAAAAAGCGTTCAAGAAAATGGTATTTTAGTTCCTGTTCTTGTCCGTCCAAATAAAAAAGGTAATGGATATGAAATGGTATCCGGACACAGACGCAAGTTTGCCATGATTAAAAATGGTGCAACTGAAATAGATGCAATCGTTCGTGACCTAGATGATGACCAAGCAACAATCATTATGGTCGATTCCAATATTCAAAGGGAAAATATTCTTCCTTCTGAAAGAGGATTTGCCTACAAGATGAAACTGGACGCTATGAAACGTCAAGCTGGTAGACCTTTAAAAAATGTGTCCCAAGTTGGGACAAATATTCGTTCTGATCAATTACTTGCCGATGAGGTTGGAGAGAGTAGAAATCAAATACAAAGATATATCAGACTCACTTATCTTGTTAAACCATTGAGAGATATGGTCGATGGAATAAGTGAAGACGGGTTCAAGATAGCAATGAATCCAGCGTATGAATTATCATTTTTAAAAGTAGATGAACAAAATGATTTGGTTCAATGTATTCAAGATACACTAGCAACACCATCTCTTGCACAAGCTCAGGAACTTAAACGATTAAGTCAAAAGGATGAACTTGATGAAGATAAAATGGTAGACATGTTGATGGATGTCAAACCGAATCAAAAAGAAAAACTCAGTCTCAAGATGGAGGAAATCAACAAATACTTTCCAAAATCTTATACACCGATGCAAAAGAAAGATATTATCATAAAATTGCTTGGTGATTGGGCAAAAAGAAAAGATAAATCAATGGAAAGATAACAAATGTACGAAACTTTTATTTGTACATGTGACATTTTTAAATTCTAAGTAGCTTTGAAAATGCTAAAAATATTCCATGATTTACCGTACACTTGGGGAATGTACGTTCTTTGCGTCCAAAAACGTGACTGTGTTTTCCCCCTAAAACCCCCTTTCCTACTTACCGGAAAGAATGTTTAATATGAGTAGAAGTATAAAAAAATAAGTTATAATTGTTATTTATATTAGAATATATAAGGCGTCATACATTCGTTATTTTAAACTAATAGAAGTAAAATCAAATTAGAAATAAAGAAACGAAATGGAGATGAAAAAAATGAAAAAGAAAATCATTTTAAGTGCAGTATTTAGTTTGTTAGTAATATGTAATGCTTTACCACTTCACAATTCTAACAATGATCTAAAGAATGAACAGTTAGTTCAAATCAGTCATAAGAAAAAAATCAGTAATAAAACTAAAAAATCACAATCAAAAAAAGAAAGTATTCCTACTGAAAAAACTGAAAATAAAGAAAACACTTTAGAACAAGATTTAGAAGAAAACAATAATACATCAAAAATTGATGCAACTAATATTAATCAAGAAACACCTTCCAATCCAAAACAAATACAGACTAATGAAACAAACACAAATACTTCAAAATCAAAGAGTAAAGCAAATCAAACTGAACAAAATAAAGAAGCACAAAATCAAAATGAAAATAAGAATTCTAATGTAACAATAAATCAACCATTTGTTCCAAAAGAGAACGTTCCAACAAATGATACAGGTAATGTTTCTCAAGAAAAACCAAAACAAGATACTCCTCCATCACAAAAGTATTACTTTGCAAAATGTGATTGTGGTTATATGGTAGAAAGTCATGTATCTATGGATGATGCAATCAATAAATTGTTTGCTGCTGGTCATGGTAACTCATATGAACATGCTGGATATGTAGCAGGTGGAGATTTAGATTAACTTTTTAATAATCTACTCACATAAAACTTAATAAACGTAAACATATTAGACAGAAATACTTATTCTGTCTTTTTTTATTAAAAGAATTTAAAACGATAAACTATAAAAAATCGAAAGGAATTGTTTAAAATGATTAATCGAAATTTAATGAAACGAATAAGTAAAATATTTCTGGTATTGACGATGATATTTTCTATGTGTTTTCCATCAGGAAATCAAAACACAGTAAATGCCTATGATGTAAATATTCCTCAACAATTTACAAGAGTCAAAAGCATTAAGTACCCTGAATGGTGGCGAAGAAAATGCCCTTCTATTTCTAAACAATGGTCAACGATGATGTGTAAATACAAAGACAACTGGTCATATTGTTTAGAAGCAAGTAAACATACACCTGTTGCAGGTGCTTATACCTCTCAAGTAATTGAAAACAACGTAATGGTTAGAAAATTACTTTACTATGGATTTGGAGGTCCAGGTGCTAGTGATGCCAATGGCGGATTAGATGGTAATCCAAATGATGGAAAAGGATGTGGAGCATTAACTGATGATGGATTAGGTTATGAAGAAACTGCCTATCTTTATACACACGTTCTTCTAAGTCTTGCATACAGTGGTGACTTATGTGGAGCAAACATGGATGAACTTGAATCATTAGGTATTGGTCTTAAAGGTCTTTACAATTATATTTCTTCTTTGCCTGAACCAAGTAAAGCTAGTTTTAACGGTCAAACAAGAGCAACTTTTAAAGCAACATTCGATAAAACTACAAAATCTCAAAAAACAAATACTGTTTCTTTTGATGGTGGAAGCAATTCAACAATCAATATTCCTCTTCAAAGCAACGTAACATTACACAATGTTTCTACTGGAACTAGTCAAACTGGTGGAACTGTTGTAGTACATGGTGGTCAAAGTTTTTATTTCACTGCTCCATGTAAAAACAGTCCAACTAATTATCAAACTGGTAACATTGCCGGAGAAAACTGTGCAAGATTTACAGCTCTAGCTATCGTACCCGGTGGAGATAAACAAACTCATGGTTCATGGGCTATGGATCCAGCCTATTTGGATTTAAATATCAACTGGTTGGACTTTGGAAGTATTGAAATCAATAAAACAAATACAAACAAAGATTTGATTGATGGAGCTGAATTTAATTTAAAGTCAACTTCATACGATGGATACAATGAAAATGTCACAGTGAAAAATGGAAAAATAATTGTTGAAGATTTACTTGTTGGAACATACCAACTTAAAGAATTAAATGCGCCTGATGGTTATCTATTAAACACCGATACTTTTACTATTACTGTTGAAAAAGATAAAACGACTGTTCAAACAGTTATGGATCAAGAACCAACAGGAAAAATTGAATTACAAAAAGAAATTGACACGTCAAAAACAAATGGTTTATTAGGTGATGCAAATGCTAAAGATGTCACTTTCAAATTATATGCTAAAGAAAAAATCATGAATAAAGCAGGAACAGTTAAATTCTATGATAAAGATGAAGTTGTTTCTATTTCTAAAACTGATGAAAGCGGAAAAATCATTTGGGACAATCTTCCTCTTGGAAAATATTATATTCAAGAATCAAAATCTAATAATTCACTAGTCATCAATGATGAAAAGATTAATGTTTCTATTGATTACGAAGGTCAAACAGTTTCAAAAGTATCAAGAGATGCTAAAGGAACAAATCGTGTCAATATGCAAAAAATCCAAGTATTTAAATCAGGAGAAAAAGATGGAATTTCCGGACTCGTTAAGGGTCTACAAGGTGCAGAATTTACTTTCCGTTTAAAAAGCGAAGTCGACCACGTTGGCTGGGATAATGCTACTGTATACGCCGTGATTACAACTGACTCAAACGGAAAAGCAAATACACCATACTTGCCTTATGGTAAATATATTGTTAGAGAAACAAAAACTCCTAAAGATTATATTACTGCTCCTGACTTTATGGTTTCCATTACTGATGATTACACTGAATATAAAGACGTGGAACAAGTTAAAAGAATCAATATCAACAACAGACCTTTTACTTCTCAGTTAAAAATCATCAAAGTTGATAAAGAAACAGGAAAAACAGTTACATTGAATGGTGCTTCTTTTAAAATCAAAGATGCTCAAGGAAATTATGTAACTCAAAAAGTGTCAGGAAAAAAATATGACACATTTACAACTAACTCTAAAAATGTTGTTACTATAAAAGATACTGAAGAAGGAACTGTTACCCTTCCATTACAACTAGATGCAGGAACTTATACGATTGAAGAAATCAAAACACCAAAAGGATTCTTAGACTTAGATAATCCTATCCAATTTACAATTACAAATACTAGAGATTATGATAAAGACGAAGATGAAGATCCTATTTTAACAATCAAAGTTAAAAATGCTCAACCTAAAGCCGAAATCAAAATCAACAAAACAATTATTGATTTAGATACCGATAAAGACTTAGTAGACAGATCTGATCTTTCTAAAATCCAATTTGTATTGAAAGCCAAAGATGACATTTACAGTTCAATTGATGGTTCTCTTTTATTCAAAAAAGATCAAAATATTTCTTTAAAAGAATCAAAAGCAACATTACTTGCTGGTAAAGAAATCAAAGATGGATTATTTGCCCTATCAAATGATGGCCATTTAAAAATTACAAATTTACCAATGAGTTATACTGATGCTGCTTATTATTTACAAGAAGTAAAAACTATTGATGGATGCGTCTTAGATTCTAAAAAATATGATGTTACTTTCAAACAAACTGACACTAAAACTCAACTTTATTCTAAGACATTCAATATCGAAAATAAAACAACACATTTTGAATTTAATAAAACAGACATTACAGGTGATAAAGAAGTAGCAGGTGCTACATTAACAATCAAAGATGATCAAGGTAATGTCGTCGATGAATGGATTTCAAATGATAAAGCCCATTCTATTGAAGGACTTATTGTTGGAAAAACATATACTTTAACAGAAACAATTACAGCTAATGATTATGTTAAAGCTACAGATATTATTTTTACTGTTAAGAACTCTAGTGAACTAGAAACTGTAACTATGAAAGACAAACAAGTTGCTTTTTCAAAAACTGATATTACTGGCGAAAATGAAATTGAAGGTGCAACTATTACTGTAAGTGAAAAACAAAGTGGAAAAGTAGTTGATGAATGGGTTTCTGAAAAGAAAAAACATTTAATCAACGGTCTTGAAGAAGGAAAATCTTATATTCTTTCTGAAAAAATCTCACCTGAAGAATTTGTTAAATCTAGCGATATTGAATTTACAGTAACGAAAGAAAAAATCAATCAAAAAATTATCATGAAAGATAAACAAGTTTCTATTTCTAAATCAACAGTTAGTGATAAAGAAGTCGTTGGTGCTTTGATGCAAATCATTGACGAAGGCGGTAATGTGGTTGATGAATGGACTTCTGAAGGAAAAGTACATTTTGCAAATAATCTAGAAGAAGGAAAATCTTATACTTTACATGAAGACTTATCCCCTCTTGGTTTAAATTTAGCAAATGACATTGAATTTGAAGTAACTTATGACAAAGTAAATCAAAAAGTTGAAATGATTGACACGATCAATGAAGTTTCTAAAGCCAAAAAAGATGGAAGTCTATTAAAAGATGCTGAATTAACTGTTGTCTCTAATAAAACAAAACAAATAGTAGACAGATGGACTACTGGTCAACATGTATTTGATGTAACTGAAGATATGCAATCTCAAATCAAAGCAGATATGAAAGCTGAAGGAATGTACATTGATGAAGATGACTCTCCTATCACATACAGCATTACAAAAAATAAAGATCGTGATGATTACAGATTGGTTTTTGTAAAAGATGGAACTACAACTTATGCAAATATCGACCTAGATGGTAATGAAACATCTCACATGATTGAAGGTCTAATTGCTGGTGAAGAATATGTTTTAAGAGAAACAAAAACTCCTAACGGATATGCTACAAGCAAAGAACAAACATTCAAAGCTGAAGAAAATAATGATACTTCTTTAACAATGATTGATGAAGATATCATAGTTCAAATCAGCAAACAAGATATTACAAGCAAAAAAGAAATCGAAGGCGCTAAATTGAAAGTTGTTGATAAAGATGGAAATATTATTGATGAATGGACATCTAAAAAAGAAGCACATATGATTAAAAACTTAAATGTTGGAGAATCTTATACGCTTATTGAAGAAACAGCTCCTCAAGGTTATAAGATTGCTGAATCAATTGAATTTAAAATTGAAGATACAGGAGCTATCCAACATGTTGTTATGTATGATGAACATCTTCCAGTAAAAGTAAAAACTGGTGATGATAACTCATATCAATACTGGATCGTCTCAGGTCTTTTAAGTTTAGTTGCATTATTAATTATAAGATTTAAAGTTAAAAGAGAACATCAATAACTTTAAATAAAAAAATACAGGAGAATCTATTTAATTTTAGACTCTCCTTTTTAATTGAATAATCATGTAGAAAGGACTGAAAAATATGGAAACATTAACATTGAAACAGGCTAATAAAATAATCATTGAACAGATCAATGAAAGCAATTTATTTAATCGTCCTGAAATAGATTTTATCTTGTTTAACGATAGAGAAGAAACGAGTCAGACACTTATTGGTGTTCATGAACAAGATACCCCTTCTTTATCATATATTTATATATTAGAAACGAAAGATACAATCCCTATGAAAGATATAAAAGTATATAAAAAAGATGAAGCCGTTACAGATCTTTACAATAAAGATTTTGAGGGCTATTTTCTTTTACAAATTGAAAATGAAGAAATAGACATAAATTATGTATCTTTGGATTTCCATATTAGACTTTGGAATTATATTGCCTCTCTTGACAATGACATTCGCCATAAATATTTTTCATTAAAATACTATGTTGTCTATTGCAAAGAAAACGGAATCAACTATAAGCTTCTTAACACATATAGCAAGAATGAACTTGAAGATATTATTGGCGAATTTTACCTTATGTATGATGAAGATGATTTCTTTAATATTTTAGAAAACTTTAACTGGACTATTATCAGTACACTTTTTGAAGAAAATAAAAAAATTGTTAATGACTATTTAAATGTCTATAAGCATCTTATGGGTAAAAAATATGAATATTGATCAATTACATGAAAAAATAATTTCCACAATGCAAGATAAAGGCATATATGATGGAATAATAGATTATATTCTTCAAAAAGATTTCGATAATAAAGGTCATCAATACGTTTGCTATATATCAAGAAAAACTGAAATTGAAGAACTCTATTCGATAATTATTGATACAACTGGTAAAATTCACTCATTCGATGTAGCAAACTGGGATTTCAATATTGATGATTTCTTATTCAAAGATTTAGAAAATGACTATGAGATTCTAGAAATGAATGCTGATACCCATTATGGTGTTTGGTTTCAAATCGATGAAATGCGAGAAGAAATCAATTATACCGATGGTTTACAAAACTATCTTTCTTACTGTAAGAAAAATCATATCGATAAGAACTTCATGAAACTATTCTATAAAGAAATAGACGTCATGGATCTTTATCAAGAAAAAAACGGAAACTATAAAATTATAGCTTCATTCGACATTGGTAATTCAAGTGTCGTTTTAGGATACAATGAAAAATCCCCTAGTCCTTATGTAACATGGAAAACAACTCCAGATAGAAAAAATGGTTATTATACAGGTCATTATGGAGTCACCAAAGAATCAGCATTCAATGACTACAAAAAAAGATGTAAAGAATGTTTTAATGAACATTTAAATAAAGAAAGTCAAAAACTTGGTATCAAAGATAAATGTAATAAAGGAGTAGAACGCTGATGAAAGCAGAAATCTCTAATCTAGGAAAAAAAGAAATAATTGATTTTGCAACTGAAAAAGGATACATCTCAATTATTTCTTCTTTAGAAAAAATCGGTATAACAAATCATCCATTCGATATAGAAGCTAATGAAGTTGATTTAAAGTTTATTGAAAAAGAGAAAGGTATTTTAAAGATCATACCTAAAATAACAAAACCAGACAGTTATCTTTATCATATATGCCTTGCAACACATTATATAGTGAATACGGATGAAACCTTTATAAATACTTTGCAGACACAAATAAATAATGGAAAAATCAATGATGTAAGAGATATTATTGATTTAAACTGGAATTATAAAGAAAGATATTCTTCCCCTTCCCATTTCTTTTTAGCAAAACCAGGTAGATTAATGTATGAACAAATTAAATTTAATGGCCAATCTGCATTGTTTACAAATCAAAGAATCGATAAATATCTTTTACCAAAGAATGTTTATGCATATGAAGCAATGCATGATGATGAATTTAATGGAGAAATAACTTGTATAGCAAAAAACATACACGTTAATTTCTTAGGCACTATTTTAACTGATAAACCTATAAAGCTTGAAAATGAGTTCCGTTTTGTAGATGAGGACAAAGATATTGAATTTCTGCCCGAACAAGGAATTAAGCTACAAGATTTTCTTGCCTATCAAAGAAAAATGAATAAACAAAAAACAGAAGTTTCTAGATAATCTGTTTATCTAAAGAGGTCATTTATGTTATTATAAACAGGCATAGTTTTTATTAACTAAGCGCTTAATCTATTGTCAAAGCAAAGACGTAAAAATTGCTTAAGGATAAGAATACTTTAATTCTTACCCTTTTTTCATGAATTCAACAAATGCTTCATAAAGCATAATAACAATGAATTTTAGTATTACAATATTATTTATGATATAATTGAGTTAATAATTATAATAACTATAAATTGTATATAAGAAGGAGAACTTAATATGAGTACAAAAAAAGATTTTCCATCCGTATTTGAATCATTTCCCAGTAAGCTAACAATTGGAAACGGAATTGAACTTGAGACAAATAAAAGACGACATACTGGACAAAATAACTTAAACGATATTATCTGGTACGAATATAAAATTGTAAACTATAAAGAAAAAAATCTAGAATATGATAATATTTGTATAAGTTTTTGTAAAGTTACTGAACTTGAAAGACAGAATGCTTCTAAACATGTATTTGAAACAAAGGTTTCCTTACCGGAAACTATTAGACCCCATATTGATGCAAACTCTGGTAACATACACCCAAGCAAAGAATTTATAAAAAAGCATACTTCTAGGCAAATCTCACAGCTTGTTCTATGTAACGGCTTAGGTCCATCTGTAAAATTATCGAAATCCCTAGATTTATCAAACAACAATGATTTTTATATTTATACTAAAAAAAAGCTGTTCAAAAAGCTTGTTATTTTCCTTTGATTGATGAACATGATAGCAATTTAGTTAACAACTGGAGATATAAACTATTAGAAGAATTGTGGGAAATATTAAAAGATTTAGAAATATGATTTGATAATTTATAACTATTAAAATTTTTTGGAACTACATTTTAGTTCCTTTTTTAATACTCAAAATTAAGGAGGTGTAAACATTGTCAAATAAATATAAATATATGTATGAATTATGGTTTGAATATTCACAAAAGATCACTTCATCCCCTACTAATTGGATGGATTTCTTAAAAACTTCAGCATGGAGTTTTAAATATCGTTTCGATGATCAAATTCTTATCTATGCTCAAAAGCCAAATGCAAAAGCATGTGCTGAATATGATACTTGGAACAACAAAATGAATCGTTGGATCAAGAAATATTCTAGAGGAATTGCACTGCTTACGAATGAACAAAATAAACTTCGTTATGTTTTCGATATTGAAGATACTTGGAGTCCTGTCAACCAGCCCTTGCATCTATGGTCAGTTGATAAACGACATGAAGATAAATTTATAGAAATGATCCATGATAGATATGGTTCAGTTGATTCAACTTCATTAAGTGATTCCATTATTGAAATGTCAAAGATCATTGCTCAAGAAAATACACAGGATTATGTATCTTCTCTTATCAAATACAATCAAGACAGCGGTCTTGAATTTCTTGAAGAACAGGAAATCAAAAGTATTTTCACTCAGCTAACCGCAAATTCCATTGCTTATCAGATTTTCAGCAGATTAGAATTAGATACAAAACCCTACTTTTCCGAAGAAGATTTTAGTGACATTACCCTATTTAACTCTATGGATACGATTGGTCAGTTAGGAACAACAGTTCATGATCTCACTGAAATTGGTCTTGATGACATTTCAAGACTTGCTAAAAAAATCATGATTCGTACATTTGAACAAAACGAGCCTAAAAGGCAAAATGAAAATGAAAAAAACGAAAGGAGCAATCAAAATGAAAGAACTAACATACAGCCAAGTAGAAGATTATCAACTTCCCAATCTCAAACCGATGGGAAAACCTCTCAACAGCCTTTACGCAAGGTTGAGATACGATTATCTTCAAAAGAACCATCCGGGACATCTATTCGCACTCAAAGCGAAGAACGAACTCAACAGTCATCTACAAGAAATCGAGCAACAAGCTCAAATGAAAATGGAAACATTGATGAAAGACCTGTTGAAGAAGTATCCAGCACCAAACAAAGAAAAGAACCAAATGGAATGGGTACAACACATGAACAATCTCAAACAATCAGCCAACGAGATTATTCTGAAAGAGATAATTTACAGCTAGACTTAGGAATTGAGGAAAGTAATAAAGATTTAGGTGGTAATGATATATTGCCACCTTTTGATTTAAATGATTTACCGCAGCTTTTAAGAGAAGATTCCTGTTTGCAGCATTCAAAAGAAGAAGTCGTACAGTTTTTTAATGAACATACTGATGAAAACGAACGAGCTCAATATCTTGAAGAATGTTATGATGAAACATTGGTTCAAACTTTTAGAAGGCCTGAAAAATATGATTTCAGTTATCTTGGATACAGAAAAAAAGATCATGGATTAAGGGTCTGGCAAGGTAATTATCTTAACAAGAAATCTGAATCCTTTTTGACTTTCTTTGAACTTCAAAAGCATCTTGCTGATGTCATTGAAAATGACAACTATCTTTTACCACCTTTTGAACGAATGTCTGGTATTCAACTTGCATTCAGTACAAAAGTAATAAATAAAGATGTTGACTATCATTTATTTCAATATAACGATTCCATGAACTTCTCATCCCCTGAAATCATTGAGTTTTTTAAAACTCATCCAGATAGAGATGAACAGGTTGAGTTTTGTAAAGAACTCTATCCCACAAAATTGGTTGAATGGGAAGTTGATGGTATTACTCTAGGATATATGCCTAACGATAAAGGATTACATGTCTATTTAGGAAGTTATGATAAACAAGTTGCTAGTCAAGAACTTATCTGGTCAATTGTTGCAATGAATATCGACGGTTTGATTCTATCGAGATACTTTGATCCAAGTGTACAAATACCTACCCTAGAAGAACAACAAAATGCAGTTTATGAAAATATCAAAAATATGCAAAATGGAATCTATTTTTCTCAAGAAGAAATAGATCGTATTTTACAACGAGGTGGCAATGTTGAACAAGGTAAATATCGAATCTATCAGGAATTTTTGAAAAACAATTCAATTAAAGACAAAGCTAAGTTTTTAAAAGAAGAATATGGTACAGGTGGAAGTTATCCAGCAGTTGGATTTATTGATGAATTCCATGACAGTAAAGGCATCAAACTGACTCGTGGAAAAGAAATTGGTCATGAAGAAATTGATATTACACTCAAATGGGAAAATGTAGCAAAAAGAATAAGTGAACTTGTCAGTGCTGATCGTTATCTAAATACTAAAGAAAAAGAGTTTTACCCTACTTTTCTTCAACAACAATTGGAACATCAACTTGAATACGAAAGAAAGCAACTCAATAATGATTCAGTTTCTTTAGTGAATGAAACCGGAATCGAAAAAGAAAATATTCAAAAAGAATATCAATGGTCTGTTAGAGATAAAGTCTATGTTGGTGCTAATCAATATAACATTTTAGAAGATGGTGATGAGATAACCTTACAAGATGAAAATTTTCCCCTTCTGTTGGAATACTATTCTAAAGATGATTTCTTAAAGCTTTTAAAAGAAAACCCTTTGAATGAACATCTTTTAAAACCTGTTGCTCAACCTATTCAAGATGTCATTATTGAAGGCTCAAATCAAGCAGTTATCCAAAAATATCTCCTAGATCTAGAAAATAAAATCAAGCGTTCAATGATTTACCCTGCCTTACGTGACAGTGATACGACCGTTGAAGAAGCGAATGATTTTATCCGTGAAGAATTGATTTCAATTATGCCTTCTTATGAAAAAGACGATCCTGAGTTTTATAACAGGTATCTAAATGATGATGATTTTAGAAATGATCTAGTTGAATATCTCATTGATAGAACATATGAAGATTATTCATTTAAAAATAATGAAATAAATAATGCTTTCAGTGAAAACAATCATTTATTTGAAAAAATGGAACAATTAGTGCCACGTATCATGAATGAAATATCTGTATTTTGCAACATGATAAGTGCAAATGAAACAGTTGATCCTTTAATGATTTTCTATGACAATGATAAAAAGACAATTGATATGTTTAACTACTATCAAGTAAGTGATTTAGGCGCTGAAGTAAGCAATCCTTACTTGACTCTTAAAGTTGATTTTTCATCAAGAACTTTAGAACCTATATCCTATCAAAATGATGATTTAGATGTTGATATTTCAATAGACTCTCAAAATAAAGATTATATAACACTCGAAGAAGAATTAGGAAAATATGCAAACCAATGGCTTGATGATCTTCTAGATAAAAATTATTTAGTTGAATCCGAACAATTGTTTAAGGATAGGACAAATAAAAGTGGGATTTATCATCTGGACTATGACGGAACACGAATTGTTTACAGTAATATGCCCTATTCTTTGCTAAAAGAATTTTCTGAAAAATACAATTACAGTATTTCGAATACGATTCAAGAACAGGAAACGTCAAGCGATACTCAAAGAACCAAACCTGTTCAAACTGAAAAAATAAATTATCAAATTCGTGACGAACATCTAGACGTTGGCAGTCCTAAAGAAAGGTATCAAAATAATATTGCAGCCATCAAACTGCTTTTTTCTATAGAAAAAGAAGAAAGATTTGCAACAAAGGAAGAACAGGATATTATAGCTAAATATGTTGGCTGGGGAGGTCTTGCAGATGTATTTGATGAAACCAAATCCAATTGGTCGAATGAATATGTAGAACTTAAAAACCTACTTTCCAAAGAAGAATATGAAAAAGCTCGTGAATCAACATTAACGGCTTTCTATACCCCACCTATTGTTATCGAAAGTATTTATAACATTCTGGATCAGCTTGGTTTTAAATATGGAAATATTTTAGAGCCATCATGCGGTACAGAGAACTTTTTAGGATTGCTTCCTGAATCCATGAATGAATCAAAACTGTATGGTGTAGAACTTGATTCTATCAGTGGAAGAATCGCAAAACAACTTTACCAAAAATCAAGTATTGCTATTGAAGGATTTGAAAAAACAAATTTGCCTGATTCTTTCTTTGATGTAGCTATTGGTAATGTTCCCTTTGGTCAATTTGGTGTCATAGATAAACGCTATGATCAGTATCATTTCAACATACATGATTACTTCTTTGCCAAAACGATTGATAAAGTGCGACCAGGCGGAATCATTGCTTTTGTGACAAGTCGCTACACGATGGATAAAGCAAATCCATCCGTGAGAAGATATATCAATGAACGCGCTGAACTCTTAGGGGCTATACGTTTACCTAATAACACATTTTCAAAAGCAGCTAACACAAAAACAACCAGTGATATATTGATTTTACAAAAAAGAGAACGCCCTCTCATTCAAGATAATGAATGGCTCTATACAGAAACTGATGACAATGGTTTTACCTACAATTCCTATTTTGTAAATCATCCTGAAATGATACTTGGGAATCTTAGAATGGCAAAGATGATGTATGGTCGAGAAGATCTTACCGTTGTTCCTTTTGATGACATTCCCCTAAAAGAAAGTCTTAATACAACAATTAAATACATTCACGGAAATATTGAAAACTTGATTGTGTCTGATTCTCCTATGTTAGAAAGTAAAGAAGATGAAATAAAAAGAATTCCTGCTGATCCAACAGTTAGGAATTTTTCTTATACTCTTGTAGACGGAGAAATCTATTTTAGAGAAAACAGTCTTATGTCAAAAATTGAACTTTCTAACACAGCACAAAATCGTGTTAAAGGAATGATTGAAATTCGCAATTGTGTAAGAAATTTGATTAACTATCAAAAAGATGATTATCCTGAGGATGTTATTGAAGATGAACAAAGAAAACTCAACCAACTTTACGATGATTTTACCAGCAAATATGGTTTATTAAACAGTCGTGGTAATTCAATTGCTTTTAGAGAAGACAGTGCCTATTATCTTCTATGCTCATTAGAAAATATTAATGAAGATGGTACATTGAAATTTAAAGCCGATATCTTTACTAAACGAACTATTAAAAAACATGTCGTTAAAGATCATGTTGAAACTTCAAATGAAGCCCTTATGCTTTCATTAAGTGAAAAAGGAGATATTGATTTTAACTACATGAAAAGTCTCACTGATTTTGATAAAGAGAAGATCATTAATGACCTTAAAGGTGTTATTTATAAGATTCCTAACATCAATAATGAAGAGGATGAAAAATATGTCACTGCTGATGAATATTTAAGCGGTAATATCAGAAAGAAATTAGAAATTGCAAAACTTTCCGCCAGCATTGACCCTCAATACAATTATCATGTTGAACAGTTACAAAATGCTATGCCTCAAGAACTTTCAGCAAGTGAAATTGAAGTAAGAATTGGAGCCACCTGGATTGAGCCTGAAATATATACAGAGTTTATGTTTGAGCTTCTTTCAACAGGAAGTTTCGCAAGGCAATATATGGAAGTTCAATACAGCAGTATCAATGCACAATGGTTCATCAAAAGCAAAAACTATGATACCAATAATGCAAAAAGTGAAAAGACTTATGGAACGAGACGTGCTAATGCTTATCGTTTGATTGAGGATTGTTTAAACTTAAAAGCAACAAAAATCTATGATTATAGTTATGATGAAGATGGCAAAAAAGTTGCTGTTTTAAATAAGAAAGAAACCATGTTAGCTCAACAAAAACAGGATTCGATAAAAGAAGCTTTTAAAAACTGGATATGGAAAGACTATGATCGTCGAGATAAATTAACAAAGAAATACAATGAGCTTTTTAATTCAACAAGACCAAGAGAATATAATGGTGATCATTTAGAATTTCCAAATATGAACAGTGAAATCACTTTACGAAAGCATCAAAAGGACGCTATTGCTCATATTCTTTATGGTGGAAATACCCTACTTGCCCACGTGGTTGGTGCGGGCAAAACTTTTGAAATGGTTGCTGCCTGTATGGAACTTAAACGACTAGGACTTTCACAAAAAAGTATGTTTGTTGTTCCCAATCATTTGATTGAACAATGGGGTTCAGAATTTTTACAGCTCTATCCTAGTGCCAATATTCTTGTTGCTAGAAAGCAGGATTTTCAAAAGAACAATCGTAAAAAGTTCTGTTCTAGAATTGCTACAGGAGATTATGATGCCATCATTATCGGTCACTCAATGTTTGAAAAGATCCCAATGTCAATTGAAAGACAACGACATCAAATTGAAATGCAAATCAATGATATAACACGAGGAGTTCAAGATTTAAAAGCAACCAATGGCGAATGTTACTCCATCAAACAGCTAGAAAAAATGAAAAAATCATTAAATAAACGATTAGAGAAGTTAAATGATAGCAGCAGAAAAGATGATGTTGTCTACTTTGAAGAACTCGGTGTTGACAGGATTTTTGTAGACGAAAGTCATAACTACAAGAATCTTTTTCTTTACACAAAAATGCGAAATGTTGCTGGACTGTCACAAACCGAAGCTCAAAAATCAAGTGATCTATTTATGAAATGTCAGTATCTTGATGAAATTACAGGCGGTAAAGGTGTTGTATTTGCCACAGGAACCCCTATATCAAATTCAATGACTGAGATGTACACGATACAACGTTATCTTCAATATAATACCTTAAAAGAACATGGTCTTGAACACTTCGACAGTTGGGCTTCCACCTTTGGAGAAACAACGACTGCTATCGAACTAGCACCTGAAGGAACAGGCTACCGTATGAAAACACGATTTGCAAAATTCTATAATCTTCCTGAACTAATAAATATGTTCAAAGAAGTAGCAGATATTAAAACAGCCGATATGTTAAATCTTCCTGTTCCCAATGCGCATTATCACAATATTGCTGTAAAACCGAGCGACATTCAAAAAGAAATGGTCGAATCATTATCTGAACGCGCACAGCTTATTCGAGATAATCAAGTAGATCCTACCGTCGATAACATGTTAAAAATTACAAATGACGGTCGAAAACTTGCCTTAGATCAAAGACTCATCAATCCCCTTCTTTCTGATAATGAATCAAGCAAAGTCAATGCATGTGTTGAAAATGTATTTAAGATTTATGAAGAGAATAAAGAGAAAAAAGCAACTCAGCTTATTTTCTGTGATATGTCAACTCCTTCTAAATCTTCTCAACACATCAAGGAAGATTTAAAAAATACGGAACTAACAAATCTTAATTATTCGAATGTTTATGATGATATTACTGCAAAATTGATTTTAAAAGGCATACCCGATGATGAAATTGCTTATATTCATGACGCCCCTTCTGATGCTAAAAAGAAGGAACTTTTCAGCAAAGTACGTTCAGGAAAAGTTAGAATTTTACTTGGTTCTACAGCAAAAATGGGTGCTGGAACAAACGTACAAGACCTCTTGATTGCCTCTCATGATTTAGATTGTCCATGGCGTCCAAGTGATTTAGAACAACGTGCTGGTCGTATTATTAGACAAGGAAATACAAATCCTGATGTCCATATTTATCGTTATGTTACTGAACAGACATTTGATGCTTATCTTTATCAGCTTGTAGAAAATAAACAAAAGTTTATTTCTCAAATCATGACAAGCAAATCACCTGTTCGTAGCGCTGAAGATATTGATGAAGCTTCTTTAAGCTATGCGGAAATCAAAGCACTTGCAAGTGGCAATCCAAAGATTAAAGAAAAAATGGATTTAGATATTCAAGTCAGCAAATTAAAGCTTGCTAAAGCAAACTATCTTTCAGAAAAATATGACTTAGAAGATAAAATTATTAAATATTATCCAATGAAGATTTCAGCAATCAAAGAATCAATCAGTGCTTTTGAAAAAGATATAGAAGCTATAAAACCAGTTAAAGAATTTAGTGGGATGACACTCAATGATAAATTCTATCCTGAAAAAGAAATTGCTGGTAACGCACTTCTTCTTTTATGTAAGCAACAAAAGTCAGCCAATCCTGTCCAAATTGGAGAATATCGTGGATTTAAAATGATCCTTTCCTATGACACATTTTATAATCGACATATGATTGAGCTTAAAAGAAATGGTTCTTATAAAGTAGAACTTGGAAGTGATATTTATGGAAATATTACGCGGTTAGATAATCAAATTGAAGGTATTTCAAAGAAGCTAACAACTGAAAAAACACTCTTAGAAAACACAGAACATCAATTTGAAACAGCAAAAGAAGAAGTTAATAAGCCTTTTGAAATGGAAGATGAACTTCAAGAAAAGAGCAATCGATTATCAAAACTCAACAAAGAGTTAGACATTGGAAATGATGATCATAACGATGTTGGTTTAGATGATGAGGTATTAGAAATTAAAGAGAACAAAAAAGAAATATCTAGATAAAGGAGCTAAGATGATGGAAAAACTGAAATGGATTGGAGAAAAGAAAATGAAGGTTGTACGAGAGTTAGACCTCATGACATATTTGCAAAATTACGAACCAGATGAACTAATACGTAAAGGCTATAACGATTATATTACGAAGAAACATAGTTCTTTACATTTATCTAATGGTTTATGGTGTTATTTTTCAGGAGGCGAAGGTGGACGTTCTGCATATGATTATTTAGTTAACGTTGAAAAATGGGATAGAATTAAAGCAGGTCATTATTTGTATAATCTCATTATGAAACAACCACCTATTAAGGTTAAACAACCTAAAAAAAGAAACTATCCCTTTCGCTTACCTGATCGAAATGAAAACGAAAATAAAGTTCTAGAATATCTTGTAAATGAACGTTGTATCGATAGAGAAATTATTCAATATTGCATAGAAAATCATCTCATATATGAAGCAAAAAAAGATCATGCGGTTGTATTTGTTGGATACGATAAAAATTATCATCCAACAAATGCAGCTAAAAGATCTACAAATTCATCATTTAAGATGGATGTAGCAGGAAGTAATAAAGAGAATAGTTTCAATATTGTTAATGATACTTCTAAAGTATTACACGTATTTGAATCAGCAATTGACCTACTCTCCTATCTTACTTTACTAAAAAGACAAGGAAGAGAGTTTCTTAATGATAATTATCTTTCAATTGCTGGCGCTTCATTTATTGGTAAAAAGATTGAAGAAACTAAAATACCTGTAGCATTAGAAAAATTTCTAAATTGCAATCCTAATATAAATACAATTCGTCTTTATCTTGACAATGATAAAGCAGGAAAACAAACAACTTCAAAAATTATTTATCATTTAAATGACAAATATAAAATTTATGATCATACTCCCTATCAAGTAAAAGATATGAATGAATTGTTACAAAAACGTGTTAAATCGGAATTATATATACATGAAAGATAAATAAAATTGTTCATTTTAATAAAAAGTGTAATAATGTCTGTAGATTAAACAATCATAAAGGAGTTGTTAAAATGGCACATTGTACATGTATAAATGGACACTTGATGTGGAATGGTGATGGCACCCAAATTTATCTATCTTACAGATTGAATTTTTTTAAACAATTTACAGATAAAAATCCATCTTTTATCTTGAATTCTGATCAATATAATGAGATATACGATTGTTATGATGTAGGTGAAAATGCAGTCGAAGAATATGACTGTTGGTATTGTAATGAATGTAAGGCAATAACAATATTTAATCATGACTCAAGTATAAGATATGATTTTATCATTTCGAAAGATTTTAATAAATCCAAAATTAATTTATCTGATTATGAAGAATATGCAGTAATAAATGAAAAAGAATTTTCGAAATCACAAGATTATTATAAAAACAAGTCACCATATCATGTATTAACCTCATTTCCTTTCAATTTATATGCTTATGTAGATAAGGACAAAGATCTTTTGTTAATCAAAGAAATAGATAAAAATATATTACTTGCATATAGACTATATAAAAAACAATTTTATTAAATTCATTAATTATCTTAAAAGAATTGTAAGAATGTTTATCTGATGATATCATTCATCTATGAAAAATAAACAAAGGAGGAATAAAATATGACTACAATGGAAGCAAAAGAATTTATTAAAAAATCCAAAGAAAAGAATGACATTTGGGATGAACAACAAGTAATTGATGTCTTTGGAAATATGTCATTAAACGATGCTCTTTCAGTACGATTTAAAGAATTAGAAATGTTTAATGAAAATATCGTAAAAGCAAAATTAGCTGTACAAAATATTTAGTAAAACATAACTAATACCATATATCTGAGGACGTCAATAAGAGAATAAGCCACTCCTCTTTTTTTTAACAATCAGGATACATGTGTTAAAAAATGTTTGAAAAAATATGTTATAATTTATTAGAGGAGATATATTTATATGAGAAAAAAGAAACTTAAAAAGACACTCTTCAACACTTATTTATTTGATAAAAAGATTTTTGATATATATATTAGGCAAGAAGAAAAGTATAAGCATCTAAAAAATGTTGAAGATAAAAGAGATCAGTTTTTGTCTGATATTGGAATAAATCCTGTTACATTTAATGATAAATATAAATGGAAAACACCATTTAGTGAACAAGATTATGAAGCATTTGATAAATTTGATATGATACTCAATGTTCAATTACTAATAAAGAAACTATTATCTAATGCATCTATAGACTTCTCACCTAATGAAATTTTTGTAATTTTTATAATGTTGAGCTTATTTTACGAAAAAAGGGGCAACAGTATATCAATCAATGATTTTATTGATTCTCTTGATGATAAGGTGTATAAGCGAGATAAAATAATCAGTATTTTAAATGAATTAACATTACCTAAGACAAACAAAGATACTCCTTTGTTTTTAAAAAAAGAGAGCACAGACGTATATTATACAATAAACCTTTCTGCTTTGATTAAATATACAAAATCATAAAATGATATTATAATAACTTTTAATCTATTTTTCAAGGAGTAAATTTTTACCCCTTTTTAATTTTATAAAAAAATATACACTATAAGCAGAAAAAGAAAAGAAAGGAGAAGCATAAAAAACGTTTATGCTAATAAAAAAATGGCTAGAATGCTTGTGTATGAAACATTAGCTGAAACAGAGCTAATAAAAAAAATTAAAACACTCAGTACTTACTTATTTGGTAAAAATCTATTCGATTATGACCACCCTTTTCAATCACTTTTATTAATTCGTAGTAAATTAAAACAACTAGGATATCCTAAAGATACTAGTTTAATTCAAAGCTACGATGAAGGAAAACTTAATTTAAAGAAAAATCAATTTTATGATGATGGCTGCAAATATCTTATCGAAGAAAATCAAATTAATGGCGTGATTTTATATAAGAGTAAAAAAACATTATATTTGAAAACCAAGAATTTTATAAATCTGACAATTTTATTAATACCAGATATATTTATATCAATTCATATGACCACTATTTTACCTACTATATTATTAAATTCATTAAGTTAACCTTATCAAAAACAAACTCAAAATCACGGATCAACTGTAATCATAATGATATGGGATTTATTATAATTGAATACGAAGCAAATAAAAAAGGGTGATTAAGTCTTAAAAATTTGAAGCATTATTTTTTTGAAAACACTTTTAACTGATATTAATTTTTTTGAATTTAAGGCATGACAAGGAAAGATAATTTAAATTATCTTTCCTTTTTTATACAACAAATCAATATTAAAGGAGAAACATACTATGAATATTAAAGAAAAATATCCAAAAGGGACAAAAATCAAATGTATTAAACTTGAAGATTCTTTTAATCCTATTCCTTCCGGCACAGTTGGAATAGTTGAATATGTCGATGATGCTAATCAGATTCATATGAATTGGGAAAACGGCTCTTCACTAGCATTAATACCTGATTTAGATGAATTTGAAGTGATTGAACGAAAACCAAAACATAAATCAAAAGGAGTCGAACGTTAAAAATGTTAAAGAAAATATTAAGAGAAATACAAAAACAAGAGAAGGAAAAAGAATCCAAAATACTTACGAAAAAGAAATTGGATAATGAAATCAGCGAACATTCTAATAAGCTCAAACAACTTTATTCTTTAAAAAATGAGTTTGAAAAACTTGAAAATAATGTTGATGATTATTTCAATCCCAAACAAGATAATTAAAGGATTTTTATATGTCTTGTATTGTAGCAAGCACTGAATTTGCCCGTACAAATTCGCTTGTTAGGGTTCCACCCTAATACCCAGTTAATTATAAAGGAGAGCATATATATGAGAGCTAACCGAACAAGAAAACATAGAGTCGAAGTTGCTATGAACGATCAAGAATATGAAGAATTTATGAAACATATCGAGGAATGTGGATTATCAAAACAATCTTATTTATTACTGCTTGTTAAAAATAGAATTCCTCAACCCCTACCATCCGATGATTTTCAAGAAGTTATTCGTCAGTTAAGACGGATTGGAAACAATATCAATCAATTGGTAATGATTGCTCATAAAAACGGATACATGGATATTCTTAAATTCAACAAGGCAAAAGAAGAATTGGATCATCAAATAGTAGAAATCAGAAAACAAGTCTATCTAGCAAAGGAGTATGAATAATGGCAACGACATCAATATGGGATATCAAAGATAATTTAAAAAGAGTCTTGGAATATACTTCTAACCCTAATAAAACAGAAGTACAAGAACATGATTACCAATATAATGGTTTAAATCAAGTTATTTCATATACTACTCAAGATTTAAAAACTGAAAAACAATTGTACGTGACAGGTATTAACTGTTCGTACCCTACTGCTTTTCAAGAAATGGAAATTACCAAAGAAGGTTTCAATAAAACTGATGGAATACTTGCATTTCATGGTTATCAGTCTTTTGTACCAGGAGAAGTAAATGCTGAAACTGCTCATCAGATAGGAATTGAGCTTGCTAATCTTATGTGGGGAGATCGTTTTGAAGTTTTGGTGTCAACTCATTTAGATAAGGCGCATTATCACAATCATTTCGTAATCAACTCGGTAAGTTTTGTTGATGGAAAAAAATACTATGACAATCGAGAAAACTATAAACGAATGAGAGACTTATCTGATTCTTTATGTCAAAAATATAGATTGTCTGTTATAGAACATCCTCAACAAAAAGGATCACATTACTCACAATGGAATGCTGAGAAGAAACATGAACTCACTTGGAGAGATTTCATTAAAGAAGATGTAGATTTTGCTATTGCACATTCAATGAGTATGAAACAATTTTACAGACATCTGCAAGAACTTGGCTATCATATAAAATATGGTAAGCACGTTGCTATTAAACCGAAAAACAAAGAGCGCTATGTTCGATTAAGAAGTTTAGATAAACTTGGAAACTATACGGCTGATAAAATTGAAGAAAGAATATATGAACAAAAATTTGTAAAATTCCAATCATTAAACATGCCAAAACAAAAGAGAAAACATTTTTACTATCACGGAAATATAAAAGATAACAAATGTAAAATTACAGGTTTTAAAGCTCTATACTTCCGATATCTTTATCTGCTTGGAGTTCTTCCTAAAAATGCACCTCATAAAAAGAGAGTGCATTTTTTATTACGTGATGATTTAAGACAGTTAGATCATATTACTCAAGAAGTTACTTTAATTAGCAAGAAGAATATTACAAACCTTTCCGAGTTAGAAACAAACCAATATTTTGCAAGTGATAAATTAGAAAACCTTATAAAAGAACGTCGATGTATCTACAACAAAATTCGAAGATGCAAAAGTCCTGATAAAAAAGAAATGCTTCAACAAGATGTAGAAACTTTATCACTGCAAATCAAAGATTTAAGAAAGGAGGTGGTGCTTTATGAGGGTATAAAAGTACGTTCTATTTCTATCAAACAAAAACTTCAACAAATTCATGAAGAAGAAAAAGAACAGAATAAACAAGATAGAGAAAATAGGAAAAACAAAGGAGTGAAATAAAATGAATGCTGGTGGTGAAACAGCAGATCAAGTTGTTAAGATGTCGCTTGAAGGAATTGAAGTTGCAGCAAATATTGCATTAAAAGCCGGTGGAAACGCAACCCGTTCTTTAGCAGCAATGCTCTATGCAATCTTAACCGATCAAAAAAAAGTAAAAGGTAAAACAAGACTTAATTCATTGCTTAAAAGTGGAAAAGAATTAAAGGTCTTTGCTATTAGAAATCAAGATTTAAAATTATTTTGTGAGGAAGCCAAAAGATACGGTGTCCTCTACTCTGTTTTGAAAGAAAAAAATAATACAGATGGTATTTGTGACATAATGGTTCGAGCAGAAGATGCAACCAAAATTTCTCGTATCGTTGATAAATTTGAACTTGCAACAATCGATACAAAAGCCATTAGAGAATCTATTATGGCTGAACGTGAAAACTCATTAAAAGAAGTTCCAATCATGAATGATAAAGAACATGATGATCTTGTTAAGATGTTGATGGATTCTACAACGTTAAATAAAAAAGAGGAATTTGATATTCAAGTAAACCTGAACGACGCTCGAACACATCAAACAAAAAAAATGAAAAAACCAGTGTCCGAGCCTACTTTAGAAACTGCCAAGAGTAAAATCAAAGAAGGCAAGAAACCTTCAGTTCATGAAAAGCTTGAACAATACAAAAAAGAGATTGAGTTAAAATCTAAAACACAAGATAAAACAATTTCTAAAAACAGAAATAATATCAAACAAAGTAAATCAAAAAAGAAGAAAGCGAAGGTAAGATAATATGAATAATGTTTACAATGCATTGAATGGGAACTCATCCCCTTTTCCCAAACAAAATAGCTCCAATAAAGAAAATAATTGGAATCAAAAGCCTAGAATGAGTAAAGAAGAATTTGCTCAACATATGAAAGACAAAAAGAATGAACTTTTTAATAGAGCTAATGAAGAAACAATGAAAGTCGTAAGTGATCCACATTCATTTATTGATTTCTTAAATTTACAAGCAATCATTGATTATACAGTGACCAACACTCCATTAGTTCATTCCCAAAACCCAAAAGCTACACTGCTAAAAGACTTTTCTCATTGGTCTGATGCAAATGCCTATCTCCAAAAAGGATCTAAAGGAATTGAGATATTAGAACCAGGAAGTGAATATCAAAGACGTGATGGAAGTATTGGTATTAATTACAATCCTAAAACTGTATTTGATGTAAGCAGCATATCAAAAAATGAACGATTTGTTGAAAAGCCAAAAGTCTATTCTCCTAATGAAATCGTAAGTTCTATTATTTATAGAACAGAGGTAAAACCAGAAGTTGTTTCTAATGATTCAACTTTGCCAGAAGATGTTTTCTTTGATGAAAAAAGTAAAACAGTCTACGTCAAAGATGGTCAAGATCCATTTGTTATGATCAACGGATTACTAAGAGAGTATGCATTTGTAGAATGCTTTGAACAAGGCATTTCAAGACAAGAAGCTTCATTTATTGCAAAGAGTGCTGGATATCTTTTATCACAAAAATATCATGTAGATGGTTACGATACTTCTTTTGCAAGTGAATGTCTAAGTTATTTTAGTGGTTCTGAACCATTTGGTGCAAAAAAGGAACTAGAAAGAATTAAGAGTGTAAGTAGTCAAATAAGTGAAAGAATGGAACACGGTTTATATGCTTTACAACAAAATAGACAACCTAAACAAACCGAACGTTCCAATTATGAAAGATAGTTAATAAATGAAAGAAACAAACTACTCTCTGATTATAACTGATTTGGAAAAACGTATTCTGATACAAGGACTTACACTTTTAAAAAATAAACAAATCAATGAAAATAAGAAATATGATTTTATTGATGATCTAATCATCAAGGCTTGTGATGCCCCTGCTATCCAAAATAAAAAGAAACATTTCTATGAAGAAAGATAATCATACTGAAGAAATAATCTTTTTAGGAATACTCATTATTCCTGTTATATGGATAGCACTATTAATCGCACCATTTATTCATAAGGGATTATTTAATGCAATGGATGATATTTTTAATGCATTTGATAATCCTTTTTCTATTACATGGTGTAGTGATTCCTTACGAACTGTAGCAATATTTCTTTTAATTTACCTTTTAGGTGTAGGAATTTACTTATCATCATTAAGGAATTACCGAAAAAAAGAAGAATATGGATCTGCTAAATGGGGAAACACAAAACAAGTCAATAAAAAATACGCTGATCCAAAATATTTTGAAAATAAATTATTATCCCAAAACGTTCGTATAGGACTTGATGGAAAGAAGCATCGACGAAATTTAAATACGATTATCATAGGTGGAAGCGGTGCTGGTAAGACACGTTTCTACGGTAAGCCAAATATCATGCAATGTAACACCTCTTTTGTAACTTTAGATCCAAAGGGAGAAATCTTACGTGATACAGGTTATTTACTAGAAAAAGAAGGTTATGTCATCAAAGTGATGGATCTCATTAATATGAATAAATCACATTGCTATAATCCTTTTGAATATATCCATGACGATAAGGATGTCTTAAAACTTATAACAAACCTTATCAGAAATACGACACCTAAAGGAAGTCAAACAAACGATCCGTTTTGGGAAAAATCTGAAACGGCATTATTAGAAGGATTATGCCTTTTTCTTTTGCATGAAGCACCTAAAGAGGAACAAAATTTTACAATGGTGATGGAAATGATTGCAGCAGCTGATGTTCGTGAAGACGATGAATATTATATCAGCCCACTAGATAGATTATTCAATGATTTACAAAGAGAAAAGCCTAACAGTTTAGCAGTTAAACAATACAATATCTATAAGCAAGCAGCTGGAAAAACTGCCAAATCAATTTTGATTTCGGTCGGTGTACGTCTAGCTGCCTTTAATTTAGAAAGTATTGCAAGTATTACATCTACTGATGAATTAGAGCTTGAAAAAGTTGGCGAAAGAAAAACAGCAATTTTTGCCGTAATCCCCGATAATGATTCAACCTTTAATTTTTTAGTTGGTATGCTCTACACTCAATTGTTTCAGACTCTTTATTATCAAGCTGATATCGTGCACGGTGGAGAACTTCCTGTACCTGTTCATTTTCTAATGGATGAATTCGCAAATGTGGCCCTGCCTGATGAATTTGACAAGTTGCTTTCAACAATGCGTTCTAGACAGATGTTCGTATCCATCATTATTCAAAATCTAGCACAGATCAAAGCACTCTACAAGGATGCTTGGGAATCGATTGTCGGTAACTGTGACGAACTCTATTATCTTGGTGGTAATGAACAATCCACCCACAAATTCATATCTGAATATTTAGGTAAAGAAACTCTTGATACGAACACCTATGGAAAATCAAGCGGTAAAAGCGGTAGTTATTCAACCAATTACCAGCAAGTAGGACGTGAATTATTAACAGCTGATGAAGTAAGACTTCTAGATAACGACTATGCCCTACTTTTCATTCGAGGAGAACGTCCAATCTTCGATAAGAAATATGATATTTTAAAACATCCTAATGTCGAATATACAAAAGATGGATCAGCAGAAGCTTATCAACATGGTCTTATTCGACACAACATTGAAAACTGGCAAGATATTACCTTGACTGATTATGAGTATGAACTCTATTCAGAACAAGATTTACAAGAGTATTTTGCCTTACAAGAAAAGAAAGAAAAAGAAGGTAATCAATATGAAACAAATTAACAAATGGAATAAAAAAACTAAACGACGCTTTTTAATCTTTAGCGTTCTAACACTCTTATTGAATTTTTCATTGCATACATGTAGTGCTGCAGGTGATCCACTTGCAGTAGTCAATAATTTAAGTACGTTTATCTTTGGATTGATTCGAGCTATTGGAATGATTCTTTTGGGATTTGGTATCGTACAAGTTGGATTATCACTAAAATCACATGATCCATCTCAACGTGCCAATGGATTTTTAACTCTTGCTGGAGGAACCATTATTACATTTGCAAAAGAAATACTCGACCTAATCGTTGGTTAAATGAAAGGAGTTATTTACTATGAATGGAATCATAGATAACTTACAAAATGCAATACAGACTTGGAATGAGAAGTTAGCTGAAATATGGCTACTTCTCACCCAATCCCCTCAAAACTTCAAGGGCGGTGGTATTTGGCAAATCATTGTAAAAATCCATGATGCACTTCTAGCAATCGGATTAGCACTCTTAGTTCTTTTTTTCGTATATGGAGTTGCAAAATCCTGTGCGAATCTAACAGAAATTAAAAGACCCGAATCAGCTTTAAAACTATTTATACGATTTGCAATCGCAAGAGGTTTAGTAGTGTATGGAATGGACTTAATGCTTGCTGTTTTTGAAATCATTCAGGGCATTACCGAAACAATTATGGATACTGTTGGCATAGGTAATGCTTCTCAAACTGTTCTTCCTCAAGAAATTATCGACGCAGTTGGAGATTGTGGATTTTTTGAAAGTATCCCTTTATGGGCTGTCACGCTTTTAGGTGGTATCTTTATTACGATTTTATCATTCGTTATGATTCTGACTGTTTATGGAAGATTCTTTAAATTATATATGTATACTGCCATATCCCCCATACCTTTAAGTTGTGCTGCTGGTGAAACGACTCAAAATATTTCTATTACATTTATGAAATCCTATGCCGGAGTATGTTTGGAAGGAGCAATTATTGTTTTAGCTTGTATCATCTTCTCCTCGTTTGCAGCATCTCCTCCCGTAGTTGATCCAACAGCAAGTGCAATAAATATGTTATGGAGCTACACAGGAGAACTTATATTTAATATGCTGGTTCTTGTTGGGACAGTGAAAATGAGTGATCGTATCGTTAAAGAAATGATGGGACTATAATCGTTTATATAGTTATTTTAATTGAAAAGGAGGATAAAAATTTGTGGAAATAAAAGTAAACAAAGAAGTTCGTGATTATACCGAAAGTATTTTTTTAGGTATGTCATTTAGACAATTTCTTTTCTCAATAATTGCATGTGTCGTTGCTGTTATTATCTATTTATCATGTGTAGACGTTTTAGGAATGGAAACAACAAGCTGGTTATGTATGCTTGGAGCTGCACCTTTTGCATCTCTAGGCTTTATCACTTTTCAAAAAATGAATGCTGAACAGATATTAATAACTGCTTGGCATTCATTTTTATTATCCAATAGAAATTTGATAGATAAACCTTTTAATCTATATTATGAAATGTTCAAAGATGTTTTTGATAAACAAATAAAGGAGGCATTAGGAAAAAATGATAAAAAGCTATTCAAAATTAAGAAGACTAAATAAAGAAAAATTTAAGGTTCCTAAATCAACACAAGAAACTATTCCAATTGATACCATCTACAAGGATGGTATTTTTCATATGGGAAACAAATATTCCAAAAGCTATCGTTTTTTAGATATCAATTATTCGATTGCATCTAAAGAAGAAAAAATGAATTTATTTCTTAATTATGGTGAATTACTCAATAGTTTCGATTCATCTACAATGATAAAAATAACCATCAATAATCGTAAAATAGATTTAAAACAATTTAAGGATGATATACTCATTCCTTTACAAAATAACCATTGTGATCCATTTATCAAAGAATACAACGCAATGTTATTAGACAAACTAGCTGAATCTGATGATATTGTTCAAGAAAAATATATCACTGTTACAATCTTTAAAAATAACATAGAAGAAGCTCGTTCATATTTTTCAAGAATGACAGCTGAACTCAATTCTCATTTTGCTAAATTAGGTTCAGGATGTATTGAACTTGATATGATGGACAGACTTCAAATCCTTCATGACTTCTATCGTGGTGATAAAGACGATATGCTATTTGAGCTTAAAGATTTTTCAAAAAAAGGACACTCATTTAAAGATGTAATATGCCCTATTGAACCAAAATTTTCAAACAAGCATTTTAAATTTGATGAGCGCTATGGGCGAGTTCTTTATTTAAGCAACTATTCTCGTTTCATTAAAGACAGTTTTATTTCTGAGCTTTGTGATTTAAATAAGAATTTGATGTATTCCATGGATATTATTTCTATCCCTACTGATGAAGCTGTTAAAGAAATGGAAAATAAATTATTAGGCGTCAATACAAACATTACCAACTGGCAAAGACGCCAAAATGCAAATAATAACTTTTCAGCTGTAATCCCCTATGATTTGGAGTTGCAAAGAGAGGAGTGTAAAGAATTCCTAGATGATCTAACAATAAGAGATCAAAGAATGATGCTTTGCAATATTACGATTGCACATTTAGCAAATGATAAAACAGAACTAGATAATGATACTGAAATTTTAAAGTCGATTGCTCGTAAATACATGTGTGAGTTATCGACTCTTTATTTTTCTAAAAGACAGCTTGACGGAGTAGTTACTGTATTGCCCATTGGAATCAATCGCCTAAATATCGTAAGAACATTATTAACAGAAAGTGCATCGGTTTTCATTCCTTTCAGGGCGCAGGAAATCATGGACAAAGGTGGAATCTGGTATGGACAGAATGCTATAACAAACAATCCTATCTTATGTAATAAAGAGCTGCTGCAAAACCCTAATGCTTTTGTCCTTGGTGTACCTGGAAGTGGTAAATCTTTTATAACAAAAGAAGAGATTGAATTCATTATTATGTCAACTCAAGATGATGTCTTGATTTGTGATCCTGAAGGTGAATATGACCCTATTATCAAAGAATTTAAAGGTCAAATTATTAATATTGCTGCCGGCAGTAAAGACCACATCAATGCTATGGATATGGAGGATGGCTATGGAGACAGTGGAAATCCTATCGGTGACAAATCTCAGTTCGTTATGTCTTTATTTGAACAATTAGACATGAATCACAATGGCATAACTCCAATAGATCGAAGTATTATAGACAGATGTGTTTCCTTAGTATATGCTGAAAGTTTTCAAAATCATACAACACCTACTTTGAAGACATTAAGAGCAAAACTTCTTGAACAGCCTGAACTGGAAGCACGTTCTCTCGCATTAAAATTAGAATTATTTACTGATGGTTCTTTGGATGCTTTTGCTCATGAAACAAACGTAGATGTTTCCAATAGAATTATATCTTACAATATCTTTAATTTAGGAAAACAATTAAAGACAATGGGACTTCTTGTTATAACTGATGCAATGATAAATCGTGTCAATTCAAACTGGAAAAAAGGTAAAAGAACACATGTCTTTATTGATGAAATTCATGTCATTTTTGAAAATGAAGAAAGTGCTACTTTCTTTGCTTCAGCATGGCGACAATTCAGAAAACGTGATGCTTACCCTACTGGTATCACTCAAAATGTTAAATATCTTTTATCAAGTCAACAAGGTACATCCATGTTATCAAACAGTGAATTTATCGTGATGTTAAATCAGTCACCAAACGACAGAGAAGATCTTGCTGAACTTTTAAAAATCAGTGAAGAACAAATGAGTTATATAACAAACGCTCAAAGTGGTTGTGGTTTGATCAAGTATGGTGCTTCACTCGTTCCATTTATAAATAAAATGCCCAAAGATATGTACTTGTATAAATTAAACAGTACAAAACCATCTGATTATAAAGAAATGTTGTTAAGTACTAAAAAGAGGATAGTTATTGAACAATAATTATCCTTCTCCGTGATATTCTTCATTGTATATTTTTGTCATCCATTTGTTTAATACATCAGTATTAATGAACGATTGGCTGAACTTATTCAAAGCTAGTCCAATCATCAATCCTTGTTGAAAATCATTTTTTCGATAAGCACATGTCATTTCATTATATGTATAGAAATATTCTTCTAGAATATCTTTAAAATCATCCTCTTTCAATAGATGCTTATTATAAGCTTTGATGATTTTTTCATCTAATTCTATTAATTTATCAGTAATTTTAGAAACAACTTCATTTTCTTTTATCGTACAGACTTCTTCATCATATATGTACATTTTATAAAGTTTATCAAATACTTTTTTCAATTCTCTATTATCCATATAATTACCTCCTTCTATATTTATCTTATTATGCATTATTGTTCAAATGCTAATGTGTAAAATTATTAATCATACATTTGAAAGGTTGTGAAAAATATGATATATCAAGTATTTTTTAAAGGTTACTTTTATGAATAAAAATGACATTAAAACTAAAAAAGTTATTAAAGATATCAAAGAGAAAAATAATCATAATAATATTAAGCATTATATTAAAGATAAAACAATTCACGATAAAACAAATACATTAAAGAAAGAAGAATCTGAAAAAAAAGAAATCAATGAACGTAATTACCCTGTTCAAAAAATCGAAGATACACTAAGAAGTGTTGCAATAGAAAGTTACTCAAAAACAAAAAGAATAATTAAAGAGAAAAACATACAAAGAAAACAAACCAAATTGGAAGAACAACAATCAACAGTAAATGATAAGTTTTCTAAAATAAAAGCAAATAAAAAATTAAACACCATAAAAACAAAATCTCAAACTAACATACAAAAAGATAGCAAGACGGAGTTTAATTTAAAAAGAAGCAATAAATCAAAAAAAAGATTTTTGCCATCAAATAAAGATAATAAATTTTCTTCAATAAATGAAACTTGTAATAATGATTACAAAAATAGAATGAAATCCCATATACTCAAACAATATAGATTAAAACTAAAAAATAGTTCTATTGATCCAAAAATCAATCATAATATCTTTTCTGCATCAAAAATGATTAAAAAACCTTTAATGATTTTATCTAAAACATTAAATGGATTATCAAAACTATGGAGTTATGGAACAGGGTTGATTTTGATCTTAGTTACTTGTCTTTTTATTGGTGTTTTTGGAAGTCTTAGCAATAACAATAACATCAACACTGAAAACTCTCCTTTAAGTGCTGAAGTATTGGCATATGAAGGCATCATTACTCAATATACTATTCAATATGGTATTGAAGAATATGTTCCAATTATAGAAGCTATTATGATGCAAGAATCTGGTGGTAAAGGAAATGATCCTATGCAAGCTGCTGAATGTGGATTTAATACAAAATATCCACACGTGCCAAATGGAATTGAAGATCCTGTTTATTCTATAGAAGTAGGTATTCAAAACTTTGCTGATTGTTTGACTACAGCTAAAGTATTAAACATCAACGATAATAACAATCTTTATTTGGCACTACAAGGTTACAATTATGGAAAAGCATATATCACTTGGGCATACGATTTATTTGGATGTTATTCTAAAGCAAACGCTAAAGTTTATTCTGACAACAAGAAAAACGAATTGAAAGTTAAAGTATATGGTGATCCTGAATACGTCGAACATGTTTTAAGGTATTATCATTTTGGTAGCAGTAACATTATTGAAATTGCGAGAAAAGAAATTGGAAATAAAGGTGGAGAAAAATACTGGAGATGGTATGGTTTTAATCAAAGAGTAAATTGGTGTGCGATATTTGTGTCATGGTGTGCTAACGAAAGTGGAATCATGAATAATTCAATTCCAATATTTTCTTTATGTACAGATGGAGAAAAATGGTACAAAGATTATAGCAAATGGAAAAATAAATCATACATTCCTCAAACAGGTGATATTATCTTTTTTGATTGGAACGGCGACGGCCATGTTCAACATGTCGGAATCGTTGAAAAAGTAGAAAACGACAAGGTATATACTATTGAAGGAAACAGCAAAGATGAGGTAAGAAATAAAAACTATTCTTTGACTAATAAATCAATTTATGGTTATGGATCTGTCAATTAAAAAGAAGCTATTTATATGTCACCCGCTATCTAATAGAAAGTGACTGACAAATAAGCTTCTTTTTTTTAAATCATTTTAAACTTTATAGTCCTCTAATAATATTCAAATAATCTTGCCTTTGATCAACAAAAGCATAAATAATAACTTCATGTTTTTCTTCATTAACTTTATAAAATGCTAAATTCTTTTCTAATATTAGAACTCTGTAACCTTGTCTTTTTAACACTGCATATCTAGGCAACGTTCCAATATAGGGATTATCTTCTAAAAGTAAGATAGTCTTTTCAATATAATCTAACTTTTCTAAAGCAAATTCATTACCAAAATGATTTGCTAAATACAAAACAGTATGTCTAATTCCTTCGTCTGCCTTATCTGTTCGAATAATACTATATTTCATATTACTTACCTTTTAATATCATTCTCAAATCATCAAATGTTTCATTTATAGGAGCAACTCGTCCATTTTTTACATCATCTTCAGCTTCAGCAAGCGTTTCTAATAATTCAATATGAGCCTTCATATTTTGATATTCTTCAAAAGAAAGAGATACTGTATCTCCCTTACCATGTACAGTAATGATTACCGCTTCTTTTTCTTCTCTACATTGTTTAGAAATTTCATTATAATGATTTCTTAAATCTGCGGATGGTCTAATTGTTTCTCGTAGGTTTGCCATAAAAATTCCTCCCAATATTATTATAGACAAATTATATCATTTAATGTCTATAAATTCAATTTTAAAACCTAATATAAAAATGAGAAAATCAGTCTAGATTATATTTATTATAAATATGAATAGGAAGATAGTTTTTTCCTTTTGGAAGTTCTGTTCCATAAATCAAATGTTCGCATACTTTATGTACACATTCATAGCTTTGCATATAAGTACTTTGATCAATGATATAAGTAACTTTCCCCTGTTTTAATGCTTCTTTATTTTGTGGCATTAAGTCAAATCCTAAAATATTGATATCATCATAACCTGTTTGTGCTATAACTTCTCCCGCATTTGCAAGCCATGAATCTACCATGACAATTGTCTTATAGTATTTCTTTGAAAGCATTTCTTTTAAAAGTTTATTTGATATTTCAAGTTTATCTTCTGTATAAATTACATTACTTAATAGAATTTCTGGATATTGTTTCATTGTATCAAGAAATCCATTGATTCTTTGTGATTGTGAATGAATTGTTTTTGAACCAGAAAGAATCGACACATTTTCTCCTGATCTTGTCAAATTACTTGTTAATCCAGCAAGACAAGTTCCTGCCTTATAATCATCAATCCCAATGAAACCAATCCTATTAGAATCTTCTAAATCAATATTTAAAGTCATAACAGGAATTTTTTTTACAATTTGATTTACTTTTTCTACAATACGTTTTGTTTGTAACCCCGCTATAATTAAAGCATTTACTTTGCTTTCTAATTCATCAAGTACATTTAAATATTCTTCTTCGCCTACACCATAAATATGTCTAAAATAAACTAAAATTGGATAATCTCTAAATTGAGAGATTGCTTCTTTCATTCCTGAATGAATCAATTGAAAAAATGGATTTCCTTTTTCAATCATAATCATTCCTATTGTAAGTGGTGTTTTAGAAACAGCTAAAGCTCTTCCTAACATATTTGGATGATAATCATTTTCATCCATAATATCACGTATTCTCTTTTCTACTTCGGGAGCAACCCGTCCTCGTTGATGAATAACACGATCAACAGTTCCTCTAGAAACACCTGCAAGTTTTGCGATTTGTGTAATTGTAATACTCATAGATACACTCCTTTAGTTTATCTTATATCAAATTATAAATATATAATCATCTAGAATTAATGTCCCTTAAAATATATTTAGAAGTAGAACAAAAATCATTTTTCTTCTCATAATGAACAAGTCTTTCAATACTTTTATAATAATCTTGTACACTTCCTTCAGAAAGAATAAAAGCTTTTTTTAACAACGATACTGTTTTCTCATTACTATCTTGATATGTACATCTTCCAAATAAAACGTATGATTCAATCATCTTTTCTTGTTCCTGCAAAGGATGTGAATATAAATAACTTTTTTTAACATTCGTAATGTTTTGTTTATTTTTTTCAAATAATTCTTTTGTGATATAACCATTCTTAAAAGCAATTACCTTCTCTAATTCATCAATATCATCATCAAGTATCAAGTCATAGTGTTCTTTCAAGTAATCAATAATTACTGTTGCTATTTTATAAGTATTGATATTAAAAAAATTAAAATGTTCAATACTTGTAGCATTTTTTAATGAAATAGAAATTGTTTCTGTATCCGAATACAAATCTAACATATTCGTTTCATAATAATTTAACCAGTCAATCAGTCTTTGATCTGCCATTTTACCAATATTCCTAATTTTCAGTAATTCCTCATGATTTCCTTTTAATGGTAGAATATCCAATAAACACGTATACCCTGCTCTTTTCAGACACATCATTAATCTTAAATCCAACCCTAATTCCTCTAAAGATTTATTTTCTAACTGTAAGCCTTTCTTCTTGTTTACATTGAAGAACTGACTTTTTTGACAATTATTTCTACTCCTATATTATTTAAAAATTTGTTTAACATACCCTCATCGGCATCAAATAAGTAATTTTCAAGATTTCTTATTAATAATTCTTCATATAAATTGTTTTCTACATTTTTATATACTGTTGTATATTTTTCAATATACTTTATCCTATTAGATTTTCGAATATATCTTATTCCAGCCTCTTCTAGTGTTCTAATACGATCTCCTTTTACATTAAAAACTTCACCAATTTGTGCTCTTGTACGTTTTACTCCATCATCCAAACCATATCTCAATCTTAATATTTTTTGTGTCCTTTCTGACAAAAGATTCATTGATTTATCGATATCTTGTTTAAATTGATCGTTATATATTAATTGATTTATAATACCATGTACAGTTTTATTTGAAACATCTAAAGTAAATGATAAATAGTCAGAAAAAATAATATCTTCCTTTGTATTTAACAATTTTATTTCTTGTTTATCATCTAAAATATAATTTATCAGCCTAAACTCCTTTTTGTAATGATATATTTATTACATATATTTTCCATTATTTCATAAAAACCAAATCTCATACGATATAATGTAATTATTATAACATTTTTCGACATATGATGTTAAAAAATCATCAAAAGAAAAAAGTCAAGTCTTATAAGCAAAGATTTAACTGATATAATATTCTTTAGTGAGGTGAAATTTAGCAATGGAAAGCACATTATACTTCAAGGACATGAGAGACAGTGATCATAATAATTTTCCTAAAAAGATATACAAGGTTGAACAATCTAGAATGCTAATTGAAATACTTGATTGTAAACACATAAACGGTAAACCACACTATTTTACAAGTCCAAATTCTCGAGATGATTTCATTACTACTATCAAAGATTCTATTTTAAAAATAAGTGATAAAGAACTTAAAGAAATTCAAACTTATTGGAAAAAACAACTTAACTTCTAATATAAAAAGTGACTTTTAATACAGTCACTTTTTATATGATGTTTTTCAAAATAAATGAACATATTCTATTACAAATCAATTAGATATCTATTTTAGCCGTAAATTTGCACTTTGGATAATTACTGCAGCCAATGAACTGTCCATACTTGCCATTTCGAATCACTAATTGAGAACCACACCTCGGACATATATTATGATTAATATTCTCTTGTTTTCTTTTTACCTCTTTTATTTGACTTATATGCTTTCTATTATCCAGAATATTATTCTTTTGATTGTTTAATATTTTAGATATGTTCCTAATTTCATTTTTTGTAAGATATTTTTCTTTAGATAACTTCTTTATCGTTTTAACAACTTCTGCCCACTTCACGACATTTTCATCTTTTATTTTTAATTTCAATGTAGCACCTCCCGGAAAAGCAATTATTGAATAAACAGGAATATTATCATACCCATATTTACATAAAAAAGATTCAATTGATTTTACATGTGCATAGTTTTGACGAATAGGATTCATAAAACAATATTTTTTTCCATAGATATTTTGCGTCCATTGTTTAGAATATGTATTACCATATATCTGTCCTTTATAATTCTTTGTTTCTATAGAAAATATACCATATAAAGAAATAACAGCATGATCTATTTGAGTTGTTTTTTTATTTCCTTCATTATGAAGCAAAAAATCATTTATAATAATATATTCATTTGAATTCAATTTTTTCAAAAGATGATTAACAGTTACTTCCCCTGCCTTACCTTTTAATTTTGATTTAGTAACAGCAATAATAAATGAAATAACAATTAATCCAATAGAGTACATAATTATGACTTCCATAACAAATCTCCTTAACGATTAATTTACTATTCTTATTTTATCATAACTATAAAATAAGAGAATTAAAATGATTAACCTATCATTAGAATATTTTTTACCGGAATTTTTGTATCAACTATAGTTATCTCCTTTTTATGTTCTAAGTCTATTCGACTTATGATTCCTTTTTTGTAAACATATTGACATTTATCAAAATAAACAACGTATATCATTTCTCCCACTTTGACTTGTTTAATTTTCCAATCTAATTCGTACAATTGATCTTCCGATAGTATAGGCTTACTTACTATAATTCGTTCCTTCTCCCGAATTCTTTCTTTGAAGCCCTTAAGTGCATCATATGATAAAAATAACTTTGCCCGATTTAATTTTCTATTAGTTTGCATTATGTCCTCCAATTAAAGTGTTTCTTTTTATTGTTGTTGCTTTTTCTAATTTATTCATTCCTTTAAAAATAGCATTTTTCCCAAATTTCTCTTTGATTTCAATTATTGCTAATTGTAAATTTCTTTCCTTCTCTATTTCATCTATATCAGTAAATAAATCATAACTTTCGTAATATTCATCCAATACATCACAAAAAGAAATACCTATTTGTCTTATCAACCTATTAGAAGCTACTTTTCGATGATATAAATCTATAAATTCTTTCATAAGTATTTTATTTGAATTTGTCGTTACCGTAAGTTTCATTTGTCCACCCGTCGCGCCTCCTCCGTCATCTCTTGAATAGCCAATATAAAGACTTATACGATCAGTCACTAAGTGATGCTTGACCAATCTTTGAGTATTCAATTCTACCATTTCTTTAACAACGAGCAACGTATCTTGATAATTATAATCCTCAAAAAGAACTTGAGAATTGCTTATAGAATTAGATGATGGAGCATAAGCTTTAATTTGTGTAATTGTTGTAGGCTCCCGTCCCCATGCGTGATCGATTATATATTCCGCATTAATTCCAAAGATTTTATAAAGAGTTTCTTCAGGACACATTGTAATACCATACATATCATGAATTTCTAATTTTGCCAGTCTATTTGCTATACCATTTCCTATATGCCAAAAATCTGTTATAGGTGTATGATGCCAAAGATATTTTTGATACGTTTTTTCTGTAAGCATCACTATATTATCAGGAACGTGTTTTGATATGATATCTAATGCTATTTTTGCAAGATAAAGATTTGTACCTATTCCTGCTGTTGCAGTTATATTGGTTTCTTCCATGACAGCATTCATCAACATTTGAGCAAACTCCTTTGGCTTTTTATTATATAATCTTAAATAAGAAGTCATATCTATAAAGCATTCATCTATCGAATAAACATGAATATCTTTTTCAGAAACATATCGTAAATATATTTCATATATTTTGGCCGAATAGTCCATATATAAGTTCATTCTTGGAAGTGCTATTATATATTCTACCTCTTTTGGAATTTCAAAAATACGACACCTATTTCTTATCCCCATTGCCTTCATCTTTGGAGTTATAGCAAGACATAATGCCCCTTTTCCCCTAGACGGATCAGCAGCTACAAGATTAGTTTTAAAAGGATCTAACTTTCTCTCACTGCATTCTACCGATGCAAAAAAAGTTTTTAAATCAATACACATATATACCTTTTTCATAAATACCACTCCTTGTGTATATATGATAATCAATCATTTATTATACTTTCAAGATAGATTTGGGAATTTATTCTTTATATTTTTGCAAAGTTTTAAATTATTTGTTACAGTAATAGTGGTGATATATATGATACTTAAAGAACTTTTATCTCAATACGAAATTGAAAACAATCTCAGTCATAAAGAAATGGCTCAATTATTAAATGTTTCTACGTCAACTTATTATCGCTGGCTGAGCGGTGAAAGTACCAAATTAAAGAAGATAACTATAAATAAGCTTTCTGAAATTTTTGACTGTGATATAGAAGGTGTATTAGAAGAAACAAACAGATTAAAACCTATTTTAGGAAAAGTCAAAGCTGGCTATGATTTATGGGCAGATCAAGATGTTGAAGGCTATCTTGAAGTTGGAAAAGGAGATGCTGAACGTGGAGATTATTTTTTACGTGTTGTTGGTGATTCTATGGTAGGATCACATATTTATGAAGATGATCTTGTATTTGTTCAACAATGCAATAAAGTCAACCCTGGCGATATAGCCGTTGTAATGATTGATGAAGAAGTAACAATAAAAACAGTATACTTTAAAAATAATATTCTTATATTGGCTGCAAGCAATTTAAAATACGAAGACAGATACTTTGATCAAGAAGAAATTGAAAAACGAAATATACAGATAATAGGAAAAGTATTATTTGTAAGAAAAGATTTTGTATAATAGAAAAGTCATTCAAAAATACTTTCATACTAAAAAGGAGCTGATCAGCAAATAAACCGTATCATCTCTTTTAATTTATTATAATTTTAATCCAGCTTGGTAACCATCTTGAATAGCAGTTAATGTATTTCCTGCTTTTACAGCACTACCAATTACGTAAACTTCATTACAGTTTTCTTTTGCTACGTTTTCTAATGGATTATAAGCTTTGTATCCAAATGCTGAAACAACTGTTGAGGCTGGAATAGCAATTTCGTCACCATCAGCATTTTTATATGAAACAGCATTTTCATTAATTTTACTTACTGTTGCATTTGTAACAATTTTAATTTGTTGTTGGTGTAATCTTTCCATATTTGGAATCATGTTAGTTACTACCATATCAGTTAAAATGGCTGGTTTCATTTCTAAAATAGTGACATCATGATTTGTTTGTGCAATGAATTCAGCAGTTTCTCCACTTTTAGAAAAAAGAATAATGATAGAGGGGTTACTTCGTGCATTGATGCAATCAATAGGAGCTCCATCATATGCAAAGATATCAAATGAAGCGAGTCTTTTTAAGAAATAATGTGTAATAATATCAGAAAAGCCTACACCAACTAAATATATTTTTTCATGTTTATGTTGATATATATCATCAATTAACTTTTGTACTGTTTCAATATCATCATTATTAACAAACTCTGATAAATCAGATAAATTTTCAATAGAAACCTTTTGATGAATACTTTCATTTAATACATAAAGCATTTGACTATATCCTACAAATCCTAATTTTTTAGCTAATTTTACAATAACCGTTGTAGATACATATGTCTGACTTGCTATATCTCTAATTGATATTTTTTGATTTCCTTTGCTTAATTCATTTATGATTGTTTCAATAATAACAAGTTCAGTATCATTTAAAATATATTTTTTTGTAATATCATGTAAGTTCATGTCGCTTCACATCCTTTCTATTGCTTCTATTCTAACAAAGTCGAAATATTAAATCTATTGTTTTTTTCCTTCAAAATCAAATATCCCCATTTATATCTACATAATGTTCTTAGTTTTTCTCCTATATTATTTCTTAGGTGATTATAAGGGAAAGGTGATATATTTTTTATTTTGCATACTTTGTATGCCTCAATGACATAAATCTATTTAAACACAAAAAATAAACAACTTGCTCAATAAAGTTGTTTATTTTCATATACTCTTTTATTAATATTTATATTTCCACATATACTTTCTTTTGCTTAATGGATGATTTCTCATATCTGCTAATAAGTTGTTAAATACCCCAAGCATTGCTGTATGAAAATCATAATCAAAGTACTCACTGACTTCTCCTAAATCCTTCAAACCATATTTTTCTGGATCAATAACAGTTAAATGATGATTATAATCATTTAAGAAGTTAATAGCTCTTTCATCTAATGGTTGAGTCTTTCCAGTTGATTTTAATAATAAGAATGCTGTGTCTGGATCAGTGATTTCAAATGGTCCATGGAAAAATTCTCCTGTATGAATTACTGCAGAATTAATCCATTGCATCTCCATAAAAATACAAATTTGTTGTTGCTGAGCTGCAGACCAAGCAGTACCTGAACCCATAGTATAAATAATCTTATCATTTTTATAATCAATTGAGAATTTAATAGCTTCTGGAACAATAGCTTTTTCAGCAGATGGAATAAGTGTATTCATTTTTTTCATTGCATCACACATTGCTTCATATTGTCCACTTCCTTCAACTTGATGTAAAGTTTCCATAGCAATTTTTAAAATATATCCAGTTTTACTTACTTCATAAACATCTTCAGATAAATCTTTAAATAAAATGACATAATCAGAGACTTCTTTAATTCCATTGTCTTCATCTTCATGAGTCATTCCTACAACAGTTGCTCCTAACTTTTTAGCAACACGTCCTGCTTCTACAGTTTCAGCAGTATTTCCTCCACGAGATGAAATAACAACAATTGAATTTTCTCCTACACATGATGGTGTATCATGTACAAATTCATTAGAAGATGTATAGCTTGTTGTAATATTTTTAGCTTCTCTCATAACATAATAGTATGGTGCATAGAAACAAGCTAATGATCCTCCAACTCCTGTAAAACTAATGTTTTTGATTTCCTTTTTAGAAACAATTTCTTCAACCATCTTTTTGACATCGAACATTTTTTCTTCCTCCTTTATCTCTAATGACGTTCAATAATCTATGAATAAACTTATTTTAATAAGTTCACTCCATTTTAAGCAACAACCAAAATACCGAAATAATTTAAGATAATACCAATAATAAAGCATGCAATAACAATAACAATTGGATGTACTCCTTTTTTAACTAACCAATACATAATACCTGTTAAAAGTAGTGGAATCATTTTTGGCATTATGCCATCTAATACAGTTTGTAAAATTAATGATTCTCCATATGCTAATGGTGTTGTAACATTAACCAATGTTGCTGCCATACCACCAACTACCATTAAACCAGCAACAGAGCAACCATACATTACTTTATCCATTAAATTACTTTCAGCTATTTGATGTATTAATTCTTGGCCTTTTACATAACCCAATTTTCCACCCCACCAAGTAATTAGGAAACTTACTGCGAATGAAATAAGCATTGCTAAAATTGGTCCAAGAATTGATCCTTGTTGTGCAAGTGAAATACCAATACTCATTGCAATAATTCTTACTGTTCCTTGAAATAATGAATCACCAATTCCCGATAATGGACCCATTAAAGCTGTTTTCAATGATGAAATCATCTTTGGATCAAATGTTTTTGGATTTTCAGCATACTGTTCTTCCATAGCAGCAGTTAATCCTAATACAAATGATCCCATTTGTGGAGTGATATTAAAGAATTCAAGTGAAGATCTATATCTTTCTTTTTTCTTTTCTAATTCTCCTGGTTCAGGATATAATCGATCGATTGTCTTTGAAATTCCCCACATAAATGCAGTATTCATTTGTCTTTCATAGTTCCAGTTTGTTTGCATACACCAACCACCCCAAAAAAATTCAGATACTTTTTTACGAAGTGGATAATTCTTTTGTACTTCTAATCCCTTTTGTGACATAACTTTATCCTCCTTTAATCATCTAGTTCATCATCTAATTCATCAAATTCTTGAGAAGAGTTACCAGCCATTGCCAATGCTCTATCACCATATTTCATTTGATAGAACAAGACAGCTAATATAACAGAGATAACTGCTATAGAAGTTAAACTTAATCCTGAATATGCTGCTATTGCAAACCCTAAGAAGAAATATATAGCATTCTTTTTATTAATCATGACAGAAAGTAACATTGCAAATCCAAAGAATGCAACTAAGTTAGCTCCTAGAGTAATACCATTTAAAATAAATTCTGGTACAGCATGAACAATAGCATTGATAGCATCTGATCCTAAATAAACAGCCATGAATACAGGAATAAATGTACATACTGCATATAACATAGGTCCCCAGAAAATATCCATTCTTTTTGCTTTTTTAAATTCACCTTTATCTACATAACCATCAATCATATGTGCCATACTGATTCGTACAACATTTGCTCCAGTTTCTATTAAAGTAATTAATAATGTCATAGGTGTAGCAATTGCAAGTGCTGTTTCAATATTCGAACCAGTCATAATGACCAAAGCACAACCAGCAATAGAACCCATATTCATATCAAAGCCAGAAGCTCCAATACTCATAAACCCTAAACTAACCATTTCCATTGATGCCCCCACTGCTAAACCAGTTGTTACATCACCTAGAAAAAGCCCAACTAAAGTGCATGAAATCAATGGTCTTTCAAAATTCAAACGACCTAACATACGAGAGTCAATTTTTGCAAAAACAGCAATTAACCCTATAATTATTGACTTAAATAACATATTTTTGTTCCTCCTCTATCTTATAAACTTAATCTTTCTTTTTTAGTCGTTGGTAGTTGTTGCATATAAATCGAAGTTCCTGCATTTAATATTTTTCGTGTATCTTCAATCTCTTCATCTGTCAAATATACCACCTCACTAAATTGTTTCGATCCTTCCTTTTTGGAAATCCCACCATAATTGAGTTCTTTAATCTTTGGATAACCTTCAATAAAACGAGCAGCATCATGTGTACATCCAAATATAATGAAAACTGAATCATTCAACGTTTCAACTTTTGGCATTTTAGATAAAGCTTTTTCAACTGTAAATATATTCAATTTACATCCAGCAGGTTTTGCCATATTTAATGCCATTTTTTGAAATTCATCTGTTGCTGATTTATCATCAATAACAATAATTCTAGTAGCTGCATAGAAATGTGTCCAAGTAAATGCAACTTGCCCATGAACTAGTCTGTGATCAACTCTTAACCCTTTAATCATATATAGTCACCTCCATTCTTTTATAATTCATCACAATCCTGCAAATCTTTTACTAATTGATTGACATATTTAACACTGACAAGGCTATCATTGACCTTTGATATTAATATTTGTTCATCAATCCCTCCTGGTGTCAGTAATAAATCTACCAAAAACAACAAATTGATATTTGTAATAAGATAAAATGGATATTGTCCTAAGTATTTTACAAATCCACTATTCACACTTCCCCCCATCATATCTGTACAAATAATTAAATCTTCTTGATCAAAAGAATGATTTGATAAGATGCCCTCAATTGTTTTGTCTAAATCAAATTCTGGTGTTGTATAACAATTCACAGTTTTTAATTTATTAAAATCACCTACAATAATTTTCAATGCACTTTTAAATCCCTCAGCTAACTTTCCATGAGTAGCAATAATGATTTGTTTGTCTTTTTTCATATTTCTATCCCCTTTATTTCAATCTTGATACTAATTCAAGATTATTTTTTTCATCAGCAACAATAAAATCATATAAATAAGCAATTTCACTTGTTGGAATTGTAACGTTATAACGTCTTGTTATACTTGAAAAAGCATCTTGCACATTTAATATAAACTCATGATGTTGACTCTCAAATTGTTTAAGAGCAGCAAATTCTGTAATTGCACATTTTGTAACCAATCTCTCTATCAAACAACAAACATGGATATAAATACCTATAAGTGTTTTTCCACTAAACCTTTGATTTAAACGATCTTGTAGATTATCTACAGCATCAGATACACTATCCAACAATACTTTTGGATTTAAGATTGTTAAATAACTAACAACATTTTGTAAAGTAAAATTCTTCCTTAAATCATCTAAGAATTGTTTTAATTCTTTTAAATCTAGATATTGTGATAAAGAATTCATCATTAAATTGATATCTTTACCAGAAATAATTTCTTCTAATGCTACAAAGGACTGATTTTCTATATGTGGATTTGCTGTTCCTGTAATAAATAAAACATTATTATTATGGAAACGTTCATGATTCATTCCATTTGTTAATAATTCGTTATAATCACATACTTCTAAATCCACTGGAATTGATGAAGGGAAACTGCTTTCAAATAGTTCTCTCATTCTTTGTGCCATATGTAATCCACTTTCGCTTGTAAAAAGAATGACATCATTTTTCTTGCGATTAACAATCGTATAGTGAGCTTGAGAATGTTTACTAACCGATTTTAAAGTTTCTTCAATATTTTTTTCATCTAAAATACAATATCCTGCATTTAAAGCTGTTCTAGTAGATACATTATTGATAACACCCACATTACAATTAATAGCTTGATTTAAACTATTACCTAATTGTTCTAATGAACCCATATCTACCATAACAATCACATCCGCCTGATGATGCATACGATTTATTCTTTCAACAATGATATCTTTAATTTCATCAACTGTAATATCCAAAGGCATATCAACAGCCTCAAATACATAATATCCAAGCAAAGTATTAACTGCTTCTGCAATTGAAGTAGCTGTTGAATATCCATGACAAACAATTAGGCCAAAAAGATTACGATTAATGACTCCAACATTATAATGATGTAAATATACGATCATCATAATATACAACATATCATTAACATCAATTTCTAAATTTGCATTCATAAGCTTTTTCATTTCATTCACTATAAGAACTTCACTAAACAATTTTTCTTTTATACAATTATTTACTTCATCAAGATGACTACGATGGTCTTGTTGCCACTTTATAACGGAAGCACTATACAGCTCATTGATATAAATTAATTTTGCCAAAGTAGTACAAAAACCACTTGGTAAATTCATAAATCTTCTCTTTAAAATAACATCTAAAATATGATTTAAAGATGTTTCAATTCCTTGAATCTTTTCTGGTAGAATCCTTTGTTTAAAAGACAGATAATCACTTAATAAATCAAAATTATGCTTGCATTCTTTTAAAGCCATTTCTAAATCATTAATTTTTTCAAATGGTTTAATAATACGTTTAAAATAATCAAGAATATAATCTACTTCTTCACTTCTTTGATATGTTGATGTATCTATATATACAACGTTTTCATCAGTAACTATTGGTAAAGTGCCCAATAAATATTTAGGTAAATCATAAGTATGAATAATGATTTCATCTTTATGAATTCCTGTTCTTAAAGCACTTGCACATATAACTTGAATTGTTGATTTAAGTCCAATTAAATTGTTATCATAAACACCATTAACTAAAGCTCTTAAAACAACACTACTTATTTTTATATTTTTATTCATGATCTTGCCTTCGCTTTTTACAAAGAAAACAATTAATTCCTCAATTTCTTCTTTGCTTCTTTCTTGTAAAGTAGGCATATTGACAATCACAGGAATATTTTTTAAGACCTGTTCATTCATAAATCCTTGAGGATGACTATCACATAAAATCATGTAACGAATATGTTTATTTTTATATGAACCCTTTAACATCGAAGAATGTTTAGTCATTTCAAGAAGGTGAGCTAATTTTTCTTGAAAATCTTCATCCATATATTGAGCCCCACATAACATCAAAACCAAATGATCATATTGATCTAATAAACCAGTCTTTTGCGAAGTACCAAAGATTTTTTCACATATTGTTGCACTATTTAATGTTGTTAATTCTAGTTTTATGAGTTTAGTATTCTCATAAACAACACCTCTTCTTGCAGCATTTTGAAAAATCGTTGTACATAGTGTTCGCTTTCCTGTTCCTTTTTCTCCATAAATGATCATTGGTAATCCACAGGTAGGATATTCAAAGCTTTCTCTTACCTGCTTAATTATAGACACCAATGATTTATCCCAACCAATAATTTGAGAATAATCCCCTTCTCCTTTTGAATGATTTTTAATATATTCTTTCACTTCTTCCAAATCATAAAAATCATCTTCTTGAAAAGGTGTAGCATATAACTCTTCCATCTTTTTTCTGTGGAGGAAATAAACTGGACGTGAGTTAACTTTTATAACTCGTTTTTCTTTAACAAGTTCATTGAGATATTGGCTTGCAAGGCTACGACTAATATGCATCTCATCGCTGATAGTACTTGCTGTTAATTGGTGAACCATTGTAAAATCAAAATGTTCACTTAAATTTCTCATATACTCTAATATGAGTTCTTTTGTACTATTTCCCATAACGCTTTTCCTTTCTTTATTATCCGTTCCTTGCTTGCATACATAATATATCGTATTAAAACATACTATAATATTTGTGTTGATAAATTTGACATAGATTTAGTACTTTTGAAAAAATTTAATTTCTTTCAACACTTCTCAACATTCATCAACACACTATATTATTTTATTCAAAGCAGAAACGAACCAAATTGTTCAATAATATAACACTGAATTTATCATCATGAATTCTCTACAAAGGATACTAAATTAACTGCCCACTTTCCTGATTGATAACGTTTCATTCCAAAGAAAACACGCAATACTTGTTCAATCTGACAAATTAAAAAAACAATAGCAACACTTTCTATTCCTAACAAATAAACACTTATAAAAGCTAAAGGGATTCCAATACACCACATTAATCCACTGTCTAATAAAGTTAATATTTTTGCATCTCCACCCGCTCTTAATGATGAGAAAACAATAACAATGAAGAAACGCAATGCTATTCTTAAAGCAAAAACTTTAACAATCAACTCTGCTTCATTTATAGCTATAGGATTTGAAAGATCAAAAATAGAAACAAGAAATCCTGATCCTATATAAACAAATACTAAGCATCCTAATGATAAAGCGATAGCCATACTAATAAGGTAGTTTCCCTCCCTTTTTGCTTCTTCTACTTTACCAGCGCCCAACGAAACTCCTACAATCGCAGCAACAGCATTAGAAAATCCATTTGCAAATGCATAAAATATATCAGAAATCTTAGCACCTACATAATATGCATCCATTGAACTTGTTCCTAATGCACCAAATGCTTTAATAAATAATGTAGAGCCAAAACCAAAGAATAATTCATTAAACATAATTGAAAAAGTTTTTTTCATAATAACTTCTACAAACTTGAAATCAAAAGAAAAAATTGTATGTAAATTCCCCACAAAAACTTGCTTTGTTTTATAGGCATAAACAAAATGAAAAATAACAGCAAAAACATGAGCTGCACATGTTCCAAAAGCCGCACCTCTAATACCTAATTGGGGAAATCCAAAGGCCCCGAAGATCAACAAATAGTTAACAATAATATTAATAATCATAGAAGTAATACCAACCAATAAAGGTATATGAGGTTTATTAATATTTCGGTAAATAATATTAAATGCAAATTCTATAGCTAAAAAAACATATGAAAACATGACAATTTGTAAATATTTAAGTCCGTTTTCTATAACAACTATATCTTGCATATAAAAACTAAGAATTTGTTTTCCAAACAAAAGAGCAAGAGCAAACCAAAACATTCCTGATGCTATTGCTAAAATCATGCTTAATCCAAAAGTCTGCTTTAATCGTTCAAAATCTTTAGCACCAAAGAATTGTACTGAATAGATTCCAACCCCTGCAGCACATGCCCATGAAACTGACGAACAAAGTGTTTCTATTTGGGCAGCTGTTCCTACTGCACTGACCTGGCCTATCCACGATACCATTAAGGAATCAATAATTCCCATACAACTTGTAACTAATTGTTGAAGTCCTAATGGAATAGCTATACTTGCTGTATGCATATAAAACACTTTTGTTCCAATATAATCTTTTATTTTTTCCATATCAATCAACTCCCTCCTATATACATATTATATGAATCTTATAAATAAATAAAAAAAGTGTTTAAAGACTCAACACTAAGCTGATGTTTCAAACACTTTTTTTACTTATCTTACAAATGAATATTTTTCTCCAACAATATATTGAACACTAAAATGAACTGGTTCATTATGAGTGTTTCCCATAACACTATCCATAACAAAAAGTGGTGCTCCCATAGAAACCTGCAGCAATTTTACTAATTCACCATGAGCAGATGTCACTGTAATTAAACTTTTCAAGACATGATCACATATAACCCCTTTTTTTTCAGCTAATAATTCATACAATGATCCTGTTAGTGGTTCATTCATTAAAAAACCATATTTATCATATGAATAATAATTATTTTCCAACATTAATGGCTCTCCACCAGCAAATCTTAATCGTTGAATAAATAAAATTTTATCATGCTTTTCTAATTGTAAATCATTTTGGTATTGTTGAGTTAAAGGCAGTATTTCCTTTTTTAAAACAATTGAAGTACTATCTACCCCTGCATTTTTACATGATTCAGTAAAGCCTACAGTATCTTCTAATGGTCTAAATATTTTAGGTTTTGTGACAAACGTTCCCTTTCCTTGTTTCTTGATGAGATATCCTTCGGATTCTAATTCAGACAAAGCATTACGTACAGTAATACGACTTACATTATATTTTTTACATAGTTCAAATTCTGAAGGAATTCTATCTCCTTTTTGTATTTCACCACTGTTTATTAAATCTTTTATAGTATTTTTCAATTGTAAATAAAGTGGTATAGAATTGCTTTCATCTAATTTCATCATTACCTACTCCTCTCTATTACTTTACCATTTTTTGTCATAATTTCAAAGAGAATACGAAAGAGTTTCCTATAAAATAAGCAATATGCATATAATTTTTAAAAGCTTTTAATTTATCTTAAGATATTTCATTCTATTTATCAACTTAATACACTATATTTAATTTACAGATATTTCATAACATCTTTTAAAGAAGATACAATAGCAACTGTTTCTTTCTTTTGTTTTGATTGTGGTGGTAATAAATCTGGTACCATTATACAAGGAATTTGTGCTTTGTAAGCTGCTTCTACTCCCACAAATGAATCTTCTAAGACCAAAGCATCTTTTGGAGAAACATCAAAATATTTTAATACTTTTTGGTAAATTTCAGGATTTGGTTTTCTTTTCACAACCTCATCACCACATAATACATAATCAAAACGATTAATTAAATTAACACGTGTTAATCTCTCTATTGTCAATGATCTTTTTGTTGTAGTTGCGACAGCTTTTTGAATTCCATTTTTATCAAGAAAGTCCAATAACTCATAAACACCTGGTTTAACATCAATTTTTTCATCTAATAATTGCATACCTAATGTACGACATTCCGCTAACAAAATGCTTGAATCAACATTTTTTGTTTTTAATTCTTCTTTAATTGTATCTTCTACAACTTTTCCTGTTCTCCCAACACATTTTAAAAAAGTTTTTGTTCCTAAGTCCTCAATACAATATCTTTCTCCAACTTTTTGCCATGCTTCTTGCCATCTTGCTTCAGTGTCTAACATTAATCCATCAACATCAAAAATAACTAACTTTGGGTTCATAATTCTCTACTCCTTTATTTGTTATATAACATTATATTATAAGTTATCTATAATATATCATCCTTTATAACAAGAGTCAAGTAACCTCCACAACCTAATGGGATTTATTTTTTTATTTTATGTAATATATGTAATTTAAAATCTCGCATTCTTTTTCCATATCGACCAGTTATAAAAAAAACAACCAATATAATCCCAAGCATTCCTCCTTTTAAAAACCCTTCACTAAAACCTTCTAAAAAATCTATCCCAATATATGCAACATATTCCTCAAACAAAAGTGTTAACACATAAAAAACAATAGCAAATAAAAATAATCGATGAACTCTTTTATTATGGTTCTGTGCTTCTGTATTTGTATAATCAGCTACCTTTAATACAGTATCTTCCATTTCTTTATTCATATTTTTACCCTTCCTTTCTCCATCTAATATCTTACGAATTTCAACTTCATAATAATCTGCGATTTCAACTAAGACATCAAAACCAAGCATGTTTTTTCCATTTTCCCACCGTGATATTGTTCTGTTTGATGCATTAAAAATCTGTGTTGCAACTTCTCTAGCAAACTGATTAATCCCTTCAATGACTTTCTCATTACCATGATTTGCCATATCAAAAATTTCAATTCCTGTATAATGTTCATCTGTTCCTAATGATTCTTGAACACGTTCTAATAATCCTCGAATGCCTGTACGTGTAGACCATGCATAATCCCAACCATAAAATCATGATAATCCGTTTTGACAAAAGAAAATTCTCCTGCACTAAAATGACGTCCAGTATGTACTTGATGATTTTTAATCAGACATCCTCCAATACCTGTACCTAAAATAACAACAGCGCCATCTAGAATATCTTGTAAATTCCCATAACCAATTTCAGCATTCGCAGCACATTTCGCATCATTTCCAATTGTAATATTTGTAGGACATCTTTCTTTTAGACTTGTACTGTGTCTAATTTATCAATGTAACGCAAAGCTCCCCCTGTAAATTGATAACCTCGATCAGGATCAATAATACCCGGCATGGATAAAGCCATACCATCAATAGAATCAGCATATTGATCATAAATTTTTCCAATTGTTTCTACAAAACTATCTAATGTATCAGTAGGTGTTGGAACACTTGATTTTTCTAGTAATGTTAAATCTTCTTTCATAAGTGCATATTTAATTGCACTGCCTCCTACATCTAATGTTAAATAAGTTCTCATACCTTCACTCCCCTTTATTTCCATTCTACAATATTTATTCATAATAGAAAAGACTGCTAACATTTTATTTGTCAACAGTCTGATATATTATTAAAATAATATTATATATTTATTTCATAAAACCAATTCTAATCAATTATTTATATTTTCCATATCCATAAATAATTTTGATATTTATTGGATATTTTTTCTCTTTACATTCATCATTGCTATTTCCATCGATTCCTATAGAATATAAAAAATTTGATGAATTTTATTTCTATAAATATTATACCATTTATTTAATCCAAAAAATATATAAACAATACCGACAACCAGCTTCTAATTAAGTGTTTGAAAATTGTAATATGAAATTCTATTTAAAAGCATTGAATCAAGTTATAAATCTTTATTTATTTTTATTTGTATCATGAATTGAAACATGTTACAAAAGAAATGTTCATAATTCAAAAAATATTGATTTTATCGTATTATTTCAATAATAAGCTTATTGGATTGTGATACCCGTAATACATCATTTCTAATTATCTAATTAGGTTGTATAGCACAATTTGATTGGATAATTAGGAGAACGAGATGAACAAAATTAGAGGGCCACCCCTCCATATTCATTAAAACAATTGAATATGGAGGAAAATACATTGAAAAATTATTTATACGATTATCAAAAAAGTAGTTTTAAAATTAAAAAGGATAATGACGATACAATTTATTATTTAAATGTTGACCATAACTACAATGTTGACCATAACTACATAGAAGTTAACGAAGAAATATTTAAAGTATTTAAATCTAGTTATGATAAATTAAGATATACATATAAGCAAGAAATAGCTAATTCAGTCTCACATTATGAAGACATTGATTTAGCTACTTCTTTTTTTATAAAGAAAAATGTAAGCGCTTTAGATAATTTGCTATTAAAAGATATAACAAATTTGATTTTGGATGAAATCGATCAATTAAAAAATAAAGATAGAGAAATTGCCAAATACTATTTCATTTATGAATACAACATTAGTGAAATATCTAAAAAGTTAAACATTCCAAGAAAGACAGTTGAATATAGAAAAAATAAAATTCAAAAATATTTACAAAAAATTGTAAAAGATTTTTGCCACTTTGATGACTAGTTTTCACGTATTTAAGTGAAAGGAAAATCAAGGAGGTAATCTTAAATGAAAAAACAATTAAAAGCATGGATCTTTTGCAGAGTGGCTCCCCACTCTCCTAGATCCTTACTAACATTTCAACATGATCAATTAGAAGCAATTGCTAATGATTGCAATATGAAAGTGGTCGGTTCCACTCAGATCATATCAGATGGTAAATGGTTGAATGGATTTGAGATGCAGTCTTTACTTATTCAAATCAAGAAACAAAAATTTGATATTCTTTTAATCAACAGTCCATTTAGAATTTCTATTTATCCTGATGTATATGAAGAATTTGAGTTGTTGTGCCGTTTATACAATGTAAGAGTTCTTTCCTATATTGATTATATAACTGAACAATAATGATTATTATATATCATTGCCGTGATCCTCCCTTCTTTTGAATGCAGATGAAAGGAGGAATCATGAGCTACAACTACAAGAAAGAATATGCTAAATGGAAAAAATGGAAAGATAAAGAAGAAGCACTTTTAAAGCATTATGATGTTCCAAATAAAAAAATATTGGAACTTCGAGAGTTTGATAAATATCAATTCAATTCAAATAGAAGGTTTGTAAGAAATCAAAATACAACAAAGGAGCAATATTTTTCAACAATTCCCAGTTATGATAAGAAAGAATTTAACAATGTAAGTGACATATTAGATTCTATTGAAGATGAAGCTCTTTATGAGTATCTAAAACAAGAAGAACCAATACTATTAGTAATTATCTTATTAAAACTACAAGGTTATAACATTAAAGAAATATCAAACATTATTAAAGTACCAATAAGTACGATTTATCAAAAAATATCAAAAATCAAAAAAAATTTTCATGATTTTTAGAATTTTTAAACTTTTCATGGCATTTATAGTGAAGGCACCTAAAAGGAAGCTTTCATAGAGTACCTTGAAAAGTAAATAACATCTTATCAAATACTAAATTAGTAAATATCCTTATTCAATACGCCAAGACCATTTAATAAAAAAATGAGAGCGACAATCTATTGAATCACCAAGTTACTTGCAATAGCTTTAGTAAAGATATTTATTAAATAATGATACTCCTGCTTAGCAGCTTCATGAGGTCCATGGAGTGGTGAAATTCCAGTGAGAACAGTGCTAAAGTTCGTTTGGTAAGTATTCCCTAGTTTTGGGTTATCAGGGATAAATTAAAACACCGGTTCATATTTACAAATCGAATAAACTAGAATTAGTTTATTCGATAATACATAGGAGGAAAAAGTTTCAAATGAAAATAAAACGTGGAGATATTTATATAGTAGATTTAGGAGAAGGCTTTGGTAGTGAACAAGGCGGTATACGCCCTGCACTCGTTGTCCAAAACAACATAGGAAACAAATATTCTCATACCCTACTCATTGCTTGTATTACAAGCAAAGCAAATACGAAACACCATTTACCAACTCATTATATACTTCCTGACAATGTCGGATTGAATCATAATTCTATGGTGATGATGGAACAAATTAGAGTTATCGATGAAAAAAGAATCGTTAAATATATTGGGACACTGTCACCGAGGATTATGAAAATACTGGATAAAAGAATTATGATAAGTTTCGGTTTAACAAGATATAAGAAAAGAGGTAAAACAGATGATTAATCAAACAATTATTGAATTCAGTGGCGGAAACGTTCCTATCCCAGAAGTTGCTAAAATAATGAAAAAAGATAAACAATTCATTAGAATCGGTATTCAAGAAAATTGGCTCCCTATTGGTGTTGCCTATAAAAAAGAAGGTTCATCTGAATATTCATATTACGTTTCACCAAAAAAACTATATGAGTATACTGGATATATCTATAAGGAATAAAAATCAAATGTGTAATTTTAATAATTGCACATTTTTATTTTATTATTTCCTCATATATGATTTTGGCGAAAGGAGTGGTAAATATGAAATTACCTAATGGATTTGGGAGTATTTATAAATTAAAAGGAAATAGACGAAACCCATATATGGTTGTCTTAACGAAACGATATGTACGTGTGATGTTTAAAATAAAAAGAGAAAAGATTATTTTAGGATATTATCCTACAAAAAAAGAAGCTCTTGCTGCATTAACTAACTATCATGAAAATCCTTATGATGTTAAAGCGTACAGTATCACGTTTGCAGAACTATACGAGAGATGGAGCGAAGATCATTTTAAAACTTTAAATAATAAATCATCTATGCGATCTTATACTGCTGCTTTTAAACATTCAGAGCCTCTTCACAACATGAGATTTAAAGATATAAAAACAAATCATCTAGAAGGAGCAATTGAAGATGCTGATGTAGGTTCATCAACAAAATCACGAATGAAATCAATGTTTAACTTAATGTATAGATATGCAATAAAATACGATATAGTTGAAAAAAATTATGCAGAATTATGTAATTCAGTAAAGGTCAAAAAGAAACGTGAAAAAATCCCATTTACAACCGAACAAATCAAGAAAATTTGGGAAATAGTTGAAGATGTTCCTTTTGCAGATATGATTTTAATAGAAATATACACAGGTTTTCGTCCTATTGAAATGGCTGAAATAAAAAATAAAAATGTTCATTTAGATGAAAACTATATTATTGGAGGAACTAAAACGCAAGCAGGAACAGATAGAATTGTCCCTATTCATCCTGAAATAAAACCTTTAATTACGAAAAGATACAATTCAGAAAACGAATTTCTTTTCAACGACTACAACAAATTAGCTCATAATGTTACTCCTTTAACTTATGATAAATATCGAAATCGTTTTAAAAAAGTAATGACCTATTTAGATATGTCACATACACCTCATGAAACAAGACACACCTTTATAACATGTGCAAAAAACTGCAAGATAAATGATTATATATTGAAAAGAGTTGTTGGACACGAAATAACAGATGTAACTGAAAAAGTCTATACCCATAGAAATATAGAGGCTTTAATTAAAGAAGTAAATAAAATCATATTTATATAAAAATATTTCAAAAAAAGGAGTCAAAAAATGGATAAAAACTATGAAATTGTTGAATTTAAAAATGGAGAATTTAAATTAGATGTATCGGTAACACCAAATAGTGACACGGTTTGGCTGAACGTTAATCAAATGAGTAAATTATTCAACAAAAACAAATCAACAATCTTAAGACACATAAAAAACATATTAGCTGAAGAACTAGATGATAGAGAGGTAGTTGCAAAATTTGCAACTACCTTTTCTCATGGATCAGCAAAAGGAAAAACACAAATTCATGATGTAACGTATTACAATCTTGATGTCATTATATCTGTAGGATATAGAGTGAAATCAAAAGAAGGAATTATTTTTAGAAAATGGGCTAATAATATTCTTAAGCAATATTTATTAAAAGGATATGTAATAAATGAAAAAAAATTTAATATACCATCTATTGAAAATATTACTTCCTTACTTGAAAAATCAAGAAAAACAACTGGAAGTCTTCAACTTAAAGGTGACGATATGCTTGACTTTTTATTAGCATATAATAAAGGGTTATCAATTTTGGATGATTTCGATCACCAGACAATGGAAGTAGAATGTTCTTTAGATACAATTTATATACTTAATTATGAAGAATGTATTCAGCTTATTCATGAAACATCATTTTATAACGAAAAAAATCTATTCGCCTTAGAAAAGAATGATTCATTTAAATCAGCAATTGAAACTATTTATCAAACATTCGATGGTAAAGATCTATATCCCACTTTAGAAGATAAGGCAGCAAATCTACTCTATCTAATTACAAAAAATCATGCATTTGCTGATGGAAATAAAAGAATAGCCGCAACTATATTTTTATATTTTCTAGAAAAGAATAATGCCTTGTTTAAAAATGAGAAACCAAGAATATCAAACACAACATTAGCAACATTAACTATTCTTGTTGCATCTAGTAATCCTGAAGATAAAGAAAGTATAATCAATCTGATTAAATTAATTCTATTTAAGTAATATATCTAAAATAACAATATTATACTTTTTTGTTACGGTTGAAACTCATACACGTCGTCATGAGATTTATAAAAACTTAGCAAGTTGAAGAAAAACTTCGTGGATTACCAACACATTACTAACAACATAAAATTAATAAATTAATTTAATTACGTTTATAAACCTTTTAAGATTTATAGAGACTTTTTGGAGCTGAATTAGGCTATCCAAAATTAAAGGAACAGCTTCTATCGAAGAAGCTTGTAAATAATTACACATTTATATTAAATTCTTTAAAAAGTCCTGATTAATTCAGGACTTTTTTGTTTTTTCAACAATATTATATTTAACAATATATCTATATAATAGGTTATACATTGATTTAATTCTAGATTTTGTTGCATTACCTACATTAGCTTTTTCAATCACCCCTTCTGTATGATTAGGTCTAATATCCTTAAATCTCATATTGTGCAATGGTTCTGAATGATTAAATGCTGCTAAGGCTTCATTTTTTATTGAATAGTGACCAAGTATTACTCCTCTAAGCCTTACATCATTTTTCAGCTTTTACGCATCGCCCCTTTAATTTGTAAATATTCCTATATCCGTTTGGTAATTTTATGATTTCTTCAATAACAAGTTTCACTAAGTCATTAATCATTATGCTTCAAATAATATCTAATTTAATATTTTTATTTGCAACAAAAAAAGTAGATCAATCAATATCCTCTATCTTGAAGATCAACCATCTACTTTAGTTTTATAAATATCTTATTTTTTTGTAACTACTTTTACATAGTTTAAATACCTCTTCAGACACTTCTATGTCTTGGTTTTTCAACTTACAATAATACTTCTTCTCGCTTTTAAATCAAGACTTACTCATCTATGTTAAGAATATGAAGTTTATAAATGTAAAATGCTAAAATATATTCTATTTCGTGTTTGGTAAAAGACCTACTATAGAATGTGGTTTATAATCTTCTTCTAGATACCTGCAGTCTTCATCACTCAATTCTAATTCTACCGCTTTAACTGCATCCTCAAAGTGAGGTATTGATGTAGCTCCTACAATCGGTGAAGCAACACCTCTCTTTAATAACCAAGCCAAAGATATTTGAGCCATTGACACATTATATTTTTCAGCAAGTTCACTTACACGATCAATAATGATCGTGTCATTATCTATTGCATGATCATACTTATCACGGCGAACTTTATCGGTTTTTGCTCTCAAAGAATCACTATCCCAACCTCTATGTGTTAAATGGCCACCAGCCAAAGGACTATATGGCACTAAAGAAACAGCATATTGTTGACAAATCGGAATCATCTCATGTTCATCTTCACGATACAACAAATTATAATGATTTTGCATTACTGAAAATAGTGTCCAATTATTATTCTTCGCTACTTCCTGCATATTATGGAATTGATATCCATACATTGAACTCGCTCCTAATGCTCTTACTTTACCACTTTTGACTAGAGTATCTAAAGCCTCCATCGTTTCTTCAATCGGTGTATCATAATCAAATCGATGAATATAATACAAGTCTAAATAATTAGTCTGAAGTCTTTCTAATGTTTTCTCTATCTCTCTAAAAATCGCTTCTTTACTAAGTTTACCTTCATTAAAATAGACTTTTGAAGCAATAATTACTTTTTCTCTAGGAATTCCTAGTTCTTTTAAAGCATTACCAATAAAGATTTCACTTGTACCATGAGAATATGTATTTGCTGTATCAATGAAATTCACCCCTAATTCATAGGCATGTTTAATCATAGACGTTGTCTTTTCTTGATCCAATGTCCATAAATGGAAATCTTCTGAAGGTTCTCCAAAAGACATCCCACCCACACAAATTCTAGATACTTCAATATCAGTGTTTCCTAATTTTATATATTTCACTCTTTTTTCCTCCTCAATATTTTATAAAAATATCTTATTGTAAAAATATTTTTTAAATTCTTCTTTATGCATACTCATATATTGATTATAAAGCTTTTCACATACAGAATCTGTAGGATAATCTATTTGATCTTTTCCATCATTAACAGCCTTCCATATTACCTTGGCAGCTTCAGTAGGTTCTGGGAATTCTTCATTTCCACTTAATAAATACTCTCTTTGTTTGGCAGCAGGCACTTCATATCCAGTTAAATCATTGAGTGGTGTTTGAAAATTAGTTTTTGTACCACCTGGAATCATCGACTTCACACTAATACCAAATGGTTTTAATTCATAATATAAAGACTCCATCATTCCTTGTTGAGCTCGTTTTGCTGCTCCATAAACACCATCACGAGGTAATGCAATAATCCCAGCTAGAGATGTCGTCGTTAAAATCATTCCAGCTTTCTTTTCCTTAAAATGAGGAATAAATTGTTGTGTTACTAACATTGTCCCTATAACATCTGTATCAAATAGTTTTTTAATATCTTCTTCTGGAATTCTTTCAAAAGCAGCCATTATTCCATACCCTGCATTATTAAATAATACATCAACATCATATTCCTTAATTGCCTTGGAACAAGTCTCTTTTATTTGAATAGAATTTGTTAAATCTAGTGGCATAATAACAACATTTTCAAGACCTAATAACTCTCCTGCTTTATTTAAATTCCTCATCGTTGCGATAACTCGCCATCCATTTTGAGCAAAATACTTTGCTGTTTCTTTGCCAATTCCTGATGAAGCACCAGTAATAAAAATTGTTTTCATTATTTTATTCTCCTTATTTTAAATTAATTTACCTAATTCATATGCTTCTTGTATATCTTTCTTTTTCTTTACCTCCCCTTTATCATAAACACCTATTGCATAAATATGACCTTTCAATATGGGATTATTCAAACATCTTAAAAATCTATAAACTTATTCTTTACATAGTTCATTGCATTTAAAGAACTATCTATACTCGTCATAATATAATAAAATCTTTTATTATTAAATATCTAATGAAAATATCAAATACAATCAATAAAGATTATATCCACAGTATCTTTCTGCTAAGAGTTTAATTTAACGGCATTTGAAAAACATTGTTCCGTTATGTAATGTATAATTTTACATATTTTTATTTTCTTTTATATTAAACAACTTGATAATTCATCCATTTTCCTTTTATATAATGATAAGTATATATAATTGCCTTAACAATCCAATCGAGAAACATTGCATACCAGGTTCCCATCATTCCCATGTTAAAAATAACAGCTAAAATATAAGAAAATAGTATACGACAGATAACCATTGATATTATTGATACAATCATCGGAAATTTTGCATCACCGCTACTTCTAAAAATAACTGGAAGCATATAGCCATAAGGCCATATTAATGTCATCATAATTCCATGAAGTATAATAATTTGCCAAACATATGATGTTGCACGACTTGATAAGTTATAAAAGGACATAATCAGTGGCATTAATAACAGAATAATAACTGTACTAATAATAAAACTTATATGCATCCATCTATTTATTTTTTTAGTATAGTATTTAGCTTGATCATAATCATTTGCTCCAATACAATGAGAAATAATACTTGTTAAACCAAGATTTATTGCAGTACCTGGCAGTACTTGAAACATGACTAATGTTCCGCCTACTGAATTTGCTGCAATACTCGCAGTACCAAACAATGATACAATACTCAAAACAATTAACCTTCCTAAATAAAACATACTGTTTTCAATTCCAAAAGGAATACCAATATTTAGAATTTTTTCAATCATATTTCTATTTATTTTTATATTCATTAATTGAGATAAATGAATTGTTGTCTTTTTAGAGAAATATAATATAAGTAGTGCCGCTCCCACTCGTGAAACTAATGTCGGAATAGCGATTCCTTCAACACCCATTTTCAAAATGAAAACACATAGTGCATTTCCTATAACATTAACAATATTCATCACTAACATGATTTGCATTGGTAGTTTTGAATTGTTCATTGTTCGAAATATTGCTGCTCCACCATTGTAAATGGCTAGAAATGGTATTGATAATACAACAACATTTAAATATGTCATCGCATGATGATAGACATCACTACTAATGGAACCAAATAATAAATGTAATATTGAGTTTTTAAATACAAAAATTATTAAAGTGATTACTATAGATAAATAAAATGTCACTTTCATCATTTGTAAGGCTGATTGATTAGCCTCATTATCCTTTTTACTACCTAAATATTGTCCCGTAATGGCTCCACCACCTGTAGCTAAAGCTGTAAAAATACTTATCAATAAAGCCATTACAAAGTCCACAAGAGAAACACCAGATACTGCTGCTTCACCTACTTTAGCAACCATTAATGAATCAGCAAAGCCAACTAAATACTCAAGACCCTGTTCAATAACCAATGGTATAAATAAATAGAGCAAGTTTTTATTAGAATATAATTTTTCTTTCATCTTCATCCCCCCTATGCAATAAAAATAACAACCATAGTATATACAAATAATGTAACAATCATAAAAATAGAAACAAAAGCACTTGTAAATGAAGCATCGTCTTCATCTTGATACAACGGTTCAATAATAGGCATTAATCCAAATCCAGTCGGGCACATAAAGTAAATAATAGGTGCCATCATAAAGGACTTATCTGCCATTAACTCTGGAAATAATACAAAGAATCCAAGTATAACAAATGCATAATAGACAAACTTAACAGCAATTAATCGCAAAACAGGTTTTAAATTATGACTATCAATATTTAAATCATATCCTAAAATAAATAAAATCATTGGAATAATTGGTGCTGTCACTTGATTTATTGTTGTTGAAATCATATCACCAAACGATGATGCTAATAATAATTCATATAAACCAGTAAAATTCATAAATAATCCTAAAATAACCGCAATAACGAAAGTATTAGTAAAGATACTTTTTATAATATCTTTATAAGATGAACCGGCTGATACTTCCTTGGCAATTAATATTGGAATCGTTATAAAACAAATCATAATCCCACCCAAATCAAAAATCACTGTAGTACTTGATTGACCAACAATAGATAAATATAAAGGTAGGGCAACATTCCCGCCCTCAACAACCGTTAGCAAATAAGGAGCAAATTTTTGATATTTTTTAGTGATATGCTGTGTTATAAATTTACCTATAACCAAAATCACTAAATAAGCTATATATACATATAAAATAATCGATATATGACTCAATTCAATGTTCGCATTTGCCATTAAATTAAAAACAAGAACCGGAAAAAGAATTTTAAAGATAATGCTATTTGCACCATTTTTTTGATTTACCGTTACCCATCCCTTTATATGCGATACTAATCCTAGTAATAACATAAAGAAAACAGGAAACAAAGTCGTTAAAACTGTCATAAACAATCACTCCTTATCATTTTATTTCGATTATAATATATTATAGAATTATTCATAAGTAAAATACATTTTTTATCATAACATCATTATGTTTTAGTTATGTCATATTAAAAATATCAACTTAATTTCTTTTATTTATACTTTTAAATAATAATCAAAAAGAGACTTCTTATATTGCTCATTCACTCAACAATATTTGAAATCTCCCATTTTAATTATCCATTATCAAAATTTCTTTTACACTATATTTTCTTTTAGTATCCTAACAAATTCCTTTGCAACTGGAGTTAATTCGTTAAGGTTATTTGTAAACACTCCAATTTCAAAATTGATATCAGGTTTTAAATCATTTATTGTATATTCCTTTTTGATATAAGTTAAAGGATGTGCAGAAATAATACCATCACCTATTCCATCATTGACCATATTCATCATTGAATCCAAATTTTGCACAATAATGACATTTTTCATATCTATAAAATTTCCATTTTTTGTATTATCCATTACAGTTTCAAATGCCGATTTAGTAAGAATTAAAGTATGATCTAATTTTGATAAAATAACTTTTCTTTTTGAAGAGGATTGACTTATACATAACATCTGATCCTCTTTTATTGTTATATAATCATATTGATCATATGGTGATGTTGAAAAAGCTAAATCAACCATATAACCATCTACCATTGCTTTTACTTCTTGAGGTGTTCCCTCTCTAATTTCAATTTTGACATTGGGATATAATTGATGAAACATCTTTAGAGTATGAGATACATATGATGCTGTTAAAGATGGTAATGAAGCTATTCTTAGAGTACCACTAATAAGATTGTTTTCTTGATAGGCTATTTGAGTAATACGATTATCTATATCTTCCATTTGTCTAACTAGAGATAGTATTTTTTTACCAATATCAGTAATAACTAAGCCTTTTCTTTTATCACGGTAAAAGAGTTGTACTTTTAATTCATCTTCTAAATGCTTAATAGCATGACTAACAGCAGGTTGTGATATGTATAGCACCTGAGCAGCAACTGTAAAACTATTAAATTCAGCAACTTTTATAAATATCTCAATATTTCTATCTAACATAACCTTTCATTCATCTCCTTATAATGTTTTCTAGACATCTCTTATAACTCATATTAACACATAAAGTTATAAGAATGATACAAAATATTTCATAAATAGTTAAAAATTAATGTGATAAGTAATAAATTATGTCATCATTATTAAATTTGTATTTCAGTTATTTAAAAATATATACTAAAATAAGTGCAACAAGGAGGAATCAATATGAAAAAGACATTATACATGATGCGTCATGGACAAACACTATTTAATGAATTAAAAAGAATGCAAGGTTGGAGTGATTCTCCACTTACTGATTTAGGTATTCGTCAGGCTAAAGGAGCTCGCCAATATTTTCTGGATAATGGAATTGTATTTGATCATGCATACTGTTCCACTTCTGAAAGAGCTATAGATACATTGGAAATAGTAACTGATTACTCAATGCCATATAAAAGAATGAAAGACTTGAAGGAAATGAATTTTGGAAAATTTGAGGGTCAAAGTGAAACATTACAACCACCTAGAGACGTTTTTGAAAATTTCTTTTTAGATTTTGGTGGTGAAAGTCGCCAAAATGTTCGCGATAGACTATATAAAGCTAATTTAAAGATAATGGAAGAAGATAATAATACAGTTTTAGTCGTTAGTCATGCTGGAGCATGTGGGCATTTTTTTAGTGTCATTGAAAGTGTTGAAAGATTGCAAGAGGAAGTAAAAATTGGTATTAGTAATTGTTCGATTTTTAAGTATACCTATGAAGACGGTCAATTTACATTTGAAAAAATCATTCGACCATTACCATCAAAGGAGTAATTATAGAAAGCACTGAATTATACACACGCATACGAATTCACTAAAAACATAGTTAATTAAAACCTAGTGATTCAATAAAAATTTATGATTCTTAAACAAAATTAAAACAACTTAAAAGTTCATTTAAAAAATAATAACCGTTTCTATCGAAAAAGCTTGTAAATAGACAAGATGTTCTTAAAAAGGTGTGATTAATTCACACTTTTTAATTTCTAAATATAAACACTATTTAACACGCTTATACAATCCTTCAACTTTAATAAAAAGAGCGCTATTTTTCATTCTCGTCCACAATTCCACTTATCAAGACGAATAAATATAAAAGAGTCTTTTTTATTATGGTCTTAAAAAAGTTTTATCTCATCATTTTTGAGACTACTATCATTGTTCTAGACTCTATTTTTTAATTTTCATTAATGCTTTTTTCTTGTAACATCAAGATACTTAATAAAAAATACTAACTATACTTTAGATATTCAATAACTCATTTATAAGTCCTAATGTGATACCCTATTTCAGTTTATAATTTTCAGGTATATTTCTTCTCTATCTATACTCATCAAACAATGTCCATATCACTAGAAAACGTAATTTTTTACATATATTTAAAATTGCTACACTATTTTTATTACTTATTTTTAAATATACAAAATAATAGATATCAATTTAAACAGAAAAATAATATAATAATTTCTATTATTTGATAAAAACATTTAAAACCAATATGATTTTTTATCATATTTCATCTTTTACCTTTATAAAAATAGAATTATCATGTAATCTTATATTATAAAGTAAAGGAGGGTTTAATATGCTAAAAGCAATTATCTTTGACATGGACGGTTTGATGGTTGATACCGAAATCATCTCATTCCAATGCTACAAAGATATTATTGAAAGTTATGGTTTTAACTTTACAAAAAAAGAATACATAGAAGATTATCCTGGAAAATCTGTTATTTCATCAATGAACTTTATCAAAAATAAGTATAATATAGACTTTGATACGGATGAAAAGATAAATCAATTTAAAATATTGGAAGAGCAATACTTACTAAAAAACAGTGTAGAATTAAAAAAAGGACTAATTCAACTATTGAAGTATTTAAATATTCACTATTATAAAACGATTGTTGCAACTTCCAGTGGTAAAGAAAGGGCCGAAAGAATACTTGGTGAACATAATCTTATGAAATATTTCAATGGTATTGTATGCGGTAGTGAAGTAGAACATGGAAAGCCGGCTCCAGATATTTTCTTAAAAGCTTGTGATAAATTAAATGTTGAACCAGAAGAAGCACTTGTATTAGAGGATAGTGAAGCGGGTATTCAAGCTGCATCTGAAGCAAAAATATCAGTTATCTGTATCCCTGATATGAAATTTCCTCAAGAAAAATATCTAAAAAAAGTTGAGCATGTCTATGATTCATTAGAAGATGTTATTTCTTATTTAGAAATGAAAAAAGATATTTCAAAATAGAAATATCTTTTTCTCTTATCTAGCTATCTATTTAATCACTTAAATCATCACCATTAGTGGCAATAACTTTTTTGTACCAATAGAATGAATCTTTACGATAACGATCTAAAGTTTTTAAATCAAATTCTTCACGGTCTACATAAATAAATCCATAACGTTTGACCATA
>SKFA01000019.1_pt1 | contig 161842 bp, 144 predicted proteins | sample 4820291 | NCBI WGS metagenome assembly SKFA01 (sample SAMN11008795, study PRJNA524170) | human gut metagenome | isolation source: fecal sample from pouch patient p30 | place: Israel: Tel-Aviv | reverse complement strand
CATGAGGAAATATGCAAAGAAACGTGAAGTATCTTCCTACAGTAAAAATACTCGAAAGCACATAGAATAAGGCTTTACGAGCATTTAAGAAAATATAAAAAGATAATTAGAAATTTATACTTTGTTTATATTAAAAAAATTTCATAAAAAAAGGCGACAGCCGTTTTTGAACGAATGCCGCCTTTTAGATAAACAAAAACCTGATTCTAAAAGAATCAGGTTTAGGAAAAGCAAATCAAGATTCGCTTCAACTGTTTATCATCGTATTTGTATACTCTGATAAGAATGATTTCGTAATAAAATATACTGTGTTTCGTGGTATTTGTCAATCGCTTTCTTGAATTCTCTTGAGACCTTTCCATAAGCATATAAGGTCAAAACAACTGACCAAATCAGCGTTGTAACTATCTTTTTAATTAAGGGGTCAGCCAATTTAATTTCATTAGTTTATCTAAAAACACCACCAAAATTAAAGCATCTGCACTGCCACCAATACTCCAATTTTTTTCTTTGAATAAGTGATTCAATCTTTCTAAGCAAAGGGTTCCCCGTAACGTTTGTGTCCCCCCTAAAGCAAAATATTCCTGGATTAACGGTTGATATATTTCAAAAATTTGGACATTTTGACTTCGTTTAATCAAATTCGTATCCTCAACATAGAGCGATAAATAAAGGAGCGTATCAATGAGTTTTTGTTGTTGTGTGCCTTGATGTTTTTGATAATAAGGCACTCCCTGTTCAAAGACAGCGGGATAGCCTTGTTGCGCCTCACCACGGATTCCAGTCAAGCCATGCTGAACAAATAGTCGTTCACCCCAAGTTAGTTTTTCTAGCTCATTCGTAGCGAGGTTTTCAAAGTCGGCCAGTAAGTCTTGCGTCATTGTTTGAAGCGTTTGTTGAAACAATTGTAAGGTGCAAGGGGTCTCCCAAATCATTAGACGACCACAGACAGCTAAAAAAATACCTAGAGAAAAAATCGCTCCTTTATGTGTATTGATACCTTCTGTTGCCTCAAACATCGCTCGTTCTGCTTCTAAACCAACTTGTCGAATCGCGCGAAATGTTGCCTCAATCGGCAAATGACGTAGCTCTGTCCCAGCTTGAACGAAGGTTTCAAAATAAGGAGTCAAAACCACACTACTTTCTAAAAAAGTGAAAACATCCATATCTTGATGGGCGCCTGCATCGACTGGATCCACCAAGCCTGGTTTATTTAAACAGGTCACTTCATAGAGTAGTGCCAATTGTGCTTGCTGCGCTAATTTACTCCTTGCTTGCTTTGTCATTGCCTTTTACGTCCCTTCTTCTGCCGTGGCCTTTTCTTGTTTTATATAGTCTAGTACAGCATTAAAAACCGTGTCAACTACGCCGCCATCAAATACATTAGGTATGAATTTTTCTGCTGTGGGTTCTGAAATCATAGCGGCCAAGCTTCGTGCTACTGTCATTTGCAAACCGACATCGACTTTTCTGCCTTTCGCTGCCAATAACCCTTTAAAAAGACCTGGAAAAGCTAAAATGTTGTTCACTTGATTCGGATATTTGGAAGAACCAGTTGCTAATAAACGGACACCATTGGCTTGGGCGAGGGCTGGTTCAATTTCTGGTTTAGGATTTGCTAAAGCAAAGATAATTGGGTCTTGGTTCATTGATTTAATCAGGGCTGGCGTTAGCACATCCGCTTCTGATAAGCCTAAAAAAACATCCTGATTGACGACAGCTGTGGCTAAATCTTTGTTTTCTACTGATGGTTTTATTACCTGTCGAAGCAAAGCACGTTGGTAAGGATTCAATGTCTGGTCTTCTTCTCTTAAAACACCTTGGCGATCTACTAAGGTGAGATGCGTAATTCCCGCTTGAATACATAACTTAGCGGTCGCTACACCAGAAGCACCAACTCCGTTAATCACCACACGCAATTCATTTAAAGGTTTTCCTTTAATTTTGGCTGCGTTGATTAGCCCAGCTAAAACGACAATGGCTGTGCCTTCTTGGTCATCATGATACACAGGAATGTTCAAACGTTGTTGAAGTTTTTCTTCAATTTCAAAACATTTTGGTGCAGAAATATCTTCTAAATGGATTCCTGCAAAACTATTTTGTAAATTTTCAATTGTTTGAACCATCTCGTCCACTGATTTTTGTTCCAGTGCTAAAGGAATAGCATCGACCCCCGCCAAATTTTTATAAAGTAAAGCTTTGCCTTCAACAATTGGCAAGCCCGCTTGCGTGCCCATATTGCCGAGACCCAGAACAGCTGACCCATCTGTAATAACCGCAATTAACTTACCACTAATGGTCCACTCGCGCGCTAATTCATGATTTTGGGCAATCATTAAACTCAATTCTGCGACACCAGGTGTATACATTTTGGCTAAATCATGATGGTTTAACACCGCTTCTGTTGCTTCAAGACTTAGTACACCAATATTTTTTTGATGAATTGCTAGAACTTCTTCTAACACATTGTCACTTCCTTTCACGGGCTGCCTTTTTTCTATTTGATGAAGCAAGGGTTTGAACAACCGTTATCGTCGCTCAAACCCTTGCTTCTTTATACATTTGCGGAGCACTTGCCTGTTCTATTCTGGCAAGTCAAGTTTGACTGTCACTTTCTGTAACGGTACATCGTAAAAAGGATCTTCACGACGTCCTAAAAAGTCTTTTCCTTGTTGCGGGAACATCGCATATAATAGGACATCCTCTTCAGATTTTGCGTATTGTTGGATTTCATTTTCTAAACTATGCAACTCTGGTTTCAATAAATCCGCTGGTCGACAAGTAATTACTTCTTCATCCCCAATGATTTTTTGCTTAATCTCTTCTGCGATAGGTGCTGGTGATTTGCCGTATTCTCCGCGCACATAATCTTTAATTTCATTCGGTATTAAGGAATATCTTTCCCCAGAAATCACATTCATTAAGGCTTGTGTTCCGACCATTTGTGAAAGCGGCGTAACTAGTGGTGGATACCCTAAATCCGCTCTTACTTTAGGTACTTCAGCTAAAACTTCTTCATATTTGTCTTGTAAACCTTGCTCCGTTAATTGACTTAATAAGTTTGATAACATACCACCAGGCACTTGATAAATCAAGGTTTTCGGTTCCGTATCTTTAACTTTAGGGTTTAAAATGCCTTCACTTCTAAAGCGATCACGAATCGGATTGAAATAGTCAGCAATCTCTGTTACTTTTTCCATATTTAAACCTGTTTCAAAGCCTAAATCTTCTAACGCAATGGCTACAGATTCTGTGGCTGGTTGACTCGTACCGCCAGCGAAAGAAGAGATAGCTGTATCGATGATATCCGCACCTGCTTCAGCAACTTTTAAATAGGTCATCTCAGAAATACCACTAGTCGCATGCGTATGCACCTCTAAAGGTAAATCAATGGCATCTTTCATTTTGCTCACTAATTCAAAACCAGTTTGTGGCGTCAAAACGCCTGCCATATCCTTAATACAAATGGAATCCGCTCCTGTTTGACTTAATTCTTTGGCTAATTTTACAAAGTAATCGATGGTATGAATTTCACTCGTAGTATAAGAAATCGCTGCTTGACAGTGTCCGCCAGCTTCTTTTGTTGTTTGAATTGCTGTTTGTAAATTACGGACATCATTCAAGGCATCGAAAATACGAATAATATCAATCCCATTTTCAACTGATTTTTCGACAAAGGCCCGCACCACATCATCAGCGTAATGACGATATCCTAGTAAATTTTGTCCTCGTAATAACATTTGAAGTTTGGTATTTTTAACTTCTTTGCGAATTTGGCGAAGACGTTCCCAAGGATCCTCGTTTAAATAGCGGACACAGGAATCAAACGTTGCCCCGCCCCACATTTCTAATGCATGAAATCCTGCCTCGTCCATTGTTTTAATAATCGGCAGCATATCTGAGGTTGGCATCCGTGTTGCAATTAAACTTTGTTGTCCATCCCGTAGCACCGTTTCTGTAAAACGAATTTTTTTACTCACTTGGCTGCTCCTTTCGTGTCAAAATTATTTCTGTTATTTTTTCTTGCATTGCTTCAAGACTGTGACGTCGATTTCGTCCACAGACTTTCGCCTCTTCTTGGCACATAAAACAGCGCCGTGGTGGCAAGCCTAAATCTCCTCGATGAAGGCTTTTTAGCTCCTCATTTCCCCATAAAACATCTAGGTCCACTAAACGACCATAAGGATGTGTTTCTTCAATTTTGACCATTCTTTGTTTTAATTCTTGTGGGGCTAACGAAACCGCCAAATAATATTCAGGCCCTGTTTTTTCATTCCGGTAAAAATTAACAATCGGTACTTGATCCAGCAATTGTTGCTCGACTTCGTCAATTACTTCTAAAAAAACTGCCGTTAAGGTGGGCGAATTTTTCACTTCTCCAGGAATATTCATTGTGGCAGATAAGAGACTAGCTTCTGGTGCTGTTTCTAACAACTCCTTCTGTGTGGCAGCTCTTTGTTCGCGAGCATCCAACATCTCTAAAAGTGTTACTTTTTCCCCATTAAACATTGCGTACCACATCAATTAGACTACCATCTCGGTATTCAATTAACGCAACAACTTTGTCTCCATATTTAATTGGTTCCGGGGTGCCAACAATGTTGTAGGCTTTGTCTTTCAACTCTTCTAACGTAAACTGAGGAACATCTAAGGTTTTAAAACAATCAATTAAGTCTGTTCTTTTTGGATTGATTGCAATGCCGACTTCTGTTACTACGACATCGACACTCGTACCTGGTGTAACGACTGTATTTACTTGCTCAACGATTGTTGGGATCCGTCCACGAACAAGTGGTGCAATCACTAGACTCATTTTACAAGCCATACTTGTATCGGAATGTCCGCCAGAAGCACCACGGATGACACCATCTGAACCAGTAATGACATTTACATTAAAATCTGTGTCCACTTCTAAAGCAGATAAAATAGCTGTGTCTAATTGATTAATAACCGCCCCTTTGCTAAGCGGTGAAGCATACATATTGGCATCAATTTCATAATGATTGGCATTTTCCCCTAAAGAAATAGCTGATGGATGATCAAAGTCTTGGACGTCAATAATTTTTTCTACTAAGCCTTCTTCCAAAAGTTCCACCATTGCATTCGTAATTCCGCCTAAAGCGAAACTTGCTTTAATGCCATCTTTAAGCATTTGTTCTCTCATGAACCGCGTAACTGCTAGTGAAGAGCCACCTGTTCCTGTTTGGAATGAGAAGCCTTCTTTGTAGTAAGGAGAATGTGTAATTATTTTTGCGGCATATTCAGCAATCAATAATTCTTTAGGATTCTTTGTAAAACGTGTCGCGCCTTTGGCAATTCCATCTGGATCACCAATTGCATCAATTTCTACCACATAATCAACATCTGTTTGTGGAATACTGATAGGGGTATTAGGATATGGTACTAATGTGTCAGTAATGATGACCACTTGATCCGCATATTTTGCATCGACCATCGCATATCCAAGAGAACCACAGGTAGCTTTTCCTTTGGTTCCATTCGCATTTCCATAAGCGTCTGAACTTGGTGCACCTAAGAAAGCTACATCAATATGGATATCGCCTGCTGCTACTGCCCGTGCCCGGCCACCATGTGAACGAATCACCACAGGATTTTCCATGATACCTGCTGAAATAGCGGCGCCTACTTTATCTCTCAAACCTGAAGAAGTAATGTTGGTGACTACTCCATTTTTAATGTGTTCGATCAAAGGTTCATGAACATTTGCAATTGAACTAGGTGCAATCGAAATGTTTTTCAGCCCCATGGCGGCAATCTCGGCTAAAACTAAATTCATCACATAGTCTCCTTCACGGAAATGGTGATGGAAAGAGATGGTCATGCCATCTTTCAACCCTGTTTTTTCAATTGCTTCACGAATACTTCCTAAAAGTTTTGTCTCCCGAGGTTTCACTGGTTTAATTGCTCGGCTCGCTTCTTGATAAGCATCAATGTGTGCTAATTCTCCTTCATAAATGCCGTATTGCTCTGCATAAGATTGAGGAATGTCTTTGCCTACTTTATTTACTACCATGTCTATATTTCCTCCTCGGTAATTAATTTAGCCGCCAATGCTAACGCAATGACCCGTTCAGCTCGTTCAACAATTGGTTTATCAACCATTTTTCCATTTACGGAGATAACACCGGAACCTTTTGCTTCGGCTTCCCGAATGCCCCAGATTACTTCCTTAGCATTCTGGATTTCTTTTTCTGTTGGCGCATAAATAGTATTAACTAATGGGATTTGACGAGGGTTAATCACCGATTTCCCATCGAAACCTAGCTGTTTAATCAAACGAACTTCGGCTTCAAAGCCTTCCGTATTGTCTACATCTGAATAGACCGTATCAATAGCTGCAATCCCAGCTGCTCGAGCGGCATGTAAAATCATGCTACGAGCAAAGAATAGTTCTTGGCCATCTGGATGGCGCCGTGTTTTCATATTGGTAACATAGTCTTCGGCGCCTAACGCGATGCCAATCAAGCGAGTTGAACTTTTGGCAATCGCGGGCGCATTTAGAACACCTTCAGCCGATTCGATAGCAGCCATCATTTTCGTTGTTCCTACGGGAATGTCATTTTGCTGTTCTACTTCTGTAATGACTGCCTCGACATCAATGATATCTTGGGCTGTTTCTGTTTTTGGTAAACGAATCACATCGACACCAGCTAAGACCATTGCTTCAATATCTTCTGCGCCACCGGCATCTAAAGCATTGATCCGAACAACAATTTCAATATTGCCATAATCGAAAGTTTTCAAAGCAGAATGGACTAAAACACGGGCAGAGTCTTTTTCTTTTAATGAAACTGCATCTTCTAAATCAAACATGATTGAATCTGCCCCATACAAAGGTGCATCTCTTAGCATTGCTGCGTTCGCTCCAGGGACAAACATCATTGTTCTTCTTAAACGTTCCATGAGTCCAACTCCTTCCAATCATACGTTTCTTTTTCAGCGCCTCGATGTAAAACTGTAATCATCCGAGCTTTGATTGTACAATCTAATGCCCCTTTATCAATCGCCTTGACCGCAACGCCTTGGACATCTAAATGTTCCAAAGTTGTCGTAATCACCTGACGAATTTGATTGCCAAATTGTTTTTCGACACTACTTTCTAATTCAATGGTATTTTCTGTTGATTCAATGGGTTGGACGGTAATCATAATATCACTTGATTCTACTGTCCCTGCAGTAGCATTTTTGATAATCTTCACTTTCTTCACCTCATTAGTTTCTTGTGTTCTACTAAGTATTGATAACTTGTTGCTGGTAAAAACTTCTTGAGTGTCTCTTTGTCGCCTTCAGCCATCGCTTTGCGAACTTTCGTCGCACTAATCAGCTCTCCATCACTCGCTAATCGCGGGACAATGGTTAGCGTTATCGTTTGTCCGAAAACTTGTTGCATTGCTTGATTGTAGACATCGGTCACTTCTGAATAAGGCTCTTCTCCCACATAACGTTGCTGAATTTCGAGTATTGGCGCAATTCTTTCTTTAAATAACGTTGCATCAAGCGTTGCTTGAATTGCAGCTACCTCTAATGGCGCTTTTTCTTTCAAAAAATAGGTAGGAAAAGTCGCAGACGAAACTAAGTAATCTTCTGTAGATAGGACTGTCACATTGGGTAAATGGGCGACCCCTTTTTGCACCATTGCGAAACGTGCTTCTTTTGAAAACAGCGATTTATCTTCAGATAAAACAAACACATAAACGTGCGGACTTTCTTTGGCTGCTTTTTCGACTAAGTACTGATGGCCTTTCGTAAAAGGATTTGCATTCATGACAATGCTACTGGCTGGCCCTGCTTTTTTATGCTGTGTCAGGTAATCAAGATAATCGGCAAAATCTGGTTTGCCTTGCTCCATAAATAGCACCTCTTGATTCGCAACCACTTTTTGAAAGCCTAGCGACTGAAAAATTTGTTCATTTTTTGGTTTTGTATACAAAAAACTGTGTAATTGGTTTTCTTCTCTCAGTTTTTCAAGTAGATGAACCACCAATTGGGTTAACAAATTTTCAGATTGATATTTTTTACAAACGGCCACGCACTTAATCGTTTTTCCTGAAAGCGAGCCAGAGGCGATTAATGCTGTGTCATCATATATGCCAACGGTGTAATCAAGTGCTTCTGTCGTTTGCAATTCGGCTTTTTCCATTAATTCGCGCCAAGCTTGATAAGCTTTTTTATCTTTTTGCAACCAGATTCTTTTCATTGTATATACGCTGCTCACAGCAATAACCTCCTTTATTTTTTAATTGGAAATAATTTTGTTAGTAATTTAGACGCTAGATAAATGATAAATAAAACAACGAAAACGCCGCCCCAACCAAAACCTAACAGTTCAAAAGCAATTTTTAAATCTTCCATGTTAACAGACATGTATTCGTTCTCCTTTCCGTCCTATGTTAAAAAGGCTAATAGTAAGCCGCCAGCAATTACAGAAGCGATTTGTCCTGAAACGTTGGCACCAGCAGCATGCATTAAAATAAAGTTTTGTGGGTCTTCATCTGTAGCCATTTTTTGAATGACCCGACTAGACATTGGGAAAGCGGAAATACCCGCAGCACCAATCATTGGATTGATTTTTTCTTTTCTAAATAAATTCAAGAATTTAGCAAAAAGCACGCCGCCGACTGAGTCCATAATAAAGGCGACTAACCCTAAGCCAATAACCATCAATGTATCGACTTTTAAGAACTCTGCATAGTTCATGCTAACGGAAATAGATAGTCCTAGCAAGATACTAATAATATTTACCAATTCATTTTGAGCTGTAATGGATAAACGATCCAAAACGCCACATTCTCTTAATAAGTTCCCAAACATTAAGAAACCAACTAATGGTAATGACACCGGCGCAATTAACCCTGCGACAATCGTAATAACAACCGGGAAAAGAATTTTCGCTGTTTGAGAAACTTCACCGGCCCGATAAGTCATACGGATACGACGTTCGGCTTTCGTCGTCACTGCTTTAATCGCTACTGGTTGAATAATCGGAACTAACGCCATGTAGGAGTAAGCGGCAACCATTATGGCCCCCATGTATTTTGAATGTAAGGTATTTGCTACGAAAATAGACGTTGGACCATCAGCGGCACCAATAATCCCAATCGAAGCAGCATCGTTTAAATCAAAACCTAATAAAACAGCCATAATAACTGTAAAGAAAATCCCAAACTGTGCAGCGGCACCAAACATCAACATAAACGGATTTTGTAACAATGGCCCGAAATCAATCATTGCCCCAATCCCAATAAATAATAATAACGGGAATAACTCTGTTTTTATTCCAAAATCAAAAAGAACATTAAACGGACCTGGCTCGCCGCCAGCGCTCAATACGCCGGAATTAGGAAAGTTCACTAAAATCGTTCCTAAACCCATCGGCACTAAAAGTGTTGGTTCATACTCTTTTTTTATTCCTAAATACATTAATAGTCCACCAATCAGCATCATCACAATGCGTCCTGGTTCTTGGCCCATTCCTATAACACCTTGAATCAGTGTCTCCACACAAATCACTTCCTCTTCTTAAATTAATTCTAGTTAATTGTTATTAATGGTTCCCCTGGGTTCACAATTTGGCCTTGGGTAACATGAATTCCTGTTACCGTACCTGCTTTTCCTGCAACGATTTCATTTTCCATCTTCATTGCTTCTAAAATTAACAATGGTTGGTTCTCAGACACCGTATCACCAACATTGACTAATACTTTTAACACAGTTCCTGGCATTGGCGCAGGCATTGCATCTGCTCCTGCTAGGGCGGCTGGCTGTGCTGCTGGCGCTGGGGTTTCTTCAACAGCAGGGGCTGGTGTTTCTGTCGTAGCAACTGGCTCTGTTGGTTGTGGCGCAACAGGTGCTGGTTGTGGGACGCCACCGATTTCTTCCATCTCGACTAAATATTCTTTCCCATCAATTGAAATTTTAAATTTGCGTAACATAATGATCCTCCTCAAGGTTTTGTTTTGAAATTCTTTTGACAACTAGCTGAGACTCTTCTGAAAGCTCTGCAGCTATACTGGCTGCAATAATGGCAACTTCTTTTGCTTCTGGATTTCGTTTTGCGATTTTTTTGATAACAAAACGACTTTCTGGAAACTCTCCTGCTGCGATGGCAGTGGCCACAATACTTACCAATTGATATTCTTTTGGCTCAGCAGGAATATATGCTGGTATATCTATCCATCGCTTTTCCAAGTTATCCGCTTCACGTTGGATAACGCTTTCATTAATCTCGGTATCCTGTGTGTGTTGCTCTTTCTTGAATAAGGACTTAAATAGGCCCATATTGTCTCTCCTTTCACTAATTCTTGGTATACGTTCATTATAGAAAAAACCATTAAAAAACCTAGTGAAAACACTAGCTCAGATTGTTCTTTTATTGTTTATTTTGCGAAAAAAACTCTGTAAACATTGGTATATAAGCATTTATCAGCTGTTAAGATTCTATTAATATTATATTAAGTTATTAATAAGAATTTGATTGTTGAATTGTTTTTTTGATGTTCTTTTTGTTTTAGGCTATTTATTCTCTGCGAAAGTTTGTATATTCTCACACTATAGACAAACACAAAAAATATTTTTTGTTGTAAACAAGAATACTGTGAAACATTTCTCATGGCTATTCTTTTTTATTAACACCGGTTGTTAACGCTTACAAAAAAGTTCTAAAAAAGAAAGGAAGAAAAACATGTTACTCACTATTTTAGCTTATGGTATGATTATCATCTTTATGTATGTAATCATGAAAAAGAAATTGTCACCGTTTACATCTTTAGTAATTATTCCTCTTATTTTTACTTTGATTGCAATTGCAACTGGAGTAGCGAGTCCGCCACCTGGTGCTGACGGTGTTGTCCCTGAAGTCAACATTGGGAATTTCGTCTTAGATGGGATTTCAACTACTTCAAAAACTGGTATTATGTTATTATTTGCCATTCTTTACTTCTCTATTATGTTGGATGCTGGTTTGTTTGACCCAATCACTAAAAAAATGATTTACTTTGCTAAAGGCGATCCAATGAAAGTCTTGATGGCTACTGCGGTAGTTGCTGCTGCTGTTTCCTTAAACGGAGATGGAACAACTACAACCTTGATTTGCTGTTCTGCGTTTATTCCCATCTACAAAAAACTTAATATGAAATTGATGAATTTAGGTGTGCTTGTTATCTTACAAAACACCATTATGAACTTATTACCTTGGGGCGGTCCAACAGCTCGTGCCATGGCCGTACTAGAAGTTGATGCCGATATTCTTTCTTATTTAGCACCTGGTATGATTTTATCTGTATTGTATGTTATCTTCTTTGTTGCTTATCGCATGGGGAAAAAAGAACGTGCTCGCTTAGGCGTGACAACGCTTACTGATAAAGAATTGGAAGAAATGACTATTGTTAACGATCCTGAGTTATTAGAAATTCGTCGTCCAAAGAATTTTGCATTCAATGGTATTTTAACGATTGTCTTAATCGGTTGGTTAGTCCTAAGTTCATTCGTTGGTCAATTAGGTTTGCCTTCGTGGATTGAAATGCCACCGTTATTATTATTCCTAATTGGTACTTGTATCGCTTTAATGATCAACTATCCAAAATTAAAAGATCAAAGCAGCCGTATCAGTGCAAATGCTGGTGATGCTGTGCAAGTAGTTATCTTAGTTTTTGCTGCTGGCGTCTTCATGGGCTTATTCCAAGGTTCTGGTATGGCCAATGCCTTAGCAAATAGCTTTGTTAATATTATTCCAAAACAATTAGCCGGCGCTTGGGGCTTAGTGATTGCGTTCATTTCAGCACCAGGAACATTCTTTATTTCAAACGACGGTTTCTATTTCGGTGTCTTACCAGTCCTAGCAGAAGCTGGACGTTCTTATGGATTTGACAATATGTCTATGGCTTTAGCTTCCTTAATGGGGCAAGCGTTCCACTTATTAAGTCCATTAGTGGCATTTATTTACTTGCTATTACGTTTAACTGGTTTAGATATGGGCCAATGGCAAAAAGAATCAGCAAAATATGCCTTAGGAATTTTCGTTATTTTCGTTGTTACAATTGTTGCTTTAGGTCACATGCCTTTATTTATTCCACAAAATTAAACGTCGTCGCTGAAACCGTAGGAGTGCCTTTTCTCCTCGGTTTTCTTTTCATTTTGTCTTTTCTTGCGTTATATTTTCATTTTTAATATTATATTTATTATCTATAAAAATAATCTATAGGGAGGTGCCTCATATGAATCCAACGGTTGAAGCAGTAAAACGGAACTTAGATTTAACCAGCAGTAAACCTCTAAAAATTTGTACCTACGAAGCCTTTAAAAAAACCATTATTTTAGGGGATATTCCTGCGGGTGAACGGATTAACGAAAAAGAATTTTCCGAGCAATTAAACATTAGTCGGACGCCCATTCGCTTTGCTTTACAAGAATTGGTCAAAGAACAATTGGTGGAACATATACCTATGGTGGGTATCGTGGTTAAAGGGATTAGTATGAAAGATGCTTATGAAATTTATGATATTCGTAAATCTTTGGACACTTTAGCAACCATTAAAGCCATGGAACTCATGACACCAGAAGATTTTGATGAATTGGAAGCCTTACTTCTCGAAGGAGAACAATACAATAAAAATAACCAAGTAGATGACTTACTACAGAACTTTTCAGATTTTAATTCCTTTATTTATACTAAGAGTCAGATGCTACGTTTAAAAAAAATTGTGACTGATCTCCATGCTTACTTAATCTATTTCAGAGATATTGCGATTCGTGCCTCAGAACGTCGTAGTATTGCCCTAGAAGAACATTGGTTAATTTTCCGCGGAATGAAAACAAAGAATATTGACCAGATCACACTTTTAACCCATGAACATCTAAATCGTTCGCTTCAATTTATTTTGAAAGAAATGGAACGTCGGCAAATTGAATAAGCAAAAAGACCCGCAGTCGCTCGTGCAACTGCGGGCCTTTTTTCATTTTTTTTGTACGCAACCATCTGGCGTAAAGGTATAACCAATGCCCCAAACGGTCCGAAGGTAACAAGGTTCTTTCGGGTTTTCTTCTAATTTACTTCGTAAACGATTAATAAAAACCATAATCGTATTCGCATCGACATCCCCAGTACCCCAAACACTGCTGTAAATTTGTTCTTTAGAGAATACTTGCTCGGGATTCTCCAGAAAAAATTGAATTAATTGAACTTCTTTCGAAGACAATGAAATAGGTAAATCCTTTTTAAATAGTTGATAACGACCATAATCAAAACGGAAATCGCCTACCTGTAGCTCTTCTTTTTTATAAACATTCAATTGTTTTCGAATCATTCGAGCTCGATTCAACGAAGCAATCACCTGAGCCTTAAAAACATTCAAGGAAAAAGGTTTCGTTATATAACTATCCACGCCCATTTCCAAGGCTGCGATGATATCCTCTTCTTCTTTTTTGCTACTAAAAAAGATAATTGGCACTAGTGGATATTTCTCTCTAATCATTTGGACTAAGTAGTAACCATCGCTGTCATGTTCCAAGTTATCATCTAAAATGAACAAATCAAAGGTAACTCTGGACACGATATCTTTTGTTTTTTCAATTGATTCACTTTGGTAAATAAGAATACCTGTTGATTGTAATGCTTTCCAAATCAAGCGACGAACTGCTGCATCATCATCTACAACCAGTATTTTCTCCGTACGCATACCTGTTGCTCCCCCTACGTCTCTTTACAAAACTTTTTCATTTGAATTTACTACTGGAGTAATTACTGATTATCATAACATAAAAAAAGAAACGGAGACGGCTAAAAAATCATTTAACTGGGAAAGAGCCTGGAACAAAACCTGATAAACGGCGGGAACAGAACCAACACTACGCGTTGCTCCGATCTCAACAACTTCTAAGAGCTAAAGCTCTAAGAGTTGAAGGTCCTTCGGAAATAAGCCGAAATTGTTGAGAATCACGAAGAACGTAGTGATTCGATGATGAACAATACCTACTTGGTCTCCAAAAATTAAAAAGCAATTTTCGGAAATTCCTTCTTATTTCTCGGAGCTAAACGGTTCCGTCCCGACCTCTGTTTAAAAATACTTCTTAACTGGTTCAACCACTAAATACCGATAAGGTTCATCCCCTTCAGAATGGGTTTTGATTTGCTCATCTTTACTTAGCGTGTGATGAATTTGTTTTCTTTCAAAAGCCGGCATTGGTTCCAAGAAGACTGGCCGCCCAGTGCGTTTGGCTTTTTCCGCGGTGCGTTTCGCTAAACGTTCCAAAATTTCATGACGTTTTTCACGATAATTTCCGACATTCACAACAATCGATAGCTTATTGCTTGCAATGCGGTGAATAAAGACTTGCGCTAAATACTGTAACGCATTTAACACTTTTCCGTGTTTTCCAATTAAGATACCTTGTTTTTCTGTTTCTAAATGGAAGATAATATTGCCATTCTCGCGCGCTATGCGAACCATGGCAGGGGCGTTCAGTTCATTTGAAATATTCGTTAAATACATCGCTAATTCAGTAATAGCAGCTTCGTCTTCCAGATTTTCTAAAGAATGTGTTGATTCCTCTGAGAGACTAGGAATTGCTTCGGTTAATTCCTCAACTGCTTCTTCCACTGCTTTTGCTTCATCGGCAACAACAATATCTTCCACTGTTTCTTCGACCGCTTCTGTGACTTGCTCACTAATCGTTGGTTCCATTGAAATTTGGGCAAGTTTTTTTCCTAGACCTAAAAATCCTTTTTTTCCTTCGTCTAACACATCAATTGTAACATCCTCTTTGGTTAAACCAAGTGCTTGTAAGCCTTTCTGCGTTGCTTCTTCGATTGTATTTCCTTCATAAATCGGCATCTGAACGACCTCCTTTATTTTTTCTTCCCTTTTTTCTTAGGACTTTTTGCTCGTTCAAGCGCTCGCTCCCGTGCTTTGGCTTGACGTGCTGCTTCCTCCCGCTCTTTACGGATTTTGAATGGATTGTTTAATAACAATGTTTGCCCTGTTTGGAAGGCATTTGAGACCACCCAGTAAAGAGATAAACTGCTGGCTAATGAAATCCCCATAAAGAAGATCATCGCTGGCATAACGTAATTCATAATTTTCAGTGAGGCATTTGTTTCTAGTTGGCTCATACTTGAAAGATACGTACTAGCAAACGTAAAGACAGCCGCTAAAATCGGTAAAATTAAATACGGATCCGGCTTATCGAGGCTTAACCACAAGAACGTTCCTTCTTTTAACTCAGGCACGCGTGAAATGGCTTGATACAAAGCCATCATGATTGGTAGTTGAACCAACAGTGGTAAACAGCCAATGTAAGGATTCACATTATTCTCTGCATACAAACGTTGCTGTTCTTCTCGGAATAAGCGTTGTGTTTCAGGATCTTTTGAAGAATATTTTTGTTGCAAGGCCTTTAATTGCGGTTGCAACTCTTGTGTTTTACGCATACTCTTCGTTTGGAAATGCATCAACGGCAATAAAATAATCCGGATGACTAACGTAAATAGGATAATCCCAATTCCGACACTGCCGCCTAATGATAGGAACTTAATCGCTTGGGCAAAATAATAAACAATGTATCGATCCCAAATTCCTGTACTACTTTCACTTACGGGCGCGGTTCCGCAGGCGGATAAAACAAAGACTAAGGTCACTAACCCAGCCATTAATAATAAGCGCTTATACTTCTTCACTACTCAATTCCCTCTCTTACATCTAATATTTTAGCTAAATTTAACACATGTGTTAAATTAGCTTTCACTTCTTCAGACGATAACTTTTCCAATCCTGGACGTGCAATCACGATAAAATCAATTTCTGGAGAGATACGGTCTTTTAATTGAAATAAACTCGCGCGGATTTTCCGCTTCACAGCATTCCTTGTGACCGCGTTTCCAATTTTCTTCCCAACAGAAATCCCCACTCGAAAATGGGCTTGTTGTGGTTTCTCTAAAACGTACACCACGAAACGACGATTTGCACAAGATTGTTTTTTATTAAACACCTGTTGAAATTCTTTTTCTTTCTTGACACGGTAGGACTTTTTCATCGGCATCCCTTTGTTTCTATATTTTTTTACTTCTTAATAATAATAGCATATTTCCGCTCTTTTTTAGTAGCCTTTTCTATAGAATCCTGCTTTCTTTTATTGAAAACAGAAAAAGAACCCTTAGTTATCTTCACATCTTCCAAAAAATTATGGAGATAACTAAGGGTTCTTAGAAATTGACTGTTTAAAAGACCAGACCATCATTAAGCAGAAATAACTTTTCTACCTTTACGACGACGGCTTGCTAATACGCGACGGCCATTTTTAGTGCTCATACGTTTACGGAATCCGTGAACTTTTTGGCGTTTACGTTTGTTTGGTTGATACGTTCTTTTCATGCAATTACACCTCCTGAAATTGTAACTATCCATCAATATATAGACATACTTTGATAGTATAACGAGTAATGGGGTCTTTTGTCAATAAAATTTAAGAAATATTTCCTGAGAAAGATTCGTTTCAATTATCCACAAATTAAATTTTCCTGTGAGTAGCTTGTGGATAGTTTTCCACATTTTTTTCTGTTCACAGCCATTTTTCCACTAGTTTTACACAAAAAAACAGCCTGTTAAAAAGTTTTACACAGGTGTTTTTTCAGCTGTTGATAAGTTCTTTAAACATGATTGTGTCAAGCTTAATTATTCTCAACTTTTTGTGGATAACTCATTCAACAACCACTTTCTTCCGCAAGTGTCGACACCCTGTGGAAAACTTTTTTCACCCTTGTGTACTTTTTTTCCACATTGAACAATTGCTTGTGGAAAAAGTTTTAAAAAAATGCTAAAATCGACTATGCTCATTCTTTTAAGTTATCCACATTTTTTAGATAACCAAAATTTAAACATATAGGAGGTCACTGTATGCCCGACGTGGAAAGTTTTTGGCATAGCCTTGAAGAAGCCTATCAAGCGATTTTGTCGGCGCCAAGTTTTGATGCTTGGATTAAAACCACACGCCCTTTGAAATTAGACAACAATCAATTGTGGCTAGAAGTCCCTTCTGCAGTTCATCGTGATTACTGGGAAAAAAATCTTTCGGCAAAAATTGTCGAAACTGGATTTAAATTGACCGGTGCAGAAGTGATGCCCCATTTTGTTGTTGCCGATGAAAAAGACGCAGCACTGGCACAAGAACTCGAAGAACCTGCCGAAGAAGAAGTTGTTTTTAGTGAACAAAGTAAAAAAGCGATGCTTAATCCTAAGTACACTTTCGACACCTTCGTTATTGGTAAAGGAAACCAAATGGCGCACGCTGCAGCGCTTGTTGTTGCCGAGGATCCTGGTTCGATTTACAATCCCCTTTTCTTCTATGGTGGTGTAGGGTTAGGGAAAACCCATTTGATGCATGCTATTGGTCATCAAATGTTAGTGAATCAACCAGATGCCAAAGTCAAATATGTTAGTAGCGAAACGTTTACGAATGAATTTATCAACTCAATTCAAACAAAGACATCCGAACAATTTCGGAAAGAATATCGCAATGTTGACTTATTATTAGTCGATGATATTCAATTTTTGGCGGAAAAAGAAGCAACATTGGAAGAATTTTTCCATACCTTCAACGATCTTTACAATGAAAATAAACAAATTGTTTTAACAAGTGATCGCCCGCCGAATGATATTCCAAAATTACCTGAACGATTAGTTTCTCGCTTTGCTTGGGGTTTGTCTGTCGATATCACCCCGCCTGATTTAGAAACACGGATTGCAATTTTGCGCAAAAAAGCAGATGCCGAGCGTTTAGAAATTCCGGATGATACACTAAGTTATATCGCTGGTCAAATTGATTCCAACATCCGTGAATTAGAGGGTGCTTTGGTCCGTGTTCAAGCCTTTGCAACTATTAATGGAGAAGATATTACCACTAGTTTAGCGGCGGACGCCTTGAAATCTCTAAAATCAGTTGGTAGTAAAAATCAATTGTCCATTTTACAAATTCAAGAAGAAGTATCCAAATATTATCATGTGCCTCTTAAAGATTTAAAAGGGAAAAAACGGGTGAAAACAATTGTGGTTCCTCGTCAAATCTCAATGTATCTTGCTAGAGAAATGACCGACAATTCCTTGCCAAAAATTGGTGCCGAATTTGGCGGCAAAGATCATACAACGGTGATTCATGCGCACGAAAAGATTCAGCAATTATTGGAAAAAGATCCAGCGATTCAAAAAGAAGTCAGTGAAATTAAAAATTTATTGAACTCTTAGGATGTGGAAAACTAAACAAAAAAGAACAAAGTTATCCACAACTTATACACAAGTGGATAACTTAGTAAAATCAATGCCTTTTTGACTTTTCCACAGAATCAACATGCCCTATTACTTTTATTATTTATTTATATATAATATACAAAACAGTGGCGTACAAAATTAGAACGTATTGAAAATACTTAAAAAGGAGTTTACATTATGAAATTAACGGTCAAACGAAGTGTCTTTTTACAAGAATTACAAACTGTTCAACGAGCAATTTCTTCTAAAACAACGATTCCAATCTTAACAGGTGTTAAAATTGTGTTATCAGAAGATGGCTTATCACTTACTGGGAGTAACGCGGATATTTCAATTGAAAGTTTTTTAAGTAAAGATGATGAAAAAGCTCAAATGACCATTGAACGCACAGGTAGCATCGTTTTACAATCTCGTTTCTTTGGCGAAATTATTCGTAAATTACCAGAAGATATGTTCACAATGGAAGTTCTAGATAACAATCAAGTTGCAATTACTTCAGGAAAAGCTGATTTTACGGTTAATGGATTAGATGCTGACAATTATCCGCACTTACCAGTAATTGATACTCAAAACCAAATGAAATTACCTGTTCATTTATTGACAAAAATTATTAGTGAAACAGGTTTTGCTGTATCGATGCACGAAAGTCGTCCAATTTTAACTGGGGTTCACTTTATTTTAGAAAATCAAAAATTACTTGCCGTTGCGACAGATTCACATCGTTTAAGTCAACGTGTGATCCCGACAGAACAAGCAGTAGAAGACTTTAACATTGTAATTCCAGGAAAAAGTTTAACTGAACTTTCTCGTTCATTAACCAATGAAGAAGAAATGGTTGAAATCAGCATTATGGAAAACCAAGTGCTATTTAAAACAGAAACAATGTACTTCTATTCTCGTTTGTTAGAAGGAAATTATCCTGATACCAACCGTTTAATTCCAACTAGCCATAACACGCAAATTGAATTTTATGTACCAGAATTGCTTTCAGCAATCGAACGTGCCTCTTTACTTTCTCATGAAGGACGTAACAATATTGTTCGCCTTTCAATTTCACCAGATTCTGTTGTTTTATATGGAAATTCACCTGAAATTGGAAAAGTCGAAGAAGCTTTAAACTATGAAAATGTTTCTGGTGAAGCGTTGGATATTTCTTTCAACCCAGATTATATGAAAGATGCGTTGCGAGCGTTTGGCGATATGAATATTACCGTGAAATTCCTTTCTCCAATTCGTCCGTTTACATTGGAGCCAACCGAAACAGAACTAGATTTCATTCAACTAATTACACCGGTTCGTACAAATTAATCATGTTTAAAAAAGACCTTCGGAAAATCACTATGATTGCCGAAGGTTCTTTTTTGTCGTCTATTTAAAGTCGATAAACGCTGCTAGATAAGCTTTTTAAAACTAGAATAGCTTTTACGCTAATGTTATTGTGAATGTTTGAACTATCGTTTGACGAATAAATTCTGCCTTTTTTTTCGTGGATAAAGAAAAAAAGCCCTTTAATTTTTCGTTTAAGAGCTGTTCATTTTTTTATGAACATTTCCTAGTGAAAGAAGTTTACGTTGCTTAAAACGACGCTCAGACCTCTACAAGCTACTTTTCTTCAATGCATGCCCTCTTCGTTTGTCTTTGAGTTACCCCAAATTGTTTTTTAGTTAAACGCTACTCGTCATTTCTGCCAAATCAGGCCCCTTTTTCTCAAGAAAATATCAATTTCCGTTTTAAAATGCTTTTTAAGAGTTTTTTTATCCTAATAATATTTTCGGTCATTTAGAATTAAAATTGCTTAGAATGAAAATTAGACAGATAAATTTGTTTTCTCTTATGAAAAAGGGTATAATATATATGAGAACGTATTAGAAAAAAGAGGGATGCACATTGAAAAAAACGTTTGTTTTAGCAACTGAGTATATAACGCTTGGTCAGTTTCTTAAAGAAATCAACGTCATTGGTAGTGGCGGCCAAGCCAAATGGTATTTGGCAGACAATAGCGTGTTTGTTGATGGCGAGTTGGAAAATCGTCGCGGACGGAAACTTTATGCGGGCATGATGATTGAGATACCTGAAGAAGGTACTTTTTTTATGGTGAAAAACGGAAACGAGTCCGACGATGCGGCTGAATGAGCTGACACTTCAGCATTATCGTAATTATGAAACAGTCAGCTTAGATTTTCCAAAAACGTTAAATCTTTTTTTAGGCGAAAACGCCCAAGGAAAAACCAACTTGTTAGAAAGCATTTATGTTCTAGCAATGACACGAAGTCATCGAACCAGCAATGAAAAAGAATTAATTGGCTGGGAACAAGCAGCAGCTAAAATTAGCGGTGTGGTTGAAAAAAAGACAGGCACCGTGCCGTTGGAAATTTTAATTTCCAACAAAGGACGTAAAACCAAGGTTAATCACATTGAGCAAAAAAGGCTCAGTGCGTACATTGGGCAACTGAATGTTATTTTATTTGCCCCAGAAGATTTATCTTTGGTGAAAGGCTCACCTCAAGTCCGCCGGAAATTTATTGACATGGAACTCGGACAAGTGAGTCCTATTTATCTTTATGATCTTGTCCAATATCAGTCTGTTTTAAAGCAACGGAACCAATACCTAAAACAACTAGCTGAAAAGAAACAAACAGATACTGTTTATCTGGATATTTTGACAGAGCAGCTAGCTGAATTTGGCGGGAAAGTTCTATACGCTCGGTTAGGTTTTCTTAAAAAATTAGAACACTGGGCAAACTTACTCCATCAAAAAATTAGTCATGGACGCGAAACGCTCACCATTGACTACGCATCAAGCATCCCAATTGACAACACGGATCTTTCCTTAGAAGCACTTCAAAATCAATTGCTCCAACAATTAATGAACAATCGTAAGCGTGAATTGTTTAAAGCGAATACTTTTTTAGGCCCTCATCGTGACGATTTGCTATTTATTGTCAATGGTCAAAATGTTCAAACGTATGGCTCACAAGGCCAACAACGAACGACAGCTTTAAGTATTAAATTGGCAGAGATTGATTTGATGCATTCAGAAACAGGAGAATATCCTGTGTTATTACTAGATGATGTCATGAGTGAATTAGATAATGAACGTCAAATTCACTTGTTAGAAACGATTGAAGGCAAAGTTCAAACGTTCTTAACGACAACTAGTTTAGATCACATAAAAGACAAGCTAACAGTTGAACCAGATATTTTTTATGTTCAACAAGGCAAGATAGAAAGGAATTCAGCGACATGACAGAAGAAGAAAAAAACATGAGAGAACGTGCGCAAGAATATGACGCTAGTCAGATTCAAGTTTTGGAGGGCTTAGAAGCTGTCCGGAAACGTCCTGGTATGTACATAGGTTCTACTAGTGGCGAAGGGTTACACCACTTAGTATGGGAAATCGTTGACAACTCTATCGACGAAGCCTTAGCAGGATTTGCTAAATCAATTCAAGTAATTATCGAACCAGACGATAGTATTACTGTTATCGATGATGGTCGTGGAATTCCAGTCGGGATTCAAGCCAAAACAGGTCGCCCAGCTGTGGAAACAGTGTTTACAGTGCTACATGCCGGCGGGAAATTTGGCGGTGGCGGCTATAAAGTATCAGGTGGCTTGCACGGTGTTGGTTCCTCTGTTGTTAATGCTTTATCGACCAGTTTAGATGTTCGTGTTTATAAAGATGGCAAAGTGTATTACCAAGAATATCGTCGTGGTGCGGTTGTTGATGATCTAAAAGTTATCGAAGAAACGGATCGTCACGGAACTACTGTTCACTTTATTCCAGATCCTGAAATTTTTACAGAAACAACCGTTTATGATTTTGATAAATTAGCAACACGGGTTCGTGAATTAGCCTTTTTAAATCGAGGCTTACACATTTCAATTGAAGACCGTCGTGAAGGACAAGAAGATAAAAAAGAGTATCACTATGAAGGCGGGATTAAGAGTTATGTTGAGCATTTAAATGCCAATAAAGACGTTATTTTCCCAGAGCCAATCTTCATTGAAGGAGAGCAACAAGATATTACAGTGGAAGTGTCAATGCAGTATACAGATGGCTACCACTCAAATATTTTAAGTTTTGCCAACAATATTCATACTTATGAAGGCGGAACGCATGAATCTGGTTTTAAAACTTCTTTAACACGTGTGATTAATGACTATGCACGTAAACAAAAATTGATGAAAGAAAACGATGAAAAATTAACTGGGGAAGATGTTCGTGAAGGTTTAACCGCAGTGGTTTCCATCAAACATCCAGATCCTCAATTTGAAGGACAAACGAAAACGAAATTAGGGAACTCAGAAGTACGGACCGTTACGGATCGTTTATTCTCAGAATACTTTACAAAATTCTTAATGGAAAATCCAACAGTCGGCAAACAAATTGTCGAAAAAGGCATGTTGGCCTCAAAAGCTCGTTTAGCCGCTAAAAGAGCCCGTGAAGTCACCCGTCGTAAAGGCGCGTTAGAAATTAGCAACTTGCCAGGGAAGCTGGCTGATTGCTCAAGTAAAGATCCGGAAAAATGCGAATTATTTATCGTCGAAGGAGACTCGGCCGGCGGTTCAGCAAAACAAGGCCGTAGCCGTGAATTCCAAGCCATTTTACCAATTCGTGGGAAAATCTTGAATGTCGAGAAAGCCAGCATGGATAAAATTTTAGCCAATGAAGAAATTCGGTCATTATTTACAGCTATGGGAACAGGCTTCGGCGAAGATTTCGATGTTTCTAAAGCACGTTATCACAAACTAGTGATTATGACCGATGCCGATGTCGATGGTGCGCATATTCGAACGTTGTTATTAACCTTGTTCTATCGCTTCATGCGGCCAATTGTTGAAGCTGGTTATGTGTATATTGCCCAACCACCACTATATGGTGTGAAACAAGGGAAAAACATCACCTACGTTCAACCGGGCAAACATGCTGAAGAGGAACTAGCAAAAGTGTTAGAAGAATTACCTGCTTCACCAAAACCAAGTGTTCAACGTTACAAAGGTTTGGGTGAAATGGATGATCACCAACTTTGGGAAACAACAATGGACCCAGAAAAACGATTAATGGCGCGAGTGAGTGTCGATGATGCCATTGAAGCTGACCAAATTTTTGAAATGCTAATGGGCGATCGTGTGGAACAACGTCGTGCGTTTATCGAAGAAAATGCCCATTACGTGAAAAACTTGGATATTTAATGTGTCGCAACGTTGTAAGAGACGCTAGAACATATATTTAGAGGGGAAAAAATTCATGAGTGAAGAAATTAAAGAAAACATTCAAGACGTCAATCTGACCAGCGAAATGAAAGAATCTTTCATTGACTACGCAATGAGTGTTATCGTAGCCCGCGCGTTACCTGACGTTCGTGACGGTTTAAAACCTGTTCATCGCCGAATCTTATATGGAATGAACGAATTAGGGGTAACCCCTGATAAACCACACAAAAAATCAGCCCGGATTGTTGGGGATGTTATGGGTAAATATCACCCCCATGGGGACATTGCGATTTACGAATCAATGGTGCGGATGGCACAACCTTTTAGTTATCGGGCTATGTTAGTTGACGGCCACGGAAACTTCGGTTCTGTCGATGGTGACGGCGCTGCCGCTATGCGTTATACCGAAGCACGTATGAGTAAAATTGCTTTAGAAATGCTACGAGATATTAACAAAAATACAGTCGATTTCCAAGGAAACTATGATGATTCAGAACAAGAACCAGTAGTTTTACCTGCTCGTTTTCCAAACTTACTAGTTAACGGAACAACGGGGATTGCGGTGGGGATGGCAACAAATATTCCACCACATAATTTAAGTGAAGTGATTGATGCAACAAGTTTATTGATGGACAATCCTGATGTAACGACGAATGAATTGATGGAAGTGTTACCTGGACCAGATTTTCCAACAGGCGGTTTAGTGATGGGGAAATCAGGGATTCGCCGAGCATATGAAACAGGGAAAGGTTCGATTACTGTTCGTGCAAAAGTTGAATTGACTGAAATGCCGAATGGAAAAGAACGTATTTTAGTAACTGAATTGCCTTATATGGTGAATAAAGCCAAATTAATCGAACGAATTTCTGAATTACACAGAGATAAACGAATTGAAGGAATTACTGATTTGCGGGATGAATCTTCTCGTGAAGGCATGCGGATCGTCATCGATGTTCGTCGAGATGTGAGTGCCTCTGTTGTGTTAAACAACTTGTACAAAATGACTGCCTTACAAACATCTTTTGGTTTTAACATGTTAGCCCTTGAAAAAGGCGTACCGAAAATTTTAAGCTTGAAACGTATTTTAGAAAATTACGTCGAGCACCAAAAAGAAGTCATTACTCGCCGGACGATTTTTGACAAAAACAAAGCAGAAGCACGGGCGCATATTTTAGAAGGTCTACGAATTGCCTTAGATCATATCGATGAAATCATTGCCATTATCCGTGGATCACAATCAGATGACGAAGCAAAAGCAACGTTAATTGAACGCTTTGAATTTTCAGATCGTCAAGCGCAAGCGATTTTAGATATGCGTTTACGCCGTTTAACAGGCTTAGAACGCGACAAAATTGAAAATGAATATCAAGAGCTATTGAAATTCATTGCGGACTTAGAGGACATTTTAGCCCGCCCAGAACGCGTCATTGAAATCATTAAAACAGAGTTAAATGACGTTCGCACAAAATTTGGTGATGCACGACGCACAGAATTATTAGTAGGTGAAGTCTTAAGTCTTGAAGATGAAGATTTAATCGAAGAAGAAGAAGTCGTGATTACGTTAACCAATAACGGCTACATTAAGCGGATGGCAAACTCCGAATTCCGGGCGCAACGCCGCGGTGGACGTGGTGTCCAAGGGATGGGCGTTCATGATGATGATTTCGTGAAAAACCTAGTTTCTTGTTCAACACACGACACGTTATTATTCTTTACGAACACTGGGAAAGTTTACCGAGCAAAAGGTTACGAAATCCCTGAATACGGTAGAACAGCAAAAGGAATTCCAGTGATTAACTTACTGGGAATTGATTCTGCAGAAAAAATTCAAGCGATTATTTCTGTTGAAGGCAAAGCGGAAGCAGGTAAATACTTGTTCTTCACAACCTTAAAAGGAACCGTCAAACGGACAGCCGTAACAGCCTTTTCTAATATCCGTAGTAATGGATTAATCGCCATTAGCTTAAAAGAAGATGATGAGTTAGTTAACGTGGTAACGACTAATGGCAATCAGAAGATGATTATCGGAACACATGCAGGATACTCTGTCACGTTTGATGAAAATACTGTACGTGATATGGGCCGGACAGCATCAGGCGTTCGGGGAATCCGTCTCCGCGAAAATGATTATGTGGTCGGCGCAGCGATTCTGGATGAAAATAAAGAAGTCCTAGTCATTACTGAAAATGGTTATGGTAAGCGTACAAAAGCTTCTGAATATCCAGTTAAAGGACGTGGCGGTAAAGGGATTAAGACAGCAAATATCACTGAGAAAAATGGTCCATTAGCTGGTTTAACCACGGTCAATGGGGATGAAGATATCTTATTGATTACGAACAAAGGCGTCATTATCCGCTTTAACGTAGATTCTGTTTCTCAAACAGGACGCGCAACATTAGGGGTTCGTTTAATGAGAATGGAAGATGGTGCCAAAGTGGTAACAATGGCTGTTGTAGAACCAGAAGAAGTGGAAGAAGAAATCGTTGAAGTTGTAGAAACAACAGAAAACGAAACAACATCAGAAACAGAAGAATAACATAAAAAAGTTTCGCCAGTTGGCGAAACTTTTTTATTGGGGCTTTTCAAAACTATTTCTTGCTTTTGTCCATCAATTAGCATATAATTAGAGATTGTGAACTACCTTTTTAGGTATGTTCTCCTTGCTCTTAGCCAACTAAGAGCCTTGAAGTCCATAGGGAGGTGAAAATCAATGAGTCAAGATACGAAGTACGAAATCATGTACATTATTCGTCCGAACATTGATGAAGAAGCAAAAACTGCTTTAGTAGAACGTTTCGACACAATCTTAAAAGATAACGGAGCAGAAGTTATCGAATCTAAAGATTGGGAAAAACGCCGCTTAGCATATGAAATGAACGGATTCCGTGAAGGCATCTATCATATCGTTAATGTTACTTCTCCATCAACAGCTGGCGCAATCAACGAGTTTGATCGTTTAGCAAAAATCAATGACGATATTATCCGTCATATGATCGTGAAGGTAGAAGCATAATTTGTTTCACATGAAACATTTATTGACGAAAGGAGATGTTTTGAATGATTAATAACGTTGTATTAGTCGGAAGATTGACAAAAGATCCTGACTTACGTTACACCGCTAGTGGTTCAGCTGTTGCGACCTTTACACTTGCTGTAAACCGTAACTTTACGAATCAAAATGGTGACCGTGAAGCAGACTTTATCAACTGTGTGATTTGGCGTAAACCCGCAGAAACAATGGCTAATTATGCCCGTAAAGGTACATTATTAGGTGTTGTCGGAAGAATTCAAACTCGTAACTACGAGAACCAACAAGGTCAACGTGTCTACGTAACTGAAGTGGTTTGTGAAAACTTCCAATTGTTAGAATCTCGTTCTGCTTCAGAACAAAGAGGAACTGGCGGCGGTAGCTTTAATAACAACGAAAATGGTTATCAATCACAAAATCGTAGCTTTGGTAATAACAATGCCGGTTCTGGATTTAATAACAACAACAATAGTTTCAATCCATCATCTTCTCAGTCGCAAAACAATAACGGTATGCCTGATTTCGATAAAGATTCTGATCCATTTGGTGGCTCAGGTTCATCTATCGACATTTCAGATGATGATTTACCATTCTAAACGAATTTGATAGGAGGGAACAAGAATGGCACAACAAAGAAGAGGCGGACGTAAACGTCGGAAAGTCGACTATATCGCAGCAAACCACATCGAATACATCGACTATAAAGATACTGAATTGTTAAAACGATTCATTTCAGAACGTGGCAAAATTTTACCACGTCGTGTTACAGGTACTGGCGCTAAAAACCAACGTAAATTAACGATTGCTATTAAACGCGCACGTATCATGGGATTATTACCATTCGTTAGTGACGAACAATAATTTTATGACAATTTCCAGAACCAAAGAGCTTGCTCTTTGGTTCTTTTTTATCTTGACTAGTGTTTCACGTGAAACATAACAAGGTTCGCAGAATGAAGTGTTTTGTGATAAAATAAGGGATGAAATAACTAGTGAATCACCAGAGCAATACGCTCGTTGGAACAAGTCGCCTCAAAGGTCTGCAGAAAGATTGGAGGCAAAAAAATGCAAAAGAAGAGAATTCAAAAAAACGGTTTCTTAATTGTTGTGGGTCTTCTCTTAGTAGAATTTCTCCTCTATTTCTTACTAACAAATAAATGGCTGCTATTGGCGGTAATTATCGCATTAGATATCTTTCTCTTAGTGGTTATTCGGCTGTTGATTAGAGATGTAGAAATTACGAACGTAGAAAAGATTCAAGAAGCAAGTTCCATTGCTGAACAATCGTTGGATTATGTTGTGAATGAAGTACCTGTGGGGATTATTACGTATAACGGGGAAACACGCGCGGTAGAATGGCTTAATCCTTATGCTGCTTCTATTTTTAATAAAGACAATCAGCTAACATTAACCGCTAGCCAAGTTACGTCTTATTTAGAATTAGCAGAACGAAACCAAGATATCTTTACGATTGACGAAAATACCTATCGCTTTAGCGTCAATAAAGAACAACATACAATTACTTTTGAAGATATCACTAAAGAAAGTAATTTGTATCAAGAAAAAGTCGAAATGCAAACGGCTATTGGCATTGTGTCTGTCGATAATTATGATGATGTCACTGATACAATGGATGAGAAAGAAATTTCTTATTTGAATAGTTTCATTACGACGATGGTTTCTGATTGGATGGACCAATACAAAGTTTTTTATAAGCGAATCAACGCAGAACGTTATTTTTTCATTGCCCAATGGGAAGATATTCAAAAAATGATGGACGAAAAATTTTCTATTTTGGATACGATCCGTAAGGAATCAGCTAACCATGAAGTAGCCATTACGTTAAGTATGGGGATTGCTTATGGGGGGCCAACCTTAGATCAAACCGGGACCACGGCTCAAACAAACCTAGATACAGCTTTAGTTCGTGGTGGTGATCAAGTGGTTGTAAAAGAAGCCAAAGATGAAGCGAAGCCGTTATTTTTTGGTGGAAAAACGGCAGTAACGACGAAACGTTCCCAAGTACGTTCTCGCGCAATGAGCATGGCAATTAAGGGAATTATTGCGGAATCAGCTGACATCTATATTATGGGCCATCGTTATCCAGATATGGATGCGTTAGGTTCAGCATTTGGTGTTGCTCGTTTAGCCTCGTTTAATAATCGAAAAGCGTGGATTGTTTTAGATGAAAATGAAATCATTCCCGATGTCAAAAGAGTGTTAGAGGCGATTAAAGAGTACCCAGAATTAGAAGAGCGCATTATTAGTCCTAAAGAGGCCATGAAGCGCAAGAAAGAAAGTAGCTTATTAGTTATGGTAGATTACCATAAACCGTCTCTATCGATCTCACAAGAGCTCTATGAGCGTTTTGATAAAGTAGTAATCATTGATCACCATCGACGAGGAGACGAATTTCCAGCAAAACCCTTGCTTTCTTATATTGAATCTTCTGCCTCTTCTGCTTCAGAATTAGTCACAGAATTGATCGAATATCAAAGTAATAGCGCAAATAAACTGCAGGCCTTTGAAGCAACCATGATGTTGGCGGGAATTGTGGTTGATACGAAAAGTTTCAATACACGAACGACGGCGCGAACATTTGATGTGGCTAGTTATTTACGAACTTGTGGAGCAGACTCATCTTTAGTACAATATCTATTAAGTTCTGATCTTACAAGCTATCTGGAAATGAACAATTTAATCTCTAAAAGCGAATATGTCACAAAAGATACCGTCGTTGTTGCAGGGAGTGAAGACAAAGAATATGATAGTGTCACAGCTGCCAAAACAGCGGACACATTACTTTCTATGGCAGGGATTAATGCAGCATTTGTCATTACCAAGCGGACGGATCAACAGATTGGCATTAGTGCTCGGAGTAATGGTTCAATTAATGTCCAAATTATTATGGAAAATTTAGGTGGTGGCGGTCACTTTACTAATGCGGCAGTACAATTATCAAACGTAACAGTAGCAGAAGTAAAAGAGCAACTACTTGATGTAATTCGTCAAAATATTAATGAAATGTATGAACAGGAGTGAAGGAAATGAAAGTCATTTTTTTACAAGACGTTAAAGGAAAAGGAAAAAAAGGGGACGTAAAAGAAGTGCCAACTGGTTACGCCCAAAACTTTTTAATTAAAAATGGTTATGCGAAAGAAGCCAATAAAGGGAGCATGAGTGCGTTAGCGGGTCAAAAGAAAGCCCAAGAAAAACATGAAGCAGAAGTTTTAGCACAAGCAAAAGAAATGCAAGCCTTTTTAGAAGATGAAAAGACTGTTGTAGAGATCAAGGCAAAAGCTGGAGAAGACAGCCGTTTATTTGGCTCAATTCCTTCAAAACAAATTGCAGAAGCCTTAAACAAACAATACAATGTAAAATTGGATAAACGCAAAATCGAATTAGCCAACCCAATTCGTTCTTTAGGTTACACTAACGTACCAGTCAAACTACATCATGAAGTTACAGCGAAAATTAAGGTTCATGTCGTAGCGGAATAATACAATCGATAAAAAAGAAGCCGATTTCTCCGGCTTCTTTTTTATGCAAAATAAATTACTAGAATTATTTTTTATAATATTTAAAAATCAAATATACAACAATTTGAATTAAAGAAAATATTATATTTTTATTAATTGTATATTTTTTAAAATTGGAAAGTGAACTAAAAATAGAGAAATCAGCAGAGAAAAAATGTACTTTTTTTAATGAAATTGTGTTAAAATGGATAGACTAAATGAACCAGAAAGTAAGACATCGTGGGAGAGAACAAAATGAATGAATTATTGCAAGATAGGGTACCGCCACAAAATATTGAAGCGGAACAAGCCGTTTTAGGTTCTATTTTCTTAGATGCAGATGTGCTAATAGAAGCGATGGAATATGTGGAACCTAAAGATTTCTATCGTCGTAGTCATCAGTTGATTTTCCAAACGATGATGACCTTAAGCGACCGAAATGAAGCGATTGATGTGGTAACAATCAAAGATCGCCTAGAACAAGAGAATTTGTTAGAAGATGTTGGTGGACTAAGTTATCTGTCAGATTTAGCTTTAGCTGTGCCGACAGCTGCCAATGTCATTTATTATGCAAAAATTGTTGAACAAAAATCGTTGCTGCGCAACTTAATCCAAACCGCTACAGAGATTGTAACTAAAGGCTTTGAGCAAGGTGAAGATGTTGAATCTATTTTGGATGATGCAGAACGAAGCATTTTAGAAGTCTCCGAAAAGCGGAATCGTAGTGGCTTTTTATCAATTTCAGATGTTCTAAATACAACTATTGCGAATATTGACCAATTATACCAAAATGATGAAGAGATTACTGGTTTACCTACAGGCTATCAAGCATTGGATAAAATGACTGCCGGCTTGCAAGCGGAAGAGCTAATTATTTTAGCGGCCCGTCCAGCGGTAGGGAAAACCGCTTTTGCATTAAATATTGCCCAAAATGTCGGCACCAAAACAGATAAAGCTGTCGCTATTTTTAGTTTAGAAATGGGGGCAGAATCATTAGTGAACCGGATGCTTTGTGCAGAAGGATCCATTGAGGCCAGCCATTTAAGAACAGGGCAATTATCTGAAGAAGAATGGCAAAACTTAATTATTGCGATGGGTAGTTTGTCCCGTGCGAATATCTATATTGATGACACACCAGGGATTAAAATTACCGAAATTCGTGCGAAATGTCGTAAATTAGCACAAGAAAAAGGCAACCTAGGTCTAATTTTGATCGACTACCTACAATTGATTGAAGGAACTGGAAAAGAGAACCGCCAACAGGAGGTTTCTGATATTTCACGTCAATTAAAAAAATTAGCGAAAGAATTAAAAGTCCCAGTTATCGCTTTGTCACAGCTTTCTCGTGGCGTGGAACAACGTCAAGATAAACGTCCTGTGTTAAGTGATATTCGTGAATCAGGTTCCATTGAGCAAGATGCCGATATCGTTGCCTTTCTTTATCGTGATGATTACTACGATCGTGGTGAAGGAGAAGACGGCGATCATGAGCCACCAGAAGTTGACAATGTTGTAGAAGTCATCATTGAGAAAAACCGTAGTGGTGCGCGTGGAACGGTCGAATTACTTTTCATTAAAGAATATAATAAATTTTCTTCGCTTTCGCCGAGGACAGAATTTTAAAAAACGAACTCATTTTTTGAGTTCGTTTTTTTGCTTATTAAGGGATTAAAATCAGAGAGTAAAACACGAACAATATTCGTATATTTTATTATTTTACAAAAACATAACTAAAAATGTTCGTATTTTTGACAGAAACGCTTTTGATTGTGAAAGAATATTCGATTTTTACCCTTGAAAGGGACTGGTTTTACTGGTACAATGATTCAGGACAAAAAAATTATGAACGAGGTGTTCGAATGTCATCAGTAGTAGTTGTTGGAACGCAATGGGGCGACGAAGGTAAAGGAAAAATTACAGACTTTCTAAGTGAAAACGCAGAAGTGATCGCTCGTTACCAAGGCGGAGATAACGCCGGACATACCATTAAATTCGACGGCGTAACGTATAAATTACATTTAATTCCTTCAGGGATTTTCTATAAAGAAAAAATTAGTGTAATTGGTAACGGCGTAGTTGTGAATCCAAAATCTTTAGTAAAAGAATTAGCTTATTTAAAAGAAAATAATGTTGCCACTGATAATTTACGTATTTCAGATCGTGCCCATGTCATCTTGCCGTATCATATTAAATTGGATCAATTGCAAGAAGATGCGAAAGGTGAAAACAAGATTGGGACAACGATTAAAGGAATTGGCCCAGCCTACATGGATAAAGCAGCACGGGTGGGAATCCGTATCGCTGATTTATTGGATAAAGAAATTTTTGCGGAACGTTTGCAAATTAACTTAGAAGAAAAAAATCGTCAATTCGTTAAAATGTTTGATAGCGAAGCCATTGAATTTGATGATATTTTTGAAGAATACTATGAATACGGACAACAAATTAAACAATATGTTACAGATACTTCGGTTATTTTAAACGATGCATTAGATGCTGGAAAACGGGTTTTATTTGAAGGGGCACAAGGTGTCATGTTGGATATCGATCAAGGAACCTATCCATTTGTTACTTCCTCTAATCCAGTAGCTGGTGGCGTAACTATCGGTAGTGGCGTTGGTCCATCAAAAATTAATAAAGTGGTTGGTGTCTGCAAAGCGTACACTTCACGTGTCGGGGACGGCCCATTCCCAACAGAATTATTTGATGAAACAGGAGAAACCATTCGTCGTGTCGGTAAAGAATACGGAACAACAACAGGACGTCCGCGTCGTGTCGGTTGGTTTGATTCAGTAGTTATGCGTCATTCAAAACGTGTATCAGGGATTACGAACTTGTCATTAAACTCGATTGACGTGTTAAGTGGTTTAGAAACGGTGAAAATTTGTACAGCTTATGAACTTGATGGTGAATTAATTTATCATTATCCAGCAAGCTTGAAAGAATTAAGCCGCTGTAAACCAGTTTATGAAGAATTACCAGGTTGGTCTGAAGATATCACTGGTTGCAAAACTTTAGCCGATTTACCAGCTAATGCTCGTAACTACGTGCATCGGATTTCAGAATTAGTTGGTGTGCGCATTTCAACATTCTCTGTAGGTCCAGACCGTAACCAAACGAACGTTTTAGAAAGTGTTTGGGCACAAATTTAAGCAGATTTTTAAGAGAACGTAAAGGATGGCTTATGCCAGTTCAGCCTTTACGTTCTTTTTTAATTTTATATAAAAATGAAAAACTATGGTAAAATAAAAGAAAACATGAAGGGGGCAATTGTCCGTGAATTATCAATTAGTGACAGATTCTTGTTGTGACTTGCCGTATACATACTTAAAAGAAAACCAAGTACCTTTTATTAGCATGAATATTCAAATTGACGGGAAAGAATATCGCGATGATTTAGGTGAAACGTTTGATTATCAGAACTTCTTAACGGCTATTAAAAATGGAAGTATGCCCACTACCTCTCAAGTTAATGTAGGACGCTACAATGAATTTTTCCGTCCTTTTGTGGAGCAAGGGTTACCGGTGATTTATTTAGCTTTTTCATCTGGGTTAAGTGGCTCTTATCAAAGTGCGTTGCAATCAGTAGAGATGTTAAAAGAAGAGTACGATAATGTAGAAATTCATATTATTGACACAAAAGCAGCTAGCTTAGGTCAAGGGATGTTAGTCCGAGAAGCCATTCGATTACAAACAGATGGTCATTCATTAGGAGAAGTTGTTGCCTATCTTGAAGAGCAAAAAATGAAACTTCATTCGTGGGTAACGGTAGATGATTTAAAACATTTAGAACGTGGCGGACGGATTTCTAAAACAGCGGCAGCACTTGGTGGCTTAATGAACATTAAACCAATTATTCGCGTGGATGCGGCAGGCAAACTAGCATCCGTTGGTAAAACTCGTGGACGAAACAAGTCCTTGCAAAAGATTGCGCAAGAAACGATTCAAGGCATTGTAGAGCCAATGAAACAAACACTATTGATTGCATATGCGGGAACGAAAGATGACGCGGAAAAAGTCAAAGAATTAATTGAAAAAGAAATAGAGGTTAATGAGATACTGATTTATCCTCTAGGACCCACCATTACTAGTCATACCGGAATAGGTTGTATTGCTGTGTTTTCTTTTGGTGAAAAAAGAAAATAAAAAATAGAGAAGTCATTTTTTAATGACTTCTCTATTTTTTTAATAATCTGAACTGAATAAAACGTCCATTTGTTTTTGAATTTCTGGGTTTTCCAAGAATTCATCATAGGTTGTTTCTGCTCGATCAATGACACCTTTATCAGAAACAGCAATAATTCGGTTCGCTAATGTTTGGATAAATTGGTGGTCATGTGAAGCAAAAAGAATTGAACCAGTGAAAGCCATCAACCCATCATTTAATGCAGTGATTGATTCTAAGTCTAAGTGGTTCGTTGGATCATCTAAAACTAAGACATTGGCTTTGGAAAGCATTAATTTTGAAAGCATGACACGCACTTTTTCGCCTCCGGAAAGAACATTGACTGGTTTTAGTACCTCTTCACCAGAGAATAACATCCGACCTAAGAAACTACGTAAGAACGTATTGTCATCTTCTTCTTTACCAGCAAATTGACGTAACCAATCTAAAATGGTTAATGGCTCTTCAAAGTCTTTGCTGTTGTCTTTTGGTAAATAAGCTTGGCTAGTTGTAACGCCCCAACGAACAGAACCTGTATCGGGAGTAATTTCGCCCATAATCACTTTGAATAACGTAGTCGTTGTAATATCTGAGTCAGCGATGAATGCCACTTTATCATCTTTTGTTAAGTTGAACGAGATATTATCTAAGATTTTTTTGCCATCAATCGTTACAGAGACATTTTCAACTTGTAATAAGTCATTGCCGATTTCACGTTCTGGTGTAAAGCCAACGAATGGATAACGACGAGAGGAAGGTTGAATGTCATCTAAGGTAATTTTATCTAACATTTTTTTACGAGACGTTGCTTGTTTTGATTTTGAGGCATTGGCGCTAAAACGAGCGATAAAGTCTTGTAATTCTTTGATTTGTTCTTCTTTTTTGGCATTAGATTGTGCTTGCAATTTTGTCGCTAGTTGGCTTGATTCCAACCAGAAATCATAGTTACCAACGTAAAGTTTGATTTTACTAAAGTCTAAATCTGCCATGTGAGTGCAGACTTTGTTTAGGAAATGACGGTCATGGGAAACCACGATAACGGTATTTTCAAAGTTGATTAAAAATTCTTCTAACCAATTGATTGAGCGGGTGTCTAAACCATTTGTCGGCTCGTCTAATAGTAAGACATCTGGTTTACCAAAAAGAGATTGAGCTAATAATACTTTGACTTTTTGACCAGCTGTTAATTCGCTCATTTTTTGATCATGTAATTCTTCTGGAATGTTTAGCCCTTGGAGTAAAACAGCTGCTTCAGGTTCTGCTTCCCAACCGTCAAGTTCAGCAAATTCGCCTTCTAGTTCTGCGGCACGAATCCCATCTTCATCTGAAAAATCTTCTTTCATATAGATAGCATCTTTTTCTTTCATTACTTCGTAAAGACGTTTATGTCCCATAATTACAGTTTCTAAAACAGTGTAGTCTTCGTAGTCAAAGTGATTTTGTTTCAGCGTTGCTAGTCGCTCATTAGGACCCATTGAAACCACGCCAGTTGTCGGTTGAATCTCACCTGATAAAATTTTAAGAAACGTTGATTTTCCTGCACCGTTTGCGCCGATTAAGCCGTAACAGTTGCCAGGAGTAAATTTAATATTCACTTCTTCAAAAAGTTTACGATCTGGAAATTGTAAACTTACATCATTAACAGTAATCAATTGTTTTCCTCGCTTTTAATATATTCTTGAACCTCTCTGCATTATATCGGCTACAGAACCTTTTTTCAAGGAGTTTCAATCTTTTTACAGAAACGAATAAAAAGGTGGGTTTTTTATAGAAAAAAGGCGCTTTTTTAAAATGTTTCATGTGAAACAGAAATTTTTTTCATGAAAGGGTTTTTAGTGTATTTTTTTAATGATACACTGTATCATGTAAATTAATTAGTGTATCGATTAAAGGAGCCATCAAAAATGAAGCGGATTGAAAAAATCTATCAATATGTTAAAGAGCAAACGAAGAATTTAACGCCAATGACCTTAACAAGTGATGCGGGAGTCACGACACAAGAAATTTCAGAACGTTTAAACATTCAGCGGACCAATGCTAGTAAAGATTTGAATCAACTGGTTCGTGAAGGGCGCTTGAAAAAATTATCTGGTCGACCAGTAAAATATGTCGCGCAGGTGGCGTTTCAGCATCGACCATTAACCAAGCCAGTTAAAAGTTATCGGGAAAAATCAATGGATCACTCCACAAAAACTTTTATCGAACCATTGGTTGAACCAGTAGTCACGACAAGTAAAACCCCAGAAGTTGAAGATATTTTCAAAAAAATTATCGGTTCAGCTGGAAGCATGAAAACGCCGGTGGAACAAGCCAAAGCAGCGATTTTATATCCGCCAAAAGGCTTGAATTGTTTAATTACTGGACCAACAGGTTCTGGGAAAACTTATTTTGCTCATGCCATGTTTCAATTTGCGAAGCTGAACCAAATTGTGGCCAAAGAAAAAGAGTTTGTGGTGTTTAACTGTGCAGACTATGCGCATAATCCAGAACTTTTGATGTCGCATTTATTTGGGTATGTAGAAGGGGCCTTCACAGGCGCTACGAAAGCGAAAGAAGGGATTATTGATGAAGCAGATGGCAGCATTCTGTTTTTAGATGAAGTACATCGGTTACCACCCGAAGGACAAGAAATGATTTTTTATTTTATGGATCACGGCGTGTACGCGCGTTTAGGTGAAACAGTGAAATCACATCATGCGGATGTTCGGATTATTTGTGCTACGACGGAGAATCCTACTTCTTCTTTATTGAATACTTTTGTGCGACGCATTCCGATTATCATTCAATTACCGAACTTTAGTGACCGTCCTGCGAAAGAAAAAATTGACCTCCTAAAAGTGATGGTTTCAATGGAAGCAGCGCGGATTCAACGGCGAATCTCTTTGTCAGAAGATGTGGTCAAAGCGTTAATTGGAAGTGTTTCTTATGGAAATGTCGGTCAGCTAAAATCGAATGTGCAACTTGTGACTGCGCGAGGGTTCCTTAATCAGATGGAACAAGAGGAATTAATGATTACGATGGACGAATTAACGGACAATATCAAAGAAGGCATTATGCAACTTGCCAGTAATCGAGAAGTATTGTCGGAGTTATCGAAATATCTGGAACCGCAATTAGTGGTATCACCAAATGAATCTTTAGTAGCTATTCAGTCAGATGCCTATGAATTGCCTTACAATCTATATGAGATTATTGGAGATAAAGCGGCTCTCTTAAAAGCAGACGGCTTGGACCAAGAACTAATTAATAATTTTATTACAACGGATATCAATGTTCATTTAAAATCTTTCTACAAAGATTATGGGTTCACCTTTGATACAGAAAATAAATTGGCTGAAATTGTTGACCAACGAATTATTGATGTCACTAAGAAAATTTATAATTTTGCAGCGAAGCGGTTATCGTATTCGTTTCAACCCAACTTTATTTATGCAATGAGTTTACACATTAGTTCTTTCTTGAAACGCATCCAATTAGGCAAAGATCCTAAGCATCCTTTAAATGAAAGTATTCGAAATATGGTTTTAGATTATCCAACAGAGTTTGAAACAGCAAAAGAAATTAAAAATATTATTGAAAGTAGTTATCAGATGGAGATTCCTGAATCTGAAAGTTACTATTTAGCTGTTTTGCTCATTTCTTTAAGAGAAAATCCTGAGGCTGGCCGGATTGGCATTGTCGTGGCTGCGCACGGAAATAGTACCGCTAGCAGTATGGTACAAGTGGTTTCTCAATTGTTAAATGTTGATAATTTGAAGGCTGTGGATATGCCGTTAGATATGCCACCGAAAGAAGCTTTGCGTAAAATCGTTGAAGCAGTTGGTGAAGTGAATGAAGAGAATGGCGTACTATTATTGGTGGATATGGGTTCATTAAGTACTTTTTCAGAAGAAATTGTACGCCAGACAGGCATTGATGTGCGGACAGTAGACATGGTGACCACGCCAATTGTTCTTGAAGCGGCCCGCAAAACCGCATTAATTGATACGCAATTGGAAACACTTCACGAGTCTTTAAAAAACTTTCATGGCTATGCCGATATTCGCCAAAGTGAAACGAAACAAATCATTGAAAATTGGAAAACAAGAGCAATTATTGCTATCTGCGCTTCTGGAGAAGGAACTGCGCGCCGAATGAAAGAGCTTATTGAGGAAGCTGTCTTGCCACAAATAGACTGGCATTTAGAAGTGATTCCTTTGTCCATTGTAAATATGAAAGAAGTCTTGCCTAAAATTCAAGAAGACTATGAAATTATTGCGACAACTGGGATTACCAATCCCAAAATTGGTGTTCCTTATATTTCCATGGAAAATTTCTTTTCCGGTGAAGCAGAAAAAATTATTCAGCAATTACTAGCAGAGCGGAAAGAAGAAGTAATGAATAAGCCGTTGGACGAAGCGGCAGCAAAAGAAATTTGTCTAAAATATATGGAGCAAAGTTTCACTTTCATTAATGGAAAAAAAATCATTGATCTGTTGTGGTCATTCGCTAAAAATATCCAAACCCAATTAGCGATGCCAGAAGAGTACACATTTTACATCAATTTGATTATGCACACATCGGGCATGTTGGAGCGTATTTTACGGAATGATACACTGACGGTTTCAGAAAAAGAACTTGGTCGATTGGTTCAAGAGCCAATTTATCCAGTGATTGTGGCCTCAATTGAGACTATGGAAGAAGCTCTTAATATGGATGTTCCAGCAGAAGAAGTTTATTTTATCGCACAGTTAGTCAAAAATGCTCAGTGTATCGAAGATAAAATCACCGAAATTGATACACTAGATTAATACAGAAAAAACGATACACTATTTATTAGTGTATCGTTTTTTTTATTTTCTTAAAAAAACCTATAATTTTCTAGGTTTCGAACCGATACACTAAAGTTGGCACGAAACTTGCTTATAATAAGGTGTCCCTTTTTACCTAAAATTTTTAAGTAAAAAGACAAAGGTCCTAACCTTTAAAAATGAATTTAAAGGAGCATTCCCGATGGTAATGGATATTCGTTTAGCTCGAATTGATGATCGATTAATTCATGGCCAAGTAGCAACTGTTTGGGCAAAATTGACGAACATTAATCGCATTTTAGTGGTTAGTGATTCCGTTGCTCATGACAATTTGAGAAAAGCCTTGTTGGTTCAAGCTGCTCCACCTGGTGTCAAAGTAAATGTCATCACTGTTCAAAAAATGATTGATGTTTACCCTGATCCTCGTTTTGATTCGTTTCGAGCCATGTTGTTATTCACTAATCCTTTGGACGTGAAACGAGTGGTCGAAGGCGGTGTACAACTAACTTCTGTGAATATTGGCGGAATGAGTTTCAGCACAGGCAAGCGAATGATTACGAATGCAGTCGCAGTGGATGCCAACGATTTAAAAGCATTTCTGTTTTTAAATGAACAAGGTATTGAATTGGAAATTCGAAAAGTCGCAGCAGACAGCCAAGTGAATTTGATGGATTTACTGAAAAAAGAGCGTAGCAAAGAAAATAACGCCAGCTGACGTTAATTTTTACAGACGAAAGACATTGAAAGGATGTGGTGGCCTAGGACCAACATCATTGCTTCATGAACTGTATTGATAAAGGCAAGTGCTGATGTTGAAAAAAATCAAGAACTATTGAAATTTTTTCATTTATTTTTGTCAGAATCTGATTTATCTGATTTTTTTCAAAAAGTGAAAGCGTTTAGCAGTACAACCATGAAAAAAAACATCAATTATACAGGAGGTATAAAAATGGTAGGAATTATCCTAGCAAGTCACGGTGAATTTGCTGAAGGGATCTTGCAATCTGGTGCAATGATCTTTGGCGAACAAGAAAATGTAAAAGCAGTTACGTTAATGCCTAGCGAAGGTCCCGATGATGTAAAAGCAAAAATGCAAGAAGCCATTGCATCGTTTGACAATCAAGACGAAGTACTATTTTTAGTTGACCTATGGGGAGGAACACCATTTAACCAAGCGAACTCATTGTTAGAAGATCATAAAGACAAATGGGCAATCGTTGCAGGTATGAACTTACCAATGGTTATTGAAGCATATGCTTCTCGTTTCTCTATGGAATCAGCACAAGAAATTGCGACACACATTCTTGAAACAGCAAAAGATGGTGTCAAAGTTAAACCAGAAGAGTTACAACCAGCAGAAGCACCAAAAGCTGCTGCGACAGAAGATGCACAGCCAAAAGGTTCGTTACCACCAGGTACAGTTGTTGGCGATGGCAAAATTAAATTTGTGCTAGCACGTATTGATTCACGTTTATTACATGGTCAAGTAGCAACAGCTTGGACAAAAGCAACACAACCAAACAGAATTATTGTTGTTTCTGATGCCGTTGCAAAAGATGACTTACGTAAGAAATTAATCGAACAAGCAGCTCCTCCAGGAGTAAAAGCCAATGTTATTCCAATCAGTAAAATGATTGAAGTAGCGAAAGATCCACGTTTTGGCAATACAAAAGCATTATTATTATTTGAAAATCCTGAAGACGTCTTAAAAGTGGTTGAAGGCGGCGTAGAAATCCCAGAAGTAAACGTTGGTTCAATGGCTCACTCTGTTGGAAAAGTCGTTGTAAGCAAAGTATTATCAATGGGTCAAGAAGACGTTGATACGTTTGATGAATTAAAAGCCAAAGGCATCAAATTTGATGTGCGTAAAGTGCCAAATGATTCAAAAGCGAATATGGACGAAATTTTGAAAAAAGCAAAAAATGAGTTAGCAAACGCGTAACTCGCCAAATACAAATCAAAATAGGAGGCTTATCATGTCTGTTATATCAATTATTTTAGTTTTACTCGTTGCCTTTCTAGCTGGTATGGAAGGGATTTTGGATGAGTTCCAATTCCACCAACCGTTAGTAGCATGTACATTAATCGGATTAGTTACTGGTAATTTAGAAGCCGGAATTGTTTTAGGTGGTACTTTACAAATGATCGCGTTAGGTTGGGCGAACATCGGGGCTGCCGTTGCACCGGATGCCGCTTTAGCATCTGTTGCCTCAGCAATTATTTTAGTTTTAGGTGGCCAAGGTGTTAAAGGTGTTCCTTCAGCGATTGCCATCGCAGTTCCTTTAGCGGTTGCAGGTTTGTTCTTAACAATGATCGTTCGGACAGTTGCGGTTCCAATCGTTCACATGATGGATGCGGCTGCTGAAAAAGGCAACATTAAACAAGTTGAAATGTTACACATTTTCGCTGTATGTTTACAAGGTATTCGTATTGCGATTCCAGCAGGTGCTTTACTATTCATTCCTGCTGACACTGTTCGTAATTTCTTAGAATCAATGCCAGCTTGGTTAACTGATGGTATGGCTATCGGTGGTGGTATGGTCGTTGCCGTAGGTTATGCATTAGTAATCAACATGATGGCAACAAAAGAAGTATGGCCATTCTTCATTATCGGTTTCGTAGTCGCAGCGATTTCTCAATTAACATTAATCGCATTAGGTGCTTTAGGTGTCGCTTTAGCTCTTATTTACTTGAACTTATCTAAAATGGGCGGTTCTTCTAACTCAAATGGCGGAGGCAACTCTGGCGACCCATTAGGCGATATTTTAAACGACTACTAATTCTGAAGGAGGAGCAAAGAAAATGGCAGAAAAAATTCAATTAACTAAAAAAGATCGTTTAGCTGTAGCTTGGCGTTCAACATTTATCCAAGGTTCTTGGAACTATGAACGTATGCAAAACGGCGGCTGGGCATTCTCAATGATTCCAGCAATCAAAAAATTATATAAAACGAAAGAAGAACGTTCAGCGGCGTTAAAACGTCACTTAGAGTTCTTTAATACACACCCATACATTGCCTCACCAATTCTTGGTGTAACATTAGCTTTGGAAGAAGAACGTGCCAATGGCGCACCAGTTGATGACGTAGCGATTCAAGGGGTTAAAGTTGGGATGATGGGTCCTTTAGCCGGTGTCGGTGACCCAGTTTTCTGGTTTACTGTTCGTCCAATGTTAGGAGCTTTAGGTGCTTCCTTAGCAATGGGTGGTAACATCTTAGGCCCAATCTTATTCTTCGTTGCTTGGAACTTAATTCGTTGGTCATTCATGTGGTATACACAAGAGTTTGGTTACAAAGCAGGTTCTAAAATTACTGATGACCTTTCAGGTGGTTTACTACAAGATATTACAAAAGGTGCTTCTATTTTAGGGATGTTCGTACTGGCCGCATTGGTTCAACGTTGGGTATCGATTAAGTTCTTACCAATTGTCTCACAAGTTAAGTTAGACAAAGGTGCTTATATCGAGTGGGATAAACTTCCTGCTGGCGGTGAAGGAATGCATAAAGCCTTTGAACAAGTGAACCAAGGCTTGGCGCTTTCACCAACGAAAGTTACTACTTTACAAGATAACTTAGATCAATTGATTCCAGGTCTAGCACCATTACTACTTACATTCTTATGTATGTGGTTATTGAAGAAAAAAGTTAGCCCAATCGTTATCATTCTTGGTTTATTCGTAGTCGGCGTTGTCGGCCACTTAATCGGCTTATTATAAGAATGACGAGGTAAGTTTATTACTTCTAATCAAAAAAAGCGGAAGAGAAGTCGAGAAACTTTTCTTCCGCTTTTTTAAACAAAGATGTAATTTTGTTTGTTTCGATCAGGAAAGAAACGTATAATAAAGAGGAATTAGTCGAATGAAATGGAGCAGATAACATGGTACAATCATTAAACACAAAAGTTGATTTAGTTATAGATGCGACGGCATTTACAGGATTAACAGATTATGGACAAATTATGATAGGTGACCGCGGGTTTGAATTTTACCATGCCAAAGATCCACGTAAGTTTATCCAAATTCCGTGGGAAGAAGTCGATTACGTGTTGGCTTCAGTAATGTTCAAAGGAAAATGGATTCCTCGTTATGCGATTCAAACCAAGAAAAATGGGACGTATACGTTTGCTTCAAAAGAGCCGAAGCGAGTGTTACGAGCTATTCGTGAATATGTTGACCCAGATCATATGGTCCAATCTTTGAGTTTCTTTGATGTCATAAAAAGAGGGATTCTCTCGATTGGGAAAAAGAAAAAATAATTTATAACTGTTACTTTTTTATAAACTAGATGAAAAAGTAGCGGTTTTTTTGTGGGAAAACGAGGGACTTATTTATACAAAAAAGGCACAATTTTGCACCAAAAAAGAGACAATCAAGTGATACGTTGTTTTTAATGGAGTTATCATTGAAATGGTTTTCAGAAAGCACGATGAAAATATTTGACACCTTGTAAAATAGTAGTAACATAATAAGTGTAATAAATTATTTTATAGAGGAGTGAGTGTCATGGAACAACGACAACATCATGGAATGGACTGGGGTTCATTAGTATTAGGAATTCTATTTGTTCTGACTGCATTAATTTCTTTCCAAAATCCTGCCGGTAATTTAATTGCCATTGTGATGGTTTTTGCGATTTTTGCTATTATTAAAGGGATTTTCGAAATTTTTGTACGTAATCGTATGAAAGAATTGCTAGGCTACAAAGCTTATGCACCAATCATCTTAGGGATTATTGATATCCTAATTGGTGTTTACTTATTGTTTAACTTAAATATTGGTGTCGCTGTGTTACCATTTGTTTTTGCAATTTGGTTTTTATTCGACTCAATTTTCGGCTTATTTACTTTAGATTTTGCTAAACGAGTAAGCACAGGTTACTTCTGGTTCACATTAATTGTTGACGTTTTAGGGATTATCTTAGGTGTAATGTTATTATTTAATCCATTGTCTTCAGCATTAACTCTAAGCTTCTTAGTTGGCTTCTACTTTATGATGTTTGGTATTAGCAATATTGTATATGCTTTTAGATAAAAGAAGTAAAAAAAACAGGTTTTCCGAAAAGGAAAACCTGTTTTTTTTTAATAATGACGGCGGCAGTTGCCATTATTTCCCGAAATTGTTCGAACAAGCCACACGATAATCGCTACGGGAACTAAAATTTTTACTGCTAGCCACAATAAGCTTCCCACGATACCGACAACGGCACTGAAGAGTGAACCGACAACTAAAAATAAAAGGACCACTAAAAGAATATTTATAAACATTGGTCGTTGATTATTCATACGTACTACCTCCAAATTTTTCCTGTTTTCTATATACAGAGTATAGCAAGAAAGCGCAACAAGCACCTCCATCGGAAGGCTGATTTTTTTCTCTGGCGAATGATGGAGCCGCTGTTGGTTATTTTGGACTTTCTTATTGAAATAATCAGAATATTCTGGTGTATAATTATAAAAAAGGATTTAAAGTGAGGGATTGGATGTCGACTGAGGGATTAATCGCTTTGTTAGAAAAGAAACGAAATCATTTAAGTAAAATTGAAAATCAAGTACTGGATTATATTTTGACGCATATGACGGAAATTAGTTCACAAACCATTTATGAGGTGGCGCAGGCGTTGTTTGTCTCAACAGCCACTATTTCTCGGACAGCAAAACACTTAGGTTATCGAGGCTTCCAAGAATTAAAATACGCAATCGTCCAATCGGTGCAGAGCGAGAGCACAGAAAGCGATAGTCGTAGTTTTCAAGCTATTACGCAACAGTTGATTGCCAATGTGCAAGATAGTTTTCAACAAATGGATGAAGCCAAAGTCGCGGAAATGCTTAAAATGATTGAGCGTGCGAATACGATTGAAGTGTTCGGTGTTGGTGGCAGTTTTCCTATTTGTACTGATTTTGCACGAAAGCTAACATTTTTAGGAAAAAAAGCCTATGCACGATCTGATTGGGATGAACAAGCGGCAGCAGTTAAGAATCTGGACGGACAGGATTTAGCCATTTTTGTCAGTTATACAGGAGAAACTAAGGGGATTTTAGCGTATGCACGTGTAGCGCAGGAACAGCAAGTGCCGATGATTAGTTTGATTTCGACTAAAGGAAGCACCTTGGAAAAATTGTCGACGACGACGTTATTTGCCAAAGGGACGACACGTTATCATCAGCGCGTAGATTTAAGTTCAAGAATTGCTGTCATTTGTTTGTTCGATACGGTTTTATTAATGTATGCAGAGGCAAAGCAGCCGCGGTAATTTTATGCAACACCATACTAAATGATGTAAGGGGATACAGAAAGAGTGTAGCCTCTTTTTTCTTTGTTTTGGGCTAGTTATAATGAGGGTAATAAATGTAAACGCAATCATTTTTAGTTTTGTAAAGAATGAATGGAGGAGTTAAGAAATGGCAGTAAAGAAAAAGAAAGCGACTTTCTGGGAGTTTTTCCAAGGATTAGGTAAAACGTTTATGTTGCCAGTGGCTTTATTAGCTTTTATGGGGATTTTGTTGGGATTAGGAAGTTCTTTTTCCAGTGAATCCATGATTGAAACGATCCCGTTTTTAGGAAAGCCCGCAGTAAAAATTATTTTCCAATTTATGTCGACAATTGGTGGTTTTGCGTTTGCCTATTTACCTGTCATGTTTGCAATGGCCATTCCGTTGGGGTTAGTTCGGAAAGAAAAAGGAATTGCTGCGTTTTCAGGTTTCGTAGGCTATACGGTGATGAATTTAGCGATTAATTTCTATTTAGTGCAGACGAATCGCCTCGTGGATCCTGAGCAGTTGCGGGAAGCCGGCCAAGGAATGGTTTTTGGGATTCAAACGATTGAAATGGGTGTTCTTGGTGGAATTATCGCTGGGCTTATTGTCTATAAGTTGCATAATCGATTTTATACGGTGCAACTACCAGATAGTTTTGCCTTTTTTTCTGGCGCACGGTTTGTACCAATTATTACTTCATTAGTGATGGCATTCGTGGGCTTAGTAATTCCGTTAGTTTGGCCACTTTTCGCGCTAATGATTATGGCGATTGGCCAACTTATCCAACGTTCTGGTATTTTTGGGCCTTTTCTGTTTGGTTCAGGGGAACGTCTACTGTTACCGTTTGGGTTGCATCATATTTTGGTTTCCATGATTCGTTTTACTGAAGCAGGGGGTTCAGCGGTGGTGGCTGGCAAAGAAGTGTTTGGTGCGTTAAATATTTTCTATGCAGAATTGCAAAATAATTTACCGATTTCACCAAGCGCAACAGCTTTCTTGTCACAAGGGAAAATGCCGACCTTTATTTTTGGCTTACCAGCGGCGGCGCTTGCGATGTATCATACTGCAGCTCCGGCGAATCGACATAAGATTAAAGGCTTACTCCTTTCGGGTGTAATTGCTACGGCTATCACTGGCATTACAGAACCAATTGAATTTTTATTCTTATTTATTAGTCCATTATTATGGCTGTTTCATGTCATTATGACTGGTCTAGGTTTCATGGTAATGGCTTTATTAGGTGTTGTGATTGGGAACACTGATGGCGGGCTACTGGACTTTGTTATTTTTGGCTTGTTACAAGGAACTTATACAAAATGGTGGTGGGTTCTCATTGTCGGCACTATCTGGTTTGTTGTTTATTATTTCGTCTTTAAAACAGTCATTGTAACCTTTGATTTAAAAACACCTGGACGAGACAAGGTCTTAGATGAGACTGAATATACCGATCAAGAAGTTCAATATAAGAAAACGGGTGGCTATGATGCGCCTGGGATTTTAGCGGCTTTGGGTGGGCAAGAGAATATTCAAGCTATTGATAATTGCATTACGCGTTTACGTTTAGTGTTAGCAGATGCTAATAAAGTAGATGATGACAAATTAAAGCAATTAGGGGCTTTAGGCGTTGTACATTTAGATGCGCAGAATGTACAAGTGATTATCGGAACCAAAGTGACAACGGTCCGTAATCAATTAGAGATGATTTTAGGTTAGAAAAAAGACAGAAGGTGAAGAGTGTGTCGTTTGATAAAGCAATTGATCGACGAGGAACGTATTGTACACAGTGGGATTTTGTAGAAGACCGATTTGGGGAAGCGGACTTGCTTCCCTTCACTATTTCCGATACGGATTTTGCTGTGCCAGAGGCAGTTCTGGCAACATTACAGGAGCGTTTGAAACATCCCGTATTTGGCTACACGAGGTGGAACCATCCGCAATTAAAAGAAGCAATTCAAACGTGGTACCAGGCAAGATTCCAGACGAAGATTGAAGAACACTGGATTATGTATACCCCGACTGTTATCTATGGGATTTCTGCTTTGATTCAATTATTGACTAACGAAGGGGAGGGCATTATTTTACAAACACCTTCCTATGATGCATTTTTTAAAGTTATTCAGGAAAATAAGCGGCAAGTAGTGGCAAATGAATTGCTTTATCAAGAGAAGCGCTACAGCATTGATTTTATTGATTTAGAAAAAAAACTAGCGCAACCAGAAAATCGCTGTTTGCTTTTATGTTCCCCGCATAATCCAACAGGACGTGTTTGGGAGCAATGGGAATTAGAGCGAATGGTTTCATTGTGCCAACAGTATGATGTGTTTTTACTTTCTGATGAAATTCATATGGATATCGTTAATAAAGGCCAAGTTCATCGACCAATTACGCAATTTGATTATAAAAAATCTGCCATTATTACCAGTGGCACGAAAACCTTTAATTTTCCAGGGCTGATTTTTGCTTACGCCCTAATTCCAGATAACGAATTACGTGACGCTTTTCAGCTCAAATTAAAAAACGCCGATGGTTTATCATCAACAAGTATTTTGGGAATGCTAGCAACCATGACGGCCTATCAAAAATGTGGTACTTGGGTTGACGAGTTGAATGATTATTTAGCGGAGAACCAACGTTACGTGAAAGATTTTTTACAGACATATTTGCCAAAAATTAAAGTGACGGAGCTGGAAGCCACTTACTTAATGTGGTTGGATGTATCAGCGGCAGTTCCGGATGTGGCCCGCTTACAAGAGGCTTTAGTTTCTGTGGGGAAAGTCGCCATTATGGACGGCTCGATTTATGGCGGTAATGGGCAACGATTTTTACGGTTAAATATTGGCTGTTCGCAAGCAAAACTACACGAAGGACTTGAAAGGATGCGTCAAGGTTTTGAAGCTGTTTTACAAAAGGATGGCACAGCATCAGCGCTTGGGAATAATTGAGAAAAGATAGCATTCCGAAAATGGTTGCAGTACAATGGAAAAATAGAAACAAATAAAATAACAAAAAGTAACAACTTGTCATTTACTGGGGGAAAAGAAATGAAAACAATTAAAACAAAGCAAGCACCACAAGCAATTGGGCCATATTCACAAGCAAAAATTGTGAATGGTTTATTGATTACTTCTGGTCAGATTCCACTGGATCCTGAAACAGGCAAGGTGGTTGGTACAACGATTAAAGAACAAACCAATCAAGTACTGAAAAATATTCAAGGGATTTTAACAGAAGCTGGTAGTGATTTTGCTCATGTAGTCAAAACGACATGCTATTTACAAAATATGGCGGATTTCACGGCATTCAATGAAGTCTATGCTGAGTATTTTAGTGCGGAATATCCTGCACGCACAACGATTGAAATCTCTAAATTACCGATGGATGTATTGGTGGAGATTGAGATTATCGCAGAAGTAGTGGCGTAAAAAATACAGTTAAAAGAGTGAGAAAAAAATCGTCTTAGATTTTTTTCTCACTCTTTTTTTTTCAATAAAACAATACGATTCAGCCAAAATGTCTAGCCGTGCTGGAAAATTTTCAGCAAATAGGCTACCATGGAAGAAAATCGATAAAACGAAAGTTAAATGAATAGAAAAGAGATATGAAAGAGGCTATAAGATGAAAAAAAATATTAGCCAACTAACGCAGTGGTTGAAAGAACACAGTTTATTATTGAAACTAATTTTTCTTGGTTCTGTATTAGTTTTCGTGGCTAACCAAGTGACACATATCGCTCAAGGCATGACCTGGGCGGATATTTTTTCCACGATGGAACAACAAAGTACGGGGCGTTTAATTGGTATGGTCTTGGCAGGACTATTAGGGGTTATTCCAATGCTCCTTTATGACTATGTAGTCGTTAAGTTATTCGAAAAAGAAGGTAAGCCACCAATGAAACGAATGGATTGGTTAACTTCGGCTTGGGTCACCAATACCATTAATAACTTAGCGGGTTTTGGCGGCGTGGTTGGTGCAACGCTACGGATTAATTTTTACGGAAAAGATGTACCGCGGGGCAAGGTTGTAGCAACGGTCTCAAAAGTTGCTCTGTTCTTGATTTCAGGGTTATCTATTTTATCTTTTGTGGCGTTTGTTGATTTATTTTTTATTCGAACCCAAAATGTTTTTCGTGAATATTGGGTTTGGTTATTATTGGGCAGTCTGATTGCGCCAGCGCTCTGGTTTTTCACGTATTTAAAACGGCGAACATTGTTTAAAACATTTTTTCCAAAAGCAGTGCTCCTATTATTCGGCGCTTCATTAGGTCAATGGCTAGGTGGGATGTTTGCTTTCTTGATGATAGGTCGCTTGATGCAGGTGCCAGTTTCGATGGTTTCTGTTTACCCAATGTTTGTTATCGCTACGTTAATCGGGATGTTAACCATGGTTCCTGGTGGTATGGGAACGTTTGATGTCTTAATGATTTTGGGCTTGTCACAATTAGGGATTGATCGATCACAAGCGGTCGTCTGGTTGTTGTATTATCGTTTGTTTTATTATGTGACGCCTTTTATGACAGGAGTTATTTTGTTCTTGCAACAAGCAGGCATGAAAGTTAATCAATTTTTTGATAATTTACCTCGGTTATTTTCACAAAAAGTGGCGCATTTTATTTTGGTGGCGGCGTTATATTTTGCAGGAATTATGATGGTTCTATTATCGACTGTGACGAATTTGTCGAATGTCAGTCGTTTATTCCAAGTGTTACTTCCCTTTTCTTTTAATTTTTTAGATCAAACATTGAATTTATTTGTAGGATTCTTGTTATTAGGTTTAGCTCGAGGCATTTCTATGAAAGTGAAAAAAGCTTATTGGCCTACAATTATTTTACTAGGATTTTGTATTGTAAATACGGTGGCACGAACGACTTCGTGGCAGTTGATTACTGTTTATGCTGTTATTTTATTGGCGGTTATTTTGGCTCGTAAAGAATTTTATCGTGAAAAGTTTGTTTATTCATGGGGCGCTTTAACGGTAGATAGTATTTTGTTTGGCTGCTTGTTTATCGGTTATGCGGTTGCTGGCTATTACGCCGCACGACCAGCTGGTGGCAATCAAGTTATCAATCACTTTTTGTTGTTTCCGTCAGATGATGTTTGGTTTAACGGATTGATTGGATTAAGTATTTCCTTGATTGGTTTATTCTTTTTGTATCAATATTTAGCCGAAACAACTGTTACTTTAGGTGAGGGGTTTGAGGAAGCGCGGTTGACACGCTTTTTGGAAAAATTTGGTGGCAACGAAGGCAGTCAATTTTTGTATTTAAAGGATTATGGTCATTTTTATTACCAAGAAGAAGGTGAAGATCAAGTACTTTTTGGGTTTCAAATGAAGTTTAATAAATGCTTTGTCTTGGCGGATCCAATTGGGCAACGAGAGAAATGGACAGCGGCGACACTGGCGTTTATGGATCAAGCTGATTTGTTAGGCTATCAATTAGTTTTTTATCGTATTTCGGAAGAATATGTTATGAATCTTCACGATTGCGGCTTTGAATTTATGAAAGTTGGGGAAGAAGGCTTGATTCAATTTGATGAGCCGTCAACAGTGAATCAAACAGCCTGGACGGAAACAGTGACTGAAAAAATAGCAGCGGAAGCAGCGGATTTTCAGTTTGAATTTTATCCCGAAACGATTAGTGATGCCTTATATCAAGAGTTAGAACGAGTTTCTGCGGACTGGTCACGGAATCAAAAAGAGCGCTACTTTATTGGTGGACGGTTGGATCCCGAGTACTTGAAATGCAGTAGCGTGGGCTTGGTGAGACAGAAACAAACGGTCATTGGTTTTATTACGGGAAAAGAAATGGAAAAAGGCAAAAGTATTTCGTATGATTTGTTACGTATTCGTTCAGACGCACCTGCTTTTACTAGAGAATATTTGTTCACTCATTTTATTGAAACCTATCAACAGCAGGGCTATCAATTAATTGATATTGGGATGGCGCCGTTGGCTAACGTAGGGGAGAGCAAGTACTCTTTCTTAAAAGAACGCTTTGTTAATATTTTTTACAAGTATAGTTATCAAATTTATGCGTTTCAAGATACACGCAAGCGCAAAGAACAATATGTCACTAGTTGGCAACCACGTTATTTTGCTTATCCTAAGCGGACCAGCGTACTCTTTGCTTTTGTGCAACTTTCCTTGTTGATTACGAAAGGAAGACATCAAAGTGTTTCGCTTGTGGAAGAAGCAATGACTGAAATTTAACTCTAATATAAATAAAAAAAGTTAGACTTTGGTCTAACTTTTTTATTTATCACAAATTATTAATCAAAGAATATATTTTTTATTAAAGAATGGTTGACATTAAGTTTGCGTCTTATTAGAATTTAATTAGAGTGGCGGTTGTTTATCTTTTAATATGGAATCTCGTTATGTCGATATTTAACGTAAAATTTTGAGATTAGTAAGGCCGATAAACAGAAAGAACATAATTTTATAAGACCAGAAGTTAAGTATTCAAGTGAATAATTTGGCTAAGTATGTAATTGAATATTGTTTAGAACACTATCATAATGGCCTGTAATGTAAAAATGTCGAGCTGTTTTATTCAAATTCATGGACTAGGGTTAACTAAATCAAAATTAGAATTAATCAAGATGTTTTACAATGATTATAAATAATTAGCCATTTTGGTAGAAAATGCCTCACTAGGAATGCGATTGGAAGCAGTAGGTGCATTTAATTATTTTAGTTTTACATAACGAATCAGAATATAACTATTTTGCTATAAACTTAGATGAGGTAGGTGAGCCAATTGAATACGAAGAAGTGGAACTGGTCGATACTTGCATTTTTTATACCGTACCTTGTTTCAAATATTTTTTTATTTTTTACTCTTACAGAAAAAGATAATAAGCTATTAAAAATGATTGAAGAGTCGTCAAAACTATTAAATATTTCAAACGGAGAATTTAATTTTTTTATGATAGTTATTGTTATAATCGCTAATTTGTGTATCTTTTTTGTTACGTTCATAATTTTGAAAATTGTTTTACTTATTTTTGGGTTTAAAAAAAATTATAATCAAGATATATTTATAAGTCTGCTATTATCAGTAAGCGTAGTTAATCTTCTTGTTCTTTTTATATCTGAAATAGTAACAATTGATAGATTACCGTTATCAATTAGTACTTCTTCTATTGAAGTGATAATCTTTTTATTGCTATTTTACAGTAATACCAAAGATGTAAAAGCAACTAAATTGTTGTTTTTTGGCAAATTATGGTTGCTTTTATTTAATATAGTGTCATTAGTAGTTTAAATGGAAATCATAGGAATTACATAAAAAAATCAAATTAATGTTTGTCTTGTTGGATAAAATTAGCAATTTGAAATTAAAAAGTTGAAAAAGCATAGATATTTCATAGAATAAACGAATATCTATTTTAACTGCCTAAATCATTTATAACAAAAAAATCTGAGACAGAATGAATCCCATTCTGTCTCAGATTTTGTTTTTCACAACTCATCAGACCTTATTGATAAAGAGTCATTTTAATAATAACCCTTAGTTTTTTGTGAAAGATTTTTTATTTGTCTTCTTTTTTACGGTTTCGTCTAGCAGGAATCAAGGTTACGTAGGCAACGAAACCACCAGTACATAGAACGAATAACACGATGCCAGGAATCAATCCTTCTGGTAAATAAGAGAACTGAATAGTATGGGTTCCAGCGCTGACAGGAACGCTTAGAAAGGCATCTTTAAAGGCTTTTGGGGTAACTTTTTTGCCATCAATTTTGACACGCCAACCTTTGTCATAAGGAATTGTAGTGACGAGTACTTGATCTTTGTCAGCGGTAAAGGTACCTGAAGCAGAGCGTTTGCCAGTGGTTAAATCAACGCCTTTTTCTTGCACGGCGGAAATGGCTTTTTCAAATGCATTGGTATTTAAGCCAACTACTTGTGGCTGAACAAAACTTACTGCTTTGGTTCCATAAAAACTTACTTTGAAGTTAACGGTTGTATCTTTTGGATAGTAGCCTAAATTATAATATTGGCCAGTAATGCCAATTTGTGATTGCTGACTCGAGCCGTTCACAGTGACCGTCGCAGTGGAACTTTCCAATTGAGCAAAATCTGTTGGGAATAAACTCAAATAAGCTTGCGTATTGGCGGGCACATTGACTGTATAAGAAATCTCTTTGGCTACGTTATGTTGTTTCTCCGTAAAAGTTACGCCAGCTGTATTTTGCGTAATTGTCACGTTATTTTGAAGCGTCATCGTTGGTTGATAAAAGGTAAAATACCGTTCATTGGTATTGGCTAAAGCATTTAGTAAATTTGTTTGACTACCTAAATTATCATTGAGAGGTTGCCGGACATTGTAAATCTCTTTGTCTGCTAAAAATCCTAATGGCAAAGCATTTTCGTTACGATAAAGCTGATATTTACCAGCAGCTGCTTGTCGCTCAAAGCCGAATTTCATTGGATTGTTTTCAGCAATATTGTATTTAATGCCCATCAAAGCATCCATTAACAAGGTATTATTTTGGTAACGAATATTTAAATTCGTGCCTCGCGAGCGGAAACCTAAGGCGTTTAGGTATGTTGAAGAATGTCGGTTCCGCACGGAAGAAAACATGCTAATGCCACTGTAGCCATAGTTAATGCCGTCATTGGCCGAAACACCATTTAAATTTTCCAAGCGGTAAAAGGTATCATTTTCTTTTTTTGTTTGATCGACTAGATTTTTTAAGTCAGGATAAGGTTCAGAATACAAGCTGCGTGATGCGTAGTTCCAATCATCTAAAATACCAGTGACCATCGCCCGTGTATTAATGATTGCTTCACCAGAAACGAGCAGCAATAGTAAAATCACTAAGTATTGCATAGGCGTAGGCGCTTTTTTCAATTGATAAAAAGCAATCCCGAAAAAGTATAATAGTAAAAAAGTTGCCGTTAATACGAAAGAGGTTAAAGTCACATACGTATAACTAGTAGCACCTTTTGTGCCCATTGCAAGAGCAAAAATTGCTAAAAGAATCAAAATCAAGCCGCTTAAGACGCCGAGATCATCCTTTTCAAATTTTTCCCAACCATAACCAGCAAGCAAAATAACTAGGAATGAAAAGAGGAAACTATAGCGGAAAAGAAACATGTTCGGCGCATGCATACCGTGCCAGAATAAATTTAAGGGCGTGATGTAAAAGCTAGCAATCAATAGGACAAACAAACTGCCAAAAAGTAGTTTGTTTTTCAATGGAATTTCTTTCGTAACGAAATAGAAGAGACAAAAAATCAAAGGCAACAACCCAATGTAAATAAAAGGAATAGACCCATATTTGGTTGTATCGTAAACGCCAATCATATTTTTCATAATAATATCTAAAAAGGCAGTCGCTTCTGTTTTAAAGGTTGTAATTTCAGAAAGAGTTTCACCATTGGTTCGTAAATCTAAGACAGCAGGTAAGACCATAATCATGGATGCTCCACCAGCTAAAAGAGAAGTAGTAAAATACGCAACGATTCGAGATTTATATCGTTGCCAGTTTGTAAACGTTCGTGCAAAATAGTACAGGAAGGAAAACAACCCAATCATAAAGCCAAAATAATAATTTGTAATGAAAAGCAAGAAATAACTGACAAACAATAATGTCGGTTTTCGTTGGTCCATTAAACGATGAATTCCTAAAATTACGAGTGGCAGATAAATAAAGGCATCCAACCACATAATTAATTCTGAATGGGCCACAATGAAGGACATTAGCGCATAAGACACACTTAAAGTCACATGGGACCATTTAGGAATCTTAAAGGTTTGTTTTGCCAAGAACCAAAAACTCAAGCCGGCACTCCCAATTTTCAACAACGTTAGGAAATAGAGCGCATCAGGCATGTTTTGATTGTTAAAGAAAAAGACGAGCGGCGTAAATAAGCCACCAAGATAATAGGAAATTAAGGACAAGTAGTTTAGTCCCAAAGAAGCATTCCACGTATAGAAAAGACTTTGTTTTCCATGAAGAACATTGTTAAAGCTTGCGTGAAAATTTGAAAATTGAGAAAAGGCATCGCTGGCTAAAACACTGCGACTACTTCCTGGATAAATCCCAATACTCAAATAGATAATTGCCATAATTAAAAATGGAATGAAGAAACTGGCTAACATATAAGGCCAGTTGTTTTTTAAAAACTGCCTACTTTTATTTTTCATAAATAACCTCACCTGATTTTTCGAAAGTACCTATAGTTTATCATACTCTTTATTTGATGTACCAATAGAAGAAAAACTTTAAAATTTTATTAGGATCCTAAGGGTGGAGTGAAGAAGAATTAGGAGTAAGGGATTGACATTCAAATGCTAAATCACCAGATTAAAACAACGAATATTCTCCGAAAAATTGCTGAAAACACCCTGTGGATAACTTTGTGCATAACTCTGTTGAAAACCACAAAAAAGCTTTTTTATCTCGGTTTATCCACAAGGATAAGTTTTCGAGTTGCTAAAAAAAATAGACGCAAGTTCAGAAGTCCTGCTTGCTAAAAGTAAAGGAATCCCTAAAGTTGAAAGAAGATGAAAACGTTATTAAAACAACGTTTTCATCTTCTTTTTTCTAGAATTTACAAAGATTTAATGTCGAACAAATAAGCACTGTGGAAAAGTTTTTTGGAAAAAATAGGAAATTTCATCCACAAAGTTTTCTGTGGAGAATTTAAAAATGCTTGTCAAGCTTTTTTTGAAAAAATGTGGATAACTTTTTAAAGACAAGCTTTTTTCCATTTGCGAATTTGCGTTCGGAAACTAGTAAAAGGGGCAACGCTATTAATGTGAATCCATTTCCAAAGAGGCCATTGTGCTTTGGTGGTCGCCCAAGTCCGTTGTTGAGGTAAAAATAATTCATCTTCGGAAAGCGAGTCAATCCAATGAAGTAATTTTTCTAAGATGTCTTGCAACGCAATCAGCTGACTTTCTAAACTCATTTGTCCATAGGTTTGATAAAATGATTGATAGAGAGCGCCCAGTTGATTCCATTTATAACCTTCAGCTGGCGTTTGAACGGTCAGACCACGTTGTTCTTGTTCTTCCCAAGAAAGCAGCAAGTTGAGCCAGCCTAATTGATAGGCTAAGTTCTCTGAAGGTGTTTTAGCTACTGTTTCAATTCGGTGATCTTTAAGTGTTTCAGGAATTTCTGCAAATTCAGCTAAATATTTTTGTGAAGCTATTTGAATGGCCTCAATCAAGGCTTCTTTTGATTCATAGGTTCGCATTCTTCGGCTAACTTCCTTTCTTGGTAGGATCTGCTTGTTTTTCTTGAGTAATTTGAGTGACTAAACCAAAAGGATCTTTCACAATCGCATAAAATGTTGCAAATTCATTTTCAATTGGTTCTTGGATAATACAGGATTCGGGATGGCACGTGAGTTTTTCAAAAATTGTTTTGGCAGAGTGACGGCTGTCGACGGTTAAGCTGAGGGTCAATTGTTCTGTGGGCGTGGTATTCATTCCTGCAAACAAAGGATTATCAGCTAGTTGTAATTGAAAAGTGTCCATTTGTAAAATCGAGTGAGAAAGCCAGTGTTCTTCGCCAGCGGGAATGGTCAAAGAAGGATTTAAACGCTCTTTAAATTCTTGATTAGTAATTTTAAAAAGAATATCACCAGCAAAGGCTTCTTGGTAAAACGTCAAGGCTTCCGTTGCTCGTCCGCTTAAGACCATAAAAAGGGCAAATTGTGTGTTTTTCATTGTTTGAACCTCCTAAGGTTGATAAGATAAGCATAACAATAAAAGGTGTCAAAAAGTGACACCGATGGAGGGAAAAATGAAAAAATCAGAACGTTTAAATCAGGAACTTTTTTTCTTGAGAACCCATCCTCAGTTTAATTTAAATCAGTTAATGAAAACTTTTGGGATTTCTAAAAGCACAGCTTTGCGGGATATTGAAGCTTTGGAACATTTAGGCGTGCCGCTATATGTGGAGAATGGTCGTTATGGTGGCTATCGAGTTTTAAACAAACCGTTGTTGCCGCCGATTTATTTTAACGAAAATGAAGTGTTAGCAATCTTTTTTTCGTTACAATTACTGAAATTAGTCGCAGAGTCACCGTTTGGTCATTCCTATCAGCAAATTAAGCAAAAATTATTGCATTCTTTAGATGAACCAACCCAATTTAAAATCAGTCAAATGAGTAAGGTCGTCTACTACGAAGGAATTGAACAAGTAGAAGCACCAGGCAATTTAGAGCAGCTGTTTCATTGTATTTTGGCGCAACAAGTAATTCAGTTTAACTATACCAGATATGAAGCAACAACGAAAAAAATCTTACCAACCCGGTTAACTATTTTAGAAGGATATTGGTATTGTTCAGGCTATGATGTGACTAAAAAGGCTTGGCGTACTTACCGATGTGATTTTATGGAGGCTATTCAGCAGTTAAACCAAACACTGGATTTTACGACTGAAGAACTGAAAGAATCGTATCGCCATCAACAAACGACGGCACGTACGATTCCATTTAAAGCAATCATTACAGAAAAAGGCAAAGAATTTTTTTATAAACATCGCTTTGACAATATTCAGTTGGAAGAAACGCCCACGCAGTGTTTTTTAGTTGGACAGATTCATCCAACAGAAACACAATTTTTAGCCAACTATTTTATGGGCTTTGGTGAAGAAGTGACAATTTTAGAGCCAGTCCAAGTGAAACAAGCATATGTAGAAAGTATAATGAGGATTCAAAAAAAATATCAAGAATAGATTGTGGGACTGTGAACAATTCCATGTGTAAAAATGCACATTGGAGAAGAGAAAGAAAAACCCTTGATCTTTAAATCAAGGGTTTTTCTTTCTAAGAACGTGCTTGCCCATTTCCATAAATAACATATTTTGTCGAAGTAAGCTCTGCTAGACCCATAGGTCCACGGGCATGTAATTTTTGCGTACTAATGCCGATTTCGGCGCCAAATCCAAATTCAAAACCGTCCGTGAAACGAGTTGAAGCATTCGCATAAACAGCGGCTGCATCCACTTGTTGTAAAAATTGTTGTGTGGCAAAGTAATTATCACTAATAATACTTTCAGAATGTTTTGTATTGTAGCGATTAATATGCTGGATGGCTTCGTCTAAAGAATCAACGACTTTCACTGCTAAGATAAAGTCGAGAAATTCCGTTTCCCAATCTTGTTCAGTCGCTGGAATGGCTTCTTCAAAAATTGCTGACGCACGTTCATCTGCCCGAAGTTCCACGTGAAACTCCTTCAAGGCTTTTTCAATTGTTGGTAAAAAGGCTTCAGCCACTTCTTGATGAATTAATAACGTTTCGGCGGCGTTACAGACGGAAGGACGTTGACATTTAGCATTGACAATAATTTCAGTTGCCATTGTTAACTGGGCGTCTTTGTCCACGTAAATATGACAATTGCCCGTGCCCGTTTCAATAACAGGAACAGTGGCTGTTGTCAAAACAGTTTTGATTAAGTTGGCGCCGCCACGCGGAATGAGGACATCCAAGTAGTCATTTAAGCGCATAAGTTGTTGGGCTGTTTCTCTAGAAGTATCATCAACAAATTGAATGAGATGGGGAGAAACGGCTTGTTGTATTAGCGCTTCTTGTAAAATTGTCACCAATATCTGATTGGAGTGAAACGCTTCTTTTCCGCCTCGAAGAATAACAGCATTTCCTGATTTGAAACAAAGGCTAGCGGCATCTGTTGTCACGTTTGGCCGCGATTCATAAATGATTCCAATAACACCTAAAGGCACGCGTTGTTGCCCAATTAACAGCCCCGCTTCATTGCGCCACATTTTATCTACTTCCCCAATTGGATCGGGTAAAGTAGCGACTTGGCGTATGCCCTCGGCCATCGCTGTGATCCGTTCTTCTGTTAAACGTAAGCGGTCTTGCATTGTTTCAGAAATTCCGTGGGTAGCGGCTTGCTCTAAATCTAATGCGTTTGCTTGTAAAATGCGGGGTGCATTGGCTTCAATGGCTGCGGCCATTTTGTTTAACAAAGTATTTTTTTGACGAGTATCCATCAAGCCTAGCGTATAAGAGGCTTCTTTAGCTTGTTGCCCTAGTTGCTTTAAATCAGTCACTTTCATGCCCTCCTTTAATAAATAACGTACCGATATCTTTTCCTTCTAAAATTTCAAAAATGATTTTTGGCTGCTTTCCGTTTGCTAAAATCATCGCCTGTTGATTAGCTAACACACGTTCAGCAGCTTTTAATTTACTAGACATCCCACCAGTGCCAAAGCGGCTCCCCTTACCACCGGCTAATTGGAACAAGTCTTCATTAATTTCATTGATTTCAGAAAATAACGTGGCTTCTTTGTTGACAGTAGGGTTGTCTGAAAAGAAACCATCAATATCTGATAACATAACTAACAAGTCAGCTTGAACAATTTGGCAGACAATGGCAGACAATTGATCGTTATCCCCGAACTTGGTTAAGTGATCCAATTCTTCAATTGCGACAGTATCATTTTCATTGACGATAGGAATAATATTCATTTTTAACAGTTGTTCAAAAGTATTGGTAACATTATTGCGACTTTCAGGATATTCAATAACATCACGAGTTAATAAAACTTGTGCCATTTGTTGGCTATAGGTTGAAAACCGCTGATTATAAATGTTCATTAATTCTGCTTGGCCGACTGCAGCGACTGCCTGTTGTTCGGGAATTGTCGTTGGGCGCACAGATAGATTTAATTTATTCAGTCCGACACCAATTGCGCCAGAAGAAACTAAAATAATTTCTTTGCCTTGGTTGCTTAAATCACTCAAAGTAAAGGCTAATTGATCAATTGCTTTTAAGTTAATATTGCCATTGGGATAAATCAGAGAACTGGTTCCGACTTTGATCACAATTCGTTTGGCCTGTTGGAGTTTGTTTCTCATAAGTGCCTCGTTTCTTTTTACAGTAAAATTTGACACTCATTATAACAAAATCAGCGGCTACTAGAAAGTGCTAAATAATGAATAGTAAAGAAAGTTTAATGAAAGTGTGAACTTTTTGAGGGAATCTTGGGACTTTTTGGGATTTGGTCTGTTTATTTTAAGAGAAGATGATAGACTAAAAGAAGGAAAATAAACAAAAATTCTCCTCTTTTTTGCGTAGTCTAGATTAACTGGGCTTTTAGAAATGAGAAACTTACTAAAAACAACCAGAGTATCAGAGATTATGGTAAAATAGGAGTAGTTTAGACAGTAGGGGAGAATGGATATGAAACAACGTGGTTTTGAGATTATTTCTAAGTATCAAGAAGAGGGCTTGAGTGTCCCACAACGAGCAACAAAAGGTGCCGCGGGGTATGATTTTCAAGCAGCCGAAACGGTCGTTGTACCAAGTCTTTGGAAGTTACAACAAGCTGGAGAAAATCCCAAACCAATTTTAGTTAAAACAGGAATTAAGGCGTATATGCCTGATTCTGAATATTTAGAATTGGTAAGTCGTTCTTCGAACCCGCTAAAACGATTCCTACTTTTAGCGAATGGTGTCGGAGTCATTGACAGTGATTATTATAATAACGAGAATAACGAAGGACATATCATGTTCCAATTTTTAAACTTTGGATATGAAGATGTTGTCATTGAAAAAGGTGAACGAATTGGCCAAGGGATTTTTAAGCCGTTTTTATTAGCGGATGATGACCAAGTCGAGGCAGAAAGAACGGGCGGTTTTGGTTCGTCTGGACAAAAATAAAGCCCATTTTTTCAGTAGGCAACGTTATTCAAACCATTTAATAAATGTTAAAATAAACAACAGATAAGGAGATTCTACATGGCAAAAAAAGCAAAAGTTCAATTTGAATGTCAAAGCTGTGGGTATGTGTCTCCAAAATATCTCGGCCGCTGTCCTAATTGTGGACAATGGAATTCGATGGTGGAAGAGGTTATTCAAGATACTTCTGATCGTCGTGCTAGAGTAAGTTTGACTGGTAAAAAGACACAACCACAACGGCTATCTGAAGTCGTACCTAAAAAAGAGCCGCGTGTAAAAACTGAATTAGTGGAGCTGAATCGGGTTTTAGGTGGTGGCGTTGTTCCAGGTTCGTTAGTTTTAATCGGTGGCGATCCCGGAATAGGTAAGTCAACATTGCTCTTACAAGTATCGCAACAATTAGCAGCCACAGGTGGCACGGTTTTATATGTTTCTGGTGAAGAAAGTGCTGAGCAAATTAAATTACGAGCGGAGCGTCTAGGCACCGTCAACGAGGCATTTTACTTATACGCAGAAACAGATATGCACGAAATATCACGAGCCATTGAAAAATTAGAACCAGACTATGTCATTATTGACTCGATTCAAACAATGACGCAGCCAGATGTTACCAGCGTTGCTGGTAGTGTCAGTCAAGTCCGAGAAACAACTGCCGAATTATTGAAACTGGCAAAAACGAATGGGATTGCCATTTTTATTGTCGGACACGTAACGAAGGAAGGGTCTATCGCAGGGCCACGGATGTTGGAACATATGGTAGACACGGTTCTTTATTTTGAAGGAGATAAGCATCACACCTTTAGAATCTTACGGGCTGTCAAAAATCGGTTTGGCTCAACGAATGAGATTGGTATTTTTGAAATGCAGACACATGGATTGGTTGAAGTTATGAATCCTTCTCAGGTCTTTTTAGAAGAACGTTTAGAAGGGGCCACCGGATCTTCGATTGTGGTAGCAATGGAAGGTTCACGCCCCATTTTGGTGGAAATCCAAGCGTTAGTTACCCCAACGATGTTTGGCAATGCCAAGCGAACGACCACCGGGTTGGACTTTAATCGCGTTTCTTTAATCATGGCGGTTTTAGAAAAACGGGCAGGCCTTTTATTACAAAACCAGGATGCGTATCTAAAAGCGGCTGGTGGAGTCAAAATTAATGAACCAGCTATTGATTTAGCGTTAGCAATCAGTATTGCTTCTAGCTATAAAGAAAAAGGAACCTCATCTTCAGAATGTTTCATTGGTGAGATTGGTTTAACTGGTGAAATCCGCCGCGTGAATAGTATTGAACAACGAGTGCGTGAAGCGCAAAAACTAGGCTTTACAAAAGTCTATGTCCCTAAAAATAACCTTGGTGGCTGGGAAGCGCCTGAAGGGATTGAAATTATTGGCGTTTCAACAATTGGTGAAACGTTAAGAAAAGTTTTTAAATAATGAAAAAAGTAGAAATAATCCGTTTAGGTTGTTAGTGGCGTATGATTTTTGTACGCCCCACAACACTAGACGTCTTTATTAAATAAACGAGGAGGATGGCTATATGCAAAAACGAATCATCACGTTGCTGATGATCATTGCTGGTGCAAGTTTAGGAATTTCTCTTTTCCCAATGGCTTGGGAAATGGCTAAGCAAGGCAATAACAGTTGGTTAAACAATAACTTTACGAACGGATTAATCGGTGCAATTATTTTCTTTATTTTATCTTTAGGGTTAGCAAAGTATATTGTTTCCGCTGTCAAAAAAATCGAAGCAGCTTTAAATGAAATGAGTTTAACCTATTTATTATTTGGAAGTATTGGTGCCATCATTGGTTTAACAATTGGCGTCATTATCTCCATTCCAATGTACAACTTACAAATTCCTGTCGTGAATAGTTTACTGCCAATTCTAGTTATGATTATTCTGGGTTACTTAGGTTTCCGAATGGGAACAACACGGATTGAGGAGTGGAAAAAAGTTTTTACACCTCGCCAAAAGAAAGCAAATACGGAAGACACCGAAGGACAAATGTTGGAACGTAAAGTGGAAGACAACTTCCATAAATACAAAATTTTAGACACCAGTGTCATCATTGATGGCAGAATCTACGATATCGCTAAAACAGGCTTTTTAGAAGGTGTTTTGCTCATCCCTAACTTTGTTTTATATGAATTACAATACATTGCTGATTCTGGAGACAGTTTAAAACGGGTGAGAGGTCGTCGTGGCTTAGATATTTTAAATGCTTTACAAAAAGAAGAAGGTATCTCCGTTGAGATGTATGACGGAGATTTCGAGGATATTTCTGAAGTAGACAGTAAATTAATCAAATTAGCAAAATTATTAGATGGCGTGGTTGTGACCAATGACTACAACTTAAATAAAGTCTCTGAATTTCAAAATGTGCCTGTTTTAAACATTAATGCTTTAGCTAATGCTGTGAAACCAGTGGTGATTCCAGGTGAAACGATGAATGTGATGGTTGTAAAAGCCGGAACAGAGCGTCAACAAGGGGTCGCTTACTTAGATGATGGCACAATGGTTGTGGTAGAAGATGGCCAGCATTACATGAATGAGCAAATCGAAGTGGTCGTCACAAGTGCTTTACAAACCGCAGCTGGGCGTATGATTTTTGCCAAACCGGCGCACGCGGGTCGCGGGATTAATGATCGCAAGGATAACCATCCTAAAAACGATAAAAATTAAGCAAAGTGAGGACTTAGTATGATTCGAATCGGTCAAGGTTTTGATGTTCATCAATTAGTTCCGCAACGACCTTTAATTATTGGTGGGGTTACTCTTCCTTATGAAAAAGGTCTGTTAGGTCACTCAGATGCCGATGTTTTAACACATGCAATTATTGATGCAATCCTTGGTGCCGCTGGTCTGGGTGATATTGGGCAACTGTTTCCCGAAACCGATCCGCAGTTCAAAAATGCGAATTCTGTAAACTTATTAACAAAAGTAAATGAAAAAGTTGGGCGGTCGGGCTTTACTATTGGCAATATTGATTGTACAATTTTAGCGGAAGAGCCAAAGATGAGCCCATACTTGGCAGAGATGAAAAAGAATCTAGCCGCGAGTTGCCACTTAGCGGTCACACAAGTGAACATTAAGGCAACGACCATGGAAACGATGGGCTTTGTTGGTAAAAAAGAAGGAATCGGCGCAATTGCCGTTGCTTTATTGGAAAAATAACTGAAAACGACGTTAAACCGTCTGTTTTTAAAAAATGGAAAGAGGAATGAACATGACGAAAGTTCGTGTGCGTTACGCACCAAGTCCAACTGGACACTTGCACATTGGGAATGCAAGAACAGCATTATTTAACTACTTATTTGCCCGCCACAATGACGGAGAATTTATCATTCGTATCGAGGATACCGACCAAAAACGGAACATCGAAGACGGCGAGAAAAGTCAGTTGGAAAACTTAGCATGGTTAGGGATGGAATGGGATGAATCACCTGCTCATCCGGGAGAATATGGTCCATATCGTCAATCAGAACGTAAAGAAATTTACCAACCATTGATTGATCAATTATTAAGTAGCAATCGTGCGTATAAGTGTTATTGTACGCCAGAAGAATTAGAAGCAGAACGTGAAGCACAACAAGCTCGTGGGGAAATGCCTCACTACGCAGGCACTTGTGCGAATTTAACACCTTCTGAACAAGCAGCCAAAGAAGCGGCTGGTCTAGAACCAGTGATTCGTTTCCGTGTGCCACGTAATACAGAATACAAATTTGATGACATCGTGAAAGGTGAAATTACTTTTGAGTCAGATAACATTGGTGGCGATTTTGTCATCCAAAAACGCGATGGGATGCCAACGTATAACTTTGCCGTTGCAGTAGATGATCACTTAATGAAAATTTCTCATGTTTTACGTGGCGATGATCACATTGCGAACACACCAAAACAATTAATGATTTACGAAGCGTTTGAATGGACACCACCTGTCTTTGGCCATATGACCTTAATCATTAATTCAGAAACTGGCAAAAAATTGAGCAAACGTGATGAAACAATTTTACAATTTATTGAACAATACCGTGAATTAGGTTACTTACCAGAAGCCATGTTCAACTTTATTGCTTTACTAGGATGGTCTCCTGTTGGCGAAGAAGAAATCTTCTCACAAGAAGACTTGATTAAATTATTTGATGAACAACGCTTAAGCAAGTCACCAGCGGCCTTTGATGCGAAAAAATTAGAATGGATTAACAATCAATACATGAAACAAATGGACTTAGGTGAACTAACAGATATGTGTATTCCTTATTTAGTCGCTGACGGTCGTGTTGAAGAAAATCCATCTCCTGAAAAAATCGAATGGTTAAAACAATTAGTTAGCTTGTATCAACCACAAATGAGTTATGCAGCTGAAATTGTGGAACTATCAAACTTGTTCTTTAATGAACATCCAGTTTTAGATGATGCTGCGAAAGAATTCTTGCAAGGAGAAACAGTGCCAACTGTGTTACATGCGTTTAAAGAACAATTAGAAGCCTTGGACGTTTTCGATGTCCCAAGTATTAAAGCAGCGATTAAAGCCGTCCAAAAAGAAACCGGCGTTAAAGGCAAAAACTTGTTTATGCCAATTCGAATTGCTGTTTCTGGACAAATGCATGGTCCTGAATTAGGCGAAACCATCGAATTATTAGGCAAAGAAAAAGCATTAGATCATTTAAATAAAGTGTTATAAAAACACAAAGAATAGAAGAAGTAGACAATCAGATGGATTTCAGAGACGCTGTGGGTGGTGAGAACAGCGAGCATCTTTTGTCGAAATGCATCTATGAGTGGCTTTGGTGAAAAAAGTAACCGAAGACGTCGGCAGGCGTTAACTGTATCGAGGCAAGAGCTAGTTCTTGTGAAGAAAAGTGGAACCACGCATGGGCGTCTTTTAAGCAACGTTTTTTTGTTGCTTAAAAGACGTTTTTTATTTTTGTATAGTAGAAAGGAGTTCACCATATGAGTTGGTTGAAACGTAGCGTCGCAGCTGTTAAAAGAAACGATCCTGCAGCGCGGACCACACTAGAAGTTCTTTTAACGTATCCTGGCTTGCACGCCCTGTTTTGGCATCGCTTGTCTCATTTCTTATATAGGCATCAGTTGTTTTTGTTGGCGAAGATTCATGCACAATTTTGGCGTTTCATAACGGGCGTAGAAATTCATCCCGGAGCCACAATTGGAGCGGGAGTTTTTATCGATCACGGCATGGGCATTGTGATTGGGGAAACCGCGGAAATAGAAGAAGATGTTGTTTTGTTTCACGGAGTGACGTTAGGTGGGACCGGTCGTGATACGGGTAAACGCCATCCAACAGTGAAAAAAGGAGCGATGATTTCGGCACGAGCTCAAATTTTAGGGCCAGTGGTGATTGGTGAACGTTCAAAAATTGGAGCGGGTGCTGTTGTTATTTCAGACATCCCAGCAGATGCCACAGCTGTGGGTGTTCCTGCGAAAGTCGTTCGTCTAAATGGAAGAAAGGTGGAAAAAGGGCATGATTAAAATTTATAATACATTGACCAGAGAAAAAGAAGTATTTACGCCAATTGAGGCGCATAAAGTTCGGATGTATGTCTGCGGACCAACCGTGTATAACTATATCCATATCGGTAATGCGCGCAGTGCGATCGCCTTTGATACGATTCGTCGTTATTTTGAATATCGTGGGTATGAAGTGAATTATGTCTCGAACTTTACAGATGTCGATGATAAAATTATCAAGGCAGCTAAAGAATTGAAAATTACTGCGCCGGAAGTGGCGGAGCGTTTTATCAAAGCCTTTGAAGAAGACACGCAAGCATTGAATGTCCAACCAGCAACGTTACATCCTCGGGTGATGGACCACATGCCTGATATCTTAGCTTTCATCGAAGTTTTAATTGAAAAAGGTTTTGCTTATGAGGTCGCAGGTGATGTGTATTATCGCACCCGTAAATTCCCTAATTATGGTAAATTAAGCCATCAATCGATTGATGAATTAGAAGTGGGGGCAAGTCAACGAACTGGCGTTGAACAACAATTAAAAGAAGACCCATTGGATTTTGCTCTTTGGAAAAGTGCCAAAGAAGATGAAATTTCTTGGGATTCTCCTTGGGGGAAAGGACGTCCCGGCTGGCATATTGAATGCTCTGTCATGGCGACAAAACACTTGGGAGAGACGATTGATATTCATGGCGGTGGACAAGATTTAGAATTTCCACATCATGAGAATGAAATTGCACAGAGCGAAGCCAAAACAGGCCATACCTTTGCCAATTACTGGATGCATAACGGCTATGTCACAATTGGTGAAGACGATGAAAAAATGAGCAAATCCCTAGGTAACTTCATTACTGTTCATGAAATGATTCAAAAAGTGGATCCGCAAATTTTACGTTTCTTTATGTCTACCACCCAGTACCGTCGCCCGATTCGTTATAGCGAAAGCACTCTAAAAGAGGCAGCAGCCAATTATCAAAAATTGAAAAATGCGTTTGAAAATTTACGTTTTAGACAAGCAGATGCGGTCGCAAGTTTGCCAGAGGATGAACACTATTTGGCTCAATTAAACGAATTAGAACAACGTTTTATTACGGAAATGGACGATGATTTCAATGCAGCTAACGGGATTACGGTCGTTTATGAATTAGCGAAGATGATGAATCAGTACAGTGAACAAGCGACAGTTTCGGAACCAGTTCTAGTGGCGATGGATAAGCTTTTCAGTGGCTGGTTAGCTATTTTTGGTTTATTCTTTAAAAACGAAGAATTAGTGGATGCACAAGTCGATGCGTTAATTGAAGAACGGAACCAAGCACGGAAAGACCGTGATTTTGCCCGAAGTGATGAAATCCGCGATTTATTAAAAGAACAAGGCATTGTTTTAGAAGATACTCCGCAAGGGACGAGATGGAGAAGAAGTGAATGAGAGATTACAAACAATTAAACGGTTTAGCTTTGGCCTATGTTGGCGATGCGATTTATGAAATTTACATTCGTGATTATTTAGTTTCCTTGGGACAAACGAAACCGAATGTTTTGCATCGCATGGCGACACATTACGTGTCAGCAAAAGCCCAAGCAAGCTTAATGCAAGCGATGTTAGCGGGAGAAATGCTAACGGAGGAAGAAGAAGTGATGTACAAACGCGGTCGGAATGCTAAAAGTCACACCTTTGCCAAAAATGCTGATGTGACGACCTATCGGGTAGCGACCGGTTTCGAATCCTTGATGGGTTATTTACATTTAACACAACAAAAAGAACGTTTAGAAGAATTAATTAACTGGTGTATCAAGAAAGTAGGTGAAACCAATGAAAAATGAAAAATCTCGTCCTTTTAAAAAAGGTAAGAAACGTCCAGAACGTTCAGATAAGCGTTCAAAAGAACGGAACCCACGACCAGCGACAGCAGGTGCTGATGGAACCTCAGAAGAGCTAGCAGATAACTTTGTCTTTGGTTTCCATGCCACTGTTGAGGCGTTGCAGCAAGGACGCGGGAATAAATTGTTTTTACAAGAAGATGCTCGTGGCGAGAAAATTGAGCAATTAAAACAAGCAGCGAAAGAACAGGCTGTTCCAGTTAAATGGGTGCCTAAAGCAAAATTAGATACGATGAGTGATCACGGCGTGCATCAAGGCATGGTTTTAGCAATCACGGCGTATCAATATTTAACTTTAGAAGAATTATTGGAACAAACAAAAGAAAAGACAGAAACACCATTTTTCCTAATTTTAGACAGTCTAGAGGACCCACATAACTTTGGCTCAATTTTGCGAACTGCTGATGCGACAGGCGTGGACGGTATTATCATTCCGAAACATCGTGCAGTGGGAATTACACCAACCGTAACCAAAGCATCAACAGGGGCCGTGGAACATATTCCAGTGGCTCGTGTAACGAATCTAGCGCAAAGTATTGCAACGCTAAAAGAGAATCAATTTTGGATTTTTGGTACAGATATGTCTGGGACGGATTATCGTCGCTGGAATACACAAGGCGCAATTGCCTTAATCATCGGAAATGAAGGTCGTGGCATGAGTCAAGGTCTTCATAAAGAAGTGGATGAATTATTAACGATTCCAATGACTGGACACGTTCAAAGCTTAAACGCTGGTGTGGCTGCAGGCTTGCTAATGTATGAAGTCTATCGTGGCCGCAACCCATTATAGAAGAAGGCGATTGTATGAAAAAACAATTGTTAATCGTTGATGGCTATAATATGATTGGTGCTTGGCCAGAATTGGTCCAGTTGAAAAAGCAAGAGCGTTTAGAGGATGCGCGTGAACTGCTTCTTAGTCGTCTGTCCAATTATGCCAAATATGAAGGGTTGGAAATCATTGTGGTCTTTGATGCCCAATTAGTCCCAGGTATTCAGCAAACGTACAAAAAGTACCTTTTGACCGTGGTTTTCACCAAAGAAGATGAAACAGCAGATAGTTATATTGAACGTCTAGCTGGTGAAAAAAATGATCGTTTAACGCAAGTAACAGTCGCAACGAGTGATTTGGCTGAACAATGGGTGGTCTTTTCACAAGGTGCATTGCGGACTTCGGCCAATGAACTTTACAAAGCTGTCCAGAAAACAGAAAAGACGATTGCCATTCATGCAACGGATATCCATTTCCAGCAATTTCGTCGAAATTCTCCATGGAACGTGGAGCAGTTATCAAAACTTTCTGAGAAGCTAGAAGAATTGTCTCAAAAAAAAGATTAAACAAATGTTCGCTTAAGTCATAAATTTCTAACATGCTATGCTCTCCTAAATCATTCGATACGTTTATCGAAAAGGAGGGCTTTTTATGTTAGAACAGATTCAACAAGCATTAGCAGGAGACCAAGAACAATTTCAAGCCTTATATGGGCAATATCAGCCAGTGATTTATAAGTGCATGAAAAAATACTATTTAAAAGATTATGATACTGAAGACTGGCTTCAAGAAGGACGAATTGTCTTCTTTCGGACGTTAGAACGATTTGATTCAGAAAAACAAGCATCATTAGGAAAGTTTTTTAAACGAAATTTTGAAAATCACGTACATAGCTTAATTCGCCATCAATGCGCCTATAAGCGGCGAACAGATACCTTGTCTATTTCTCTGGAACAACGATTAGAAAGCGCTGGTGAAGAGTTAGTGGACTATTTAGGGACAGCGGCTACCGACCCATTAGGTCAATTAATGATTCAAGAAAAATTGGCAGCTTTTCCGACACGTCTTTCCTCGTTGGAACAACAAATTTTAAACGCATACTTAAAAGGCTACACGTTAGAAGAAATCGCTAAAGTGCGTGGGGGAACTTTTTCAGCTGTCCGAAGTGCCTATGATCGTGCCAAAGCAAAAATGAAATATACATTAGAAAATGAATAAAAATTCGACAAAACAGCCGGTTTGTCGAGCAAAAGTAGTTGCAAACAGACTTCTAGTATGATAAACTTGAAATTTTTTAAAAAAAGTGATATAATGTTTCTCGAGGTGAATGCAATGCCAACAACGTTATCGTCAATTAAGAAAGATTTGGAAGGCCGTATCGGCAGTGAAATTATGTTAGTTGCTCAGACTGGAAGAAAGCGCCAAACAGAACGTAAAGGAATCTTAACGGAGACTTATCCATCTGTTTTTGTTGTTGACTTGGATCCAGACGAGAACTCATTTGAACGTGTATCTTATAGCTATTCAGATGTTTTAACACGCACCGTTGAAATCGAATTCATCGGTCAAGCCGTATAATTTAGAAAGTCCGCTTAGGAGTGAAGGAAGAGCCCTTCGTTCCTAAGCTCTTTTTAATTTCAGCCATCTGTCGTCAGAGAAAGAGCAATCTTCGGTGTACTTCTTCATGGACATATGATAGAATCTAAAAGATTAAAATGTTGGTAGACAAAAGATTAAGGAAGGTGAATCAGGGAACCGATGGAAATAATCGAACGAGCTCCTGCGAAAATTAATCTTGGGTTAGATGTTCTGCATAAACGTGTGGATGGCTATCATGAAGTTGAATCTATTTTTGCAAGTGTAGATTTAGCCGATCATTTAACTTTTGAAAATCTAGAAGAAGACATCATTCGTATTGAAACGGACAGCTCTTTTTTACCCGTGGATCGACGGAATCATGTCTATCAAGCAGTTGACTTATTAAAGCGTACCTATAATATTCATAAAGGAATTAAAATATATATTGAAAAACGTATCCCCGTGGCAGCTGGTTTAGCAGGGGGGAGCAGTGACTGTGCCGCAGCATTACGAGGCTTAAACAAGCTGTGGAATCTGGGGTTGACGATGGACGAACTCTGTGAAATTGGTAGCCAAATTGGTATGGATGTTCCTTATTGTTTAAGGGGCGGAACAGCCTTTGCAAACGGACGTGGGGAGAAAATTGAAGCATTACCGACCATGCCTCAATGTTGGATTGTGTTAGTTAAACCAAGAATTAGTGTATCCACTAGTACCGTTTTTAATGATTTAGCGGTAGATGAATTGCACCATCCAGATATTGCTGGACTAAGAATAGCTATTGAAAATGGTGATTATACTGGGATGACCCAAACGGTCGGCAATGCGTTGGAAAGTGTCACGATTGCCAGACATCCGATCGTGCAACAAATCAAGGATCGCATGCTGAAGTACGGCGCTGATGCAGCGTTGATGAGCGGCAGTGGACCGACAGTCTTTGCTTTATGTGAAAAGAAAACACGAGCACAACGGATTTATAATGGACTTAAAGGCTTTTGTGAAGAAGTTTATTTGGTTCGGACATTGAAATAAATAAAAACAACAGAGCGTGGAGCAAAAACCCAAAGTGATTTTTGTCCCACGCTCTGTTGTTTTTTAAATTTATTCCTTGACGTCCCGTGATCCATTTGGTACATTATTCCTGGCAAATCGTAAATATTACGGTTTATAACAGGTAAATCGAAAAGAGGACAGAACATGACGAAAATCTACCGCCGTTTGATAATCGGCGTTACTTTAGCAATCAGTGCTTTTCTTTTAGCTAGCTGTGGGCAAACCACACAATCGCCAAAAGAGAAGAAAGAGCTCACGGTAATGACTACTTTTTATCCGATGTACGATTTCGCAAAACAAGTCGTTGGTGATGAGGGAGAGGTTGAGCTGTTGATTCCAGCTGGAACGGAACCACACGATTATGAACCAAGCGCAAAAGACTTAGCGAAAATTACTGATGCGGATGTCTTTGTTTATAATAGTAAAGAGCTAGAAACTTGGGTTCCGAATGTTATTGAAAACTTGGACACGAAAAAAGTTTCAATCGTGGAAGCCAGTCAATCCATTCAATTGATGCAAGGAACAGAAGAGGAAGAATCTGGCGAAGAAGGTCATGAAGGCCATAACCATTCCCACGAACTGGATCCGCATGTCTGGTTAGATCCCGTGTTAGCGCAAAAAGAAGTGATAGCGATTCGGGATGCGCTTATCAAAAAATATCCTGAGAAAAAAGCCGTATTTGAAAAAAATACCGCTGCTTATTTGGAAAAATTGACTGCGCTAGATAAGGAATACCAAGCTGCATTTGCAGGCGCTAAAAATCGGACCTTTGTGACGCAACATGCTGCATTTGGCTATTTGGCAAAACAATATGACTTGACCCAAGAACCGATTGCTGGGATTTCTCCAGACCAAGAACCTTCGCCAAGTCGTTTAGCCGAATTAAAAAAATATATTAAAACAAACAATGTTTCTGTGATCTATTTTGAAGCATCGGCTTCTACAAAAGTAGCCAAAACATTGGCAGATGAGACAGGCGTCGAATTAGCCGTATTGAATCCTTTAGAGAGTTTAACTCAAAAAGAACAAGAAGCAGGCGAGAACTATGTGTCTGTCATGAAAGAAAACCTCGCTGCTTTACAAAAAAGCATTCATTAATCTGGCAACAGAAAGGAGCCAACTTATGCATTATATTGAAGTCGAAAATTTAACCTTCTATTATGATGATGAACCTGTTTTAGAAGATGTTTCTTATTATGTTGATCCAGGGGAATTCGTTATTTTAACAGGAGAAAATGGCGCTGCCAAGTCAACGCTGATCAAAAGTACCTTAGGGTTATTAAAACCAACAAGTGGCAAAATTACGGTCGCTAAAAAAAATAGTGCTGGTGAAAAAATCAGCATTGGCTACATTCCACAACAAGTCGCTTCTTTCAATGCGGGCTTTCCTAGCACCGTCATTGAATTAGTACGTTCAGGTCGTTTTCCCAGAAATCGTTGGTTCAAACCGTTGACGAAAAAAGATCATCTTCATGTGGAAAAAGCTTTGAAATCAGTGGACATGTGGGAAATGCGCCACAAACGAATTGGCGAGCTTTCTGGCGGGCAAAAGCAACGAATTAGTTTAGCACGAGTGTTTGCGACTGATCCAGATTTGTTTATTTTAGATGAGCCAACAACAGGTATGGATGAACAATCGCGAAACGAATTTTATCAATTGTTGCAACACAGTGCGCATGAACATGGAAAAGCTATTTTGATGATTACGCATGATCATGAAGATATCAAAACCTATGTGGATCGTCAAATTCGTCTTGTCCGCAAAGAAGATTCGAAATGGCGTTGCTTCCATATGAGTGAAGAATCGTATACGTAAATTTTCCAATAAAACGTTATCTGGCTCGATAATAACGAAAGCCTAGGAACGGCTTAAAGAAATGTGGGAAAAATTTAAAAAATAAGCAGGAATTAAAAAATTAATTCGCTTAAACGTCGCTACAATGGTAGTGTTCATTTTAGCGGTAAGGAGTGAATCGTATGGCAGAAATGCTTTCTTATGCATTTATGCAAAAGGCCTTTTTAGCAGCACTGTTTATCTCAGTGATTGCTCCAATGCTCGGCGTCTTTCTAGTTATTCGCCGACAATCTTTAATGGCAGATACCCTTTCACATGTGTCATTAGCCGGTGTGGCTCTAGGCTTCTTTTTTAATTGGAATCCTAATTTAATGACCTTAATTGTCGTGATTGTGGCTGCAATCATTCTAGAATATTTACGAATGATTTATAGCACCTATTCAGAAATTTCGATTGCTATTTTAATGTCAGGCGGTTTGGCTTTGGCGTTAGTTTTAATGAATTTAACAGGAGGCAATTCAGCTGCTAGTATTCAATCGTATTTATTTGGTTCCATCGTCACGATTACGTGGGATCAAGTGGTTATGTTGGCAATTTTATTCGTAGTTTTAGTTCTATTGTTTATGTTATTTAAACGTCCAATGTATGTTTTAACATTTGATGAAGATACTGCTCATGTTGATGGGCTACCTATTCATTGGATGTCGATGCTTTTTAATGTAATTACTGGTGTGGCGATTGCTGTGATGATTCCGATCGCGGGAGCCTTGTTAATTTCAGCAATTATGGTCTTACCAGCTGCGATAGGTATGCGAATTGGTAAAGGCTTCAACACGGTGATCATCATCAGTGTGTTTATGGGCTTGATTGGCATGCTAACAGGGTTGACTAGCTCGTATTATTTGGAAACACCACCGAGTGCAAGCATTACCCTAATTTTTATTGGTTTATTCTTATTAGTCAATATTTATCGCCGAGTGGTTGTTATGGTCCAACGAAAACAAAAAATGCAAAGAAACTAAGGAGAAAAACGAAAGTTTTTCTCCTTTATTTCTTTTTTTTAAAAGAAATGGCGAACTATTTTCAGTTATTTGAAAAAAATCCTCGAATTTTTCGGTTAAACCCCTTATAATAAGGAACGATAGAATGAAAAGGAGTGACGAATTTGAAAATTCGGAGAAGTGAACGATTAATCGATATGACCCAATATCTTTTAGATCATCCCCATACATTGGTTTCTTTGACATATTTTGCTGACCGATACCAATCTGCCAAGTCTTCCATTAGTGAAGATTTAGCAATTGTTAAAAAAACATTTAAAGAACGTGGAACAGGTATTTTAGAAACGATTCCAGGCGCTGCAGGCGGTGTCCGCTTTATCCCTGAAATTCCTTATGAGGAAGCGGAGCAGTTGATTATGGATTTGTGTGATCGTTTGTCAGAACAAGATCGCTTATTACCTGGGGGTTATGTTTATCTTTCAGATTTACTTGGGGAACCGAATTTATTAAGACAAGTGGGCCGGATTATTGCTTCTAAATATTTAGGCAAACAAATTGATGCGGTAATGACCGTTGCGACCAAAGGAGTGCCAATTGCGCAAGCTGTGTCTTATTACTTAAATGTTCCGTTTGTGATTGTTCGTCGCGATTCTAAGATTACTGAAGGTTCAACGGTGAGCGTGAACTATGTATCAGGGTCTTCAGAACGTATCGAAAAAATGGAACTTTCAAAACGCAGCTTAAAACGCGGCTCAAAAGTTTTAGTCGTGGATGACTTCATGAAAGGCGGCGGCACCGTCAATGGTATGAAGAGTATGATTGAAGAATTTGAAGCAGAACTTGTGGGCATTACCGTTTTTGCTGAGTCAAAATTCAATGGCCGTCGTGCAATCGATGACTACACTTCGCTATTATATGTGGAAGATGTGGATACACAAACAAAAACGATTAGCGTAGTCCCAGGAAACTATTTCACAGAGAAATAATTTGAAAAAGAACCTGAAAATGGTCCATTCCATTTTCAGGTTCTTTTTTTCTGTTTTATTCCTTTAAAAAAAGATGAGAAAATAAATTGGTCTACCTTTTAAATGCCTTATTTTGTTGAAAAAGACAAAAGAGTAAGATAAACTAGAAAAGGTATAATGAGGACGATTTAGAAGAAAATCAAACAATTTAGTTAATTTGAGGTGGCAAACGTGGAAAATAGATACGCAATTATTTTAGCAGCTGGTAAAGGAACACGCATGAAATCTAAACTTTATAAAGTATTGCATCCAGTTGCTGGTAAACCAATGGTCGAACATATTTTAGATCAAGTAGAACAAACAGAACCAACAGAAATCGTGACGATCGTTGGACACGGGGCGGAAATGATTAAAAGCCATTTAGGCGAACGTAGTCAATATGCCTTACAAGCTGAACAATTGGGAACTGGGCATGCAGTCATGCAAGCACAAGAGTTATTAGGTGGCAAACAAGGAACAACATTAGTTATTACAGGGGATACGCCGTTATTAACTGCAGAAACCTTGAAAAACTTATTCGATTACCATCAAGGTAAGAATGCAAGTGCGACTATTTTAACAGCGCATGCGGAAGACCCAACAGGCTATGGTCGAATTATTCGTGACCATGTGGGCATTGTTGAACGAATCGTGGAACAAAAAGATGCCAGTGAAGAAGAAGCACGTGTTCAAGAAATTAATACAGGAACCTTCTGTTTTGATAATGAATCATTGTTTGAAGCGTTAGCGAAAACAGATACAAACAACACACAAGGGGAATACTATTTAACAGATATCATTGAAATTTTGAAAAAAGAAGGCAAAGCTGTCGCTGCTTACCAAATGGCAGACTTTGACGAAGCAATGGGTGTAAATGATCGTGTTGCTTTATCCACTGCTAATAAAATTATGCATCGTCGGTTAAATGAGATGCATATGCGAAATGGTGTTACATTTATTGATCCAGACACAACGTATATTGATGAAGGCGTGGTAATTGGTTCAGACACAGTCATTGAAGCGGGAGTCACTATCAAAGGAAAAACAGTGATTGGCGAAGATTGCTGGATTGGCGCACATTCAGAAATCGTTGATAGTCACATCGGCAATCAAGTGGTTGTTAAACAGTCTGTGATTGAAGAAAGTGTGGTTCGCGAGGGGGCCGATGTGGGTCCGTATGCACATTTACGTCCTAAAGCAGATGTGGGGGTAAACGTACACATTGGTAACTTCGTGGAAGTAAAAAATGCAACAATCGATGAAGGCACAAAAGTGGGCCATTTAACATACGTTGGTGATGCAACATTAGGCAAAGATATTAATGTCGGTTGCGGCGTTGTTTTTGTTAATTATGATGGCAAAAATAAACACCAAACAGTCGTGGGTGATCACGCGTTTATTGGCTCTGCAACGAACATTGTTGCGCCAGTCACGATTGGTGATCATGCGGTGACTGCTGCTGGTTCAACTATCACAGAAGATGTCCCTTCAGAAGATTTGGCGATTGCCCGGGCACGTCAAGTGAATAAAGAAGGCTATGCTAAAAAGTTACCTTATATGAAGGATTAACCTCAAATAAAAAAGAACGCTCTTTTGCTTAAGCAAAAGAGCGTTCTTTTTCCTCCTTAAAGACTAGACCAATTGCTGCTAATATTTGTTTAGAGGTATTCAAGGACTAGACCAATGCTGTTTATTCGGTATTTTTAGTTATTTTTTTCAAAAAAATAGTTTTTGTTCTGCTTTTCCAATATAAAAAGACTTTCTTTTTTATAAAGTTCGTGTTTTGGTCAAAATTACTATTTTTTTCACAAACAAATCCGCTGTATTGTCCAAAAATAAAAACAATTTACAGGAAAAACATCTTATTTTAACGGAATTTACTGTTTTTTATTTAACGGATATATTATGATAGGAAAAGAAGAGCAGCGTGATGGGGGAAGGCTCTTTTTGTTGTTTGTTACTTTGACAATTGTTTGTTGCAAATGGGTTGAAACACAAGGAGGAAATTTGTGAAAAAGTTGAGCTTTAAAAAAGTGAAGTGGGGCATGCATTTTTTAATGGCTGTTGCGTTGATAGCGCCAAGCGTTACTAGTACGGCATATGCAGTAGAAACAACGAGTCAACAAAGTTCAGAAGCAGTAACAAGTACCACCGATTCAAGTAGAAAACAAGAACCAGTCATTACACAGGAAACAACAGACATCAAACAAGAAGCACCAAATCAGGCTACGAGTGACAGTGTCAAGCAGTCACAAGAAACCACAGCACCAACAGAGACGACGAATTTAGAAACGTCAACCGCTGAAAAAGAAGAAACGAGCACGCCGCAAAAAATAACAATTTTAGGTACGTCAGATGTTCATGGTCAATTATGGAATTGGTCTTATGAAGATGATAAAGAATTACCAGTTGGTTTGTCCCAAGTAAGTACAGTCGTCAACCAAGTCCGGGCACAAAACCCAGCAGGCACCGTTTTAATTGATAATGGCGACAATATTCAAGGCACTATTTTAACAGATGACTTGTATAATAAAGCGCCTTTAGTGAATGAAAAGACCCATCCAATGATTACCGCCATGAATGTGATGAAGTATGATGCAATGGTTTTGGGGAATCATGAGTTTAATTTTGGTTTACCGTTAATCCAAAAAATTCAAAAAGAAGCCACTTTTCCAATCTTGTCTGCGAATACCTACAATAAGGATGGTAGTCGTTTTGTTGAAGGGACTACCACGAAGGAACTTGATCTTAATCAAGATGGGCAGCCAGATTTAAAAGTTGGGATTATCGGCTTAACAATCCCGCACATTCCTTTGTGGGATGGCCCTCGTGTTACTTCGCTTAATTTTTTACCTTTGAAAGAAGAAGCAGAAAAAGCAGTTACTGAGTTGAAAACTAACGATCAGGCTGACATTATTGTTGCTTCGATTCATGCGGGACAACAAAATAGTGATCCGGCTGCCAGTGCCGACCAAGTAATTGAAAATGTCGCGGGGATTGATGCGTATATTCTGGGTCATGACCACCTTTCTTTTACCAAGCAAGGAGCAGCGCCGAATGGAAAAACTGTACCGGTAGGGGGACCTAAAGATACAGGGACAGAAGTTGTTAAGATTGATCTTTCAGTTGCTAAAAATGCCGATAAGTGGGAAGTGCAAGAAGGTACAGCAACGATTGTACCAACAACGAATGTTCCAGCAGATGAAGCAGTTAAGGCAGCGACAAAAGAATACCATGAAAAAACGCGAGCGTTTATTCAGGAGGAGATCGGCACAGCAACAGCTGATTTTTTACCAAAACAAGAAATTAAAGGAATTCCCGAAGCACAATTACAACCAACAGCGATGATTTCTTTAATTAATAACGTTCAAAAAGAAGTAACGGGCGCACAATTAAGTGCGGCAGCGCTGTTTAAATACGACAGTAAATTACCTGCGGGGAAGATTTCCTATGCCACGATTTTTGATATCTACAAATACCCGAATACCTTAGTGAGTGTTCCCATTAACGGTGAAAACTTACTGAAGTATTTGGAAAAACAAGGGGCGTACTATAACCAAACACAGCCAGATGATTTGACCGTTAGTTTTAATCCAAACATTCGTGTATATAACTATGACATGATTTCTGGAGTGGACTACAAGATTGACATTTCAAAACCAGTGGGTGAACGAATTGTAGATGCGAAAATTGACGGCCAACCGTTGGATCCTGCCAAAGAATATACGATTGCTATGAATAATTATCGTTACGGCGGTTTAGCTAGCCAAGGGATTCAAGTAGGAGAACCTATTAAAAATTCTGATCCAGAAACCTTACGAGGAATGATTGTTGATTATATTAAGAAAAAAGGAACGCTTGATCCAGAACAAGAAATCGAACGAAATTGGTCAATTATTGGGACAAATTTTGATGAAAAATGGCGTGCCAAAGCAATCGAATTAGTGAATGACGGCACTCTTCAAATTCCGACTTCTCCTGATGGACGTACACCAAACGCCGCCGCTATTACGAAACAAGATGTCCGTAATGCGGGTTTTGATTTAGATAATGCATATACCATTATGCACACAAATGACGTTCATGGACGATTAGAAGCAGGGAAAGGCGAATTGGGTATGGCGCGTCTAAAAACCTTTAAAGACCAAGAAAACCCAACCTTGATGGTGGATGCAGGGGATGTTTTCCAAGGATTACCAATCTCCAATTTCTCCAAAGGCGCGGATATGGCCAAAGCAATGAATGAAGTTGGTTATGATGCCATGGCGGTGGGAAATCACGAGTTTGATTTTGGTTTAGAGATTGCACTAGGTTATAAAGACCAACTGAATTTTCCGATTTTATCTAGTAATACGTATTACAAAGATGGCAGTGGACGGGTTTTTGATCCGTATACAATCGTAGAAAAAGCCGGGAAAAAGTTTGCCATTGTAGGTGTGACGACCCCAGAAACAGCAACGAAAACACACCCGAAAAACGTGGAGAAGGTGACATTTAAAGACCCGATTCCAGAAGTAGAAGCAGTGATTAATGAAATTAAAGAGAAGTACGCGGATATTCAAGCTTTCGTAGTTACTGGGCATTTAGGCGTAGATGAAACGACGCCGCATATCTGGCGTGGTGATACGCTAGCAGAAACCCTTAGTCAAACATATCCTGAGTTAGATATTAATGTGATTGATGGACATTCGCATACAGCCGTCGAAAGCGGCAAACGTTATGGCAAAGTGATCTATGCTCAAACAGGTAATTATTTAAATAATGTTGGGATCGTCACAGCACCAGAGAGTGAACCAACTAAGAAAACAGCAAAATTGATTTCAGCAGCAGAGTTGCTAGAATTGCCAGAAAACCCGGCAGTTAAAGCCATCGTTGATGAAGCACGAACGAATTTTAACGCTGAAAATGAAAAAGTAATTGTCGATTATATTCCATTCACATTGGATGGACAACGAGAAAATGTGCGCACACGAGAGACCAACTTAGGGAATTTGATTGGTGATGCGATTATGTCATATGGCCAAGACGCGTTTAGTCAACCTGCTGATTTTGCAGTAACTAATGGTGGCGGCATTCGCGCTGATATTAAACAAGGGCCAATTAAAGTTGGGGATGTCATTGCTGTGTTACCTTTTGGCAATAGCATTGCGCAAATTCAAGTAACCGGCGCTCAAGTTAAAGAAATGTTTGAAATGTCTGTTCGTTCGATTCCACAAAAAGATGAGAATGGCACAATTTTACTAGATGATGCTGGCCAACCAAAACTTGGCGCAAATGGTGGTTTCCTACATGTTTCAAGCTCCATTCGTATCCACTATGATTCCACAAAACCAGGTACTCGCTTGGCTAGTGACGAAGGCAATGAAACAGGACAAACGATTGTCGGTAGTCGCGTATTAGGAATAGAAATTAAAAATCGGCAAACACAAAAGTTTGAACCATTGGATGAGAAGAAACAATACCGGATGGCTACCAATGATTTCTTAGCTGCTGGTGGTGATGGTTACGATATGCTAGGTGGTGAACGAGAAGAAGGGATTTCACTAGATGCTGTCTTGATTGAATACTTGAAAAGTGCAACCAGCTTGCGGTTGTATCGTGCAGCAACGACGATTGATTTAGCACAATATAAAGAACCATTCCCAGGCGAACGAATTGTTTCTATTTCGGAAGAAGCTTACAAAGAGTTAATCGGTGGAGGAGAGACGCCAAAACCAGATCCAACACCAGATCCAAAACCAGATCCAAAACCAGATCCAAAACCAGATCCAAAACCAGATCCAAAACCAGATCCAAAACCAGACCCAACATCAGATCCAAAATCAGACCCGAAACCAACACCAGAAACACCAGTAGCAACCAATAAACAAAACCAAGCGGGAGCAAGACAGAGCAATCCATCCGTAACAGAGAAGAAAAAGTATGGCGGCTTTTTACCTAAAACAGGTACAGAAACAGAAACGCTTGCGTTATATGGTTTACTGTTCGTTGGACTTTCTTCTTCTGGCTGGTATATTTATAAACGACGTAACAAAGCTAGTTAGTCATTTTTTAAGAACCGTCCTTCGGGATTGGTTCTTTTTTTATTTTAACGCTTGCCATTTTTTTTTAATTTTAGTATTATAAGAATATTCTAAAAATTAAAAAATGAAGAGTTTTTTTCTGTGAAGGGAGAAAGGCATGAAAAGTAAACGTATAAAAGGACTTATCGGGTTAAGTTTAACAACGCTGTTAGTTTTAGCTGCTTGTGGTAGTGATGGGGGAGCTGGCGCCGAAAAAGCAAAAGGCGGATCAGAGAAAACTGCCGCTAAACAAGAATTTAAAGTAGTAGTTCAACAAGAAATGCCTTCTGCAGATTTATCTTTAGGAACAGATACAATTAGTTTTACGGCACTGAATAATGCGTATGAAGGAATTTATCGTTTAGATGATAAAAGCAAGCCGCAACCAGCAGGGGCTAAAGAAAAAGTGCAAGTCAGTGATGATGGTCTGACGTACACAGTGAAACTAAGAGAAGAAGCAAAATGGTCCAATGGTGATCCTGTCACAGCTGCCGATTATGTTTTTAGTTGGCAACGTACAGCAGATCCTCAGACTGGCGCTGAGTATGCTTATTTTCTAGAAATGATTGAAAACGGCGCAGATATTGTAGCTGGTAAGAAACCAGTTTCTGAATTAGGCATTAAAGCAAACGGGGATTATGAGCTAGAAATTAAACTGGCAAAACCAACACCATATTTTGATTATTTACTGGCCTTTCCACTATTTTTCCCGCAACATCAAGCAACCGTAGAGAAATATGGCAAAGATTACGCTGCTTCCAGTGAAAAAGCAGTCTATAATGGTCCGTTTGTCTTAGCTAACTTTGAAGGGGCTGGCTCAGATACCAATTGGACTTTGGAAAAAAATGAAAACTATTGGGATAAAGACAATGTCAAATTAGATAAAATCAATTTTGATGTCGTCAAGGAGGCACCAACTGCCTTGAACTTATTCCAAGATGGTCAAGCAGACGATGTTATTTTAAGTGGCGAATTGGCCCAGCAAATGGCGAAGGATCCAGAATTGGTTATCGAAAAAGAAGCACGAACCAGCTATTTGGAATTTAATCAGCGAGATAAAAATTCACCCTATAATAATGTGAATTTACGCAAAGCAATTTCAGCAGCGATTGATCGCAACGCATTAGTAGATAAAATTTTAGGCGACGGCTCAGTAGTCGCTACCGGCTTAATTCCAGAAGGGATGTCGTATTCGCCGACAGATGACACAGATTTTGCTGATGAAAATAAAAAAATTGTTGAATATAGCCCAGAAAAAGCAAAAGAATATTGGGCAAAAGCGAAGAAAGAATTGGGCATAACAACACTCAAAATGGATATTGTTGCCGATGATGTCGATTCTACGAAAAAGTTAGCGGAATATATTCAAGGTACGTTAAAGGATACTTTAGAGGGCATTGATGTAACAGTGAGCCCAGTGCCGTTTTCAGTTCGAATTGATCGAGGTAGTCGCGGCGATTTTGAGACAATCTTAGGTGGTTGGGCTGCGGATTACGCAGATCCCAGTAGTTTCTTAGATCTTTTTGTTACTGGTAATAACTATAATCGCGGGCGTTTTTCAAGTAAAGCCTACGATGAGTTGATTGAGGCTTCAGCTACAAGAGATGCTTCAGATCCTGAAAAACGTTGGGAAGACATGGTTAAGGCTGAGAAGTTATTGATTGGTGAAGAGACCGCTTTAGCACCACTTTATCAAAAGGCGACTGCCCATCTACGCAGTAAAGAAGTGAAAGGCGTCGTTGCCCATGGTGCTGGCGCACAATATGATTATAAGTGGACATATGTGACAGAAGAGTAGTTAAAAAGAGACACAGAATAGTCAAATCGACTGTTCTGTGTCTCTTTTAATCAAAATATTTCTGCTGTTCTTCTTTTAATTTTTCTGGGGTTACATCTTCACCAGTAGGATCATAAATAGTGACGCCCATTAATGTTTTATTGAATTGTTCACGAATGGTCCGCAAATATTCTTGTCGCAAATCGACACGAAGAGCTTGTTCTTCAGATGTTAAACCTTGTTCACGCTCTTTTTGTGCAAGCGTATTAATTCTTTTTAAAACCTCTAACATTTCTCATTTCCTTTCTATAATAATTCTTTTGCTAGGCGTTCAAACGATTGAAAGCGCGTTTGTTTGTCATAACCTGGGGTGATTAGCATTGCTTCTGTCAACCCTAGTTCTTCTTGTTGGTGGAAAAACTCCGCAACTTCTTGGCTACTGCCAATGACAAAGCGTTGTTTATTTTGTTCTAAAACCAGTTTGTCCATTTCACTGTAAGGGAAAGCTAGGGCTTCTTCTGGCGATAAAAATTTATTTGGAAGCCCATGTTCGGTGGCAAAGATATAATGCTCGAAACTAGCCGCATGGTATTCTGCTTCTTCTTTCGTGTCGGCGGCAAAAGTGAAATACGCAGCGCTCACTTGCGGCTCTTGTTGTTCAGTTACTGGTCGGAAATGCTTGTAATATGCGGACAATACTTCTTTGGGCAAATGTCCATGAATAAACTGCGCAAAGGAAAAATTAATGCCATATTCACCAGCTGAACGTGCGCTTTCTTTGCTAGCACCTAGTAACCAGGGTTGTGGTAATAGAACTTCCCGCGGAACAGCTGAAATTTTAGAATATAAATGATCTTCAGGAAATTCCTCTCTTAAAAAGAGTAAAATTTCAGGTAATTTATCAAATTGGTCTAGCTGTGGTGGCTGACCATTATTTAACGCTAACGTAGTCAAAGGGCTGCCGCCAGGCGAGCGGCCCATGCCTAAATCGATTCGATCAGGATATAAAGCTGCTAATGTTTTAAACGTTTCTGCGACTTTAAATGGCGCATAATGCATGGTCATGATGCCACCCGCGCCAACACGAATTTTTTCGGTGGCACTAGCAATATGTGCAACTAAAATTTCTGGCGTTGCACTGGCAAAGGCGTCTGAGCCGTGATGTTCGGCATACCAAATTCTTGTGTAACCAAGTTTTTCCGCTAATTGAGCGAGCTCTTTGGCTTCTTGTAATGTGTCGCTTGCTGATTGATTTTTAGGAACCGTTAATTGATCTAAGATATTTAATTTCATGTATGTAGTCTCCTTCTTGGTTATTTTTTTGAAGCTACCGCTATTATCACGCAAGCATGTCAAAAAAAACAGTACGCACTTTTTAATTCCCTAGTGAGCGAAAAGTAACAAATAGATGTAGCCAAGATCGATGATAAAAAATTCTCCGCTATGGCTTTTTGATGCTTTGTGTTAAAATGGAACATATGTACGCAATCAGCAATTGGAAAGGTGACAACATGTACGAATATATTATTGGAAAAGTAACGTTTGTTAGCCCATACTATATTGTCGTTGAAACAAATGGCATTGGCTATCAGATTTCAGTCGATAACCCGTATCGCTATTCAGGAAAAATGGATACGGATATTAAACTATATCTTCACCAAGTCGTGCGGGAAGATGCACAACTTTTATTTGGTTTTGGCAGTTTAGAAGAAAAACAATTGTTCTTAAAATTAATCAGTGTCTCTGGAATTGGACCTAAAAGTGGCTTAGCTATCATGGCTTCTGTGGCTGATCATGGTGGTTTAATCAATGCAATTGAAGGGGAAGATGTTACATATTTAACGAAGTTCCCAGGTGTTGGCAAGAAAACAGCCCAACAAATGATTTTAGATTTAAAAGGAAAATTAGGCGAATTAGAGTCTTCCGAAGCAGCGGTTGCGGCCATGACCGCAACCGAAGCGGTGACAACAAGCAATCAAGCATTGGCAGAAGCGTTAGAAGCATTAAGTGCCCTAGGCTACAGTGACCGAGAGATTAAGCGTATCACTAAGCAATTGGAAGCGTTAGGTGAGACAACGACAGATGTTTATTTGAGCAATGCGTTAAAATTCATGATGAAACGCTAAGGAGGAATAACGATGACAGAAGAAGAACGGTTGCTTTCAGCTGCAAGTCAAGAAGCAGAAGCTTCAATTGAAAAATCGTTACGTCCACAATTTTTAGCACAATATATTGGTCAAGACAAAGTAAAACAAGAACTAACGATTTATATTGAAGCGGCGAAAAATCGGAATGAAGCGTTGGATCATACCCTTCTTTATGGTCCACCAGGTTTAGGGAAAACGACAATGGCGATGGTCATCGCCAATGAAATGAATGTGAACATTCGTACCACAAGTGGACCAGCCATCGAACGGGCGGGAGATTTAGTCGCTATTTTGAACGAATTAGAGCCTGGTGATGTGTTATTTATCGATGAAATTCATCGTTTGCCACGAGTTGTGGAAGAAATGCTGTATTCCGCAATGGAAGATTTTTACATTGATATCATGGTCGGTCAAGGAACCACGGCACATCCCGTTCATTTTCCGTTACCGCCTTTTACTTTAGTGGGCGCTACCACACGGGCAGGGATGCTTTCAGCGCCATTACGAGATCGTTTTGGGATTATTTCTCACATGGAGTATTATCAAGAGCAGGATTTAAAAGAAATCGTTCTCCGTTCCGCAGATATTTTTCAAACGGAGATTTTTGAGGAAGGTGCCTTTGAAATTGCGCGCCGCTCAAGAGGAACCCCCCGAATTGCTAACCGTTTGTTAAAACGTGTCCGTGATTTTGCCCAAGTTCAATCAGATGGCAAAATCGACCGAGCGATTGCAGACAAAGCGTTAACCTTACTGCAAGTGGACCATCAAGGCTTGGATTATGTCGATCAAAAATTGTTGAAAACAATGATTGATTTATACGGCGGCGGTCCGGTTGGTTTAAGTACCTTGTCTGTAAATATCGGTGAAGAAACCGAAACGGTGGAAGATATGTATGAACCCTATCTTATTCAAAAAGGTTTCATTAAACGAACACCACGAGGACGAATTGCAACGCCATTTGCGTATGCACATTTTGGGTATGATTATTTAGAGGGTCGTAAAAATTAAAAATAAGTCAAAAGAAAGCAAGCCTTAACCGCTTGCTTTCTTTTGTTTCACGTGAAACGTTTGTTCTTATTTAGAAGAGTGGCATATTTCAGCTGTTGTAGGTATACTGTTTTTGTAATCGCTTTTAAATTGGAGGGATCAATGTTGAATGAAGAAATCAAAGGGGTATTAATTGTTTCTTGCCAAGCGTTGGCAGACGAACCGTTGCATAGTTCTTTTATCATGTCCAAGATGGCTTTGGCCGCTAAACAAGGAGGGGCTAAAGGTATTCGAGCAAATTCTGTGGTAGACATTCGAGCAATCCGGAAAGAGGTTGATTTACCAATCATTGGGATTATTAAACGAGATTATCCTGATGCAGAAGTATATATTACTGCAACTATGCGTGAGGTAGATGAATTAATGGCTGTTCAGCCAGAAATTATCGCTCTCGATGCAACCCATTCGAAACGACCAAATGGCGAAACGTTAGCCACATTTTTCAAAAGAATAAAAGAAAAGTATCCTAACCAAGAATGGATGGCGGATTGTTCCACGCTGGAAGAGATGATTGAAGCGGCGGAGTTAGGCTTTGATTATATTGGCACAACGTTAGTCGGCTATACGCCGCAAAGTGAAAATCAGCGGATTGAACAAAATGATTTTGAACTGTTAAGAGAAGCAAAGAAGCATTTTACTACACCAATCATTGCAGAAGGAATGATTGATACGCCAGCAAAAGTCCAACGTGTTCTGGAGCTAGGTGCTTATAGCGTGGTGGTGGGATCTGTTATTACACGACCGCAAAAAATTACTGAAAAATTTGTGGAAGCTACGAAAATAAAACAGAATCAAGCATAAACTAAATACACTATCGATACACTCGTTATTTTTTGATCAATACACTTCGATACGGTCGCTTTTTTTCTAGAGAAAGTTGAATCTTTCAATAATAAAAAGGGATACACTCCATTTGGCATAGTCCTTGCTGATAATAAATCAGTGTATAAAGCGCTATCATTTTATAGGAGGGGTTTTATGAAGGGTTTATCAAAAAAGAAACGGGTGTCTACTTGGTTAGCGTTAGGAATCACCGTAGTCAGCTGTTTTGCGTTAAGCAGGGAAGTGCAAGCAAGTGTTGAAAGAACAAAAGTTGATGAATTTGCAAATGTTTTAGATGTGAGTGCATCACCAACCGAACGGACGAATGGCGTATACGATACCAATTATTTTAATAATTTTTCTGATTTAGGTGCATGGCATGGCTACTATTTACCTGAAAAAAGCAATAAAGAGCTACTGGGTGGTTTTGCGGGGCCATTGATTATTGCGGAAGAATATCCAGTAAACTTGGCGGCAAGTTTAAACAAATTAACGGTCAAAAATAAAAAAACGGGAGAAACCTATGATTTAAGCCAAAGCAACCGCATGGACCTGTCTTATTATCCTGGGCGCCTAGAGCAAACCTATGAATTAGACGATCTAACGATTCATTTAGCTTTAATTTTTGTCAGCAATCGAACGGCGCTTATCCAAACGACACTTGAAAACACTGGTGAAGAGCCCTTGTCACTTGAAGCAAGCTGGACAGGTGCGGTCTTTGATAAAATTCAAGAGGGAACGGAAACCTTAGATATTGGTACTCGTTTAACTGCTAAAGACAATGACATTCAAGTGAATTTTGGCGAAGTCAGAGAAACGTGGAATTATTTTGCTACGAAAGACACAAAATATACGATTCATCATGCGGATAAAGTTTCAACAAAAATTGATAATCGGAATTATACAGCGACCGCTGAACCAATTGAATTGAAGCCTAAACAAACGTACAATACCTATACAACAGAAAGCTATACTTTTACAAAAGAAGAAGAGGCAAAGGAACAACAACAAGCACCCGAATATACCAAAAATGCGGCGCGCTATTTCAAAGAGAACAAGCAAAGATGGCAAGGATATCTAGATAAAACGTTTGATCAAAAGAAAACAGCAGAATTTCCTGAATATCAAAATGCGCTAGTCAAATCGATTGAAACGATTAATACCAATTGGCGAAGTGCGGCAGGTGCCTTTAAGCATGACGGGATTGTTCCGTCCATGTCTTATAAATGGTTTATTGGTATGTGGGCTTGGGATTCGTGGAAAGCGGATGTAGCAACGGCTGATTTTAATCCTGAGTTAGCTAAAAATAATATGCGGGCCTTGTTTGATTATCAAATTCAAAAAGATGATACCGTACGTCCACAAGATGCAGGAGCGATCATTGATGCTGTCTTTTACAATCAAGACAGTGCGCGTGGTGGTGAAGGTGGCAACTGGAATGAACGAAATTCTAAACCACCATTGGCTGCATGGGCAGTTTGGCATATTTATCAAGAAACCAAAGATAAGGAATTTTTAAAAGAAATGTATCCCAAACTTGTGGCTTATCATAATTGGTGGTATACCAACAGAGACCACAATAAAAATGGGATAGCAGAATATGGAAGCATGGTCAGTGATGCTCACTGGCAAAAAGACGACAAGGATCAAATCATTAAAGATAAAAATGGCCAACCTAAAGTGGATGATGATGCTGTTATTGAAGCAGCCGCGTGGGAAAGTGGCATGGATAACGCTACACGGTTTGACAAAGAAGGTGTGGGCAAAGGCGATGATGGAGTTAAAGTTTTTGAAAACAAAAATAAAGGAAAAGTAGTGGGGTATTCGATTAATCAAGAATCAGTGGATTTGAATGCGTATCTCTACGCTGAAAAGGGCTATTTAGCTTCGATAGCAGAAGAACTAGGCAAAAAAGAGGACTATAAGAACTATCAAAAAGAAGCGAAGAAACTAAAAAAATATATTCAAGAAAATATGTTTGATGAAAAAACGGGCTTCTTCTATGACTTACAAATAAATGAAGACGGCTCGAAAACAAAATTGTTAGTCAATCGTGGCAAAGGAACAGAAGGCTGGTTGCCGCTCTGGGCAAAAGTAGCGACCAAAGAACAGGCGGCGGCAGTTAAGAAAAACATGATGAATCAAGAAATGTTCAATACCTTTATGCCATTCCCAACGGCATCCAAAGACAATGAAAAATTTGCTGCAACGAAATATTGGCGGGGACCAGTTTGGCTTGATCAAGCCTTGTTTGGTGTAGAAGCTCTTCAAAACTATGACTATACAAAAGAAGCAAAAGAAATGACACAAAAACTCTTCTTACATGCCGAAGGATTGATGGGAGAAGGACCTATTCATGAAAATTATGATCCACTGACAGGGAAGGGGCTAAGTACGAAAAACTTTAGTTGGTCAGCGGCAGCGTACTATTTACTGTATAAAAACACCTTATTAAGTAATAACCCCACAACGCAAACCGCTTTTGAAATAAAATAGAAAAACAGCTCTTGAGAAAATATCTCTCAAGAGCTGTTTTTCTCTTCACTTGCTACAATCTGTTTCCCTCTGATTTAATTAAATGCAATTTATTTGTTTAAATAAATATATTTCATATAATTAAATAAAATATCTAAAAATAAACGATATGTACTTTTATTAAAAATGTTATTTAATAAAAATGAAATAGATATTCAATGAAATTGATTGTACAATGGTTAATGAAGAGTGGGTTTAACGGAATAGTGTAATAAGGAATAAGCTGATATCAAAGCCAAACATATGCAAAACCTCCTTCTCTGTTAGCTATATTGACTTCTATTATAGAACATTTCTTTTGGTTTTTTCAAGGGAAGTTAAGTATATAAGTTTTTATGATTATCAAAATATTACAATATTATAATTACGGAAATAATAAAAATGAATATTTTGAAATATTTATTAATGTTTTCGCTGATTTTGTTTAATTTGTACAGGTATTGTTGGATTTTTAAGTTAATAAAAAAATAATATTTAATATTATTTTTATTATAAAAGGGGGATATTATGGATGTTCTAGGTGCTCTAAAATATTTTAGAAAAAAGAAAAAAATTGCTCAGAAAGATGTTTTGCCAAAAAAGGGGAAACAAACCTATCGAAGAATCGAAATTGGTGAAGCCAAGCTAAGTTACGAGGATTTAATGACGGCATTACAGTCATTGGGGATTACTTTTAATGAATTTTTTTTTATGGTATCTGATACGAGAATCATGGCTTCTTCAGAAGTCAAACATCAAATTGAATGTTGTCCAATGGGGTTGAACAATACAAGTGAAAAAAAGAATCTGATTCATTATTTTTATCAATTAGAGCGCAATCCTCATAAAAATGCGTTGGAAATGTCTATTTACACAGATATTAAATTAACGTTTAGTAATGATTGGGAGGAAATTCCAGAATTTGATGAAACCGATCGAATGGTAATTCTCGCGCTTATCTCTAGCAAAAGCTACTATACATACTACGATTATCAAATGGTGACTAATCCTGCCGCCTTGTTTTCTGAAAATGAAGTCCTTCAGATTCTTGAGCAGATGTTTCCTGTCAAAGATGCTGAATTACGTGATACCCAAACACTAAATGTTGCCTATGGTTTTTACCTAAATATCATTACTGGGGAACTTTATAAGAAAAATTATGCGAAAGCTCGGGAATATTTAGCGCTAGTGAGTGTTACCACGATTCCTGCTGAAATCTACTATATTCATTTTAACTTACGTTACTTAAAAAACCTTACGTATTATCTGTACACTGGCAAAATGAGATATTATAAAGAAGTAATCGCCGTTATTGATATGATTGAAAGCTTTGGCGATGTACGTTTGGCGGAAGGCATGAAAAAAGAAATGCTTCAGCTGACGGCTGGTCGGACATTTAATTTAGAAAAAGGTCAGTTTCCATTGAATATTGTCACTGAAAAATAAAAAGCACCCCCCGCAAGGTCAAACTTGCGGGGGGTGCTGATGTTAAACAATAATGTTATCTCTAATCATATCTAAATCTTTAATCAAAATTTTGCGGTTACGTAGTTCAATTGCCCCTAACTCTTTTAGTTGCTGCATCATCCGGTTAACGCTACTAGCAGAAGTTATCCCACAAAAATGTGCAATTTCTTCATTGGTCACCACGAAATCAATTAAAATACCTTCCTCTGTTTCTACGCCAAATGAATCGTACATTTCATAGATTTGTGTACAAACGGCCCCAAATTTGCCATTCATCAACATTTGCTGCATCTTTTTCATGGAATGCATTAAACGGTCCCGATAGTATTCTTTGACATACATTTGCAAGTCTTTACTATTATTGATATCCCGCCAAAATTGAACACGGTCGATTTGGTAAAGTTCTGCTTGTGGAGATTCGATGCGAATATTAAAAGGTGCATCAATAAATTCTGAATATTCATCACGTAGCAATGAAACAATTTCCAAATTGTTGATATAACGTAAATTAAATTCACGACCGTCTTTGGAAATAACGCTAGTTTTGATGATGCCACTTTTTAAAATATAGGCATAACGATCTTGCAGTCCTTCATAAGTTAAATAATTTTTCTTCTTTTTTACAACGACTCGAAAGGAATGTTCATCTAAGTAGTCTTGTAAAACATTTCTCATTGGCGGTAACTCCTCAATTATCTCTAAATATTTTTGTTTTTGCCTGTTGGGCTTCTTTCTTATTTAAGCGAATTGGACATCATATGTCAATAACAAATGTTGATAAAAAAGGTCAATTAAACGCTATTTTGAAAAATAAAATCAGCTTTTAGATAATTTTGCCAAAAATTTCGCTTAATGAGTATTAAAAATATTTTTTTTATTTTATGTGCTCAAATATTTTTCAAAAAGAAAAAATTGTATTAAGGTAATAGTAGAAAGGGAGGAGATTTAATGACAGAACCAAACTTAAAAGACCCAAGAAAGTTATTTTATAGTGATGGATTTCCGCAACAAGATCAAGAAACTCCCGCATTACAGGACAAAATGGTCCCTAAACCAGATTGTGGGGAAGACAGCTATGTCGGAAATCACAAATTAGAAAATCGTCGGGTATTAATTACAGGCGGTGATTCTGGGATTGGACGAGCTGCGGCGATTGCTTTTGCTCGCGAAGGCGCAGATATCGCATTACATTTTTTCCCAGGTGAAGAAAAAGACGCCGAAGAAGTGGCGCACTATATACGAGAAGCTGGCCGAAAAGTCGTTCTTTTGCCAGCAGATTTAAGAGATAAACAGGCACCTGAAGAATTGGTTGCACAAGCTCGTGAATCTTTAGGCGGCTTGGATACCCTCGTTTTAAATGCAGCCCAACAAATTTCCTGTGCTGCTATTGAAGAATTGCCAATGGAACAAGTGATAGACACTTTCCATGTCAATATTATTGCGATGTTTGGCATTGTCAAAGCAGCAGTGCCTCACTTGCCTGCCGGAAGTAGCATTGTGACAACGACTTCCGTCCAAGCTTTTAATCCCAGTGAGCATTTGTTGGATTATGCAGCAACGAAGGCATCAATTGCCAACTTTACCGTTGGTTTAGCAAAACAACTGGCACCAAAAGGCATTCGGGTAAATGGCGTGGCTCCAGGACCAATCTGGACACCGTTACAGTTAGATCATGGACAACCAATTGAAGAGTTGCCAGAATTTGGGCAACATTCTTTACTGGAACGTGCGGGTCAGCCTGCTGAATTAGCCCCTGTTTATGTTTTCTTGGCGTCCAATGATGCAAGTTATGTTACGGCTCAAGTTTATGGCGTAACTGGTGGAGAAGCAATTAATCTTTAGGAGGGATGTTCCGTGAATAAAGTTGTTAAAATACTTTTGCTTCTAGGTTCACTGATTTTAATGGCATTATTTGGCGCGGTGGCCATCACCACTTGGTCAGCCGATACAGCTTGGCAACCACCAGATAATGTCCAATGGTTCTTGCAAGACAACGAGTACGCACGTCAAGCAATCTTTTGGGTAGCGCTGGTTTTACTAGGAATTATGCTCTTTCTCTTTTTATTCATTCTTTTATTCCCAAGAAGAAAAGGCACGTTTGAATTAAAAGAAGAGCAAGGAAAGTTAGTGTTACACCGTAAAGCCATCGAAGGATTTGTACGCTCTAGCTTGCAAGACAGTGACTTTCTGGAAGCACCAACCATTCGTGTAAAGGCGACAAAACGGCGCATTAAGGTCAATGTTAAAGGCACACTGAAACGAACGGCAGATTTAATTGGACAAACAGAAGCTTGGTCAAAAACAATGGAAGAACGGCTTGCTCGTTTGGTGGGAACTGGTCACAAGATTACGATTGATGTTCATTTTGAAGATATTCAATCAATGAAACGACCACAACAACAGCAAACACAAGCACGTGTGGAGTAGGAGGGATGTACAATGGTTGAATGGATAAAACAATATGCCGTTCCGTTAATTGGTGGCCTAGTCGGCTTGGTTTTTGCAATCTTGTTTCTGTCAATCGGCTTCTTTAAAACATTGTTAGTAGTACTCCTGACAGGACTAGGTATTTGGCTAGGTTTGTATTTGGAACAGACAGGCATTGTCAAAAATTATTTTCATCATAAATAGGAGGTTTTGGCTATGGAAAATGCAAATGTATCGATTGTTAAAGGTGAGTTGACGTTTGAGGATAAAGTAATCCAAAAAATTATTGGCATTGCTTTGGAAGAAGTCGACGGTTTGTTAACTGTGGACGGCGGTTTTTTCTCGAATTTACGAGATAAAATGATTAACAGTGAAGATGTTACAACAGGCATTCACACCGAGGTCGGCAAAAAACAAGTCGCAGTGGATATGGACATTGTAGCCGAATACGGGAAAGATATCGAGACCATTTATGATCAAATGAAAGAGGTTATTACTCGCGAAGTCCAACAAATGACTCACTTGGAAGTAATCGAAGTCAATGTCAACGTAGTAGATATCAAAACACAAGCAGAGTACCAAGAAGAAAGTGAAACGGTCCAAGATAAACTTGGCAACGCCGCTGAAGCGACAGGTAGTTTTATGTCAAAACAAACCAACAAAGCCAAACATGCGGTAACTAAAGGCAAGACAAAAGTCAAAGAAAACACGGCACCTCGTGTTCAATAATTGGTTATTATTTTATTAAAAATAAAGCAATAATAGAAGAAACTAGGAGGAATGAACCATGAGTAACGAAAAATTCAATAATGTACCAAAACCAGCAGGAAACGGACCACACACACCAGAAGATCATGCAATCAAAGGTGAATTAACATTTGAAGATAAAGTCGTTCAAAAAATTATCGGTTTAGCCTTAGAAAATGTCGATGGTCTATTAACAGTCGATGGCGGCTTTTTCTCAAATATTGCTGAAAAATTAGTAAACACAGATAACGTCACAGCGGGTATTGATACCGAAGTTGGTAAAAAACAAGTCGCTGTTGATATGGATATCGTAGTAGAATACGGCAAAGATATTCAAGACATTTACGAAAAAATGAAAGAATTAATCAGCCGTGAAGTGAAAAAAATGACCCACTTAGATGTGATTGAAGTGAATGTTAACGTAGTCGATATCAAATCAAAAGAAGAATACGAAGAAGATAGCGAAACGGTTCAAGATAAAGTCACAGGCGCTGCCAAAAGTACCGGTGAATTTGCTTCTGAACAAACAGAAAAAGCAAAAAAAGCTGTGAATAAAGGAACAGAACAAGTCAAAGAAAATATGGAACCACGTGTAGAATAAACAGTTAAAGGGAGGAAACAATCATGGGCTTTATTTGGGCATTAATTGTCGGTGGTGTCATTGGGGCAATCGCTGGAGCAATTACTAAAAAAGGATCATCGATGGGTATTATTGCCAATATCATTGCAGGGTTAGTTGGTTCAACAATTGGTCAAGCCATTTTAGGCACATGGGGACCAAGCTTAGCTGGGATGGCTATTGTGCCATCGATTATCGGGGCAGTGATTTTAGTTGCCATCGTTTCATGGATTTTAGGACGAAAATAGAGAAAGTTTAAAAAAATAGGGCATAAGTCGTTTCGGCTTATGCCCTATTTTTCTTTTTCTATGTATGAGGAAGTTTCGTATGAAAAGTAAATTTTGAGCAATTAGCCAAGAGCTTATTTTAATTAAAATCATTAGTCATTTTGGCTTTTCAACAAAAATCAACAACATTTGTTGAAGTTATTTGTAGATAACGTTTATCATTCACAAATTTACATTTTTTTGTAACGGATATCTCGTATAGTAATAACTGCAAATGAATTTCAGAAAATTTTTTGATAAGTCATCAAAGTGAGGGGATAGCGGTCTTTTATTGAAAAATAGCAACACAAAATAAACAGAACAAAAGAGAGAGGAATTCAAAGAATTATGACAGAACAAACACCAACAAAGCTTTTGAATAAAGGCTTTATCAGTATTACAGTGATTAATTTCATTGTCTATCTTGTTTATTATTTATTAATGGTTATTATTGCGGTGATTGCGCAAGATAGCTTACACGCTACTTTAGGTCAAGCGGGTTTGGCCTCAGGAATTTACATCATCGGGACATTGCTTGCACGACTTTTCATGGGGAAACTCCTTGAACTGATTGGGCGCAAACAAGTCTTACGTTATGGGGCTTTGTTTTATCTTTTAACGACTGTTGCGTATATGTATATGCCAAGTATGGGCATTCTTTATCTGGTCCGTTTTTTAAATGGGTTTGGTTACGGAACCGTTTCGACAGCGACCAACGCGATTGTCACCGCCTATATCCCTAAAAACAAAAAAGGGGAAGGGATCAATTATTATGGGTTGAGTACTAGTTTAGCAGCCGGCATTGGGCCATTTATTGGGATGTTATTGTTAAATGTTTCCAACTTCCATGTCATTATTAACTTTTCAATTATTTTAATTTTGTTAACAACCATTGCTTGCTTCATTTTCCCAGTGAAAAATATTGAGTTAACACCTGAACATCGTGAAGCTTTATCTAAATGGAATTTTGATAGTTTTGTTGAAAAGAAAGTTTTATTTATTACATTTATCGCCTTTTTAATGGGGCTTGCTTATTCAAGTGTCTTATCTTTCTTATCTTCTTATGTCAAAGTAATCGATTTAGTTGACGTCAGCACCTTCTTCTTTATCGTCTATGCGGTCGTGATTACCTTAACACGTCCATCGACAGGTCGGATTTTCGATGTCAAAGGGGAACGCTACGTCATGTATCCGAGCTACATTTTCTTAACACTAGGCTTATTCTTATTAAGTATGACTACGTCTGGTTGGATGTTATTAGTTTCAGGTGGATTAATTGGCTTAGGTTATGGTACTTTCATGTCAAATGGCCAAGCGGTTTGTCTTCAAGAAAGCCCAAGTCCTCACCGTATCGGGATTGCTTTATCGACTTATTTCATCGGTTTAGACCTTGGATTAGGGGTTGGTCCGTACGTTTTAGGTGAATTACGTAACTTTATGTCATTCCAACAAATGTACTTCTTAGCAGGCTGTATCCCAATCGTTTGTACCATTTTATATATGGTCTTCCACAAAGCTAAAAATGATGCCAAAGATTTGTCTCTTGAAACGATTGAAGAGATTGAACACGGCTCAGAACTATAAATGGACAAGGAGTGATTTCAATGCCTAACGATGAACGGATTTTAAACGTTTTACAACAAACACTAACGGAAATTCAACGCATGAACACGCGTTTAGCTAAAATTGAAACAGAGTTAGCCGATGTCGATCAACATCACGCGACTTTGGATCATTACTTGCAAGAGCTAGAATTGGTGACAGAAAATAACAACGTCATGTAAAATGAGTAGTTAGTAAATGAATGTTCTACGTTTCGGTATCACTAGAGTGGAACATTGAAAATTTTCGTAAAAAACGTCAAAAGGTAGCAGTTTTTCTGCTACCTTTTGGCGTTTTTTGTAATTTTTATCACTTAAAATGTTTCACGTGAAAACTTTTAAAAGTGGCGTGGACTTTGTTTGGTGACAATTTGTGTATTTAAATTTTCTAAGCTTTGCGCTAGTTCACCAATGCTAGCGGAAAAATCAACATAATAAGTGGGAACCGTTGATTTGACACTAACTTCTGAAAAGATATCTGTAATAATTACATCGAAAGGCTTTTCTGGTGAAGCGACAAAAATTAATTTTTTATCCACGGCTTTACTTAGCTTTTCATAAAGGGTATCTAAAATTAAGTTACTTTGATTGGTCCTTACTAAGACACGAATCGGTGGTAAAGATTTCGTTTTCAGTGTACAAAAAAGAATAAACAAGCAGTCAACTAACAATTTTTCATTGCCAATCAATGTCGGAAGCATTTCAATTGTAAGGCGCTTCACATCTTTGTAGAGAATTGGATTTTTTTGAAGTGCTTCTTTTAAAAAGCTTTCTTGCACAAATGGATTGGCAATCGTGACAAAGGTCTTAAAAAAGACACTTAAATTTTGGATAGAAGTATATAGATAAAGATACTCGTGAAATGTCAATTTAATTTGATAAAAAGACGTTAGTTGATAAATGATCTCTTTAATGGGTGAGCCTAATAGCTGGACCATATGCATCCGTGCTGCTGGAATTTCCAAGACATCTTGTGTGGCGTAGCTGACACTAATCGTCAATAAGAAAAAGGCAAAAAGGCCTTCTTTTTGTATAAATTTTGTTGGAACTTGGTGTAAGGCTTCTTCTTTAAAAAACAATTCAAATTCACTCAGATTAACAAAGGGATTAACAATCGCTTCTTCCTCCACGAAAGTTTCTTTGATAAAAAAGCCCTCTTTCCAACGCGCTAAAATCACCGCAGAAAAAATTAAGTCTTTTGTAAAATCTTGTGTTGTATTGAAAGAAACAGAGTGTTTTAAACGTCGAAAGAGACTATGGACTTCTTTTTTAGTAATCGTGTGCAACGGCCAATCCCCTTCAGAGTAATTGTTCCAAAAAAGCATCATAAAGAAAATCCGGATATCTTTTTCTTTGCCCACCAACACATTGGTACGTTTTAAATTGATTTCAATCTGATATTTTTGGAGCCATTGGTTTAATTGTCCAATTTTTCGCGTAAAGGTTGATGAAGAAATTTCTAGGACTTTTTCAAAATGTTTGCTATCAATTGCATTATGGTTAAAGGCATAGGTCAGTACTTGATACGCGAAACTTTTTTTGACAAAGTAGGGCATCAAGAACGATAGTTGGAAATAGGGTGCAAACCAAAATGTGATTTCTTTGGCGTTTGCCGACAAAGAAAATAAGTTCTCCCAGCCGTTCTTTTCAATTTCTGTTTGGAGCAAAGCCACGGATTGTAGAATGGTATTTTGTTGCATTTTTAATTGAGTGGCTAAAGTAGAAATCGCCAATGTTTGCTCTTCTGCTTCACGACGTTCGAGTAATTCTTCTAAAAGAGCAAAACTTTTACGATAAGGTACATCAAGTAACCCTGTTAACATCCGATTCCCTCCAAACTGTTTTCCCCACGCAATTTGGCAAAATAAATTTTGCGAACTACTTGTTTTAGGTTATAGTATTCATCTAAATAAGGAACGGGATGCCAATAAAAAGTTTTACTGGCGTGAAAAAGCGGATTATTTTTGTCAGTAATGACTAAGTCAGGCACTTCTTGAATATGATTAACAAATTTCAAAGGAACATCGCAATAATTATTGATTTCCTTCGCTAACCAATTTTCTTGTATCTGATTAATAGATGAATGAAGTAAAATTTTAACAGGAATTTGTTTATTTAATAAAACACTCCGAATAATTAAAAAAATGGTTTCTTTAAATAACGCATCTAGTGGATGTTGTTTGTCAAAAGGCAAACGCTTTAAGAAATAGTTGGTTGTTCGTGAAACATTTGGGTATTGTTTTTCATACAAAGAGACATTAGCAACCTCATAGCTCAATTCCTCTTCCACAGGGAAATGAATCAGTCGTTCACTGGCATTGGATAAATTAACCAACAAAAAGACCACTTCTATTGCGCTTAAATCCAACTGTAATTGCGTACATTTTTCAAAAATCCAAGTAGCGTGTGGACTGTTATCCATTCCCATGATCGCTAAGTTGGCAAAGTTGATGGTTTCCATTTGGACCAGAGAGTACATCGTTAATGTGCTGAAGAAATCATAATAAAAATGAATCTCAGCTTGCCAAGTGTCAGGCTCTTTTTGTTCATCAATAAAACAATCATTCACTAATAGTTGGAATTCTGAATAAGGAAAGGCCAAATTAATAGCAGCAACTTCTGGATAATTGGTGATTGTAAAACCGGATTGATAACGGAGTAAACCTATGGACATAATTAATTTTAATTTGCGTAAATCAGTATATGTAAAGTAAGGGTAACGGTTTTTGATGATTTCAATGAAGTTCTGCAATTGTGCTTGATTAGTCTTAGATAGAAATGGTACTAGAGAAGTTCCTGAAATGAAGAATAAGGAATAAAAGAAACTGCGAAAATCTTTCTCGTTACCACAAATTTTTTCTCGTCTTTTTAAGTTTAAATAACAATTAAATCTAGCTAGATGATTATTTAAACGGTCACTGACTTGTTTAAAAATAGAAAAGTTAATAAAGTGCTCTTCACAAAAATCTTTGGCTGAAGTGTAGCGTTTTAAAAGTAAATCCAGGGCTAACATATAGGTTAGTGACCCGCGGACAACAGCTTCTTTCATTAACTCAATCGGGATATTTTCATCGGCAACTAATTCTATGGACTGTTGATTATTAATGATGCGAATATGTACATTTTCATGTGTATTGACTCGAGAAATTAACAAAGTTAATTGATTCAATAAATTGTTGATATTGTAATGGGAAAATTCATATTTTCGTCGGAGTACTTGCATGGGGACTTTTTCTTTACTGTCATACAAGTATTCAATTAGGGAAAGTAACTGAATTTCCTGTTTGGTTAATAAGTTATACATAATAACCACCTTTCTAATTGGTTATGATTGTTTGATTTTTCAGATAATACAGATAGGGCATTCTTTTCTAAATGACATTTGACAATTGCCAGTGAAAGAACTAGTTGTTCTTATGCTACTGTATCTATTCTTAAAAATCAAGAAGAACTGAATGTGTCAAATGGAAGAAAACATGGACAAAAAATGATAGAGCAAAAAATTATTAAGAAAAACAACCAGTTTATATAAAACATTTAAATAACAAAAATGATAATTTGAGTCTATTGATTTTTTAGCTTAAATAGCTTATACAAATAGGCTTTTTTGTCTGGTTAGTTCTTATGAAAAAAATTAAAAAAAACGGTATAGTGGAAGAAGGAATAGTAAAAATAAGAAAGGATAAGGACGTGTTTTCATAAAGATGAAAAGGGTTTCTGGGATTTCATCAACTTTTTCTATTTGGAGGAGAAGTTGTTGATAATTTTCGCTGAAAAATCTCGTTATACTCTTCTTATTCTTATAGAAGAGTCTATAGGAAAAAGCAGAAAATGAATCCGCATTCGAAGTAAGAGTGCGTTTTGAGGAGATAAAAAGAAAAGGTGTGTTGGCTGTCTGTTTTAGCAAGGAAGAAAGACAACAGAAGAGCACTCACTTATTTGGTTTAAAATAAAAAATTGGTACGAATTGAACGTTCTCTTCTATGTGTCGTTAGTAGAGGAAGGATGAAAGAAATGAGAAAGAATGGACCAATGGTAAACCGTTGGCTCTACGGGTTGATGTGTTTGTTACTTGTTCTAAATTATGGCACACCACTCATGGCTTTGGCGGAAGATGTTAACAGCGATGGCCAGTTAACGTTAGGAGAAGTGAAGCAAACCAGCCAACAAGAAATGACCTTAGCGCTTCAAGGAAAAGCACAACCAGTAACACAAGAGGTTGTAGTGCATTATAGTGCCAATGTGTCAATCAAAGCTGCACATTGGGCAGCGCCCAATAATACGCGCAAGATTCAAGTGGATGACCAGAAGAAACAGATTCAAATTGAATTGAATCAGCAAGCGTTAGCAGATACGTTAGTCTTAACGTTGAACCCTACAGTTACAGAAGATGTGACGTTTTCTTATGGACAACAGCAACGAGCGTTGACGTTAAATACTGGTACTGATCCGACAGAATCAACGGCAATCACGAGTTCGCCAGCCGCATCAGCGAATGAAGGTCCAACAGAAGAAGCATCTACAAACTCCTCTGTTCCTCGTTCGTCCGAAGAAACTGTCGCCAGCACGACAAAAGCGATAGAAAGTAAAACAACCGAGTCTACGACTGTCAAACCGCGCGTAGCAGGACCAACAGATATCAGTGACTATTTTACAGGTGATGAAACAACGATTATCGATAATTTTGAAGATCCGATTTATTTAAATCCTGATGGCACACCAGCAACACCGCCGTATAAAGAAGATGTGACCATTCATTGGAACTTTAACTGGTCGATTCCAGAAGATGTGCGGGAACAAATGAAAGCAGGCGATTACTTCGAGTTTCAATTACCTGGCAATTTGAAACCTAATAAACCAGGTTCAGGTGATTTAGTTGATGCAGAAGGAAATGTCTATGGAACCTACACAATTAGTGAAGATGGTACGGTTCGTTTTACCTTTAATGAGCGAATCACGTCTGAAAGTGACATTCACGGGGACTTTTCTTTAGATACTCATTTGAATGATTCAGATGGGCGGGGCCCAGGAGATTGGGTGATTGATATTCCTACACAAGAAGATTTGCCGCCTGTAGTGATTCCGATTGTCCCAGATACCGAACAACAAATTGATAAACAAGGCCATTTTGATCGAACGCCCAATCCTAGTGCGATTACTTGGACGGTAGATATCAATCAAGCGATGAAAGATCAAACAAACCCAACTGTGACGGAAACATGGCCAACAGGGAATACCTTTAAGTCAGTGAAAGTCTATGAATTAGTGATGAATCTTGATGGAACAATTAAAGAAGTGGGTCGCGAACTTAGTCCAGATGAATATATCGTTGATAAAAATGGCAATGTGACGATTAAAGGTGACACCAATAAAGCGTATCGTCTTGAGTACCAAACGACGATTGACGAGGCGGTTATTCCAGATGGCGGCGGCGATGTGCCTTTTAAAAATCACGCGACGTTAACAAGTGATAATAATCCAAATGGGTTAGATGCTGAAGCAACTGTGACGGCAACCTATGGCAAAATGTTAGATAAGCGCAATATAGATTACGACGAAGCCAATCAAGAATTCACTTGGGAAATTAACTACAACTATGGTGAACAAACCATTCCAAAAGACCAAGCAGTCATTACAGACACAATGGGCGATAATTTAACGTTTGAACCAGATTCTTTACATTTATATTCAGTGACATTTGATGACAAAGGAAATGAAGTCGTTGGAGCAGAACTTGTGGAAGGAAAAGATTACAAAGTGGTAATCAACGGAGACGGTTCCTTTGCAATTGACTTTTTACATGATGTGACTGGCGCAGTCAAGATTGATTATAAAACCAAAGTTGATGGAATTGTCGAAGGCGATGTTGCCGTGAATAATCGTGTGGATGTCGGCACTGGTCAGCATTCAGAAGGTGATGGCACAGCCAGTCAACAAAATATTATTAAAAACACTGGCGCAGTTGATTATCAAAATTCAACGATTGGTTGGACGTTAGCTGTGAATCAAAATAATTATTTGATGGAAAATGCCGTGATTACGGATACGTACGAACCAGTTCCTGGCTTAACTATGGTACCCAATTCGTTGGTTGTCAAAGATACAACCACTGGTGCTCAGTTGACGTTAGGCAAGGATTTCATGGTAGAAATAACTCGTAATGCAGATGGTGAAACAGGCTTTAAGGTAAGTTTTATAGGGGCGTATGCCAAAACAAGTGATGCCTTCCACATAACTTATACTACCTTTTTCGATGTTACCGAGTTAGACGCTAACAATCCTGCGTTGGACCATTATCGAAATACCGCTGCCATTGATTGGACGGATGAAGCAGGAAACAATCATCATTCAGAAGATAGTAAACCGTTTAAACCTTTACCTGCTTTTGATTTAAATGCGCAAAAAAGCGGTGTTTACAATGCCGTCACCAAAGAAATCACTTGGACGATTGCGGTTAATTTAAGTAATAATCGTTTAGTCGACGCCTTTTTGACGGATCCAATTTTAGCCAATCAAACCTATTTGGCTGGGAGCTTGAAAGTCTATGAAGGCAATACAAAACCAGATGGTTCGGTTGAAAAAGTGAAGCCAACGCAACCGTTGACGGATATCACAATGGAAGAACCAAGCGAGAAAAACCCAAATACTTGGCGTGTTGATTTTCCTAATGATAGTCGTACGTATGTGATTGAATTTAAGACGTCTGTTGATGAAAAAGTTATCGAAGGTTCGGCTAGTTATGACAATACCGCATCTTATACAAACCAAGGTTCTTCACGTGATGTGACAGGAAAAGTTTCTATTCAACATGGTGGCGAATCAGTGAAAAAAGGTGGCGAATACCACAAAGATGATCCAGATCATGTGTACTGGCATGTAATGATCAATGGCGCCCAATCGGTTTTAGACGATGTGGTTATTACTGATACACCCTCACCAAATCAAGTGTTAGATCCCGAGTCATTGGTGATTTACGGTACCAACGTAACAGAAGACGGAACGATTACGCCAGATAAATCTGTTATTTTAGAAGAAGGAAAAGATTACACACTGGAAGTTACCACCGATAATGAAACAGGACAACAAAAAATTGTCGTTAAAATGGCCCATATTGAAGCACCTTATTATATGGAATATCGTAGTTTAGTGACTTCTTCAGCGGCGGGGAGTACAGACACGGTATCCAACCAAGTGTCAATTACTGGAAATGGTTCAGAAGTCGTTCATGGGGATGACAATGGCGATGTGGTCGTTGACATTGATCACAGTGGCGGTCATGCCACAGGGACTAAAGGCAAAATTCAGCTGAAGAAAACAGCCATGGATGGGACGACTATTTTAGCAGGCGCCCATTTCCAAATTTGGGACCAAGCCAAAACACAAGTCCTACGTGAAGGTACAGTAGACGCCACTGGGGTTATCACATTTGGTGGGTTGCCGCAAGGGCAATACATTTTGGTGGAGACAAAAGCACCAGAAGGTTATACAGTTTCGGACGAATTAGCTAAAGGCCGAGTCATTACTATTGATGAAGAAACTTCAGCCGAAGGAGCACAACCAACCATTATTAAAAACGATGTCAATAAAGTATTTTTAGAAAAAATGGATGAGAAGGGTAAAAAGTTAGTCAATGCTCGCTTTAAATTAGAGCATGCCGTAACCACGCCGTTTACTCATTGGGAAGAAGTTCCCCTTGCGCCGGATCGAACCAACGCGAATGGCCAGTTAGAGGTGGATAGTTTAAAACCGGGGCTTTATCAGTTCACAGAAATCGAAGCACCGACAGGCTATCTTTTAGACACGACACCCAAACGGTTCATTGTGACACAAAACACGAGCGGACAAATTCATGATGTTCATGTTAAAATGCTTAATTACCAAGGTTCTGCTGAACTAATTAAAAAAGACCAAGCAGGCAATCCATTAGCAGGTGCTGAATTTTCAGTCCTTGATACCACAGGACAAGCGGTTCGAGAACACGTAGTTTCGGATGCAAACGGAAAAGTCACAGTGACGGATTTAGCCCCAGGCAAATATCAATTTGTGGAAACCAAAGCGCCAGCAGGGTACCTTTTAAACACTGAACCAAGTGCTTTCACGATTGCAGCAAGCGATCGGGGCAAACCAGCAACAGTTATAGCAACGGCTAACTTTGTTAACTATCAAGGCGCAGCTAAATTAATCAAAAAAGATGTGAATGGACACTTATTAAGTGGTGCGACATTTAAAGTGCTTGACGCGAAGGGACAAACGATTCAAACAGGCTTGACGACAAATAATCAAGGGGAAATTGTTGCAGAGCACTTAGCCCCAGGTAAATATCGCTTTGTAGAAACCAAAGCGCCAACAGGCTATTTATTAAATACCACGCCAGTCCCATTTGAAATTGCTGAGAAAAATGCTGGTAAACCAGCGGTCGTTGTTGCTAGTGACAACTTTGTGAATTACAAAGGGGCTTTCCAAATCGTGAAAACGAATAGCGCAGACCAACCATTAGCAGGTGCTGTTTTTGAACTATATGATCACAATAAACAATCATTAGGGATTACAGCAACGAGTGGCAAAGATGGCAAAATTATCTTTAGAGACTTGGCGCCAGGTACCTATTATTACAAAGAAATCAAAGCACCAAAATTACCAGATGGCGCAGATTATATTATTTATCCTGAATTAGTAAAAGTAGAAATTCGTGGTGATTTCAAAGGCGATCCGGAGATCTTCCAATTAGGGGCCTTCGCCAATTTCAAAGGACGTGCCGTCTTTAAGAAAATTGATGCCAATGCGAACCCACTTCCAGGAACAATTTTTAAATTGTATCGAATCGAAAACGGGGAAAAAATCTTTGAAAGAGAAGTAACTGCTGAAAAAGATGGTTCATTGGCTATGGAGGATTTAGGCGCTGGTAGCTATGAATTAGATGAACTGGATGCAACGGATGGCTATATCGTCAATAAACAACCCATTTATTTTGTAGTGAAGAAGAATTCAAATGATAAACAACCACTAGATGAGTTAGAGTTTGTAAATTATCAAGCGGAAGTAACGGGACGTAAAGTCAACGAGCAAGGTCAAACCTTAGCGGGTGCAGTTTTTGCAATTTACAACGCCGATAATCAGAATCAGCCACAAGGTTCACCAATAACATTCTTGAATCGTGCAGGAGAGAAAGTTTCTGAAATAACAACGGATAAGACTGGCGAAATTTACGCTAAAGGTCTGAATGAAGGGCATTACGTTTTAGTGGAAACGAAAGCACCAACAGGCTATCTGTTAGACACAACGCCACATCCATTTGATGTAACCGCCCAATTAGGAAAAGAGCAGCCAATTGCTTTAGGCGATCTTATCAATTATCAAGGAACTGCTCAATTAACCAAAGAAAACGAAACAGGTGAAGCATTGGCAGGTGCGGTGTTTAAGGTCATTGATGAAACAGGGCAAACCGTAGCTGGACAAGCCAATCTGATGTCTGACAAGCAAGGCAAAGTCATTGCGAAAAACTTAGCACCGGGAACGTATCGTTTTGTGGAGACACAAGCGCCAACTGGCTATCTTCTTAATGAAACGCCAAGCGCAAGCTTTACGATTGCCAAAGACAACCAAGGCAAACCAGCCACTGTGGTACTTAAAGCACCTTTTATTAATTACCAAGGTGCTGCCAAGCTGGTGAAAATTGACCAGCAAAAGAATGCCTTAGCAGGTGCTGAATTTAAAGTGACAGATGCAGAGACAGGGCAAACTGTCGCTCGTTCATTACGTTCTGACAACCAAGGGTTAGTTCAAGTGAACCACTTACAACCAAGAAAATATACCTTTGTGGAAACAAAAGCACCGGATGGTTACCAACTGTCTAAGCAAGCAGTCGCATTCACTATTGCGGCAACAGCGAAAGACAAACCTGAACTCGTGGATGCGGGCACGTTTGTTAACGAGAAACAACCTGTATCCAAAAAAACAAAACCAAATCAGCCAACAACGAAACAAGCAGCTAGAGAGACAGGTTGGCTTGGTTTACCGAAAACCAACACACAAGTCAATTACTTCTTTGTCTTTATCGGCCTCCTGTTGGTCAGTTTGGCAAGTTGGCTCTTCTATAAAAAGAGCAAGAAATAAGCAAAAGCTATAAAAAAACAGGCCATCCGTTCTTTCGACGGATGGCCTGTTTTTTCATCTTAAGCTAATCAACTGAACAAAAGCAGCTCCTTCTTATTGACATTCTCAGGTAACCCTTCATCGCAGTTTAGCCTTTGAACAGAACTTACTGAGTTCTTGGAGCAAACCGCTTGTGCCTCAGCCTTTGTTTTTCGATGCTATCTTTAGGTATTTTGGCTAAAATATTGTACACTTTACATGTGCAAGAAATTTAGTTAGAGATATGAGGATAGAATGATGGAAAAGATGATGGTTTTATACAACGAAACTTCAGGAAGTAGTGAAAGTAAAGAGATTGCAGAACGCTTTAAAAAAGCTGCAGAAGCGAAAGGGGAAGCGGTTATTTTGCAACCTTCCAATCCAGACATTGATCCTGAAGAAATGCGGAAAAATGCCAAAGAAAATCAAGTGGGTGTCTTGGTCGTCATTGGTGGTGACGGGACCATTCATCATGCCGTTCAAAATTTTAAAGACACCATTCGTGACTATCAAATAGGGATTATTCCAGGTGGAACAGTCAATAATTTTGCGCGTGTGTTAAGTATTCCTTTGAAAGAAGAAGACGCCTTTGAGACCATTTTGGCAGGACAGACCACGCCAGTTGATTTTGGGATGGTAAATCAAGATGTGATGATTTCGACCTTAACGATTGGACTATTGGCGGACACAGCAGCAAATGTGACCCAACAGGAGAAACAAAAATATGGTCCTTTAGCCTTTACAAAGCAATTTTTCCGCTTATTAATGAAAAAGAAAAAATACAAACTAAAAATTGATGGCGATGAAAGACGTTGGCATGGCAAAGCCCAATTATTAACGATGACCATGACGAATTCTGCTGGCGGCTTTACCAATTTCGATGCCAATGCCACGCCAGATGACGGCGAAGTCCACATTATCATTTTACCTAAGTTAGTTTTTTACAAGTTTGTCTATTATTTACCTAAAATTATCAGAGGACAATTAAATGAAATTCCTGGTGTCGTGTATTTCTCTGGGAGCCAATTTAAAATTAGTGGCGAAAAAGACAAGAAAGTCCAAACACGAACAGATGGCGACCCTACCGATGATTTACCGATTAAAGTAACGGTGGAAGCTGGGGGACTCAACGTGTTTGTTCCTGAAACGTCCACATCTACGAAAGAATAAAAGAAACAACTGTTATTTTTTCGTGGAATAGATTTCTCATTTTGTGTACAATAGAACAGAAGAGAGGCAGTTGAGTGAACAGTGAAATGGGATGAATATGTTGATATATTCGATACAGATGTCGTTTCTAAAATTATTATTTTAAGAAACTTGCCAATTAATGAAGGCTGGATTGACATCAATGAGTTAGCAGAAGAATTACAATTAAACAAAAAATCAGTCAAAAAATACGTAGAACTTCTAAAAGATGACATTACGTATTATGCTGTGGATAATGATGCTTCTTTGGCTTTTGAAAAGGGGCATGGCTATCGCTTGAACTTGGCGTCCAGTCAAGCATTCCAGAAACTTTATACAGCAATTTTTCGGGATAGTTTAACTTATCAAGTAATGGAAGATTTATTCTGGGGTCGATTTAATGGAATTGTGCCAGCGACAGCAAAGTATCATACCAGTGATGCCACGATTCGGCGCTTGCTTAAAGGGTTTACAGAAATTTTAGCGCCATTGGGGTTAGTGATTAATAAAAGCACCTGGAAAATTGAAGGCAATGAAGCGTATTTGCGCCATTTTGCTTACACTATTTTTATGGACTTAATCCGTGATACTTGGCCTTTTGACTATATACAAGAAACGGAAGTCGCACAAACTGTCCAAAAAATGATGGCTTTTTTCAACGTAGAAGTTGCGGAAACGGTGATACGCCGAGTTAAATATATGGTCGCTATCTCAAAAGTCCGTAGTGCGCAAGGCGCCGAATATCGACCTTCAGCCGAGCAAGAAACTTATTTAGAAGGTAATAAACATTACCAAGCCTTTATAGAAGAAATGACAGCTACAACCCTTTTCCTTAACAAAAACGATTTAACTTTTGTGTACTTTTTCTTGTTAGCCAATGACCAATTTTATCAAGACGAAGCCACTGCACAAGCAATTTTAGCGCATTTTGATGAGTCTGAAGCGCCTGTTTATATGTTGACTCATTTAGTCCAACATTTCTTATTAGAAGAAATACACATGACGCCGCAATTGGAGAAAATTCGTCCGCAAATTTTTTATTATTTGTTTGCTACACATTTATTTGCCGAACTTTACTATGTCCAAAATGTGAAAATGTACAATGTCTTTTGGAATAAAGTTAAAGAAAAATATCCAGTTCTTTTAGAAGAATTAAGCCAAGGCTTAAATCAACTTTACGAACAAACAGGCAATGAATTATTTACAAATAAAGAATTTTTGGCTTTGCGTTATTCTAGTGTTTTGGCGCTTTCTAATGATTTAATTCATCGTGAACAAAAAATTGTTTTAGGGTTAAAATCAGGCTTGCCAGTACTGGAAGAAGAACGGGTGAAACTTTCGATTGAAAATAATTTTCGTCGGTTTTATGCATTGGAAGTCTTACGATACAGTGAAGCAAGCAAAGAAGAATGGCAAAATATTGATTTACTATTAGTGACTTCTTTGGCAGATGTAGAAACGGGCCATCCAGAGATCTTTTTACTTTCAAGTGAGTTAACGTTTGAGCAATATAATCGTTTGAACCAAAAAATAGTAAAAATTAACGAGAAAAGAACCACGTCACTTTAATAAAAAATCAAAAAAATGGGCTTTTTTGAGGTATATGTCCGATAAATTGTAAAAAAATTTTTCTAAAAAGTAAAAAAAGACAAGAAGAAAACGTCAATAAGTAGGTAATCAACACCTACTTATTGACGTTTTCTCGTTGTTTTTTAATAAATACTGCGTCAATTCTTCTGAAAATTATGTCAAAAAGGTACTTTTTTTGCTTTTTTTATCGTAAATAATAGATGATTAGCTATTGATAGTAAAGGAACTACTACTTTTTTTAACAGGCGGTTAAAAAATATTGAGGGTTCTCACAAGAATTTTTCTATATAATAGAAAGAGCAAGGGAAGGAAGGCGGGATAGAATGAAAAAACGGATGGAACAAATTGAAGAAATCTTAAGTTGTGAAGAAAATAGTGCCGGTGTTCGATTAAAGGAATTGGTTGAGGCCTTAGAATTAGAAGTCACAAATCAAAACTTGTTAAAGGTAACAAGTATCTTACATATGAATCCAAAATTCAAAAAAATTTATGCATACGAAGACAGTCGTGTTATTACGCTGTATCAACTTTTACAAAATAAGCCGTTGGAAGTAACGGAATGAAAAGAGGAAAACACATGAAGAAAACAATACTTATTCTTCTATTTGGTTTATTGACGGTGGTTGGTCTACCAATGGTGACTGAAGCGGCTGAACCAGTTGATGCAACAGATGCAACAATTTTTGGTGCGCAAGCGATGGTACCTAATAGCACAGAGGATCAAACAGATAAGTTACAGACATTACTGAGTCAGACAGCAAAGGAAGGACGGGCATTATTTTTACCACAGGGAAGTTATGCTCTGTCAAAAGATATTACGATTTCTTCAAATTATCAATTAATTGGCGATACAACAGGAGCCACTATTTTACATAATGCTACAGGTGCACCGATTCAGCTAACAGACACAACGTACGGGACGAAAACCAATGTACGACTTCAAAATATTGCTTTTGATGGCATCAATGTGACCTTGAAATTGACGAATCAATTAACGCTAGCAAACAATATCTTCTATAATCCATTAAAAGGATTTGTGGTCAATTTAAATGCAGACATTGGCGTTAAGATTTCAGGCAATATTTTCATGCGAGACACAGCACACATGCAACCCAAGATTGATTTTAACCGAGCGATTTACATTGGTGGTTATTCAACACCAAGTCGCTTCCAGTATATGTCAGATGTAGACATCGTGGACAATCTATTTGGGTTAAAAGTGACAGAATTAGATGCAATTAAAAGTACCAGTCGTTCAGATTTAGCAGCGACTATTACACGTTTGCAAACAGCCATTGAAGCTGGTGCTATTTCAGTACCTAATGAACAAAATTATCTATCCACCGGGGTTAATTCTTTTAATATGCTGAAGGATGTAACTGTTCAACATAATTTTTTCTATTCACCTTATGATAATGAAGACTTGAATGGTCTGGTGGGAGATCATGCAATTTATTTCCGTGGTGCTCAAAACATCACGGTGGTGGGGAATCATTTACGTGGACTACAAAATGGTCCAGCTGGCGGATTTAAATTTAAATCAGGCCGTAATATTACGATTATGAATAATTATTTGCGAAATACAGGCCTCATTATGTATGGAACACCAGAGATTGGTTTGGCAGAAACGCAAGCAGAGGGTGCTATCTCAGAACTCTCTAACTGGTTAGTGGCTAATAACATTTTTGATTGGAAGTATTGGAACAATCAATATGCAATTGGAATGGAATACAATCGACATACAGGAAATAACAATGTGTTCAATGGCGTATTTATCAACAATCAGTTTGTTAACTACCATAATATTCCGCAAAATCGACGTCGGGAATTGTTAATCGCTAGTGGCGGTGGTTTCCGACCAGAAACGAGTTTTGTGAAAGACAATACTCGAGATGATGGCCTTAAAAACGGCCAATTATTGGTAGAAAATTGGACAGAGGCGGACTATCGCTTAATGCCAGCAACATGGGAATCATTAATTTCACCAACGCTTTATGAGCAATATAAAAATACGCCAATTCCGGTTAGAAATACTTTAGCAACCCCTGTGGCTACAACGATTGTGCAAGGACAATCAATCGATCCGCAGCAACTGGTTGCTAATACAAATGACGCGGATGAAGCAGTCCCAACTGCTAAAATCGTCAATCCAGAGGTTTTAAATGAAATCGGCCAACAAAAAGTGACTGTTCAATTAACTTATGAAACAGGGTCATTGGTAACAGTGAACGTACCGGTGACGGTAGAGGCCCCTGCAAAAAAGCTTGATTTGTCCCAGCTACAAACCGTTTATGCTTCGATTGGTGAAGCAAACCAATATACAGTTTACTCTTGGCAGCTATTCACTGCCATTGGGCCTAAAACGATTGTTCCTTCCTATTATCAGCAGGCGACACAATTGTTAGCAGAAGGTCAGGTGAGTGGGGACAAAACTCAAGAACAAGTGGATCAGTTAACAAGTAATTTGCAATCTGCAATGAAAGTATTAGTCAAAAAAGCCGATATCACGCTAGAGCGTACAGAAGCAGAAAATGAACTTGCAAGCGTTCATAAATTAGACGAATCTGTATATACCAAAGACTCTTGGCAAGCCATGCAAGAAGCCTTAATAGATACAACAACTGGCGAAGGAAGCTCTAAGCAGTTACAACAACTGCTTGCTTGGTCAGATGAAGAATTATTAGAGCCAACACTTGGTGGCTTTAAAACGCCTGCAGATGCACAAAAGCGTATTAACCAATTAACACAAACCATAAAAACGGCGTTACTTCTGTTAGTTGAAAAATCAACAGAGACAACTAGTAACACAAGCGAAAGCAGCACCTCAAGCACGACAAGTGAAAGCAGTAGTACAAGCGAAAGCAGCACGCCAAGCATGACAAGTGAGAGCAGTAGTACAAGCGAAAGCAGCACCTCAAGCACGACAAGTGAAAGCAGTAGTACAAGCGAAAGCAGCACGCCAAGCACAACCAGTGAAACCAGTAATACCAGCGAAAGCAGCACGCCAAGCACGACAAGTGAGAGCAGTAGTACGAGTGAAAGCAACACGCCAAGCACAACCAGCGAAACCAGTAGTACCAGCGAAAGTAGTACCTCAAGTACGACAAGTGAAACAAGCAATACAAATGAAAGCAACACACCAAGTACAACCAGTAAAACAAGTAGTACCAGCGAAAGTAGTGCTTCAAGTACGACCAGCGCAACCAACAGTACAAGTGAGAGTAGCACCCCAAGCCCTGTAAACGAAAGCAGCCAAAACAAAGGCCAGAATTCTGTCATTTACGCGGTAGAGTCTAATCAAGATCCTAATGACGCTCAAAGTAATTCAAAGCCCTCTGCCAAGGCTAGTCAAACAAAGGAATCAGTAGCAGAAAACCAAGCAACTAAACAGATACAGACAAATCAAGAATCGTCAGGAACAGTCAAAAAAGCGGATAATACGACCAAAATTGCCAAGAAAAAATTCCCCAAAACAGGGGAACAATCTTCAACAGTTGTGAGCTTCCTAGGCCTGAGCTTTTTATCGTTAGCCATAGCAACCTATTGTTTTAAAGTGAAAAGATAACTCTTTAAAAACGGATAAGTAAGCATCCTGAAACAAGAAATAGGACTTGTTTCAGGATGTTTTCATATAAAATTAAAAGAACTAAAGTTTTTAGTGAAAAAATACACAAAAGTACTTGAATTTCTGTGATATAAGGGTAAAGTAAAGGAGGACAAAAAACAAAGGAAGTGAAATGTTTGTATACACCAGATGAAATTTTAAGTATCAGTATTGAAAATGGTCAGAAAAAAATTCAAAAGCCTTTGGTAGCAAAACTCATTTTAGGATTTATCGGCGGTGCCATGATTTCCCTCGGCTATTTGGCTTATGTGCGTGTTTCCGCCTCTATTCCAGCAGATTTAGCCAGTGTTCAAGCTTTAGTGGGAGCTGCGGTTTTCCCAATTGGTCTAATTGTTATTTTAATGGCTGGTGGTGAGTTAATCACAGGAAATATGATGGCGGTGAGTACGGCTTGGTTTGCTAAAAAGGTCTCTTTCAGAGAATTGCTCGTGAACTGGGTCACAATTACATTGGCAAATATGGTTGGCGCCCTATTTGTTGCCTATTTTTTTGGTCATTATTTAGGTTTAACCAGTAGCGGTGCCTATTTAAATCAGGTTCTTTCTCTTGCAGAACATAAAGTTGCAGCAACTTGGCTTCAAGCAATTATTTCAGGTATTGGCTGTAACTGGTTTGTAGGTCTGGCCTTATGGCTTTGTTATGGTGCGAAAGATGCAGCGGGGAAACTATTAGGCATCTGGTTTCCAGTAATGATTTTTGTTGCAATTGGCTTTCAGCATAGTGTGGCGAATGCATTCATCATTCCAGCCGCAATTTTTGAAGGCGGCGTTCAGTGGGGAGACTTTTTCTGTAATTTTATTTTTGTTTATTTAGGTAATATCATTGGTGGCGCCATTTTTGTTTCTGGCTTTTACTATTTAAGCTATCGCAAACATTAAATCCATTTAGCAGATAAAAACCTACACAAAGGCTAAATGCCTTTGTGCAGGTTTTTTCTTTTTAAACAAAAAGGAAAACGGTTGAAAAATTATTGCTAGATTTTTAAAACAATGTTACATTAATGTTACAAAAAGATTTCTGGAGGTAACGAAAAATGAAAAAAATTGCTTTGTTCAGTATGTTAACGTTCAGTGTATTGTCTTTAAGTCTAGCAGGATGTGGAAACAAAAAAACAGCAAGCACAAATGATTCTAAGCCAAAGCAAGAAACAAAGAAAGCCACGCAGAAATCCTCTAGTCAACAAGAAATGAAAAGTAGTCATTCGTCTGTCACGGGTCAAAATTCTAATGTGACAGGGGAAAATCCGTCAGAAAATGCCACGCAGCCTTCTGCAGGAACTGATGAAACGAATGAAGTCCCTCAAAACCAAGCACCTGATACAAACATTACAATTACCAATGTTGTTTTCAATCCTGAAAGAAATGAAATTAATGGTACTACATTACCTAATGCAACCATTACAGCAACGGTAGTCGGTGATGCTTCTGCACAAGCAGGTGTTTTTTATGCGGATGCCAATGGCAATTTTACAGTAATTAGTCCCAGAGCGGGAGCGACTACTCAATTAATCGCAACCGTTGATCAACGGAATAGTGCACCTGTCCAAATTGATATTCCAAGTTCAGGACAAGAAGCAGCGCTTTCTTTTAGCAATATTACGATTGATCCGAAACAAGGGACAATTTCTGGTAAAACAGCACCGAATGCAACTATTTTAGTGTCACGTGCAGATGATGCGCGGGTGATTTTAGCAAGTTTTACTGCGGATGCCCAAGGGAATTTCACAGCCAGTAATTTAGTTCCCGGCACAAAAAATCGCTTAGATGTTACGTTAAATGGAGAAATAGGGACACCTTACTTGTTTGATTTACCAAATTAAAATAGAAGAGAAGTGATCAAAGCCACCAACGCTAGTTAGCGTTGGTGGCTTTGATGGTTTAAGCTTCTTCTTTTTTATGATTGCGGATATGTAAATAGATGGTATTTTTTGAAATACCTAATCGATCGGCAATCTTTATGACAGAATCTTTGAGATTAAAAATTCCTTGATCGTATAAACGAATAACAATTTCTTTATTTTGATTCAAATGTGATACATTTGGATCGCTTTCTACTGCTTGTTTTACTTTTGTCAGTGAAGTAGTGATTAATTCGTCAATATTGTCAGAAAAATGTTCAGAATTTTTAAGCTCTTGGGACATATCATTTTGTTGTCCTGAAGGTAATAAGTCTTGCAAGTAATCAATTAATGGCATTTCTAAATGCATATTGATACAGATCAATCCAATAATACGATCATTTTCACCGATAACTGGAATGGTGGAAGATTTTAAAATAACCCCTTTTTGATTTTTATTGTAGTAGGGTTTCACAGCGTAATCATGTTCCGACTCTACTTGACTTAACATTTTTAACGCCATATCAGTAATGGGGGCACCTTCCTTGCGGTTACTGAAATGGCCATTGATGACTTTGATAGCTGAACTTTCCAAATTTTCTAAACTATGAAGAATGACTTCATGGGTACTACCAAAGAAGTTCCCTAATCCATCAAGCATTAAGGCATGTGAATGTAAGATTTGTTTATCTACTTCACTTAAACGTAAATATGACTCCAAGTGATATCCTCCCCTACACTGAAATTAATTTTAGTGTAATACTTTTTTAATGGAAAAGCAATAAGATTCTTTACGTTAAAAAAATACATTGACTAAACTTTTGTTTAGTCGTATACTCTGAATGTGGAATGAAATTTTTGTTACTCATTGTACTTTAGTTCATCGGAATGCTCGCTCATTCTTTCACTTGTTGAGCAATAAAAATTTTATTCAGGAGTACCATCCGTTATAAAAAAATATAGTTGGAGGCAAAGAAATGAAAACGTTATCAGGAGTCTTGATGTTAGTCTTAGTTTTATGTGGCATGTCCCTATTCTCTTTTAAAGCACCGCGAGGGAAAAAATCTTTAAGTGCTTTGTCTGGTGCAGCTTGTGCCACCTTTCTACCAGAGGCATTTTTGCGGTATGCAGTAGGCGGCGTTTTTCATTTAGATTATGTGTCGCAAATTGGTGAAACTATGGGTAGTCTAGGTGGTTTAGCAGCTGGAGCTCTTGTGCCGCTCGCTTTCGGGATTAGTCCAGTTTTTTCAATTATTTTAGGTCTGTCATTGATTAAAGTCAGCTTGTTACCAGCCTTTATTACCGCATATCTTTTATCTTTTGTTGTTGAGCAGATGCAAAAACGTATTCCAGAAGGGATTGACTTATTAGTCGTTATTTTAGTCATTCCAGTCGCTGCTTCGTTAGTTGCTGGTTTTATTCAACCCGTTGTATTAGGTGTCCTAGAAGTTATTGGGAGCACGATTTTAAGTGCAGTAGATGGCAATCCATATGTGATGGGCGCAATTTTAGGTGCTATTATCCCGATTGTTGGTATGACACCGTTAAGTTCAATGGTTTTAACTGCCTTGATTGGTTTGACTGGTGTACCAATGGCTGTCGGTGCGTTGACTTGTTACGGCAGTTCCATTGTCAATGCGGCGCTATTTAAAAAGTTAAAACTAGGCACAGCTTCAACCCCGTTAGCTGTGGCAATTGAGCCATTAACACAAGTCGATATCATCAGCTCCAATCCAATACCTATTTACGCAACGAATTTATTTTCAGGAATGGTTAGTGGTATTGTAGTGACTTTCTTTGGCTTAAAAGTACCTGTGACAGGAATGGCAACACCGTGGGCTGGTTTACTTGTGACATTAGGTAACAATGCCATTCAAACGACTTTACTAGCAGTAGCGATTATCACAGTGGTCAGTCTGATGTTTGGATTTTTAGGTGCGCTGGTCTTTAAACGTTACAGAATTGAAGCGGTGGATAATACACCAGAATTTGAAGGAACGACGGAAGTAACCAGTGAAAAAGAAAAAGAAGCAGTAAAAACCAAAGGAGGAGTTACGTATGAACACAGCTATGGCCATCAATAAACCTAAAAAAGTGAACAAAGTAATGAACTACAAAAGTTGTTTTGACATTATCGGTCCTATTATGATTGGTCCTTCTAGTTCGCATACAGCTGGGGCCTTAGCAATTGGCTTAGCGGCAAGAAAGTTATTCGGCGGAACGCCAGAAAAAATTGTGATTAAATACTATGAATCTTTTGCAGACACGCATAAAGGACATGGAACTGATTTTGCAATTATTGGTGGAATTCTTGGATTAGCAGCAGATGATGCCAACGTAACACAATCCATTGAACTTGCGGAAGAACAAGGAATTGAGATTCAATTTTTAGAAATGAGTGAAGAAAGTCCAGTGAAGCATGCTAATACAGCATGTGTGACACTCAGTGATGCAACGCACGAAATCCATTTAACAGGAATTTCTGTAGGTGGCGGTACTATCGAGGTGAAATACATTGAATTAGACGGTTTCAATGTACAACTACATGGTCCTTTACCTATTTTGTTAGTCATTAATCAAGAAGAGCAGGCGATGCAAGCTTTTAAAGATACGTTACAAAAAAATAATATTCAAGTGAATGCGGTGTCTCGTTATGTGGAAGGGAATCAAATTTTATTCATCTTTGACTTAGATTCGGCACCAATTTCCTCGGTGAAAGAACAACTGTTTTCACTAGATGACACATCGAAAATAATCTTATTATGATAGGAGTTTGACATATGTACCTTTCGATTGAAGAATTTATCGATAAAGCTGAAAAAACAGGAAAAAAAATCTCTGATTTGATGATTGAGCAAGAAATGGAGCGTAGCCAAAAAAGCTATGAAGAAATTTGGACACAGATGGGTCAAAATTTGGATGTAATGGATGCTGCTGTCAAACGCTCGCAAGAAGGGGCAGGCGTTTTTTCTCCTACTGGGTTAACGGGCGGTGATGCGGCTCGTTTAAAAAAATACCGCGCAGCTGGCAAAACGTTATCAGGTGATTTAATGATGTCTGCAGTTCAAGCCGCACTAGGTACTAATGAAGTCAATGCAGCAATGGGCGTTGTTTGCGCAACGCCAACTGCTGGTGCAAGTGGCACCTTACCAGGGGTTTTAACAGCGATTAAAAATACCTTGAATTTAACGCGTGATCAACAAATTCGTTTCTTGTTTACCAGTTCTTTATTTGGGATGGTCACAGCCAACAATGCGATGATTGCTGGTGCTGTTGGTGGATGTCAAGCCGAAGTAGGCAGTGCTTCAGCGATGGCCGCCGCTGCAGCTGTTGAAGCGGCTGGCGGAACACCACGCCAATCTTCTGAAGCTTTTGCTATGGCTTTAGGGAATTTATTAGGTTTAGTTTGTGACCCAGTGGCTGGGTTAGTCGAAATTCCTTGTGTCAAACGAAATACAGTAGGTGCAGGCAATGCGTTAATCGCTGCAGATATGGCTTTAGCTGGAATTGTAAATAAAATACCAGCAGATGAAGTGGTGGAAGCCATGAATAAAGTCGGCCGTCAATTACCACGAGAATTGAGAGAAACGGGTTTAGGTGGCTTAGCTGGCACAGCGACTGGCCAACGAATGAAGAATGAGATTTTTGAAAAAGTAAAATTCACCATTGTTTAAAATTTAATCATGAAGAGGGAAATAAGATGCTGGATATGAAAAAAATTCGCCAAAATGTAGAAGTGGTACAGAAAAAGTTAAAAACACGTGGTGTGGACGAGGAAGTTTTATTACGCTTTTTGGCTTTAGATGAAGAACGGAGAGCGTTACTTGTTAAAGTTGAAGAACTGAAAAAACACCGTAATCAGGTATCAGGAGAAATTGCACAATTAAAGCGTGCACAAAAAGATGCTTCACAACAATTACTAAATATGCAAGAAGTTAGCGAGCAAATTAAAGTTTTAGACCAAGAAGTTGTTCATTTGCAAGAACAATGCACAGCCATTGCAGAACGTTTGCCTAACTTACCTCATGAGAGCGTACCTGTTGGCGCAGACGAAGCCGCCAACGTAGAAGTTCGGCGGTGGAGTACGCCGAAAACTTTTTCATTTGAACCGAAACCACATTGGGAAATCGGTGAAGCCTTAGGAATTTTAGATTTTGAAAGAGGCGCGAAAGTATCTGGTAGCCGTTTTCTTTATTACAAAGGCTTAGGGGCTCGTTTAGAACGAGCGGTCTATAATTTTATGTTAGATCAACATGTTAATGAACATGGTTATACCGAGGTGATTCCTCCTTATTTGGTCAATAGCAAAGCAATGTTTGGCACTGGTCAGTTTCCTAAGTTCAAAGAAGATGTCTTCCAAGTTGCAGAAAGTGATTTGACGCTGATCCCCACAGCGGAAGTCCCGTTAACTAACTACTATAATAATGAAATTTTAGATGCGCAAGAGTTACCGATTTATTTTACTGCTTTAAGTCCTTCTTTTCGCTCGGAAGCGGGTAGTGCAGGTCGTGATACCCGAGGATTAATTCGTTTACACCAGTTCCATAAAGTAGAAATGGTTAAATTTAGTGATGCAGAACACTCCTATGAAGAATTAGAAAAAATGACCAACAATGCTGGAGACATTTTAGAAAAATTGGGCCTCCCTTATCGAGTGATTACTCTTTCGACAGGTGATATGGGCTTCTCGGCAGCGAAAACCTATGATTTAGAAGTTTGGATTCCGGCACAGAAAACGTATCGAGAAATTAGTTCTTGTTCAAACTGTGAAGACTTCCAAGCACGTCGGGCGTTGATTCGTTATCGTGATAAAACGGGTCATGTTCAGTATGCCCATACACTTAATGGGTCAGGACTTGCTGTTGGTCGAACAGTGGCTGCTATTTTGGAAAATTATCAAAATGAAGATGGCACCGTAACGATTCCAGAAGTTCTACGTCCTTATATGGGCGGTTTAACGAAAATAGATTAAAAAAGAAGGTTGATGTCACAACATCAACCTTCTTTTTTAATTCGTTAAATCCGTTAACCAATGCCCAATTTCTTGAAAAACTGTAGCTTTTTCCGTTTCTAATAAAATTTCATGACGCAATGTGGGAAATAGTCGTAACGTCACGTGCTGAAAACCTGCATGCTTTAATTGCTTTTGAATTTTCGCTGGACCCTTGCTGAAATCACCAACTGGGTCTTCAGCGCCACTAATGATCAAAATAGGCAATTCTTTTGGGATCGCTTGGTACCAATTCTTTTGATTGGCTCGTTTAACAAGTGAAAAAAGGGTAGCAAAACCATTATTGGTAAATATGAAGCCCATTAATGGGTCATTTTCATAGTCAGCCACATTGGCTTGATTTTTAGAAAGCCAATTAAAGGAACTTGCTTCAGGAAATTTTTTACTAAAAGAACCAAATGCCAGCTTATCAATGAACGGAGCTGGTTTTTTCGGCTGTTTCTCGGCCATTTTTTTAATAAAAGGCAATGCTGCGGTTAAAGGTAACGGACTTGTTCCAGTGCCCATGAAAATGACTCCTTGCACAGTCACAGGATAGTCTTGCAGATAGTTGCGCAAGGCGAAAGACCCCATGCTGTGACCCATCATAAAATAGGGCAATTGTGGATAGCGATTCACAGCCCATTGTTTCACTTGATGAATATCTGTAACGACATTTTCAGGCCCTTGTTCTCCAAAAAAACCATAGATTGGTGCGCTTGGTTGTACAGATTCGCCATGACCTAGATGATCATGACCAATTACGGCAAACCCTAATTGATTTAAAAAACGAGCAAATTCATCATAACGTTGGATATGCTCTGCCATGCCGTGAATCAATTGAACTACGGCTTTGGGTGAAGGACAGGGCCAATGACGTACATTGAGCTGAGTTTGTTGATCGTTTGAAGTGAGTATGAATTGTTCAGTCATAAGAAACCCTTTCTTTGCTTTTTGATTATTATACAAAAAAAAGACGGTGTTCAAAAGAAAAACTCATGAGAAAACGCCTCAGCTTTCACTGAGACGCCTTTTTTTATTTATCTTTAATAAAAATAGCAATGATGTCAAAAAATAGTCGATTTTACTAAGTGATGAATTATGGGTGGTACAAATACTGCTGGAAATAGTTGTTAACTTCAAGGGCATCTTCTTTATTTTTTGAAAGAATTAAGATGGTATCATCCCCAGCGATGCAGCCCAAGATATGAGGGTTGTGGATACGTATGCGATCAATTAAAACCCCAATGGCTTGCCCGTTGCCAGGTAAGACGGTTAAAAGATTTGTGAACTCTATTTGTGTTAAAGAAACACCAGTTTCAATAATAATGTCAACAAGACGTTCTTCATCTGTTTTATATTTTGGACGAAGGGCAGAATTATTCAAGATACGATAATAGGCTTCTCCTTGACCATTGTCTACTTTGTTTAAATTCAGCTCACGAATGTCACGAGAAATAGTTGCTTGTGTGGTGTGAATATTTTCTTTTTCCAATAATGCTAGTAATTCACTTTGTGTATGGATTTCATTTTCTGTGACCAATCGCTTAATCATCGTTTGGCGTTTTAATCGGTTCATTACTTTCCTCCAGTTCAGTTAATCATGCAAAAAAACATCATTGCTGTTATTTAAAACGGTGCCAGTAATTCCCTAAAATCACTGTACAACGTTTTACTAAATTGTGCAAGTCTCACTTTTTTAAATGCGAAATATCCGACAAAATCAATGAGAATCTTTTGGCTAAACGACCCTTTTTCTATTCTAATTAGAGAGATTCTGCTAGTATTGCTTTGTAAATGTCTGGAGGAAGGGTGTTATTTGTGAATAAGCAAACACGCCAAAGTTTGATTAAAGAAATCATTCAAACAACTGTAATTCATAGTCAAAATGAGTTGTTAAGAGAATTAAAAAAGCGCGAGATAAATGTCGCACAAGCAACGATTTCACGGGATTTATGGGAATTAAAAGTCGTCAAAGCATTGGATGAGTCTGGCGAGATGCGGTTAACGATTTTTGAACAATTCACTTCTTTAGAAGAACGAAAAAAAGAACAGTTGATACAAGCAATTCGTGAGGTAGTGACCAAAGTTGAACGTGTCGCCTTTTTACTAGTGGTTCATACATTACCAGACAACGCAACATTGTTTTCAGCTGTACTTGATGAAGTGTCTTTGTGTGAAAAGAAATGTTCTGTCGCTGGCTTCGACACTGTTATTATTGTTTCATCATCCGAGGAAAAAGCACAAGAACTAGAGCAGTATTTTCAACAATTTATTCAGCCAACACCTTTGTCAAAAAGTAACGCATAAAAGTAAGGGAGCCAGAAGTCGTTTTGACTTCTGGCTCCCTTACTTTTCCTTACTTTTACCTCTATAAGATTATAACTTTATGAAGTGTGTGGAGAAATAATTTTTTTTGAATAAATGCATTTTTTTTTATTTAATTATGCATTATTTTTTTAGAATATCTATGAAAGCGCATTCTTTTAGGCTAGAAATATGCATAAGAAAGAATACCGTTGTATATTTGGTATTTTGTTTGGCAAATGGCTCACGTCCTAGGTTAATCAGGTCTGTTATTCTGTGTTTGTAATTAAGTTGAGGAGGTTATTTCACATGAGTCATCCAATTAATGTATTTTCTGAAATCGGGAAATTGAAAACAGTGATGTTACATCGTCCAGGTAAGGAATTAGAAAATTTAATGCCAGATTATCTGGAGAGACTGTTGTTTGATGATATTCCGTTTTTAGAAAAAGCACAAGCAGAACATGATGCATTTGCAGAGTTGTTACGATCAAAAGATATCGAAGTGGTCTATTTAGAGGACTTAGCTGCTGAAGCGTTGATTAATGAAGAGGTCCGCCGACAATTTATTGACCAATTCTTAGAAGAAGCCAATATTCGCAGCGAATCAGCAAAAGAAAAAGTTAGAGAGTTAATGTTAGAAATTGACGACAACGAAGAACTGATTCAAAAAGCGATTGCAGGCATTCAAAAACAAGAATTACCTAAATATGAGCAAGAATTTTTAACAGATATGGTTGAAGCGGATTATCCATTCATTATTGATCCAATGCCTAACTTATACTTCACGCGTGATAACTTTGCGACAATGGGGCACGGGATTTCTTTAAATCATATGTATTCAGTAACTCGACAACGGGAAACTATTTTTGGGCAATACATTTTTGATTATCATCCTCGTTTTGCTGGAAAAGAGGTTCCTAGAGTCTATGATCGTTCAGAATCAACCAGAATTGAAGGTGGCGATGAATTAATTCTTTCAAAAGAAGTAGTGGCCATTGGGATTTCTCAAAGAACGGATGCCGCGTCAATTGAAAAAATTGCGAGAAATATTTTTGAACAAAAATTAGGATTCAAAAATATCTTGGCTTTTGATATCGGTGAACATCGTAAATTCATGCATTTAGATACCGTTTTTACCATGATTGACTATGATAAATTTACGATTCATCCAGAAATCGAAGGCGGCTTGGTTGTTTACTCGATCACTGAAAAAGCAGATGGAGACATCCAAATTACAAAAGAAAAAGATACATTAGATAACATTTTATGCAAATACTTGCATTTAGACAATGTTCAACTAATCCGTTGCGGCGCTGGAAATTTAACAGCAGCAGCCCGTGAACAATGGAACGACGGTTCAAATACATTAGCAATTGCCCCTGGGGAAGTTGTTGTTTACGATCGGAATACGATTACGAATAAAGCGCTAGAAGAAGCAGGCGTTAAATTGAATTACATTCCAGGAAGTGAACTAGTACGTGGCCGTGGTGGCCCTCGTTGTATGAGTATGCCACTTTACCGTGAAGATCTTTAAAAAACACCCAAAAATAGGAGGAATCATCATGAATTCAGTATTTCAAGGACGTAGTTTATTAGCAGAAAAAGATTTTACAAGAGCAGAATTAGAGTATTTGGTAGACTTCAGTATTCACTTAAAAGAATTGAAGAAAAAAGGGATTCCACATCACTATTTAGAAGGAAAAAATATCGCTCTTTTATTTGAAAAAACTTCGACACGGACACGCTCTGCATTTACTACAGCAGCGATTGATTTAGGGGCACATCCTGAGTATTTAGGCGCCAACGATATTCAATTAGGTAAAAAAGAATCTGTTGAAGATACAGCGATTGTTTTAGGTAGTATGTTTGACGGGATTGAGTTCCGTGGGTTTAGTCAAGAAGTAGTGGAAGATTTAGCGAAATATTCTGGTGTTCCTGTTTGGAATGGTTTAACGGATCAATGGCATCCAACACAAATGATTGCGGACTTTATGACAGTGAAAGAAAACTTTGGTCGTTTAGAAGGAATCACTTTAGTATATGTCGGCGATGGCCGTAACAACATGGCAAACAGCTTGTTAGTGACAGGTGCTATTTTAGGCGTAAATGTTCGCATTTGTGCACCAAAAGAATTGTTCCCTTCTGATGAAGTCGTTAATTATGCAAAAGAATTTGCGAAAGAATCTGGTGCAGAATTAATGATTACAGACGACGTTGCTAAAGGTGTTAAAGGAGCCAACGTGTTATATACAGACGTTTGGGTGTCCATGGGTGAAGAAGATAAATTTGAAGAACGTGTCAATCTGTTGAAACCTTATCAAATTAATATGGCTATGTTAGAAAAAACCGAAAACATGGATGGCGATTTAATCGTATTACACTGTTTGCCAGCCTTTCATGATACGAAAACACAATACGGAGAAATGGTTGCTGAAAAATTCGGCATTACTGAAATGGAAATCACGGATGAAGTCTTCCGCAGTAAATATGGTCGTCAATTTGAAGAAGCAGAAAACAGAATGCATTCTATTAAAGCGATCATGGCAGCTACTTTAGGCAACTTATTCATTCCTCGTGTGTAGGAAGCAACTGAAAAAACATTGAAAAAAGAATAGTCGTTTCGCCCTTTAAGAGATTCTTTTGAAGGGCGGCCTATTCTTTATTATGATAGGAAAGAAGGATTTGTAATGGGGAAAAAAATGGTCGTTGCACTAGGCGGAAATGCCATCCTTTCAAATGATGCTAGCGCACACGCACAACAGCAAGCATTAGTTCAAACATCTGCCTATTTAGTTCATTTAATTAAACAAGGGCATCGGTTGATTGTTTCACATGGCAATGGTCCACAAGTCGGAAATCTATTATTGCAACAACAAGCAGCTGATTCTGAAAAAAATCCAGCGATGCCGCTAGATACGTGTGTTGCTATGACACAAGGAAGTATCGGCTACTGGTTGTCCAATGCGCTTAATCAAGAATTAAACAAAGCAGGAATCAAGAAACAAGTGGCTACTGTTTTAACACAGGTGGTCGTAGATCCAGCAGATGAGGCATTCAAAAATCCAACAAAACCGATCGGTCCATTTTTAACAGAAGCTGAAGCCAAAGAAGCAATGCAAGCAGGTGCTATTTTTAAAGAAGATGCAGGACGTGGCTGGCGCAAAGTCGTTCCAAGTCCTAAGCCAATTGACATCCACGAGGCTGAGACTATTAATACCTTAATAAAAAATGATATAATTACCATTTCATGTGGTGGTGGTGGCATCCCTGTCGTAGGACAAGAATTAAAAGGTGTCGAAGCAGTAATCGATAAAGATTTTGCTTCTGAAAAACTGGCAGAATTAGTGGATGCGGATGCACTAGTTATTTTAACTGGCGTGGATTATGTGTGTATTAATTATGGCAAACCAGATGAAAAACAATTAACCAATGTCACTGTAGCAGAGTTGGAAGAATACAAACAAGCGGGTCATTTTGCACCAGGTAGTATGTTACCGAAAATTGAAGCCGCCATTCAGTTTGTAGAAAGCCAACCCAATAAACAAGCAATTATCACTTCTTTGGAAAACTTAGGAAGTATGAGCGGCGATGAAATCGTAGGAACGGTTGTGACAAAATAAAGTATAGTATTTAGGAGAATTAAGATGATGATAGAGAAAATAATCACTAAAAATAATCAAGATTTTCAATACTTTTCTGAATCAGAACTAACAGAATTGCGCAACGAGAGTTTCGTTCGCTCCTATAAAAAAGGCCAAGTCCTTTTTTATCCAGGTGATCCGAGAAATCATTTAATTTTATTGGTTTCAGGTGTCATTAAAATTGAAAAAAATGATCGCAGTGGTAATTTTTCCTATCTGCATTTTATGAAAAAGCAGGCTCTTTTTCCGAGAATCGGACTGTTTCAAGATGAGGTTCATTACGACTCCGCGATTGCCTATACGGATATTGAGGTTGTGTTTGTGCCAGTTAAACTGTTTGAGCGTTTTCTCCAAAATAATCCCCAGCAATTGATTCATTGGATTCAAGAACAATCGGTCCTTTTAAAAGAAAGTATGATCAAAATCCAAAAAGGAACAACCAATGATGCATGTGAACGGATTGTGACATCACTGGCGATGTTATTAAATGATTTAGGAGAACGAATTGACAACAGAGAGCGCGTTGCAATTACTTGTCCAATTACCATTAATGACATTGCACGGATGAGTGGAACTACGCGGGAAACAGCAAGCAGTGTTATGAAAAAATTAGTCCAAATGAACCGTATTAGCTACAGTCATAAATTCTTAACTTTTCTAGATACGCCATTCTTTATTGATCGATTGAGTAATTAATCATAGAGAAGGGAGATACAGGAAAGTAGGTTCCTGTATAAAAGGATATGGCAGAAAAAAAGAAGAAAAACAAAAAACAGCTTTCGTCTTTTAGTATTTTATTTATTATTTTAATTGTTTTAGGTATCGTAACGGTCTTGCTAAATGGCCAGCCATTTACCCCAAGAGAAATTGATGGCAAAATGGTTGACCACGTGGTAGGGGCCAAATTATCGGATATTATCATGGCTCCATTCAATGGGTTTAAAGATGCCATTGAAATTAATATTTTTATTTTAGTACTTGGTGGCTTTTTAAATATTGTGACACAAACTGGGGCTCTTGAAGCAGGGATTCAATCAGTCGTTAAAAAGTTAAAAGGGAACGAATTGAAAATCATTCCGATTTTAATGATTTTATTTTCTATTGGTGGTTCGACTTATGGAATGGCAGAAGAAACAATTCCTTTTTATGGTTTATTGAGTGCCACCATGGTCGCCGCTGGTTTTGATACGTTTGTCGCAGTGGGTACTGTGTTATTGGGTGCAGGATCAGGTGTTATCGGTTCAACGGTTAACCCTTTCTCCACAGGGGTAGCGATGGATGCGTTGCGAGGTATTGGCATTCAGCCGAATACAGGAATTATTTTAATTGTCGGTGCTATTTTGTGGGCGGCCTCTACTAGCTATTCTATTTTCATTGTGATGCGTTATGCGAAAAAAGTGAAGGCGGACAAAGGTTCAACAATTTTATCTTTACAAGAACAAGAGGATATGGAAAAAACGTATGGACAAGCAGCGTCGAAAGAAATGCCATTTACGAATCGTCATAAAAAAATCTTAATGGTATTCGCTTTCTGTTTTGTCATTATGATTGTTTCCTTAATTCCATGGAACGACTTTGGAGTGACGATTTTCAAAGGCTGGACGTCTGTTTTAACAGGCAACAGTTTCGGTGACTGGTACTTTGGCGACTTAGCGATGTGGTTCTTCCTTTTAGGGATCATTGCTGCCTTGATTGGTCGCTTTACTGAAAAAGAAACCATTGAAGCATTTATCGACGGTGCCAAAGATATGTTATCCGTTGTTTTAATTATCGTAGTTGCTCGCGGGGCATCTGTTTTGATGTCTAAAACGTATTTAGATTCATTTATCCTTGATAAAGCGGCAGGCTTATTACAAGGACTCTCCCCAGTCTTATTTGTCATCGGTGCCTTTGTTTTATACTTAGGTTTATCTTTCCTAATTCCTTCAACTTCTGGTTTAGCGTACGTTTCTATTCCTGTAATGGGTGCGTTAGCTAAAAACATTGGTTTAAGTCCAGAAGTGATGGTTATGATTTTTGCTTCAGGTTGTGGCTTGATTAATTTGATCACGCCAACATCTGGTGTCGTAATGGGTGGTTTGGAAATTTCCAAAGTTCAATATGCCACTTGGACAAAATTCATGGCCAAACCAATGATTGTCTTAGGCTTAATTAACCTAATTATCTTAATTGGCGCGATGTTACTCTTTAGCTAATCAAAAATTTTTTATGTTAGGGCTTCGGCTTTCGGAAAAAAGAAGAAGCAATGAAACAACAGCGACTACCTAAAAGTAGTCGCTGTTGTTTCATTTTGATAGTTGTTGAATTAACAATCTTGCGACAGCGCGGACAGAAAAAGGATTTTGCCCAGTGATTATACGGCCATCTTGATACGCAAATTCTTTATAGGGACGCTTTTTCGCAAAAGTAGCACCATGTTCTTTGGCAATTGTTTCGTTTAAGAAAGGAACAACTGCTTTTTTCATGGCTAAAATTTCTTCTGCAGTAGTGAAGCCAGTAATGGTTTTATCTGCAATCAAATAATTTCCTGACGCATCTTTGACATTTAAAAGACCAGCAATTCCGTGACAAACAGAAGTTAGGTATTTGCCCTGTTCGTAAAGGCTACGAGTGATTGCTTGCAACTGAGGATTATCAGGAAAGTCCCACATAACGCCATGGCCTCCTGTAAAGTAAATTGCTGCGTATTCATCTGGCTCAATTTCTTCAAGAGAGAGGGAATGCGCTAGCGCTCGTTCTTGAAAATCAGCACTTTCATAAACTGCCATAATGGATGAATCTACATATTTCATACTCCGGGGATCCAAAGGGACATAGCCTCCTTGGGGACTAACATAGTCAACTGAAAATCCTGCTTTGGTTACTTCTTCCACGAACTCCGTGGCTTCACCTAGCCAGAGGCCCGTTGGTTCTTCGGTGCCGTGATAACGGGAAACGTTTGTGAGGACCACGAGAATTTTTTTCATGCTTGCTTCCTCCCTGGCATAATCGACGTAATGTGGGTCAATAGTTGTTGGAGTTGCTCAATTTTGGTGGTATCGTGAGAAAGTGAGTAATAATTTTTAGTTCCTTCACTGCGACAATCAATTAATTTGGCTTGTTTCAAAATTTTTAAGTGGTGAGAAACAGCGGGACGTGAGAGTTGTGTCGCCTCTGTTAACTCAGTGACACGACGGCCAACACAGGCCTGGTCTTCTAACAGTGCAATAATAATTGCTTGGCGTTTTTCATCACCCAATGCGATTAAAAAATCACTAAGCGCAGTAAATTCTGTTTGAATTCCTTCTAATTCTTTCATATTCTTTCGCCTCTTTGGTTCGTATTTTTAAACGATTAAACCATTTTTCGTGTTTTTTGTCAATAAAATACGCTGAGGGCTGAAACTTGACGTGGATCCCATTTTTCGTTAAGATACTAATTGATTAAAGGTTTAAACTTTTAAACCAATAAAAGGGATAGAAAGAGAGGAAAGATTCAATGATGAAAGCCGCTTTAATTCATAAATACGGACAAAAAGAATTATCAATCGAGGAGGTGCCCTTACCCACCATTCATGACAATGATGTTTTGGTCAAAATTATCGCTGCCAGTATCAACCCGATTGATTTAAAAACAAAAGATGGCAAAGTAAAGATGCTTTTAAATTATCAAATGCCACTGATTTTAGGCAGTGATTTTGCTGGGATTGTTGTCTCTGTTGGAAAAAAAGTTCAAAATTTTAGGCTGGGCGATGCAGTTTACGGACGAGTACCCAAAAATCGCGTGGGAACTTTTGCTGAATATATTGCTGTGGATCAAGCGGCTGTAGCTATGAAGCCGAAAAATTTAACGTTTGAAGAAGCTGCGGCCATTCCGTTAGTCGGTTTGACAAGTTATCAAGCGCTACATGATATTATGAATGTACAGCCAGGCCAGAAAGTCCTGATTCAAGCAGGTTCAGGAGGGATTGGAACCATTGCGATTCAATTAGCAAAACTAGCGGGCGCTTACGTTGCCACCACAACGAGTAGTAAAAATAAAGAATGGGTTCAAGCGTTGGGAGCAGATGAAGTGATTGACTACCGGACACAAAATTTTGAAGAAGTTTTATCCGACTACGATTATGTGTTTGATACAATGGGGGGGACAATCTTAGAAAAAGCTTTTTCAGTGGTTAAACCTCAGGGAAAAGTTGTTACATTGTCAGGCATTCCCAACGAACGTTTTGCTAAAGAGTATGGCTTGCCGCTTTGGAAACAATGGGCCTTTAAAATAGCTACCCGCAAGATTCATCGATTGGAGCAAGACACAGATGTTAGTTATCATTTTTTGTTTATGCGTCCCGATGGCGAGCAATTAGCTTTACTCACTGAGTTCATTGAACAGGGAAAATTACAGCCGATAATTGACCGAGTCGTACCTTTTAGCCAAATTCAAGAAGCGGTGGATTATTCACTGACAGGACGAGCACAAGGGAAAATTGTTATGAAAATCGCCGATGTTGATCACGACTAAGTAAAGGAAACTTGCAAGAAAAATAGGCCCATTTTTCTTGCAAGTCTCAAAGTTTACCATTTAAACGCCGCCTAACGAAAGTGATTTTAGGCGGGAAAAGATTTTTATAGAAAATCCTCATTTTTCCAGTTTCTATTTTGCAAATTCGTTATTTTTTGTTATTCTATTGATGGTTGTGTATGCGCTTTCTTTTTTTGGCGGATACACAAAAATGAACGGAGTGCAGAAAGGAATGGTGTTCAAAGTGGGGAACAATTTATCGACAAGAAAAGGAGAAAACAGAGAAACAATTGTCAGTTGGCTGGGTCTTTCGTTATTGGTTGGCTTGGCGTTTATCTTATTTAGTCTGTTTCATCAACCAATGATCAGCCAAGCCAATGAGCCGACCCAAGAGAAACATTTTATGGTTTATTATCGGGCTTGGCGTGACAAAACGATACAAGGAGTTAATACAACATTGCCAGATGAAAATTGGCTAACGATGCACGATATTCCTTATGGTATTGACATTGTGAATGTCTTTAGTTATGTGCCAAAAGGACAAGAAGCACTTGCACAGCCATTTTATGATACGTTAAAAAATGAGTATGCGCCAGCACTGCATGCACGAGGTGTTCGTTTAGTTCGTGGGATTGATTACAGCGAGCTATTAAAAGTTCCTTACGCAGGAACAACGCCTACAGAAGCAGAATTTGATGCTTATGCGAAAGAGTTGTTAACCAAATTTGTCGATGATTTAGGAATTGATGGGTTAGATATTGACATGGAAACTCGTCCAAGTGAAAAAGATATTGTTCTATCTAATGGTGTCATTCGTGCATTATCAAAATACATTGGACCGAAGTCGGGAACGGATCGTCCATTTTTGTATGATACCAATGCAGAATATTTACCACCTTTACAAGATGTCAGTGACTGTTTCGATTTTCTCGCGTATCAACAGTATGGCAGCGATGACCAACGCACGCAACGAGCATTAAATAATTTAAGTCCGGTTCTCAATGGGGAACGATTTGTTCCAGGATTAACTTTCCCAGAAGAGCAAGATCGCAACCGCTGGTATGACACAAAAGAGCCGTATATGGAAAGTAACATGTATAAAGTAGCTCGTTATTCTTATGAAAATAATTTAGGGGGCATGTTCCTCTATGCCTTAGATCGCGATGGTCGCACCTATAATGAAGACGATTTAAATCAGATAAAACCTTCCAATTTACTTTGGACAAAAACGGCCATTGCAGAGAGTAAAGGCGTTTCTCTTGGAGAGATGAAAGCGGCTGCGCAACACTATTTAAAACGAATTAGCTACGCCAACACAGACCTTGAAGCACAAAATAAAGCCGCAGAAGCAGTGACACAAGCAACAACGCTTTATGATGTGAATAAAGCTATTTTAGGTGGCGATTATGGCCAAGGGATTTCAAATACCTATGATGCTGAATTAGAAAACGGCCTGTTAGCCATTGACTTAACCACTTTATATCGTGCGTTGGATCAAGCAGTTACAGCCATTGAAAAGGCAGAAAGCTATACACCAGAAACGATTCAAGCACTACAAACAACAAAAGAGACAGTCGCAACAGAACTTGCGGGAAAAACGTATACAGCCGCGCAAGTGACTACTTGGCAAACGGAGGTCCAAACAGCTTTGGATAATTTAAAAGAGAAACAAACACAACCTTTAAAAAGTGTCTTCTCCATTGATGCGGGAAGAAAATATTTTTCCGTGGAACAACTGGAAGAATTAGTGGCCAAAGCCAGTCAAAATGGGTACACAGATGTCCAATTAATTTTAGGAAATGATGGCTTACGGTTTATCTTGGATGATATGTCGGTCAATGTGAATGGTAAAAAATACAACCACAACCGGGTTTCAAAAGCAATCCAACGAGGCAACAACGCATATTACAATGATCCTAATGGCAACGCGTTAACACAAAAAGAAATGGATCGGTTGTTGGCTTTTGCGAAAGCGCGCAACATCAACATCATTCCCGTGATTAACAGTCCAGGACATATGGATGCCTTGTTAGTGGCCATGGAAAAACTAGCGATTAAAAATCCCGCTTTTGATGGCTCAAAACGAACAGTAGATTTAGGGAACCAAAAGGCAGTGAATTTCACAAAGGCGATTATCAGTAAGTACGTGGCTTATTTTTCCGCGCATAGTGAAATTTTCAATTTTGGCGGCGATGAGTATGCAAATGATGTCGATACAGGCGGTTGGGCGAAACTGCAATCTTCTGGGCGCTACAAAGATTTTGTCGCTTATGCGAATGATTTAGCTAAAATAATTAAAGATGCGGGCATGCAGCCAATGAGCTTCAATGATGGCATTTATTACAACAGCGACGATTCTTTCGGTACATTTGACCCAGAGATTATTATTTCTTATTGGACAGCCGGTTGGAGCGGATATGACGTAGCCAAACCTGAGTACTTTGTTCAAAAAGGACACAAAATTTTTAATACCAATGATGCGTGGTATTGGGTAGCTGGCAATGTTGATTCTGGCATTTATCAATATGATGATGCTTTAGCAAATATGTCGAAAAAAGCATTTACAGATGTGCCAGCAGGTAGCCCAAATCTTCCAATTATTGGAAGTATTCAATGTGTTTGGTATGATGACCCTCGTCGTGACTATGATTTTGAACGAATTTATACGCTAATGGATACGTTCTCGGAAAATTATCGTGAGTATATGGTGGTTAAATAAAACTAGTTAAAGCTAACGAGTTATCTATAAAGACTGGCACGAATCAAGCTTGATTCGTGCCAGTCTTCTTTAACTGAAGAAGATTTGTTTGCGGGCCAACAATCAATTTAGGAATGCCTTATTGAAATGTTCCTGTTCTTATTGTAGACTGAAAGAAGTGGTGGTGGAAAGCTATCACCATTAATAGAAAAGCAGGAAAATAAAAAGGATCTTGTTGGAAGTTTAATGCTTAAAAATGTAAGCGGAATCATTTTTGTTGGAATGCTAAAAAAGGGAGTAGAGTTATGAGTAATGAAAATATCGTCTTAGCAAGAAATACAGAGCGTGCACCAAAGCATCCTCTCGCAGCCCAAACAGTCGCATTTTCCCACTATAATCATTTGTCAGCACAGTTACCTATTGAGCCAACCTCTGGACAATTGGTAGAAGGTGGCATTCGGTCCCAAGCGACACAATGCTTGAAAAATATCCAAGCGGTTGTTGAAAGTATCAACCATGTGATGAGTGACATTGTCAGAATGACCATTTTTGTCAAAGATATGCGGGATGCTGCCGCAGTTGAGGAGGTCTATGTGGCCTTTTTTACCCATTATTATCCAGCTAAAACAGTGGTCGCCGTCACAGATTTGCCGTTAGGCGCTTCCGTTCAAATGGAGGCACTTGTTTCAAATGGGGAAGGAACTATCCCTAATGCGCCTCAAGCTGGGGATTTAATTAAATTAACAAATCAGACTGTTCAGGCACCAATTGATGCTCTAGCCAGTCAAACGGTCGCGTTTTCTCACTATAACAATCTGTCTGCACAATTGCCTATAGATCCTCAAACGGGCAGAGTTGTGGCTGGCTGTGTTAAAACGCAAACAAAGCAATGTTTGAAAAACATAAAAGCCATTTTAACCAGTATTGATGTGCCTTTTGATGATATTGTGAAGATCAACATTTATTTAAAAGATTTATCTAAGCTGGAAGCTGTCAATCAAGTATATGCCGCTTTTTTCCCAGATTCAGGAATTGCGCGCACGGTCAATTATATGCCAGCACGAACAGTGATTGCTGTTGCTGATTTACCAATGGGCGCGGCGGTGCAAGTAGAAGCGGTGGTTTCTCATGGGGATGGTACGCCACCACAAGCGATTGAAGATCGACATGGATTAATTATTGAAGCAAATAATACAGAGCACGCACCGAAGTGTCCATTTTCGACACAAACTGTTGCTTTTTCTCATTACAACCATCTATCAGCTCAGCTACCATTGGACCCTAAAACAAATGCGTTAGTCGCTGGCGGAATCAAGGAACAAACGACGCAATGTTTAGAAAATATTAAAGCGATTATTGAAAGTGTGGATCACAGCTTAGCTGATCTGGTGAAAGTGAACATTTTTGTGAAAGAGATTGAAGAGCTGGCGGCAGTAGATGACGTCTACCAAACGTACTTCCCTGAAGGCACGCCTGCAAGAAGAGTGATTGGTGTGACGGATTTACCAAAAGGTGCTCAGATTCAAATCGAAGCGATTGCTGGGAACGCAGAAGGTACGCCACCAATTGGTTAAACAGTAGAAGAAACAAACGTCAGCTGGCTTCTGAAGCCAGCTGACGTTTTTAGTATTTAGATAAATCAGTAAAGTAAGCTAGTTGCCATTTTTGTGTTTTTTTGGCGGTTTGATTAAGGTTTTGGCACCAAGAAGGATAAAAACGGGCCGCCATTTTGCCTTTTTGTTGATTCGTTTTGAGAATTTTTTGTTGGATTAAACATTCTTTCGGCAGAAGAAAGAGACCTTGCTTTTCTTGATCAGCAATGACAATTGCTAACATTTCAGGGGCTTCCGTTGCATCAAAGGCTTCGTTCTGATTTTGTTGATTTTTTTCCCAGAAGGCTGCAAAATAGCCTTCTTTTTTCGGCGTTTTTTTGGCTAAGCGACTGCGGATAAGCTGTTGCGATTCATTAACTTGGCATAAAAAGCCTTCATATTCGGCATTTTGTTTTTCTTCGGAAAGCAGGGTAATCGTGCCCACTGCTTTTTCAAGTATTGGCAATGAATTCATAGGGAATGTCCTTTCTTTTCGTTTAATGTCGGTAAGAGTTCTTGGATAATGGTTAATCCTTTCGCCAATACCTCAAGCTGATTGGAGGCCAAGGAAATTCGTAAAAAAGCATCTGGCTGATTTTGCACAGTAAAGCGGCTCGAGTGAAAAAGACGTACCCCATTTTGGAGAAATTCTTGTTCAATTTGCGGCGCCGTTTTTTCGGTAGAAAGGGGAATAGTTCGGTAGTACGGCAAGGGATTGCTAGGTCTAGCTAACCCAAAAATGGTATCAAATAAGTCATTGGCTTGTTTTGTTAAAGCCAATTTTTCTATCACTAATTCTTTTGCAACTGGTGAGCGTAAGACTTGGGTGACAATTTCAGCATCAAAGCCAGAAGTTTTAACGTTAATATTAAAAATCGCACGCTCTATTTCTTGGCGAAGAAGCGGAGGGAAAACAAGGTACGCAATGCGTAAGCCTGTACAGACAAATTTTGTCATCCCCGCTAAGTAAATCGTTTGTTGAGGTAAGAGTTCTTGAAACGTTGGTAAAACTGCTTGCTGTGCATAAGTTGTTAAAAAAGAATGAATGTCATCTTCAATTACCCATAAGTGTTCTTGCTGAATGATTTCAGCTAAAGTCATTCGGCGGGCGCTAGACATTTGGAAACCAATCGGGTTATTACATGCGGGCATTAAGAAAATACCATGTATTTTTTTCTTTTTGCATTCTTGCAGTAAATGCTCTGGGTCCATCCCCTCGGAATCATAGCCAATCGGGACGATTTCTAAATGATAAAGCTGGGCGAGTTCAATAAAATTTGAATACGTGTATCGATCTACGGCAATCCGCTGACCTGGAGAAAAAGCGGCGGCTAACGTCACGGCCAGTCCATTCTGGACACCAGATACAATGGCAACTTCTTCGGCATTGGTCCGAACGCCTTGTGTCTGAAGCCATTCGGCAGCGGTTGCTCGTTGAAAGTGCGTACCTAAAGGATCGCGATAATTTAGCAAACTGTTAAGGGCCGCATTTTTACTAACGGATTCAATAAAAGGTAAAATCCGCTGATTACACATATCAAAGGAACTAACCAGCCCTAAATCAATTAGATGGTCCGCTACTTGGTTGGTAGAGATTGTAATTGAGTGAAACGCGTTGGGAGAAACGAAAGTGCCGCTACCGATGTTGGTATAAAGTAAGCCTTTTTCCATAGCGTGTTTATAGGCTTGACCAATCGTCGTGAAATTCAGATCCAAGTAATCAGCTAATTCTCTTTGCGAAGGCAATTTCACATTTTTTTGAAGTGCACCAGATAAGATATCCGCTTCTAATTGTTGAACCAATGATTGGTAATAAGGTCTTGTTAAACGTTCTTTAACAGGGCGCCATGACAACGCATAGTTCTCATAGGAATTAATCGGCATGAGGGGAACTTCCTTTCTATAAAATTGTATTCCATACAATTATAACATTGAGTGTATTGTTTGTCTGGTTTATGATAGCGCAAAGGGAGGAATTCAGATGGACATTATTTCTTATGAGAGGGTCATTCAACAATTGTCGTTTTCCGAAGCAATTCAAGTGATGAAACGTTGCTTTGCAGAGTTGCAAAAAGGAAAAATTTCGCAAAGTGAGCGCCATGTAGAGGTTTTACCAGATGGGGAAAATCAGAATCTTTTTGCATTAATGCCTGCTTACTTAGGAAAAAATCGCTTTTTTGGGGCAAAAATCATTACAGCTTTTCCAGAAAATCCACAAAAAAATTTGGCCTCACATCTTGGTCAAATTTTATTGTTTGATAGTTCTACTGGAAGACCAGTTGCGATGATGGACGCCAATGCGATTACGTGGCTTCGCACAGCAGCTGTTTCTGCTTTGGCAACCGATTATTTAGCAGCTCCAAAGGCAAAAAGTATCGCTTTGATTGGTGCAGGTCAACAAGCTTCGTCTCATCTCGCAGCGCTACAAAGCGTTCGGGCGATTGAAAAGGTTTTTATATATGACCGCACAGCAGAACGCGCACGAAAATTAATCGCTAAGCAACAGCACAATTACCCCGAATGTACCTTTATTGGTTGTTCTTCTGTCCAAGAAGCCGTCCAGGAAGCGGAAATTATCTGTACACTAACTTCCAGTCAGGACGCATTTTTAGAAGAAAAAGACGTTTTGCCGAATGCCCATATCAATGCGATTGGCACATTCACGCCGACTTCCAGAGAATTAACAAGCGACCTTGTTAAAAACAGTCAAGTGTTTGTAGATGAGTACGCGGCTGCATTAAAAGAAAGCGGGGATCTTCTAATTCCGATTTCAGAAGGTGCCTTTTCAGCTGAAAAAATTGTAGGTTCTCTCGGCGAATTAGTGACTGGCAAAGTTAAACTAAAGGCGGAGCAGAAAGGCCGCACGATTTTTGATGCGGTTGGCTTAGCAGTTGAGGATTTGTGTTGCGCGGAATACATTTATCAAAAAATACAAGGAGAGAATTAAAATGAGTTATCCCTATTATATTGTCGATGCTTTCGCGGAGGAAGTTTTTAAAGGCAATCCCGCCGCTGTTTATGTTTTGGAAAAATGGTTGCCAGAAGCGGTGATGCAAAACATTGCGATTGAAAATAATTTGTCAGAGACTGCTTTTACAGTCAAAGAGGGACAAAGTTACGCCCTGCGCTGGTTTACGCCGGAACGAGAAATCGATCTCTGCGGGCATGCTACATTAGCGACGGCTTTTGTGTTATTTAACTATTATTCCGTTGCGGAAGAAACGCTTCATTTTACTAGTCAAAGTGGACCGCTCGCAGTGACCAAAAAAGAGGAATACTATTATCTAGATTTTCCTTATATCCTACCGGAAAGGATTCCAATTTTGCCAGAGTATGAAGACGCTTTAGGCACGAAAATTTATGAAGCTTATTTGGGTCGCGATTTATTTTTTGTCTTAAAAGATGAAGAGACAGTGGCAAAAATCACACCAGATTTTTCTGCATTAAAAGCATTGGATTTAGGAGTAGGAGTCATTGTAACGGCATCAGGAGACTCGGTGGATTTTGTTTCACGGACTTTTTTCCCGAAACTAAGAATTAACGAAGATCCAGTTTGTGGTTCTGCGCACGCCAGTTTAATTCCTTATTGGGGAAAACGGCTCAATCAAACGACCCTTTCGGCCTATCAAGTGTCCTCAAGAGGCGGCTTTTTAACTTGTGAAGTGAAAGAAGATCGAGTCATTATTGGTGGTACTGCTAAACTATTTGCAAAAGGGGAAGCTTACTTACCTGTATAAAAGTACACCGACCGCTAGCAATTCGTCGTTAGCGGTCGGTGTACTTTTTAAATAGAATAGTTGCGAGAAACAAAGGGAACTTCTTCACCATTTTCGAGCTGATTTAGATACAAAGCTAACATGAAAAAGTAACCTGAGAGTAAGTTGACTACATCATACAGCTGCGGATCAATTTTTTTACCACCATAGTCCATGCGATAAAGTAAACGAACAATATCTTTGGCTTTGGCTCTTAAAATGTGTGCATAAGAGGAACAGATTGTGCCCATCGGTAAAACAAAAGGACGATTTTCTTCGTATGTCAGTTCATTCATAGCATTGACACGTTCCAAAAGCCAGGCTATTTCTTCCTCTGTGACTGTTAATTTTGTTCGGGTCGTTGGATTGACATGGTAGATTAACTCGCAAATTTTGGCTAGTTCTTCTGTTAGTGCAGGCTGTTCAGGGACGTCTAATTGTTGCACATATCCTCGTAGAAGACCTGTCATCGAGGCCAATTCATCAGTCATTAATTCAAAATCACATCGTAAATCTTCTGGTTTAGAAGATAGATACGGGTACGCTTCATACGGACTGCGGTACATTTTTTCCATTCAATTTCCCTACTTTCTAAAAATAAAAAGCGCTCAAAAAGAATGCACGAAAGCCAATCTTTTTGAGCGCCGTTGCTCGACTGTTCACAGTACACCATTGTACTTGCTAAGGTAATCATAGCCAAGAGTGAAGGGAGAGTCAAGGGGGGAATGAAGGTTTACAGTGCAGAACAAACCACCCGTTCACATGGGTGGTTTTTCAATGTATGTTTGATTGTTCCCGTTCAATATATGTTGCTTCGTAGAAAAGTTGTTAAATAAACAATTTTCCAACTTACATACCAAATTGGTAGGGAAATGGTAGGGTTAGTTTTTAACTATTTGATTTCCATTAAATTATGCAATGTTTGATTTAGTTGCGTAGAAAAATTGGATATTTTCTGTCATTTGTTGTGCAAGGGTTTCGTCGTTTCGACTCCATAAATGAGCGTAATATTTCAAAGTAATCTCCGAGATAGAGTGTCCTAATCGTTGGGAAACAACTAAAATATCTGCATTAAATTCATTAACAAGATAATTGACATTTGAATGTTGTAATCCTTTTCCCTTAATGACTTGTACTTTAGCTAGTTTGGCATAACGTTCAATAATTCGTTAAACGGTTGAGCGAAAGAGTGGTAAGTCGGTATAACTAAGAATAAATTGCTCTACACCATGTTCTTTTTAGGTTAAAAATAGTTAGTTGACTTTTAAGATTGCTTTTTGTAGCTAGCGGTTACTATCCTAGAAATAGGTGCGTATTTGCTGCTTAACTTAATTTTATTTATGATTGATTTTTTCTTATTATATTTGAAAAAATTAATACAACAACTGGTACAACAAGCTTATTTAATTTCAGAGGTGAAGTTTAATGGATGAACAACAAAGAAAGATAATTGAAGAGCTAAAACAAATGTGATATAGGACAAACGAGGCAATAGAAGAATTGACTGAAATTGTCAAAAAAATATCAGAGACCTCTTTTTTACGTGCAATGTCAGAAGTGGATTTTGATAAAGAGATTGGATTTGTCGGCAAAGCTAAAACTAAAAGATAAAAGACAGGCGGTAGAGGAAGACCGTTAACTTTATATAATCATGCAGCAGTTGAAGCAGTACGAACTTTAGTACTTTCTGATACGCATAAAAAGATTCAAGAAGAACCTGTTGATTTTTTTGTGAATGATGAATGGAAGAAAGAAATAATGGTGTGGGGATCGCTGATATTACTGAATATGTAAATGAACTTGTAAATAGAGTTGTGATTAGAAACTATTATAGTTTAGCAGGCCAAAATAAATTGTTAGTTCATAGAAACCAGAAGTTAGAGCGGACTAAAGAAAGACTCATTGCGGAATCAAGTGCGATAGAAGCGAGAGCAGGCGAGCTGCAGCAGATGGCAGATTTTATTAAGCAGCATAGCAAAAGTATAGATAAATTGCTAATCAATCGGACAGCTGCTTATTTTGAGCAGTTGGTAATTTTGTGAAAAAATATTAGTTATGATATCTTGAAATCCAACATAAAGATTTCAAGATATCGTGTTGTTACTTTTCAAGATATTAATTTCTAATAATTCGTTCGAGAATTTCTTCAAGTTGATATGAGGATAATTGTTTATTTCTAAATTTATCAAACGTACTAATTAAATCAGATGTATTAATTATTGTTTTGTTTGGTTCTCGTATATTTATGTATCTCAATATTGAAACTCGTATTTCATGTTTTTTAGTTATACGCAACAATTTATATTTATATTCATTTATAGTTTGACCGTCAAATATATCGTTAAAAAATTTTGTTCCTAAAGTGATTTCATTTGGAGTGTTAACTATAACTGGCATAAAACCATCTTCTTTTTCATATGAATTCGGTTTCAAATTAGGTAGAATAATACGCCATTCTTTTTCTGGAGACCATTCAATATCCTTATAAAGAGCAGACAATAAAACTGCAATTTCAATATTTTCATCGGTTACAGGGTCTACTAGTTCTGTTACACTAATTGGAGTTGTACCGTAGGCAACAGGATAAATAAAATCGAAAGACCTCATTTTAGTAGAATATTCGAGGCAAACACCAGCATTATTTCCATAATGACCCCACATATAGCTACTATCAGCATTTTCAGTAAAACAACAAATCATCAATTCTTTTTGCGCAAAAGTTTTGCTTACTACTATTTGATTTTCCATAGATTCAATAAAATTGTTTTTCGAAATCGGCCATACTTGATTAACTTTTTGAGCTAATAAAACTCTCTCATTATACTGTTCTATAATAGTGTCTTTTGTGTTAGTAATCATTAGTGAATCAAAACTATCATTAAAATGGATTGGAGAAACTGCTGTGACCTGATTTTTTTCTAAATTCTCCAGCAAATATGGTGTCACTCTTGAGTATCTATATAGTTTTTCGGGATGTTTTTAGTCATATTAGCTTCAATACCTCTTGCTAGATACTCATTTTGAAGTCGTAATAGTAATTCTGAACTTCGTTATTTTAAGATCATATTTAATCTCCTTTTTTTAATAGTTGTTATTGAATAAGTAGTTTGAATTAAATATAACGTTCTATCTCTAACTCAGTCATATGTGAAATAAATTCATTCATATCTCTGTACACAAAGTATTCTCCTTGTTTGGCCCCACAATGCTGACACACATTCATACAATATACTTCTTTTCTTGTGTTACTATATTCATTTTTTACAGTGGAAAACAGATTCATCATTTTTTTATCCAAGTGTTTGATATCCCCTAATAAATTAATGGGGTAGAATTCTATTGTAGAATCTTGCATATGATATTTTAAAAGTTCTAAACTCTGTTCTTTGAATAATCTACTCTTATCCCAAGGAAAAAGTAAACTATCTCCAGATTCAAATAAACAATATGTGAAAATAGGGGTTTGTTTTTTGCATCTGTAACACTTTTTTCATAAGTGTAAACGGGAATGTTTTTATTAGAACTGAGATTCTGAATTATATTATTACTATCATTAGTGTTTCCAAAATTATTTTTAGATTCAGTATTAGTTGAACCATTTTTGAAAATAGAAATAGAAGATTTGCTGTAGGAAATTATGTCTCCATCTTTAGAAAATTTTAAATTTATGTTACCTGTGGATTCATTTAGTAAAAAACTGTATAATTCTACTTTCTCTTGTGTATTATTATCAATGAAATCTAGAGAAAATTTGTTATAAGAATAGATTTTTTTGCCTTTTGAGAATTGAACATCAATTTTTCCTGTAGATTCATTCATTTTCATCGAATAGATATCTAATAGCTTTTTCATAAATTATCCTCCTTTTTAGCTCATTACATACATATCTTTTAAAGGTCATATATTTTGTTTTTTTCATATTCTATTAAAGAATATTGATTAGAATCAGCTATTCTCTTTACGTGCTTTACTAAATCCCTGAAGTCCGTAATTCCATCCACTGCATACTTCAATTTGTTAATAGCACTAGAAGGTATTCCCATGTCTAGTAAGATAGATAAAGTACTATTCATTCCTTCGTTTTCTAGTTGAGAAGCAGCATAAGTATAATCACCAACGTTAATTACTCCCATTTGTTTGCACACTTCTTTTTGTAGACTGTCTACAACACCTATCCATTTCGGTACTTTATAAGAAATCCAGTGTCTTTGTTCACGAAAATAATTAGTGACAGCCTGATCTAAAACTCTTTGATTAGTCCATTTGGGATTATTATCTTTTAAATATTTGAACTCATTATTTAAAGATTCTGATGTGGATTTACTTATTAGGCTATTATAAGCTACTACAGGAAGTTTATTTCTAGTCATAGGTCTTGTAGTTTCAGTGTCTTTTAACAAATTGTCCCAACAAATGTTAAGAATATAAGCTAGTGCTTCGTATTTTGGAATGCCACTCCATAATACTAATTCTGGTTTTTCTTTCAAAGTTATTTTAATATTCTCGATTATCTTCTTTTGACCAGATACAGACACAGCATTCTTTTTGATCACTTTGAGTAAATCATCATCATAATTCATCAATTCTTCAAATCTAGAAATATGTTCACTTTTAACTTCTTTTTTTTCAAAGTTGATTAATATTTCATCAGAAATTTTTTCTTGATCAAAGAAAGGAATATCTAACTCCATTTTCTCTTTTTCCGGAATTGGATGGAAGACATATACATAGCCTGTAAAGTGCTCTAATAGTCTACCGGCTCTTCCACGAATATTTGAGAAATCAAAGTAGTCTATTCTATTTGGCCCCTTCTTTTCATCAAAAATAAAGACATTTTTTGCACTTGTATTTACTCCTTCAATAATTGTAGATGTACAAAATAGTACTTGTAATAAACCTTTATTAAAGTAATCTATTATTGAATGAGTCAAATGTTTTGGTATTGTTCCAGAATGAACACCAATTTTTTGTTGGATTAGTTTATTAAAACTCCAATTAGAGTTTATGTTTTCTTGTATCCATTCATTAATGGGTAATTGCTGTTCTTTTGCTAAAAGATTATTAGTGCTTAAATACTCTAAGTATTCTTTAGCCACTTTTAGCGCTCTATCTGGAGATGAAAGATATACTATAGATTGTTCCTTTTCTTTTTCTGAAAGCATTTTGAAAAGTTTGAGTTTCCTTTCTTTTTCCATAGATCTTGGTTTATCAGTTTGAAAATCTATATTTATCATTTCCACTTTAGTATCAACTAGAGTGTAATCAGTTTTTATAAATTTGGCATTGTAGTGATTTTCGAAGCCTTGAGATATTTCATCTATATTTGGACCTAAAAAATAGAAAATAGTTTTATTGTTATCCAGTATTTTTTTAAGCGCTATATTTAAAACATCAGATCGTTCATCATCTCGCGAGGAACTAACTTTGTAAAATTCGTCTAAAATGCAGTAATCCACAATAGGGAAGTTAGGATATTCTAAAATACGTTCGGCTGTCAAAATAAATATATTTTTTTCTTCCATTTTCTGTGAAGTATTCACGACTATATTGTAATTGTACTCCTGATAAGGTTTAAGTTTTATTCTTGTTTCATTAATTAATGCCAGAGTGGGTTGAATAATGAGGATATTTTTAAATTTTCTGCTAGCCACAATTTCTTGTATTAATAAACTTTTTCCAAAACTGGTGGGAGCGCTTACTACAATATTTTCTTTTTTCTCAATTAAAGTAGAAAGATATTTTTGTTCCTTATGAAATACTACATTATCTAAATAATTTGAAGAATGGAAAGCTTTTCTAATTTCAGAAGTCGTATCCATAGTTGAGTTACTAATTAGATATGGATAAAATCCGGCTGACTCTACAATGTCCATCCATATTTCTTTGGTGGAAGAATCGATGTTTTCCCAAATCTCTAATATATGAATTATAATTTTTCTTGCAATGTCCTTTTTGTTACTTAAAGACAAGTTAGATGTAAATTTAGCTAGAGAAAAACTATCTTCAAAACTTAATTCTTTTACAGAGTAAATGTCTACTTTATTCCAATCCATATAATCAAATCCTTCCTACACCTAAGCTTTGTATGGTTTTGAGTTTTTTGTGTAACATTGATACTAATTTTTTTTTGCTCTCCAATGGCATTAGTATTACTATAATATTCATTTTTTTGCTCCAAGGGTGGTGGGAGCTTTTATTTAGAAATCGCTCATGTAACATACTAATTTCTTCCATGTACTTTGTTTCAAAGGTATCAAAATCATTCTCAAAGCTATCAAAAAAATCTGTTTCATATGCACAAAATAGTGGAATAGTTATATTATCCAGTTTTTCCGATATGCTTGTATACTGATTTAATAGTGAGACCCAGTATTCTGTATCATGACCGTGGTTATCTATAATAGTTTTTGAGTCTTTCAATCTTTTTGATATTACATTAAATTCACTATGAAAGTAATCTATATTAAAATGTTCATATAAATCTTCTACTAATGCATCTACACCGCTTTTTCCATTCGTATACAATTTTGATTCACCTAACCAGAGCGTATTAGTTTTTGGCTGAATATGAATAGAATCAAAGCCGTGTACAGCATGTCCGTAGGAATCTTTAAAATATATTTTTGCTATTAATGGAAATGTTTCAAAATAGTATTTTAATACCGAATGTAAAATTAGTTCTCCAAATTCTCCACGTCTAAGATACTTATCAGATATATTATCTTCTAGACATTCACCAGTTTCATAAATCTGTGAAACTTTTTGATAGCAATCAATTTTATAGATAGAGTTAGCAGCATCAATTAAAGTATCTAAAAGTTTTTCTTGAGGAATACTGTCTCCCTCATAGAATCCCAATGCGAAATTTGGTATTTCTTGAGTGAGTAAATGTACAAATTCTGCAAGTCTTTGACCTAGATTTCCTTCAGAATCTAAATCAAAATCTATAAAATAAGAATATAAATTAGATTCAGATATTTTACACTTTAATACTTTTTTTATTTCAATTGATCTAGACATTATCTAACCTCACTATATTTGTGTATTTTTAATTGCTTTGATTAAATCGGTGTTTTTTTCTTAATGTTATGAATATTTCTATAAAAACAGGGATTTGGTGATTGATTTGATAATAGGATCGAACTTTATGGACCAAAGACCACTATTTTTCATATTTATTCATTCCAATAATACATACAATATCATTTTAACAGAAAAATCAGATAAATTGTCGTATTTTTATTAGATATTAAAAATAATGTGAGTCTATATCCTATAAGATATAGGTGCAAGCTGGGCTTGCCAAAAGAGGAAGCGAATAAAAAAGAAAAGGAATGATGAGTAATGGCAGTAATAACAGAAGAAACTCTAAAAAAGCAACTAACAGCTCCTAATATGTTTAACGATCGAGTAAGAACAACAAACTTTAATGAATTAAGAACCCAAGAGCTAATTGAACTTTTATTCAATTTAAAACCTTCAAAAGCAGCTGAATTATTAGAAAGTATAGATACTTTGACAGATTTAAAAAGTGTTCTTACTAAGTTTTCACCAAATATGGAATTCCAATTCAAAGCAAACTTTGAATTATCAAAACGCATGTTGCAATTTGATGTGAAAAAGGAGAAGATAACAAGTTCATATGGACCTGTTCAACACTTAATTCAAGAAATACGTGATTTAGAACAAGAGCATTTCATTCTCCTAACGTTGAATACTAAGAATTAAATATCAGGAAACGGACATTATTTATTGGAACTTTAAATCAAAGTATTGCATACCTTGGGGATATTTTTCGGGAAGCAATAAGGGATAATGTTGCACAAATTATCATTGCACATAACCACCCCACAAAAACCTCTATGAGGTTTTCTTCGGTCTTGCCCTTCACTCCATTTCGGGTGCTCTTGTGTTGTATTTCATTGTCTATCGACAAGTGAAATACTAACAAAAAGCGGAACAGCATATATGCTGTTCTGCAAAAGAAATTGAATTTTTAGATAACAATAAAATAGAATTGATTACATTTTCATGGAACAAATACAACGTAATTACACACAAAAGAATGATTGAAAACGATTGTAAAATCTATGTTTAATTTGTAGAATACAAGAAAGATATTAGATATAAAATAATGTGAAGCATAAGTTGATTAGCAACTGCTTACTGTTGCTAATGCTGTGATAAATCATAGTTAAAAAAGTGAATACACAAACAAAAAGAAAGTAGTGATAAAAATGAAACAACTTATTTCTTTATTAAATGATTCTTATGGTGGACGTAAATCTCAAAAAAGATTTTTATCAGTCCTTAACACTTGTCTAACTATAACGCTAATTCAATTTATTAATTTTCTATTTTGCTCACCACGAATTCAACCAATACCCTTCAAATTCTATTCAAGCTATTCATTTTGTACTTCTCATTTTCATTCTTACTTGGTTCCTTGCAATTAGACCATTACGAGGTGTAAAAAGAGCTCAATGGAATTTTCTAGTAATCACATCACGTTGGAAAATAGGACTACTTACACTTAAAGTAGAACAAAAATTTAAGGAGGTAATTCAATGATTCTAGATACGAACAAACCCCAAGTTAATGACATCTTTTGGATTAATAATGGTGATAACACTGTTCATGTAGTTGCAAAAGAGAATGCCTTATTTGCAGTGATCTATTCTGGTAATATATTCATTCATCAATTGCAGCATGTCTTTTTCTAAGCGCTGAAAAAAGCTATGCTGAACAAGGATTCAAAATTTGGATACCAGATACGGTTTTCACAAGTGATGAACTATTATCTTAAAAAGACAACAACGAGGATTGGTAAACTAGAATGCAACGAAAAAAAGAATAGTTTAGATATTAACGCTAAAAAGTAGCTGCTATCTTTAGCAGCTACTTTCAGATTGAAGACAAACTAATTACTCATAAAGAGTGATTGGTTTGTTTTTTTGTATCTCGTTACTATTTTTGATAAAAATCTAAAAATAGATAAAAAAATAGAGCCCTCTAGGTCTCTTAATTTAAGCATTTTTGTTAATTTTTTAATGTTGAGGCATGCGAAAGTGAGCCCAATTTTCATGTGCATTTTTTCTTTCCCAATTAAATTAGTATAGCGCAATCCATGAAATTCTTTTGCCGTTCCAAATAATCGCTCAATTGTTTGTTTCCGATTATTGTATATAACTTTCATTCCAAGAGAATGACGTATATCTTCGCAACGTTCCATATCGTTTTCCCATAAATGTCGTTGAATTAATTTTCTCTTTTCTTTTGACTCAGTACAGTAAGCAATCAAAGGGCATCGACTACAGTCAACAGTATCACTTTTATATTCACGATATCCATCTCTATTAGTTGTTGTATAGCTTAAAATTTTCATATTAGGACAGATATATTGATCGTAATATTCATCATAAACATAATCATATTTTTGATAAAATTCTTTTTTGGTCATAGGTCTTTTATATGGAAAAATAGGTGTTAAATTATTTTGAAATAATAAATGAGCTATACCTGGTGTTTTGTATCCAGCGTCCATTACTAATTTATCTAAGGTAAAGAGGCTTTGTAATTTATTATAGATATCAATGAATGTTCGACTATCGTGCTGATTACCAGGATGAGTTGTGTATCCTAAAATCCAACCATTCTTGTCACATGCCACTTGTGTGGCATAAGCAAAAACCTGCTTATGTTCTCCTTTATGGAACCAACCACTCTCATCATCTGTTTTACTAATCTTTTTATTTTTTACTTGAATTTCACTTTCCTTTCTTCTTTTTAAGGGCTTTTTTAATCTTGTTTCTCTATCTATTTCAACTTCTTTTTGTAATGATTCTACATAAAAAAGAGTTTCTTCAGTAACTTCTTTACTTTCATATTTTTTATTATTGGCATGAGCCTTTATATGAGTACCATCAATAAATATTTCAGAGTTATCCACTAATTTAGCTTCAATGCACTGTTCTAATATGCCGTAAAATATTTGTTCAAAGATATCTGTACCACGAAATCTTCTAGAATAATTTTTGCCGAAGGTTGAGAAATGAGGAACAGTATCTTGGATATCTAAACCTAAAAACCAACGGTAAGCCATATTAACCTCAACATCTTTAATAGTTTGCCTCATACTTTTTATGCCATAAAGATACTGAATCAATGGAAGTTTAATTAACAGAACAGGATCTATACTAGGACGACCGTTTGCCTCATCATATTTATCTTCAACTAATTTATAGATAAAATCAAAATCTACATATTTATCAATATCTCTCAATAGATGTTCCTTGGGAACTAAATCTTCTAGAGAATAAAAGCCAATTTGATCACGTTTACTCATATCTTGTTTTTTCAACATTGAAATCAACTCCTTTTTTCTATTTTACCAAGAAAAAAAGACGAAGTATCAAAAATCTGATACTTTGTCTACGTTCTGAAAGTAGCTGCTATCTTTAGCAGCTACTTTTTTATATATGCAAATCCGTTTATATTTGTTATTATGGGATTTGTAAAGAAAAAAAGAAAAGAGGTTTTTCGTCATGGTTAGGATTAATAAAAAGATAGTAGCTGCTGTTGGATTTAACCCGACAAAAAAAGCCATCAGTTGAGTATTTTAGACATGTGTAAATATATTAAAAGAAATAAAATTACATTACCTTTATATCAAAGAGATTTGAGTTGGAATGTACAAAAATCAATGGCATTATTAAATTATCAATTATTCGGAAAAGCACCAGTTGCACCAATATCTATTAATCAGATGAGTACGGGGATAAATGCGGTTCCTCAAGTCTCTTTTATTAATAGGGAGCTTATTGATTCAAATCAAATTGAAGCAGATCATCAATCTGTAGTTGACGGACAACAGCGTTTGTCTACAAATTATAAAGCATATACAAATCATGAAGATTTTAGAAATATATTTCTAGATGTATCGGCTGCGAAATTCAAGATAGTAGACGGTAGTATAAAAGATTACCATGTTCCTGTTGGAGTAGTTTTAAATGAAGATGATGGAGTTTTACTGCGTCATCTCCAAGAAAAAGATCTTGTACAAGAGCTTTTCCCTATTTTAACGCAAGTTAGAAGCAAAATGATGAGTTATAATTATACAATTAATATTGCTGATAATTTGACAGAGGATGAACAAATTGAGTGGTTTGAAGTGCTAAACAACGCTGGAAGTAGAGTTTCGGCTTTACAAATGAGTTTTTCAAAGTTAAAACTCCACGATTTTGATATTTACTCGGACTATGTTGCTCCCTTTAAGGAAAAAATTCAAAAATTTGGATATGATGAATTATTTTCACCGTTTACAACAAATGTCTCTTATCCAGTTGCTTCTTTAAATCCTGCATTTGAAAAAGTTAAAAAAAATGGGCAACATAGTAATAACTACGCACCCATTCCGTCAGATACTAAGGAATCTCAGATAACTAAACTAACTGTTGACGATTTAAAAAAAGTTATTGAATTATCTTTAGGCGGTTTAGATAGAGCGTTATCTTTTATACAAAACAATGACTTGGAAGAATTTGTTGACAGAATGGATTATATTTTATATTTAGTTGGATATTTTATTTTTAATGATAACTTAGATATAAAGACTGAAGAGAATCTAGTTATGTGGATTGAAACAATTGATTTTAGCAATAAATCAAATGGGGAAAGACGGAATATTTTTGACAAATTAATTAATAACATCTTTGATGAAGATTAAAACGTTAGTTTTTATTTACTAAGGAGAAGATTTCGTGTTAGATTATGATAGCTATTTACAAAAAAACTCTATATCTTTTGAAGAATCATTGGAAATATACAATTTGATTTTTAAAATGCTGGAATGTAAGGATGACTATTTACACGAATTATAGAAAGAAATCATAGATTCTGCTTTAGTTTATTCGAATATGAGAATTAAATGGAATTACTTTTCTCGTGAGGAAAAACATGAAAAAGATACTTTAAGAACTAGCTATCACAATACCTTTATGATTAATTTAAAGGCATTTCATAAGTTAGGTGAACAACTAGAATTAGATACTAGTTGGAAGGGAAAACTAGGGTCATCAGAAGACAGGAAGCGATGGGGCGATTTTTCTGGATACCTCTTGTGTATTGAAAACATTAGAACAAGATAAAAAGATATTCACAGCCACGATACTATTAAAAGTAGGACTACTCGTCACTTGTTTTGATTCTCATTGGAATTGATTAGATTAGTTGCTTGACGTATTATTACGCAAAAAATGTTATTCTGATTTGGAAAATGAATATATAATTTTAGTGTGTAAGTAATGATAGATAAAATTTGTGATAGAATTGTGTAGACTATGTTTTAGGGAGAGTTCAAATTGAGTACAAGAGAACAAGCGATTTTATACTGGATATTAATCTTGATTTTTTTAAGTATTGTATTTGCGAGAAAAAATGGTATTTTAGATTCTTTAATGGATGTTGTTAAATATACATTTAAATTTCTTCTAAATCCCATTTCTATTGTGATTATAGGCTTCAATTTCCTTTATTTATGTATAGTCTACTATTTTGCATATAAAGAAAATTTAGAAATTTCACTCTGGTATATAAAAGATTATCTAATCATACTGTTTTTCTCTGTATATCCTATAGTTGCTTATTTAAAAAAATTAAATTTCAAACAACTATTTCATGAAAAGAAAGCAGAATTATTTAGTTTTGCTGCAATTCCATTGTTTATAAACTCGTCTTATACTTTTTCTGTTGTTTGGGAAATGATATTAGTGTTTGTTTTGACAATACTTTCTATCTTAGTAGCAATTGGAAATCAAAAAGAAGATACAAAAATAGTGGCTACATTCTTCAATTTTTTCTTAATAACAATCTCTTTGTTTATGATCTTTAGTTCTTTTTCTCAGTTTATTAAGAATATTAATGATGTTTTTACGTTGAATTTCTGGTTATCATTCGGTTTAGAACCATTAGTTTGGATAATCAATATACCAGTTATTTACTTAATTAGAGAAATGATTTTCATTGAAAAGAAAATAATATTTAGTGAATATAAAAATCGAGTATATCCTTATGTTAAATATTGTGCAAAGCTATTAGCAAGAAAAATTAAATTTCGTAAGTATGCACATCTAGATCATGATATATCAAACTATATTCAAGAAGCAAAAGAGCTCTCAGCAATTGGAGGGAATAGAATATATATTAAGCTGAATAAAAAAGAATTATCAAATGAAATATTAATAGCTATTGCTAGTGATGCAATTTTAGGAAGAAATAAGTTTACTAAAATAAATAATAAAAGAGAGAAATATCCTAATGTAGTTGAAATTAAAAATGCGAATAACGAATTGTGTGTATTCTGGCAAGATAACTTTGTAGACCCTAAATATAGAGTTGATGAAACTGAACGAGGAGGCACTGTTGAATTATTGGAAGGTATAAAATTAACCCGAACATAGTATAGAGGATTATGCCGTTAAAAATACAATACACAAAAACCCCCTGCCAAGTATCATCTTAGCAGGGGCTCTTTTGGCAGGGAACTATATCATTTTCAATGAAAATCAAGCATTTCATAAGTTGAAAAACGTTGATTTATCGGCATTCCCCATCCATATTATATTGGCTCTTTATTCCCACTCTGTAGTAGAAAGAATAGTTTGACTTACTTTTGTTTGTATATCAAGGTTTAAGTTTGGTTGAATTGCTAAAATATGGCTTAAAATGATATATACTGTGATAAAACTGTGATAAACTTTTTTGATGAAAAAATAGATTTTAGTAATTAAAAATTTGTCTGAATTTATTTATATGCTTAATTTGAATAATGTTCTTTTTTAGTTTTATTGATAATTTAAAATTTACTATGTGTTTTATTTGTAGTAATAATTTAAATATACAGAAATTATGGTTTTGTATAGTAGTTTTTATTATAAAAGTATTGAAAATACAGGTTTTTAATGTCTTTGTTTGCATAGTAAATAAGTTAAAAAATAACTTTTGTGTTAACACTTATTGCTTTTTGAATTTATTATTTTAAATTAATCTGGAATGATATTGTTATGTATAAAAAAACTATGTTGTTTAAACTTATCGACGTGGTATAATTAATATAGGTATTTTGAAAATAAAAAGAAGGGGTATTTTATGTTTACTAACAATAAAAATAAAAGCTTATATTTTGAAAGAATGCAAATGATTGATATGATAAGAAATTTGGACAATATTAGTTACAAAGAGTTTCCTAAGTTTATTGGGGAGCTGTACAATCTTATGGGGTATAAGGTAGAACTTAATGAGAGAATGAATAATATTGATTTATACGCAAGTAAGTTTTCAGAAAAGTTAGCAATACAGGCAAAAGCTTACAGCTTAAACTATAATAAGTCGAAAGCAATTAACAAAAGAAGAGTAGAGTCATTTGCTTTGCAAGCAAGAGAAAAAAGAAAAAAACCTATATATATAACTACAGGAGTTTATACAAATCCAGCATATATAGAAGCTAAAAAAATTGGTGTTACTTTATTTGACAGAAAAAATATTTTTGATTTAATTTCAAAGGCTGATCCTAGCTTACTGGTCGAGGTTAGTTATTTGGAATCAGTTGAAAAACACGATTTAAAAAAATGTAAGCATTGTAAAATTGGGCATGCTACGAAAGTTTACTCAGAAGATACGAGTAAGTTTTATTTTATTTGTATGGATTGTAAGAAACATACATAGGGAGAAGTAAAAGTCTAGTAACGTTTAGTTTCTAGACTTTTTTATTTGAGTAAAATCTCTTTAAGTTGTGTTTGTTGTTGAAAATAGTAACTATTATAAATAAGATTGGCTTGTTTATAAGATAAGTTGTGGGAATAGATTAATTCGTCAAGAATTCTTATCTTGAGAACTATATCGTTTACGTTGAAAAAACTAGCCATTTTTTCAAGATCATCATAAGTACTAAATGCATACTTTAAGGCTTTTTTATTAATAAGTAACATTCCGGCACCCTTATTTGCTCTGAATTCTTTAGGATAATCTTCAGGAAGATAGCCCTTTTTTATAAGTAGTGTATCAAATGATTTTTCATTGTTAGGCATATCTGTCGTATAGTCAAAATAATGATGAATTATTTCGTGCATTTTCGTAAAATTTTTAATTTCTATTTTCAAGTGTTGGGCAGTCGCTACCATAGTTACATCACCAATTTTTGTTACTGATCCCCAGATTAATTTTTTAGATTGTTTTTTGAATGGATAATCAAAAAAATCAATGTTTTCGGTTTCTTTTACGTAGGCTTCAATATCATAACAATTGATGAGTTCTTTTCTTTTAGACATATTGATTGAAATTTCATTTATAAGTTTGTCAGTAAATGCCTGTGTTTCGAAATATAATTTTTTCTTATTTAGTATCATAAAAAATTACTCACTCTTTTTTTTTCTTTCTTTTGCTCGTTTTATAAGAAATTCTTGAAAATCAATCAATTCTTTTTCTAATTCTTCTATGTCATCAGAACTTAAATCATTAGTGTTTAATCTGAAATGTGAAATAATATTTTGTCCAGCTTCTTTTTGATTATTTGAAGGTGTTGTAGGGTTATCAGTGCGTCCTGTTAAATAATCAATTGAAACATTAAAAAAATCAGCAATAGCAGTAAGTTCTTCTTCTCTTAATGGACGTATTCCAAGTTCTATTTTATTATATACACTAACATTAATGTCTAGTGCGTTTGAAATTTCTTTTTGAGTGATTTCTCTATTTTCTCTTAATTGTTTTATCTTTTCGTAAGTTTTCATACTATATCTGTCCTTATCTAATGTTTATTTTAGTTTAACATATATTTAAAATAGATTTTTAAAAAAGTTTATTTCAGATGTTGACATGTTTGTTTTGGAATGATATACTCTGTGTATAAAGTCTGAAACAGATAATAGACATTCTGTTTTGGATAAACGAAATTAAATAAACGAAAAAGCGTTCACGAGAAGAAAATGAATCTCCATTTCGTAAACGCCGCATAATAAAACCTAGACACTTTTATTGTACGGCATTTGACGAGATAATACAAGAGTGAAGTTTTCATTCAAGGTTATCAGTCTTTTTGTGGTGTGGTATAGTCAGCCAATGAATGACTTGCAAGGTGGCAGTAGTATCTTTAATTAGAGCCATATTGATGAAGATTTTAGGTGGAAGGTTTCTAGCTTTCATACGAGGACTAGGTTCGCATACTGTGTATTTGTAAAAGATTAACAGTTAGAACAATGGAGTAATTTCCGCTTGGTGATTGAAGGGTGTTCATTTAAAAGAATCAGATTATTTCCGATAACCATGTCGTGATGACACGTTAGAAATAATTGCCGAATTAGATTGAATAAAAAAATCTATGCAAGCTCAATAAAAGGAGGAGAGCTGTACACCGTATGAGGTAAATCTATTAATGTGCCGTAATGTAATTTTTATTACTAGCCGTTGAACGATATTCTATGATTTACTTTGAATGTAAGAATCCTAAATTTTAATGCAATTAAGGTTGTTATTTACACGAGTGGAAAAGATTTTTTCTAAAAGAATAACCAACCTTAACTGGAAACGTTAAAAATAGGAGCTAATTACTTAATTCCTATTTATATAAATATTTTAGAAGTGAATAATCTTCACTTTTAAAACTTTTTCTAAAACTTTGTCGGTTGCATATAGAAATGCAATTGCACAAAGTCCTAAGAAAAGCAATCTATTTACGATTGGTCCGTAAATAAGAGTTGTCGCTAAAACAGCAGCGATAACAAAGATTACTTCAAAAAGATATTTGAAGTTACGCATAGATACCACCTCCTTTTATTTAGTTATTTTATTTTAACATAATAAGGGAGGTTGGTACTTATGATGTAGCGATTGTAAGTGAAGCATAACTAGAATTCTCTGGTTGTGTTTTTTTGTGTTTAAAAAAGAAAAAATCGATAAATAAATTACCAAGAGGAGGGAAGTCATGATAGAAGAATTATTACTTTTCGTTGAGAAGTTTGTTGAACGTATGAAACGTCAGAAAAAAGCATTCTCTATTTCAGATATAGAAAAGAGCTATAACTTAGAACGTAAGAAGTTAGGTAAGAGTGCAGTTAAGTTAACAAATATGGACCGTCTAACAATTGAAAGTCAATTGTTAAAATATCAGATTTTACAGCGGACATATAAAATGACAGGTTATCATAAACCTTGTCAAGTTGTGTTTTTTAGTTAGTAATAAGAATTGCATAAAGAGAGAAAGGCAGTTAGTTGTTGACTGTTTATTTTTGTATAAAAATTAAGTGAAAGAAGGAAATTATTTTGGCAAATAGAATTCAGGAAATTGCATTAACAGAAAAAAATCTAGGAAGTAAAATTAAAGCTATTTATAAAACAGAACGTGATATTTATGTGAATGGTGCGCCAGTACGTGGTCGTGTATTCACTGCTTCAAGCGAAAAACAACGTGATTTTGAAATTTTTGTCCCTCATTTACGAAATTCACAAATGTTGAATGGTCGTGAAGAAGTTAAATTAATTGATCCAGTAGCACGAATCAATGTGAAACGAAATAACATTGGTAATAGTCGCTCAATTGATATGGTAGTTTATGCAAAACGTTTAGAAGTAGTTGGAGGTAATAAATAATGGGATTAACATTTGAAAATAATACGATTGAAAATTTTGACGTACAAGCTACATTTGGTATGATGAATTTTTTAGAAGTAGTTGCAATTAATGAACGTGATGGAGAAAACAATGTCACTGAAGAAGTTCGTGAACAGCGTGTGACTGTTTATTCTAGCAAATTAAATGACCAAGTAGAAATTGTGATTGATCCAGATTATGATGTTAGTGGTATTAATTATGATGATGAAATTGAATTGACTGGAAATGTAACTGCTCGTGGTTGGCTTTATACTTTTAAAGGGTACAATGACAATGTGCAGACAGAACAAGCCTTTAAAGTACGTGCAGCTGGTATTAAAAATGTAGGGGCTGTTAAACAAACACAGGCACCTCAACCAAAGGAAAAACAAGAAAATAAACAATAGAAGTAAATAAATATTGTATTCGGACGAACGGTAGCGCCGTTTAACAGCTGTAAAGGGCATTCTAACGAGTGCCCTTTTTATTATTAATTTGTGTCAACAAGGTTTGTTAATAGACATTAATAATAAAAAATGAGGTGGTTAGTTAAAAGATGAATCGATTAGAGGAATTAATTAAGAATCCAAAAAAATTCAACTTATCAAATGAAGCGATTGATTCATTAAGGGAATTATTTGTTACTTTTGAAACGAACCCATTTTTCCCAATGAGCAGGTATGACTATGCTCGGAGATACTTAATGCAACTATATTTTGCTGGTTTTATTAGTAGTGATTTAGTTCAAAGTATTTTGAGTGAGTTCAAAAAGAGTGGGTAAAGTTAATAAAAAAATGGGAGTGATTGGAATGAAACAAGAGAAACGTCCAGTTAGAAAAGAAAAAGAATTATTGGAAAGTCGTAGATTGAATCCATTAAATTGGCTAGTTGAGAGAAGATTGAAGAGCAGTATTGTTTTTCTTCATAAAGGAAGTGGTAATTTGAAGGAAATTTCAAACGAAGGAGGTGTATTAAAAGAAGAATGTTATCAGAAGAATTAGAATTAAAACGACAAAAGTATAGACGTTTTTTAAATGGTAAATTTAGTGCCTATCGTTGTTGGTGCAGTTTTCCATATTATCATCAATTGTATTTGAATTTATATGAAGAAACGAGTGAATATTTAGTTCAATTTTTATTATTGGATAATATATTTTTTGAAAATGAAGAAGCAGTAGTAAAGTTATTTGAAGGATTTTTAGAACAACTTGTAAGGTCTTATGCGTGTAAAATACATGAAGATTTTGAACGAAAAGTTTGTATTGGTTCGGATAATATTGAAGAAGCGATTGGTAAACTAGATCTTATGATTGAGACACCTAGTGAAAAAAATAGTGAAGATATACAACAAGTAAAGCTATTATTAGAAGCGGTAGTAACAATTTAATAGGTTGTTTCAGGAAATAAAGTTAAGCAATGGGTTAGTGTTTATATATTGTTTAGCTTGATTTGCTGTTCTATAATGGGAGTAGAATAGGCATTTAAGGAGTGAATACGAATGATACTGACACTTAATGAGATCAAAGAACGTGTGAAACCTGTAGCTGAAAAACACAATGTTCCAGTAATCTACATTTTTGGTTCCTATGCTAGAAGCGAAGCAAAAGAAACAAGCGATATTGATTTTGCTGTAGACATAACTGGAGAAGCTGATGAAGAAGAAGCTTACTGGAATTTATATGGAGATTTTTTTGAAGAGTTGAAAGAAGCGGTAGGACATGATATTGATTTAGTCGAATTAGAGACATTATTTGATTCACAAGATAAACCAGAAAGAAAAGCTTTGCTTGAAAATATTTTGAAGGAGCGTGTAAAAGTATTTGAAAGATAGTACAGAAAAAGATTTGCGTGTTCTAAAAGGGACGTTAATCTATATAGAAGATATTGAGGAAACACTCAATCGTTGTGGAAGACAGTATGAGGTCTTTTATCACGATAGGGTGTTTTTTAATGCCATAGGAATGGCTTTAATGCAAGTTGGAGAACTAGGAACAGGAAGCAATGGATTATCGGTAGAATTTAAAGAGAAAAATTCAGATAAAGTAGACTGGAATAAATTAAAGAAATTAAGAAATATGTTTGCACATTCGTATGATTCAATGAATGAGCGATTTATTTTCCGCATGGCAACAATGTTTATTCCGGTGTACAAAGAATTTTGTATACAAGCAATAGCAGAATTGCAAAAGAGACGAGGTAAATAAATGTTAAAAAAATTATTTAGATATAGAGGAAGGCGTATTCGTTATTCTTCAAGAAACCTGTTGGCACTCTATCGAGTGTTATTTTTTATGCCAATTTTAGCTTGTTTAGGGTATTTTGTTGGCTATAAATGGATTTATCCTTTATATCTTTCAAATCCGCCTGATTGGAAAATATACATTGTGCCAGCGTTGATAATTGTAGGTATTTCTATAGGTGCAATTGTGCTAATTACATTGCTTATTAAAGCTTCAATTATTAATTCGGGGTATTTTTCTAAAGTGGAACAACGTCAAGTATTAGCACATATGATTATTGACAACGGGTATTACACAAAAAAACAAGTGAAAAGTAGTGACGGCAAAACAAAAGAAAAAATCAAGTTTCCAAAAATTTATTATAAGTCTGCAAAAAATAGTATTTTTGTTTCATTTGAAACAGCGGGTAATAAATTTCAGGAAAAATTTGAAACCATTGGTGGTTTTTTGGAAACAACGTTTCATGCAGATAATTTAAATAAGATTGATGAAAAAGGTTTTGTTACCTATGAATTAGCAACAGATGTGTACAATAAGCGTATTTGGATTAAGGATATGCAAGCAGACGAAGGCAAAGTTCAGTTGATGAAAGGGTTGTATTGGCACTTTGATAAAGATCCACATTTGTTATTAGGTGGAGGCACTGGTGGAGGTAAAACTTTTACAATTTTGTCTCTGATCTATGCGCTTTGTCGAGTGGGTGAGGTGGAAATCTGTGACCCGAAAAATTCTGACTTGATGGCTTTAGGCAAGTTACCGCTATTTGCAGGAAAAGTTCATACTGGAAAAAAAGATATTACTCAATGCTTGGAAAATACAGTGGAGTTAATGGAAACACGTTTTAAAACGATGAATAATAGTTCACGTTACAAGATGGGGAAAAACTATGCGTATTATGGATTAAAACCAAAATTTGTTTTTATAGATGAATTTGCGGCCTTTAAAGCTGAATTGGCAAATGATTATTCAACAGACGGAGAAGTAGATGAGTATCTTACGCAACTTATTTTGAAAGCTCGTCAAGCAGGTATTTTCTTTATTGTTGCAATGCAACGTCCAGATGGAGAATTTTTAAAAACAGCATTACGTGACCAATTTATGTTTCGCATGTCTGTTGGACGTCTATCTGAAACAGGTATTTTGATGATTTTCGGTGATGAAAATAAAAATAAAAAGTTTAAATATGTTGAAAAAATTGACGGTCAGAAAGTCTATGGTCGTGGATATGTGGCTCAAGGAGGAGGAACTGCACGTGAATTTTATAGTCCTCAAGTACCACAAGACTTTGACTTCATTGAAGAATTTATCAAAATTTCTAAAGAGTTAGGTTATGAAGATGTTCCAAAAGAAGTACAAGAAGAAGTATCTCAAAAAATATCTAAACATATTGATAAAGAAGCACTGGCAGAAATTGATGAAGAATTTCAAGCAGAAAAAAATCAGTTATCAGAGTTAAGTGAGAAATATTCTGCTTAAAAAGAAGTCACATAAATTAGTTGGAAAAGGAAGGTTTTTATGGATTCTAATGAAATAATTAAACGTGTCAGAGAACGAGTATATAGAGAAGTAAAGAAAAAATATACTAGAGACGATTTGGATACTCGTATTCAAGATGTATTATATTATCGTTCAGAAACATATATGAAATTAGTTAGCTTTGCAAATGGTAAAAGAATTAAGAAGTTAGCTGATCCTAGAAAATTTGAAAAGTTTATGGATACAAAAGGAGTAAAGATTGTTGCAGAAGTACTTGATGGATTGAATAATCAACCAAAAATGCAAGCTATGGAATACGAACAAAAGGTACTTACTAAAGTACGTCAATGGTATCAGAAAAAGAATCACCCTGAGCTTGTAGATTTGGAAGAAGAAGCATTTGAACAACTTGTAGAAAAAAATATCATCTATAAAAAATGAAGAAAAGGTTGTATGAAGAACAGGATAATCAAGGTTTTGTTTATTCGGATAATTTTGATATGCAATTGATTCGTGATTCATGTGATATTGAAGAGGCTCTATACTTAGATATCACGTTGGGGGATTACTAAGTGAAAGGAGTAAAAAGAAAGTGAAATTTAAATCTCGAGTACAAATGTTAAACTATGTGATTGGGAAGAAACCAGACATCATGAAAACAGTTGATCGGAGAGCAGAAAAAGAGGGGGTTACAGATGATAATAGATTACTTGATTATAAATTATTAGTAATTTCTGTTTTAGATGCAGAAGCTGTTTACGATGAAGATAGACCAATTGAGGAAAAGAAATTTTCAACATCACAAGAAGTTGATAAGTATTTAGAAACAAGATTTAAGGAGCATATGGATTCTGCTTGGAAAGAAATGTTTAATAAGTAGGTGTGGAAAATGTATTCATTTGATCAAGTAATTTTAGAGCTAGACAATGCTATTGCTTTGAAAACACTGAAAAATTGGGCAAATAGGATTGAAAAAATGACTGATACACGTTTTGAACGCCGATATGCAAAGAATAGTGCAGGTCATAGTTATAGCTATAAGGTTTTTTCTATTAAAGATATAGAAAATTTTCAAGAGTTGCTACGTTTGCGTGAAAATAATGTTCCGCTTAATGAGGCAATAAATGAAGTATTTATGTCTGATGAGAATAAAGCTACACATATTAATAAACAAGAAATTGAGGATTTGAAAAGAGATATGAGGCAACTTTTAAAGGTGTCTCAATCTATTCTTGCGGAGAATGCAAGCTTAAAAGAGAGAATTGGTGCATTAGAACGAGGAACAGCTGAATAACGGCTGTTTATTTGAAGGATTGTTGCTAGTAATAAGTATACGTGGGCGAAGCAGAGCGAAAGCCCACGTATACTTTTAGCAACGGAAAATCCTTTTAAAATGAACAGACGTAAGGTGGGCGAATGCCCACCTTACGTCAAAAACCCCCTATTTATAACATGGGGGTAGAATTTAACATACCATATAAAAAAGTTACTTAAACGCTATGTCCCACAAGGGATTGAGCGATTTTGTTTTTGTCACATTTTTTGACTAAAGTTGTCACATTTTTTTTGGAAGTAGGTTTAAAGCAGTGAGAGGTGTTGATTTAAAGCGATATAGAAAAGAGCTAAAATTAAAACAGCAAGAATTGGCAAGTAAATTAGGAATTGAGCGTTCGTTAATTTCAAAAATA